>Ga0194037_1003002_pt1 | contig 10724 bp, 11 predicted proteins | sample JunL306m_MetaG_FD_148653 | JGI IMG/M metagenome (GOLD analysis project Ga0194037, IMG submission 148653) | Anoxic zone freshwater microbial communities from boreal shield lake in IISD Experimental Lakes Area, Ontario, Canada - Jun2016-L304-6m | ecosystem: Environmental > Aquatic > Freshwater >...
GACCAATAGTTTCACGCAAACGCATAAGCCCTCCTATTCATATCGCAACGAGTCAGCCGGGTCAAGTTTTGAAGCGGTCACGGCAGGGGCAAGACCAGATATTAATCCTGTAAGCACCGAAACAGCAAGACTTGCAAAAACAAGGTCAAAAGAGAGTTGTATCGGAAAAGATGGGACAAGCAGCCCCAGAGCGAAAGTGAAGAAGAGTGTTATCCCTACACCCGTAATACCGCCGATGAGGCAGATCATCACCGATTCAATAAGAAACTGCAACAGAATCGTTTGCCGTCTTGCTCCCAGCGCCTTGCGAAGTCCTATCTCCCTGGTGCGCTCTTTGACGCTGACAAACGTGATGTTCATAATTCCGATGGCACCCACAAACAGAGACATCCCGGTAATAAATATTCCGGCAACAGCGATGCCGTTTTTGATGGGATCAAGCTGACTTTTAAAGGCTCTTTGCTCATTGATCGAAAAGTTCTCTTCATCTCCGGGAGCAATTTTTCGGATACGCCTCATGATGCCCATCAGCTCCTCCATGGCTTCAGCCATACGCCCCTGACTCTTTATTTTAACCCTGATGCTGGTGAACATCGTTTTCCCGTACACCCGTTCAAAAGCTCCAAGCGGCATAATAATCTGATTGTCAAAACTGAAAAGCCCAAGAAACTTTCCCTGTTTTCTGAAGACTCCCAGAATTCGAAACTTGCGATTCTTTATCTGAATCAATTGACCGAGTACAGGTTCGTCAGGAAAAAGGCCAGTCGCAATATCATCGCCAACCACACAGACCATATCGCTGGCAGCAGCTTCGCCCACGGTAAAAAAGCGACCCAGCGCGAGATCACCTGAGGCCGTCTGGAGATAGTCCTGGTTCGTTCCCAGTGAAAAAACCTGTTCAAGGTTACGATCACGATACCTGGCAGATGCCTGATAGGTTGAGCTCTGCGGTACGGCAATGATCAGCCCGGATTTTGGATTTCCGGCAATAATCCGGTTGATCTGTGGGGCATACTCCGTTTGAATATCCGGGCGGTTTCGATATTTCCACCATTGCCCCATGGTAGTCCAGGATGATTTCTGCACATAGATAACATCGTATCCAAGCATGGCGAGGCTTTTGTCGAATCCCCGGTCAATGCCGTTAATGGCCGTGCCCATCATGGTGATGGCAACAATGCCGATAATAACCCCAAGTGCGGTAAGAAATGATCTGGTTTTATTGGCCTTGATCTGGTAAAAAGCCATCTTCAGGCTCTCTGTTGATTCATAACGAAATTGTCTGTAGCCCCGTTTCATCGCCTGCTGTCGCTTTCGATTTTTCCGTCACGGAGACGGATAACCCGGCGGGTGTAGCTGGCAATATCCTCTTCATGGGTGATCAGGATGATGGTATTGCCGGCGTCAGAGAGTTCACCGAAAATAGTCATGATCTCTTTGCTTGTGGCGGTATCAAGGTTACCGGTGGGCTCATCAGCAAGTATAATGGATGGCTTGTTAATAAGCGCTCTTGCTATAGCGACCCTCTGAATCTGCCCACCTGAAAGTTCAGTGGGCTTGTGCTTGATTCTTTCACCAAGCCCGACTTTCACAAGGGCCTCGACCGCACGCTCTTCACGCTCTTCAGGGTCAACTCCAGCATAGATCAAAGGGAGTTCAACGTTGCGCAGACAATTGAGGCGGGGCAGGAGGTTAAAGGTTTGAAAGACAAATCCTATCTCCTTGTTCCTGATACGGGCCAGCTCATCGTCATCCATCTCAGCGACATTGACTCCGTTCAGCTCATACACCCCGGTGGTTGGTGTATCGAGGCAGCCAAGAATATTCATAAGGGTAGACTTGCCACTTCCGGAAGGTCCCATGATTGCAGCATAGTCATTCAGTCTGAAATCGAGGTTGATGGAGTCAAGCGCCTTGACAGTCTGATCGCCCATCTCATAAAACTTGCAGAGCGACTGCATGGTGATCATTGCCTTCTGCGTCATGGTGTTATCGCTGCTGCTGTTTGACAAGGCTTCCCTCCTTGAGTTGACTGGTGATGGCGGAGTAACTTCCCGAAACCACCTCATCTCCCTTTTTAAGTCCCGAAGTGACAATAATATGCGTGTTGTCAGTCGTGCCGGTGGTGATGGCCCGAAATGATGCCCTGCCAGCGGTAACAACAAAGACACCCTGACGACTTTCTGAGGCTCTGCTTTTCGTCATAATGGTCACGGCATTGTTTTCTCCCTTAGCCATCCCGGCAGGCTCTGTTCCACCTCGCATCGTGACACTTTGAATGGGCACAACGAGGGCATTACTCACTGTCATCGATTCAATATCGGCGGTGGCGCTCATACCGGGTTTCAGCAGACGCTCATGGTTGAGAATCCTGATTTTGACGGAAAAGTTTGTCACCTCCTCCTGGGTATTGGCCGCCTTGACCAGGGCCGAATTGGATATTTCACGCACAACTCCCCTGAAAACTCTGTTTCCATAAGCATCAACCGTAATAGAGACAGGATTGCCTGTTTTAACATTGACAATATCATTCTCATTTACCTCAACCTCAACCTGCATACTGTCGAGGTTCGCCAGACGCAGCACTTCAGTGCCGGGAAACTGGCCAGTGCCGACAACACGCTCACCGGCCTTGCTGTTCAAGGCGATAATGGTGCCGTTGAGAGGGGCGCGAACAATCGTTTTTTTCATGCGATCCTGATTCTGTACCAGCAGGCTTTTGTTCTGTTCTATGGCGTGAAGGGATGCCTGAAAGGTTGCCCGGGCAGCTTCGGCATTGGTTTTTGAGACAATGTAATCAGACTCGGAGATCAGTTCCTCCTTGTAGAGGAGAGATGCCTTGCGAAAATCATCCTCGGCCTTGAGCTTTCTGGAAGATGCTTCAAGACTCTGGGATTTTGCCGAATTAAGCTGGGCCAAGCTTTGCTCCACCTGGTTGATGTAGAGGTCGGGCTGAATCTTGAAGAGGAGTGAGCCTTGCCGCACATTCTGTCCATCTTTCACGGGGAGCTCGATTATTTCACCGGAGACATCAGGCGACATGGCAACCACAAGTTCCGGTTCAATTTTACCGGTGGCTGTCACCAGATGCACAACATTCTTGAGGATGACCTTTTCCGCAGTGACCTCTATTGGTTTTTCCCTGGATTTGAGGAAGGTAAATATGAGCGCTCCACACAACAGAATCGCAGCCAGAGCGATTAGCAGAGATTTTGGTTGTAATCGGTTAATTTTTTTACTCATCGGAATCAGATGTCGAATTCGTTTTGTTATGGTTTGACGGGCTTGCCAGTGGTGAAATCAAGAACACTTTTTTGCAGTGCAAGGTTATAAGTGGCTTGCGAGAGCGTTGACCGGGCATTAAAAAGAGTGGCTCGCGCAAGGCTGAGTTCAACAAAACTTGCCGCTCCAAGTTCATATTTTCTCTTGACTGCATCGAAGGCTGAACGAGCAGCAGAAAAACTCACTTTTGCAGTCTCAATTTGCGTCCATGCAGAGGTATAGTCGCCGGTAGCCTGGTGAAGGTCTATCACGATATTTCTTTTCAGATCTTCGTAATCAAATTGCTGGTTCAGGAGGTTGATTTTTGCTCCTTCAACGGCATAGCGGGTCTGTAAACCATCAAACAGCATCCAACTGAAGCGAACTCCTGCCGAGGCTCCAAAAGTTTTGCTGAATTGTTCCGAAAGCGGGGGATAGGAGTATTCATGATTGAGATACTCGACACCACCTGATGTAACAATGACATTGAGGTCGACAGTCGGATACCATGAGGCGCGGGCGGCCTTGATCTGCCACTGGGCAGCAGATGCTTCGATCGACTTGCTTTTCAGATCCCCCCTTCGTTGCAGGGCAAGAGAGACAAGTGAGTCAACATTTGGCTTCGAATCAGGGGGGGGAACAAATTCCTGGGGATTGGGGAGCAGAATGACCTTGATGTCAGGATTCATCTGAAGTCGTCGCTTCAGCTCAAACATGCTGCGCTCCATACGGGTTTCCGCTTTTATGACCGAAAGATGACTCTGCTCCGTTTCTGACTCCTGCTGGTAGCGATCGGTCATCGATTTCAGTCCAACGTTGAACTGGCGGTCGATGAGTATTAGTTGATCTTGCGAAGAGAGCAGGTTTTCTCTTGAAATATCGAGCAGTTCACGATCAAGCAGCACCTGAAAATAGGCCTGGGTGACATCAAAGACCACGCTTTCGAGGACTCGTGCAAGGGTATACTCAGCAGCGCTCTCCTTTTTGAGTGACGATTGCAGTGAAGCATAATCCCTGAAACCATTGAAAAGGTTGAGTGATGTGGTAATGGTGAGATCAACCGATTTGCGTGTTGTTTTGAAAATCTCTGTGACCGGGGCATCAATAATGTAGCTTCGGCTGAGTGCGTAAGGGGTATAGCCAGCAGAAATCGAGAGGCGGGGCAGAAAACTGCCATAGCTCTTCAGCACATCAGCACCTTGAAGCTTGAGATTATTTTCAGCTTTTTTCGCTGAAGAGGAGTTACTCATCGCCAGTGTAATGCACTCTGCAAGCGAAAGCTTCTGTTCAGCCCCTTCAGCACACTCTCCCGTGGAGGGAATTGCGAAAAACGAGGCAACAATCAACAATAAAAAGATATATCTGGAAAGCAAGATCCCTGTTCCAACCATTTTGAGTGTCAGCAATATCGGATTTCAACGGCATCAATGTACTACAATGTTTTTGCTGTGTCAAAAGTTTCAAAAGGAGTTTTCAGCTTATACTTCTGCAAGAAACGTGCTCTCTCCTACAGCCTGTCAAGAAGCAAGTCAATCTCATCCTGATAGGCTGCAGCATTGTGAGGCTTTAGCTGTATCAGATGGGTGTAAATCTTAATGGCTTTTTTATAGGCTCCCTGGGTGGTAAAAAGATTTGCAAGCGTCTCTGTGGACACCGCAATAGCGGTATCGTCAGAAAAGGGGGTTTTTTGCTCCACAATTGAGGTGGGGTCGGCAGTCTCCAATGTTTTCAAGGGCTCAAAATTCATCAGCGCTGCAGAGAGTTGTTCCAGTTCATCCATGACAGGATCGTAGTACGGCGAAGCAACAGACTCTTCCTCACCCTGTGGAGATGCCTGTATTCCTGCAAGATCATCCCAGGCAACCTGGTTTGCCGGTGCTATGGCACAACATTTTCTCAGGTATGTTGCCGCAAGCCGCTCTCTTTTCAGGCCGAGGAGTGTCTTTGCATAGAGCAGATTAAAGAGATACGAATCCGGAAACTGGTCGGAAAAGGGTTCAAGTTTCTCAAAACCTGACTGAAACTCCCGACGTGAAATGTCGAGGGAGACCTCTGCAAAAAAAAGGTGAGGTTTTCTCTTCATGAGCTCTTCCTTTCAAGGGCAAGGCTCAGCAGGCGCTCGACAAGCTCGGGAAATGAGATCCCGACAGATTCCATAAGCCTTGGATACATGCTGATATCGGTAAAGCCTGGAATTGTGTTGACCTCGTTCAGGACAATTGTTCCCGCATACTCATCCACAAAAAAATCGACTCTCGACATGCCACTGCAACCCAGTGCCTTGAATGCCCTCAGGGCTTCGGCTCTCACCCTTTCCTGAAGATCCGCAGGAAGACGGGCGGGAATAAAAAATTGAGCCGTGTTGAAAATGTACTTATCCTGATAATCATAGAACTCCTTGCCAGGTTCAATTTCACCGCAGAGTGAAACCTGTGGCTTTTCGTTTCCAAGCACCGCAACTTCAATCTCTCTCCCTTTGATTGCCTTCTCGACAAGAACCTTCCAGTCGAGCAGGCAGGCGCTCTGCAACGCAGGCTGAAGCTCTCCGTGATGATGGACTTTTGAGATGCCTATAGATGAGCCAAGGTTAGCTGGTTTAACAAAAAACGGGTACTCAAACTGCTCTTCAACAAGGGAGTGCACCTTCTCAGGGCACGAGTGGTAATCAGTGTTGATAATGGTCAGGGAGGGGGCCACGTGCAGCCCGGCATCGGCCACGCAAAGTTTGGTAAGTGCTTTATCCATCGTCAGGGCTGATGCCAGCACACCACATCCGGTATAGGGAATTCCGCAGGTATCTAGAAAGCCCTGAATTCGACCATCTTCCCCGAAAGTACCATGAAGGGCAAGAAAAGCCAGATCAATTGAGGCTGCTTTAAAATCAAGGTCAAATGGCTTTTGATCAGCCCGCAGAACCATGGCTTTCAGCGTTTTCGTTGTCTCCTCGAGCGATGTTTTTCTTAACAGGGCAGAGAGTCCAAGATTGAGAATTTCACCTGCTACACCCTCACAGAGCCATGAGCCTTCATGGGTGATATAGAGGGGGACAACACGGTATTGCTCAGTGCTGATATGTGCCGCGATGGACTGGGCTGAAATGATCGAAATCTCGTGTTCAGCAGATCTGCCTCCAAAAATGAGGGCAACAGTGAGACGTGGCATGGCTCTTTTTCTGAAATGGTTCGTATTGTGAAGGATTTTTCAGGAAAATACCCCTCTTGAAGAACATTTCCCTACACTTTTTTTGATGCCATATCCTTTTCATCTATCTTGTTTGAAATTTGCAGGTAATGAACACTCTTTTTTCAAGAGTCTACGCTCTTGATTCCGGTTTGCACACCGGTAAAGAAAATATGGAGACGGACCGACGACTGATGGCCTCTTTTCTTGATGGCCGGTTTCAGAGACGGTATGGTGGCGACAGTTGTCTCTGGAGGTTTTATGGCTGGTCTCCACACGCCATTACGGTAGGATATAATCAGGATATTTCAGCTCTTGACAGTGCCAAATGCAGTGCCGCCGGTATTGATATTGTTCGAAGACCCACGGGAGGCAGGGCCGTTTTTCACGCCGAAGAGTTTACCTACAGCTTTTTTACCGAATCAGCCGAGCACAATGCAACGCTTTACCGCGTGGTGCATGAGGTGATTCAGCACGCACTGGAGGGGCTCGGCATTCACGCCGAGTTTTGTCGTTCAACCCTGAGCAGGTCTCAGGGCGAGGCTTCCTCAAGTTCGGTGAGCTGTTTTACCGCATCGGCCAAATATGAGCTGCAGGTAGATGGACGGAAACTGGTTGGTTCAGCGCAACGCAGAAGCCGTAACGTCCTTTTGCAGCACGGTTCGCTGCCACTTTCACCCCGCCACAAGCAGCTTGGTGCTTTTGTTTCCTTGCCGGATAGCGGAGTTCTTCATGATGGCATTGGGGAGGAGATGGAGCGGAAAACCACCTCACTGGAGGAGATTCTTGGCTACCTGCCACAATATGAACAACTTGCAGTGCTTATGAAAAGCGCGGCAGGCCACACCGAGGGCGTTGAAACCGTCGAGCTTTTTGCCGACGACTTGACAGATATTTATTAATGTTACAGCATCCTTTCATCAATTAAGCGGTACCACCATGAACAAAAGCGTTCATCAAAAAGCAGCCCACGTCACGACCCGAAGATTGCTTGACATGAAGCAGAACGGCGAAAAAATATCCATGTTGACCGCTTACGACTATACCATGGCCAGAATTCTCGACCGCGCCGGTGTTGATGTGCTCCTCGTCGGCGATTCCGCTAGCAATGTCTTTGCGGGCCACAGCACAACGTTGCCCATCACGATTGAGGAGATGATCTATCACGCCAAAGCGGTTGTCAGAGGCGTGCACGATGAGAGCGGACGGGCGATGGTAGTGATCGACATGCCCTTTATGAGCTACCAGCTCTCCAGCGAAGAGGCGTTGCGCAATGCCGGAAAAATCATGAAAGAGCATGAGTGTGATGCCGTCAAGCTGGAGGGGGGAAGGGTTATTGCGGACACCGTCAAGAGAATCACGGATGTCGGCATTCCCGTCATGGGCCATCTTGGCCTGATGCCACAATCCATCTACAAGTATGGCAGTTACCGCGTAAGGGCCCAGGAGGAGAAAGAGGCGGAGCAGCTTCTTGAAGATGTCGTTATTCTTGAAAAGGCAGGAGTCTTTGCCATTGTGCTCGAAAAAATCCCTTCAACCCTGGCCGCTGAAGCCACCCGCTTGCTCACCATCCCCACCATCGGCATTGGTGCCGGAGTCGAATGCGACGGCCAGGTGCTGGTTATTAACGACATCCTCGGCCTCAACCGCGAGTTTCATCCCCGCTTTGTCCGCCAGTATGCCGACCTGAATACCGTCATTGAGCAGGCCGCCCGGCAGTATGTTGACGATGTTCGGAAGTGCGATTTTCCTTCGGCGGATGAGAGTTACTGAAGAAAGATGATGGGGGAGTGGACTGGAAATTGGAACGAGCATGGTGATTATGGTAATCGGGGAGGAATACCGTTGATGAAAAACTGAAGAGCATGTACAAGACAAATGAAGCTATTGCGATAGCCCGTGAAATCATCCCAAGCCTTGGTTGAACTTGCACAGGTCTTTCAGGCATTGGAAAATCTGGCTTCTCAGCTTGGCTTGCCTGGTGGTTTCGACGGCTGGGAGCGGTTGTCGCAGCAGATGGGTGGGGGTGAATAGGCGAGCAGTTCACGCTTACTGAATCGAAAGGTTCAGTTTTTTTCCAAGAGCTTCAGTATAGTGCATCAACATTGACACCCGTACATCCTGCGAGTGATTTTCAATAAGGGAGATAGTGGATTTTTTGGTCTTCATTTTACCAGCAATATCTTCTTGTGTTAGCCCGACACTCTCACGAGCCTGACGAACCTGAAAGTAGGATAAAGCGTACCAAGGCTCCGCATTCACGTGTGGGGCTTTTTGCTTTTCCACCCTTATTCCGCAAAACTCCGCCGCCAGCCGTTAGACCTATAGCACCGCCTTCTCTGCCAAGAGCGTATTCAAAATCTGAAACTCCGTCTCAATTGTCACGCCATCCGATCATCTGCAATAAATCCCATTTCAAGCGCCTCACTCATCTTTTCCCTCCATCCCTTTTACTGGTCGCTGCAGGTATTCGTCAAGCCGTTGATCAAAATTGGCCAGCCATTGCGCATCAATAAATGCCTTGATAATCCGGCGCACCTCTATCATCTGCCTCTCTCCCTTTAACCGGCGGATAAAACCAAGGTCGGCGATTTTATTCAGCGTGGCATCCACCTGGTCAATCAACTTGACCTCATTGCTGGCGGGAGGGAGAAAAATCCGGATCAGCTCAACCACCTCATCTCGCGACAGTATCAGGCGAGTGTCGCCCGCGCCCGCATCGAACTCGGCAAGTTTTTTGCGCAAAAGCGCCAGCAGCAGGCTGACCGGGTAACTGAGCTGCCTGCGTGCCATCAGCCGGGGAGCGTTGTTCGTCCCCTCCGTTTCGCCATCGGAATTCGATCGCAAAAAAGCGTATCCTTCTGCCTCATAAAGGATTAACTCCAGACCAAGCACCGCCACGTAATCGCGAACGGCGGCCATCAGGTTGAGCAAAGCGCTCCATAATGCCGGATTCTCCTCCTGGTAGATCACCCCTTTCAACAGGGGAATGACGATTGAAGCGAGCTCCTGACTATGAGAAGCCGGTCGGTTGTTGTCACTCTCTGTATAATTCATTATCCATTTCTTAATAAAATAATACGCGGCAAGGTGGCCTCACGGGTTATCCCCGCCGGGCTCTGCCATTGTACCTGCTCCTCTACTCCCTCATCCACCGTTGTTCGGGGCCACTCTCCGGCAAGTTGCAGATAGGCAACCAGCTCGGCCAGCCCGTTATGGAGAGGATGACGCGCAACCACCTCCCCAAGCGTCACTTGGCTGCGCGTCTGAAGTTCCAGACGGATATTGCGCAACAGCTCAGCCCGATCCACCACCACCTGGGCGTAAAGAATTGCAGTATCAATCTCTGCATCCCCCTCATCAAGGGCAACACCGGCAATCAATGGTCTGAAGGGAGGGCGATAGAGCGTTCGTTCGAGAGGCAGTTCAATGAGCGCGGAGGAACCGTCAAGAGGCATGAAGCCGCCTGACGGGAGATCGTCGCGCAAATCAAGAGCCTGGGTTTCGACATTGTGCAGAATGTCCATGATGCGGCGATTCTCAAGCCACGCCTTGTCATCAAGAAAGCGGCGCAACTGCTCTGAGAGGCGGGCCACCGTGCGCTGGGTATGCTCTCCGGCCTCCAGCCAGTCGTAGTGAACACGCCGGAGACGGTTGTCGGGGCGCATCGAAATAATCGGCGGCAAGGCCAGCACCTCCTCAAGAAGCAGGCTCAGCTCCTCCTGGCGGGACTGCGACATGAGAAAGTCCCAGAATGCCCGAAAGCTTTTTCCCTGATCCGAATCGGCGATATGGCATCGCGTTCGCCCATGATCTGCTCCAGCAGTGCCCCCTTGGCACCCTCCCAGAGGGCAATGCGCTCACGCACGCGGCGGTCGAGCGTGCGAAAGTTGTGCTCCACCTCACGAAAATCGGTCAACAACTCACGGGCCAGTTGCAGAAACTGCTGGAAGCGATCCTTCAGGCCGGTGTCATCAAGCAGCGATATCTCTCCGGCACGGATACGGGCAATTTCGGCATCAATATCGTCACGCCGCTTTTGCAGCTCGGCAATCCGCACCTCCGGGTCAGCCTGGCTTCCCGTGCTCATCTGACGCAACAGTTCAAAGAGGGTAAGCAGCCTCGACTCGGTGCCCACAAACGCACGTTCCGTCAAACTCTCCAGCCAGGCCAGCGCCTTCTCAGTGGAGGCTGTCAGGTCGAAGTGAGGCTCATCCGTCCCGTCCGGATAGAATTTGCGCAGCCACCCCTTGTCGTTTTCGGCCCACTCATTCAGGTAACTT
>Ga0194037_1003003_pt1 | contig 10722 bp, 12 predicted proteins | sample JunL306m_MetaG_FD_148653 | JGI IMG/M metagenome (GOLD analysis project Ga0194037, IMG submission 148653) | Anoxic zone freshwater microbial communities from boreal shield lake in IISD Experimental Lakes Area, Ontario, Canada - Jun2016-L304-6m | ecosystem: Environmental > Aquatic > Freshwater >...
ACATCAGTAAGGGTAGGGTGGGTAGAGCAAAGTGAAGCCCATCTAGCTTTTTGTGGAGTCAAAACTCATGAGTTTTGATTGATCTAATCTTCAGTGGTTATCGTTATCACGCTCCACGTGCCAATGAATCTGCAAGCCGGAATAAGACCACTCAAGCACAGTGTTTGGTGGCATTTCCGGCACAGTAGTAGTGCCATGCCGGAAACGCTTTACTCGCTTACGCTTGTAAAGTCTTATTCCGGCCTACATCAGTTAAGGTAGGGTGGGTAGAACAAAGTGAAACCCATTTAGCGTATATCCCATGATGTTTTTCGCTAACGCTCCCCCATCCTACGCTACTATCAATTAGCCTATAAGGAATGTAATGACTCTTAATCGAACTAAAGAAAAAACCGCAGGTGTCGGCAATTGGCGTCTTTTTGATAGTGAAGATATCATTAAGATTGAAGTAGCGGCGGCTCAATGGAAACTTGCACTTAAAGGCATTGAGAAACCCTGGTTGTGTTGGTGCGTTAATGATAAATGGTCAATCATGCAACAAAAGCTCGTGCTCTCTGTAGGCTGGACACCAATAGTAGGCAATGATGCTAACATCAAGCATCCGACCATTTTGGAGGGTTCTGTTTACGTGGATTTTAATGAGTCCTTTGAATATCCCCACATGTACATGCACTTTCCTCTTGAATGGGTATTCTTATATACAGATCGCTTAGCTTTTTGGCATTCGGATTTGTTATTAAGTTTTAAAGATATGCAATATTGTGCTCAATTGTTTGAAAATTTAGAGGATGGAAAAATTGCAGCTTATAAAACTAGAGCAAGTTTATTGCGCTTTTGGGAAATTAAGCAGTCTCGGCGTTTTTTTGAAGTTATAGGCTGTACAACAAAATCAGCTAGTCGAAGTCAGTTTGATCATGGTTGTGGATGGTGGCGAAATTTTCAGTTTCATCCGAACTACAAAAATAGCTATTTACCCAAGGGTCTTGCTGGTGATCATGGTTTTGGCATTATGCATTGGCATCGTCATCATGGCGGCAACGCTAAGCACGTTAATGTTAGTATGGCGGGGCATGCCGATGCCAACAATACACGCTTTTCCAAATCGAAAGAAGAAGACCTAGATTCTACTTATTCAATAGCTCAAATATGCCAACACTTAGGTATAGAGAAATTATTATAGAGAATTAATCTTTCATCATATAACCCTAAAATCAGTATTATAAAATTAGGAATAGACCATGAATAAGCCTAAGTTGTTGGTATTTTCCTCACTTTTTCCTAGTCAAATACGACCTAATGCCGGTGTGTTTATTCGGGAGAGGATGTTTCGTGTCAATAAAGAAATACCTCTTATTGTTATTTCACCCGTACCGTGGTTTCCATTTCAAAGCTTACTACGTTATTGGAGGCCTCATTTTAGGCCTCAGCCTAGTCTTTACGAAGAACAACAAGGCATACACGTTTTTTTTCCAAGGTTTTTTTCTATTCCAGGATTATTCAAATCGTATGATGGCTTATTTATGGCTTTGGGTAGTTTACCCACGCTGTTTAAACTTCGAAAACACTTTAATATCATCGATGCTCATTTTGCTTACCCTGATGGCTATGCCGCGACCTTGTTAGGTTATTGGTTAAAGGTTCCAGTTACAATTACTTTACGCGGCACCGAAGTGCCTTTATCTAAATTACCCGCTCGTAAAAAAAGGATGCTATCTGCGCTAAAAAACGCTAAGTTTATTTTTTCTGTATCCGATTCACTTAAACAGCATGTTATATCTTTAGGCGCTGATGGTGACAAAATTCGTGTGATCGGCAACGGTATAGCAGTAGATAAGTTTTATCCGTTAGATCGATCTATTGTTAGGTGCGAATTGAATATTGAACAAGATGCTAAAGTTTTGATTTCTGTGGGTGCACTGGTTGATCGTAAAGGTTTTCATCGGGTCATCGAGTTATTGCCTGAACTGATCAAGCTTTATCCTAAACTTATTTATTTGATTGTGGGCGGTGATAGTCCTGAAGGTAATATAAAAAGCCTTTTGCAGCAGCAGGTTAAGGAGCTAAAGCTTGAACCTCATGTGAGGTTTTTGGGCGCCTATCCTTCAGATCAATTAAAGCAACCTTTGTCTGCTGCTGATGTGTTTGTTCTAGCGACTGCAAATGAAGGGTGGGCCAATGTGTTTTTAGAAGCGATGGCCTGTGGACTGCCGGTTATTACTACTGATGTTGGTGGTAACAAAGAAGTAGTTAATGCTCCAGAGTTAGGCATGGTTGTAGCTTTTGGTGATGCTAAGGCTTTGTTGTCGGCTTTAATTTTAGCCTTTGATAAAGATTGGCAATCATCAGAGATTATTAGCTATGCGCAGCAAAACTCCTGGGATAGTAGGGTAAAGGTACTTGTAGAAGTATTTAGACATTTAAACAGTTATTAGCGTAGGTCGGGTTAGCGATAGCGTAACCCGACAGGATGCGCGGGAAATGCTTGGCTTACGCTATCGCTACGCCAAGCAACAAAACTCGTGAGTTTTGACTCCATTACAAAGGTTTGTAGGCGGGGTCGGGTTAGCGATAGCGTAACCCGACAGGATGCGTAGGGCAACATAGGTATCTACACAAATTATTGTTAGCATTCCCACGCGAGAACGATAATATGTGGTGAAGATCGTAGGGGCGTATTGCATACGCCCTTATAAAATAAGCTCTATAACATTGGACTTTCAATGTTGGGCGTATGCAATACGCCCCTACGGTGTTTTTATATCGTTTCCACGCCGATAAGAAACTTGTGTAGATACCTCTGCCCTTTTTACAAAGGGGGAAGCTAAAATCATAATACTTCCACAGTCTCTATCGCTAACTCTATCTACATTTTAGAGTTGATAATAATCTTTAAACCAAGCAATCGTTGCTTGTATACCTTCAATAAGCACTGTACGAGGCTTGTTGCCCATATCCCGCTGTAAGGCGCTGGTATCGGCATTGGTTTGATAAACATCGCCGGGTTGCATGGGTAAATAGTTTTTTACTGCGGTTTTGTCACAGGCATATTCAATGGCTTGTATAAAATCCATTAGCTTAACTGGGGATGAATTACCGATATTATAAATCCGATAAGGGCTGGTAGATGAACTAGGGTCTGGGGTTTGTGCATCCCACTCCACATTTGGCACAGGTATTTTATCAATACAGCGCACGATACCTTCAACGATATCATCAATATAAGTAAAGTCTCTCAGCATATCGCCATTATTAAAGATGTTGATAGATCGATCATTTAAAATGGCATCGGCAAACAAAAACGGTGACATATCGGGTCTGCCCCACGGACCATAAACAGTGAAGAACCGTAAGCCAGTACAGGGTAGACCAAAGAGTTGACTATAAGAATGCGCCATTAATTCGTTACTTTTTTTAGTGGCTGCATAAAGACTAACAGGATGATCTACAGGGTCTAACTCAGAGTAAGGGACTTTTCCATTTAAACCATAGACGCTACTGGAACTGGCATAAACCAAGTGTTCAATGTTATTCCAGCGACAAGCTTCTAAGATATTCAAAAAGCCATCAATGTTGCTTTGGATATAGGTATAAGGGTTTTCAATTGAATAGCGAACGCCTGCTTGCGCCGCTAAATGACAGACCCGATCAAACTTTTCATTAGCAAAGAGCATTTGTATGGCTGAATTGTCTTCCAGATTCATTTTTATGAAGCGATAATTAGCATAAAGCTTACTTTGTACAAACTTAAAGTTAGCGACTTCTTGCTGTTCGATGCCCGCTTTTGCAAGACGGCTATATTTAAGCTTAACATCATAATAGTCGTTGATATTATCAAGCCCTACCACCTCATGACCACTTTGCAAGAGTCGCAACGCTGTATAAGAGCCAATAAAGCCAGCAGATCCTGTCACTAATATTTTCATAAAGCCTTCAGATAGATTGTAAAGTAGCGTTAAAGGGTGGTTGTGTAAATATTATAGCAAAAAGCAGCTAGAGCTTAATCAGAGTTGTCTGGTGTTGTAGTGGTAGGTCGGGTTAGCGATAGCGTAACCCGACATAACTGCAGTGCGTCGGGTGACGCCATCGCTAACCCGACCACACAACTAACATTTAAGCAAAAGACGTAGGCATCTTTTCTCTAAGCTTTAAAAATCTCTGATAGCGTGTCATAGAAATCTCTCCATTTTCAGCGGCTAATCTTACTGCACAACCTTGATCTAGCAAATGCCTGCAGTTATGAAAGCGACATTGATCCATTAACGGTTGAAATTCGCGATAACCATAAGCCAGTTGTTGCTCAGAAAGCCCCACTAAACCAAAAATTGCCACACCCGGACTATCTATTAAATCTCCACTCACAGGTAAATGATAGAGCGTAGCGGCTGTGGTGGTATGGCGGCCATGTTTAGTGGTCGCTGAAACGGTATTGGTTTTTAAATCTTTGTCAGGAATAATGGCATTGGTTAATGAAGATTTACCAACGCCTGATTGCCCTGCAAACATACTGACTTGATCTTTTAACGTGGCTTTTAATTGATCTACGCCCGTTGTTGTTCTGGCACTCACTCTAAATAAGGGATAGCCTAAGTTGACATAGTCTTGTAATTCTTTTTCGATAATGTCCGTTTGTGGTAAATCTGTTTTGTTCAGAACTAAAGCGGCTGCGATATTATTGTTTTCGCAAATAACCAGATATTGGTCTATTAACAAAAAATCACAATGTGGCTCTACAGCAAACACCACAAAAATAGTATCCAGATTAGCGGCTACTGGTCGTGCTTTACTGTTCCTAGAGGGACGAGCCAACACTGAACGTCTAGGCAAGATTTCTTCAATTCGACCTTGTTCAGGTGATGCTAAACTCCATAATACCTTATCGCCTACGGCCACTGTCTCCAGCTTCCGTAGGGTTTGGCATAAGATTATTTTGTCATCATATTCAACTGCAATACCTTGACCCAAATGGGCAATAACCAGTCCTTCCAATAAGTCAGCCATTAGGCTTTGGTTTCTAAATGTGCGATACGAATAGCGGCGGGTGGATGACTATAATGAAAAGCCGAATATAAAGGGTCAGGTGTTAAGGTGTTAGCATTTTCTTCATAAAGCTTGACCAATGCGCTGATCATTTTTGTAGCTTTAGAGTTATTAGCAGCAAAGTCATCGGCTTCAAATTCAAACTTACGTTGAAAATAAGCACTGATAGGTTGCATAAAAAAAGTGAAGCTTGATGAGACTAACATAAACAATAACAAAGCCGCTGCATTCGAGGCTTGTTCAACGCCTAAGCCATTATAAAACCAAGTTTGGCTAATTAACCAACCTAAAACGGCAAAACTAATTAAACTCATGATCGACGTTGCGAAAAGCATTTTAATGACATGCTTGCATTTAAAATGCCCTAATTCATGCGCTAATACCGATTCTAGTTCTTCTTCGTCTAGTGACGCCACTAAATTATCAAAGAACACAATACGTTTGTTATTACCTAGGCCGGTAAAATAAGCATTACCATGACCAGAACGCTTAGAACCATCCATGATAAAGATGCCCTGGCTGTTAAAGCCACAACGAGTTAATAAGCCTTGAATACGCTCTTTTAAAGAACCCTCTTCCATAGGTGTGAACTTATTAAATAAAGGGGCAATCACGGTAGGATATAGCCAGCTCATTAATAAAGAAAAAGTCATGAGAATAGCCCAAGCCCATAACCACCAAAGTGAACCTACATTATCCATCACCCATAAGATTAGCGCTAAGAAAGGCAAGCCGATAGCTGCACCTAAACTTAATTGCAAGACTTGATCTTTAATAAATTGGCCTATGCTGCTTTTGTTGAAGCCGAACTTTTCTTCGATTACGAAGGTTTGATAAAGGCTAGTGGGTATTTCTATTAAGGTCATTGACAGAAAGATCGAGGCGGTTGCGGCAACACCGGCCCATAAGGGAGATTCAATTACAGTAGGCCAATAGCTAAAGGCCAAATTAATGCCACCTCCTAGAGTGAATGATAACAACACTACGATGCTTAATAGACCATCAAAATTGCCTAGCTTAAGTTTGGCTTGTGAATAATCTGCAGCTTTTTGATGAGCGGCTAACGGCACTTTGTCCTTAAAGGCCTCCGGCACGTTAGCGCGATGTGCCGCAACATAGTTGGCTTGGCGTCTAGCTAGCCAAAATTGTACTGAAGAAGAAATAAATACGGCGATTAAGAAGATAATTGTAAAGGTATTCATAGGGCTTAATACTTTAGATTGTAAGAGTTAGACGAACACATTGGCCAATGCTACACTAACCACCACCTACAACACAATGGAATCAATACATGACGCAGGATACTGCAAACTTAATCTGGATAGATCTTGAAATGACAGGGCTAGATCCAGACACGGATTTAATCATTGAAATCGCAACCGTTATTACCGATAAAGACTTGAATATATTGGCTGAAGGGCCTGTTATTGCGGTACATCAGTCTGATGAAGCTTTGGCGGCAATGGATGATTGGAATCAAAAACATCATGGTCAATCAGGTCTGATTGAACGTGTAAAAAACTCAGCGATAAATGCCGCAGAAGCCGAACGCTTAACTATAGATTTTCTCAAAGACTGGGTGCCTGCAAACACTTCGCCTATTTGTGGTAATAGTATCGGTCAAGATCGACGCTTCTTATATCGTTATATGCCGACCTTAGAAGCCTATTTTCATTATCGTAATATCGATGTGTCAACGCTCAAAGAATTAGCGGCAAGATGGGCACCTGCAGTTAAAGATGGTTTTAAAAAAGAATCTACCCATCAGGCTTTAGATGATATTTTAGAATCTATAGAAGAGCTACGATATTATCGAGAGCACTTTATTAAGTTTTAATCATGAATCAATTAATCGCAATTGCACTTGGCGGCGCTAGTGGTGCTGTTATTCGGTTTTTAATGTCTTCGGGACTCTATCAATGGTTAGGACGGGGGTTTCCCTATGGAACCCTGGCGGTCAATGTTGTCGGTTCATTTTTAATAGGATTGCTGACCGAAGTGCTTTTTATGCAGCGTGTGACTATTGCACTGGAATATAGAGCGGCCATATTGGTCGGCTTTATTGGTGCCTTTACGACCTTTTCAACTTTTGCTTTAGAGACTCTATATTTATTAGAGCAGGGCAGTTTGAACAAAGCGATGCTTAATATAGCTGTCAGTGTAGTTGCTTGTCTGTTTGCAGTTTGGATAGGTCTGCTCTGTGGTCGTTCTTTATTTATGTATTCAGATGGCATGATACAGTGGAGTGGGGGCATGATTCCCTATGCCTTGATGATCGTTAACGTCATCGGTGCTTTAATAATAGGACTCATGGCTGGTCTGATATTACAAAAAATAGAGCTATCCATAGAATATCGTGTATCGATTATGGTGATCTTAGTGGGTGCTTATCTCACCTTATCGGGTTTATATCTAATTTTATTTTTGATAGAAAATGGTTATACCTTAGCTAGTCATATCAAATTAATGTTGAGTATATTGGTTGCCAATACCTTAAGTTGTCTGTTGGTGATTTGGTTGAGTTTGTTATTGACTAAGCAGTTATGATCACTGGTAGGGGCCTATTGCATACGCCCTTATCAAGCTTGCTCTATGTAATGGAATTGTAGATAAATAGGCGTAATAAATTTTGTAGGTCGGAATAAGACCATGCTAGCGCAGTGCGTGGTGGCGTTTTCGGCAGCTCGAGTAGTGCCCATGCCGGAAACGCTTTGCTCGCTTACGCTCGAAAAGTCTTATTCCGGCCTACAAATATAGCCTTTTAAAATAGGAGCTTTCGATAACTGAAAGTAATGAATTAGTGGATTTTATGAGCGTTTCTCATCAAATCGAGCCAGCGCTTCTGGGCTAGCTTCTTGTTGATATTGACTCTTCCAGTCTTGATATGGCATACCATATACATGAGTTCTGGCTTGTTCGTAGTCCATAGTCACACCTTGTTCAGTTGCGGCAGCAGCTAGCCATTTAGCCAGACAGTTACGGCAAAAGTCTGCTAAATTCATCAAATCAATGTTTTGTATCTCAGGATGATCTTGTAGATGTTTGATTAACTGTCTGAAAGCGGCGGCTTCTATTTCGGTTTGCGTGGTATTTGTCATAAGATTGTTTAATAAAATAACTATCATTCTAACAGAAACTAGGGAGTAGGCATGTACATTGCTTTTAAAAAAATCTACAATGTGATTTCTTGGCTTTATCTTATTAACTTAGTGGCTTAAGTGTTTGCTTATTAGTTTGTGCCAACAATAACCGACAGACAGTGCATGGGTATTCGTGCTAATCTGCTGTTCTTAGACTCCAGCCAATAGCAAATAGTCGACTAACAGTCTGTGCAGTCTGATTTATAGTACCTAGACAGCTAGAGATTATTTTAAAAATAAATTAATATAGTTATTATGAAACAGCTTTTAGAATTTATTCCCATCCTGCTCTTTTTTATTGCATATAAACTTTATGATATCTATGTCGCTACAGCTGTAGTCATAGGTGCTACCATTATTCAAGTTGCTATAGCCTGGTTTAAATACCGTAAAGTTGAAACCATGCAATGGATTACTTTAGGTTTGGTGATCGTGTTTGGCGGAGCCACTATTTTTTTGCATGATGAACAATATCTAAAATGGAAGTTCTCTATTATAGAATGGTTGTTTGGATTGGCCTTTTTAGGTAGTCATTTTATAGGTGAAAAAACCTTTATAGAAAGAATGATGTCTAGCAATTTAACGTTACCTGCTAATATTTGGAAGCGCTTAAATTTTAGTTGGGCAAGCTTTTTTATTAGCGTTGGCTTTATCAATGTTTATGTGATGTATAACTACAATACTGATGACTGGGTGAATTTTAAAACATTTGTGGCTCCCGCATTGATGGTGGTGTTTATGGTGGTTCAAATGGCCTTGCTTTATAAATATATCCCTGACACTAAGGAGTAGCCGTGTTATTTGCAATTATAAGTACCGATGTGGCTGATAGTTTAGAAAAACGATTACCTGCACGCCCTGATCATGTAAAGCGTTTGCAAGACTTACAAGATTTAGGTCGCTTAGTATTAGCAGGTCCCCATCCAGCTATAGAAAGTGATGATCCTGGAGTTGCTGGTTTTACTGGGAGCTTAGTGGTGGCCGAATTTGACAGTTTAGAAACTGCACAGCAATGGGCTGATGCCGATCCTTATAACCATGCTGGTGTTTATGCTAGCGTTATTGTTAAACCCTTTAAAAAGGTATTTCCTAAAAATGACAACTGAACAAATCAAACAGCTTTTAAATGAGGCTTTTAAACCAGAGTTATTAGAGATTCTGGATAATAGTGCTGCTCATGCAGGACATGCTGGCGCTAGAAGTGGTGGCGGTCATTATCATGTCACTATTGTAGCCGAGGCTTTTGAAGGTAAAACCATGATACAACGCCATCAACTTGTTTATGGTGTTTTAGGCGATTTAATGAAACAACAAATTCATGCCTTAGGCATTAATGCAATCTCACCCTCTGAAGAATCTACAGGAAATTTATAAATGAAAAGAAAAATTATACCTTTACTGATTGCTAGTACTGCATTTATTGCCGCTTGTGATCAAAAAGTTAGTACTGTCAGCAAGAATGCTGAGCCTGTTGTTAATAAAGCCGATGCGATTGCTGAGGTCAACGGCCACTTTATTGCCAAAGCTACTTTAGATAAGTTGGAAAAAGAAATTGCTGAACGTAGTCATGGCCAAGTATTCCCTAAAGAGAAACTGATTGAAGAACTCATTCAGCGTGAGTTATTGGTTCAAGATGCTGAGCAAAAGCATTTGGAAAATTCACCTGAAATTTTAGCTCAACTTGAGAGTGCTAAAAAAACTTTATTAACACAAGCTGATGTGCAAGATTTTATTAAAGCTAATCCTGTTACTGATGCTGAAATTAAAGCTGAGTATGACAGTAAAGTCGCTGGTGAAAATGGCACTGAATATAAAGCGCGTCATATTTTAGTTAAAACTGAAGATGAAGCTAAAAAGATTATTGCCGAATTAGATAAAGGTGGTGACTTCGCTAAATTAGCAAATAAGAACTCTTTAGATGGTAAAGAAACTCAAAACGGTGGTGATCTAGGTTGGTTTTCAGCGGGTCAAATGGTCGCTCCTTTCTCAGAAGCTGTGGTTAAGTTAGAAAAAGGTCAATACACCAAAACACCTGTTCAAACTCAATTTGGTTTCCATGTTATTTTAAGAGAAGATTCAAGAGCACAAACTCCACCTCCGCTAGAAGCGGTTAAAGAGCAGTTGATGCCTTATTTACAACGTAAAAAAGTACAGGCCTTTGTAGAGAACTTACGTAAACAAGCTAAGGTTGAAATATTAGTACCTTTAACTGATGAGGTAAAACCAGCAGCTCCTGCCGCGCAACCCGTTGCTGAAGAAGTAGTCGTTGAAGAAGTTAAAGATAAAAACGGTAAAGTGTTAGCTGAACAAGTTGTCGTCAAAGAAGAAGTGATAGAAGATAAATCAGCGACTGAGAAGCCTGCAGAAGCTAAAGCAGCACCAGAAGCTAAAAAATAAGTACCTCTTTGAAGGTCGGGTTAGCGATAGCGTAACCCGACATTTGAAGTCCAGTGTTGGGTTATGGCTATCGCCTAACCCGTTCCACATTGAGTTGGCTATCTAATTATAGTTATCTATATAAGTAGAGTCTACTCAGAAACAATAA
>Ga0194037_1003006_pt1 | contig 10716 bp, 11 predicted proteins | sample JunL306m_MetaG_FD_148653 | JGI IMG/M metagenome (GOLD analysis project Ga0194037, IMG submission 148653) | Anoxic zone freshwater microbial communities from boreal shield lake in IISD Experimental Lakes Area, Ontario, Canada - Jun2016-L304-6m | ecosystem: Environmental > Aquatic > Freshwater >...
TCGAACATGTATTCGCTCTTGGTATAACCAATCTTGCGAATCACACCACGAGCAATTTCCTGCACATCTAAATACGCTTTTGACTTTACTTCTCCAGCCAAAATCACCTGACCAGTAGTAACTAAAGTTTCACAAGCCACTTTCGACTCTTTATCAAAAGCCAAAAAATTATCAATTAATGCATCAGAGATCTGATCGGCCACTTTATCAGGATGTCCTTCAGATACACTTTCGGAAGTAAATAAATACGGCATAGGTTATTGTGTTTTGATTATTTAATGTGTTACTCCTTTACTAAATAAAACATTAGCAAAAGTTTTTAAAATTATTTTAATATCAAATAAGTAAGATTTTTTCACCAAATATTCTCTTTCCAAATCAACTTTTGTTTTGATTGATATTTCATCTCTTCCATTAATTTGGGCCCAACCAGTAATTCCTGGCTTGAGTTTATCAACCCCAGCAGTGACACGTAAAGCCATTAAATCATCTTGATTATATAAGGCCGGGCGAGGGCCAACAAAAACCATTTCACCTTTAATAATATTAATAAGATTTGGCAATTCATCTAAACTTAGTTTGCGCAAATAGCCTCCTATTTTTAATAGATAATTTTCCGGATTTGTAAGTAAATGTGTTGCAACATTAGGTGTGTTTTTTTTCATACTACGAAACTTGTAGATTTGAAAAAAAGTATAATTTTTACCTACGCGCTTTTGAGAAAATAAAATAGGAAACCCATCTTCAATAAGAATTGCAACTGCTACTATTATAAATATTGGGAAAAGTATAATAAGAAGGATTAGAGCGAATAATCTATTAAGCATTGCTTTTAAATGATATTAAAGTCTTCATTAAGCCTTCTCTGCTTGATACAGGTAAAGGTTTATTAATAGCTTGTATAATTTTAGAATTGCTAACTACGTAAGATTCAGTTAGCTTATTGAGTCTTTCAGTATTGAGAGGCGATTTAATAAGGTCTCCAAATTTGGCAATTATTTTTATTAATGATTTGGGCAGATCCCAAATACGAGTTTTTTTACCCTGTGAATCAGCTATTAATTGTATTAATTCATTGGTAGATAAGGGTTCATCATCTGCTACATTATATACTCCTGAAGGAATATTTTCATTTTCAATTAATTCCTGAATAATAAAACATAAATTGTCAATACTACAAAATGATCTTTTATTTTCGTATAATCCAAGTGGCCAAGGAATCCCTCTGCTCACAATTTTATATAACAAATTTAAATTGCCCTTATTTCCTGGACCATGTATCATGCAAGGCCTTAATATATAAACACGTTTACCCAATGGAATCTCTTTACTTAAAATATATTGTTCAGCAAGTAATTTACTTTTCCCATAATGAGTGATAGGATTAGGAATGAAATCTTCAGTTAACTCAATGTCCAATTCATCAGCAACTGCCTTAACTGAACTCAGAGTAATAAAAACTTTTGCATTCGAATTTAGAAATGCATCAAATACTTTTTTAGTAATTTCTGTGTTTACTTGATAATACTCATTTGCATTAGAAACATTTTTAAGATCATGTGCTTTCCCAGCAAGATGTATTACAAAATCTCCGATAATTAAAACAGGCTTGCTCCTATCATACTTAATAATTGAAAAACTTTTATTTAAATAGGAAATTAAATTTGAACCCACAAAACCACTTGATCCCGTGATAAATATTTTATTTAACATTATAAAGAATCAAACAGGTTAACATATTTCTCAACAACCTTTTCTTTTGTATAATTCTCAAGAATAACTTTGTATCCATTATCCCCTAAAAGAGTTTGTTTAGATTTATCATTTGACAACACAATTATCGCATTCAAAAAGTTTTCATTTCGATTATCTGTAATTAAAACTGAGCAATTCAATTCACTAAGAAAGTTATACAATGGAGTTTTCTTACCTGTAATTACAATCATTGGTTTTGCACATGCCATAATTGTATATACTTTGGAAGGGAATCCCTCTTGTTCCATTTCTTTACGAATAGAAATAAAATGAATGTCTGCAAATGAATTAATCAGAGGCATTAATTCTCTATCTTGATAGGGTAATATTTTAACGTTCAAAAGCTCTAGTCTTTGAATTTCTTTTAGCAAATAATCTTTTTTAACGCCCTCTCCTATAATCCAAAACTCAATATTTGATTCTTTGAGCTTTTCTGCAGCATACAAAATCGGTTCCCAATCCTGATAGAATCCAATATTTCCAGCATAAAGTAATTTAACTTTATTTGTGTCATTTAGAAATGGCTCGGAAAGCAACCCCGAAGTAAAAATGGGTTTATACAATTCTGTATCAACAAAATTAGAAATGATTTTTAATTTGTTTTTATCAAAGAACCGATTTATTATTTGATCATAAAATAGTTTATCAATTGTCACAACAGCATCAGCATGTTTATATACAAATTTTTCTAATCGCTTTAATAGATTAATGATAAGTTTAGATTTTAATCCCCTATGTTTAATTAGTAAATCAGGATAAATTTCTTGAACATTATAAATAAATTTAGCTCGCTTAATTTTTGCAATTAATATAGAAAGAAAACCAATAGTTAATGGTGGAGAAGGACTTAATATATAATCTATGCTTTTAATTGATAATCCGAAACAAAAAGAGGCAATATGCCAATAAACAAATGATGCAATTCGAATTAACGTGTTTTTGTATTTTTTTAATGGAATATGTATCACATGAATCCCATTAAAATCGCTGATAAAATAAAGTCCAAGAAATTTTTTCGATAATGGTTGCTTAAGAAGGGGGCCTTCCATTAAATTATAATGAGGTGTAGTTGTCAAAACTACCACTTCATATCCGGCATCTTTAAAACCTAATGCAATATCATTATAAAGATATGCTGTAGAAACACCATCAGGACTAAAAACTATCGAATGTATTAGAAGCTTTTTCTTTCTCATTCGCTCCAAACAGTTCTTTTTATATAATCAACATAACTTATAATTATTCTTACCACCTTAGCTGATACATTTGGCATCGAATAATCCGCCACTTTTCTTAAACTTCTTTTTTCGCCTCTTTCTTGATTCTCTAATTCAACCAACCCTTGTAATATTCTTTCTGGATTCAACCCCACCATCATCACTGAAGCCTCTTCCATTGCTTCTGGTCTCTCATGGGCCTGTCTAATATTTAATGCAGAGAAATTTAGAATAGATGACTCTTCCGATATTGTTCCACTATCAGATAGCACTGCTTTCGAATGCATCTGAAGTGCGTTATAATCATTAAAACCAAGTGGCTTTAACAGTTGTATGTTTTTGTGTAATTTAGTTTCTTTGGTTTCAATCATCTTCCTTGTCCGTGGATGTGTACTAACTATGACTGGTAAATTATATTTTTCCGCAATTAAATTTAAAGAAGTTACTAATCCATTAAAATTAGATTCACTACTAATGTTTTCTTCTCTATGAGCTGAAACCACAAAATATTTGAACTGCTCTAAATTTAAACGATTCAAAACATCTGAGCTTTCAATTGTAGGTAAATAATAATTCAACACTTCAAACATAGGTGAGCCAGTCTTTATAATTCGATCAGCCGACAATCCTTCGCGTAATAAATATTCTCTTGCAATGTCACTATAAGTCAAATTGATATCAGAAATATGATCAACTATTTTCCTATTAGTTTCCTCTGGAACCCTTTGGTCAAAACATCGATTTCCTGCCTCCATATGGAAAATTGGAATATGTCTTTTTTTTGCAGGAATTGCGCACAAACAACTATTTGTATCTCCTAATACTAAAAATGCGTCAGGTTTAAGTTCTTCTAGAAGTGGGTCAATATTAATCAATATTTTTCCAATTGTTTCTGTTGCTGTCGTGCCCGCAGCATTTAAAAAATAATCTGGTTTCCTGATTTTCAAATCATCAAAAAATATTTGATTTAATTCATAATCATAATTCTGACCTGTATGAACAATAATATGCTCAATTGCAACAGATGAATCAAGTTTAGCCATTACTCTTGAAAGCCTGATGATTTCAGGTCTTGTTCCAACAACGGTCATTACTTTTAACCTCTCATTCATAATTATTGGTTTAAAAAAAGCATCTATACAGTTTCAAAGAATGTATCTGGATTTTCTGGATTATAAAACTCATTAATCCAAAAAATGGTATAAAGTTCAGTTTTACCTATATTCTTAATGCTATGTGTAAACCAAATAGGCATATCAACGTATGAAGGCTCATTTCCAGACAAATGAAAATTCATTACCTTATTTGTTCCAATTTGCCGCAATTGTATTAATGCTTCACCCTTAATTACAGCAAATCGTTCAATTTTCCTGGTATGGAAATGATTCCCTCTTACAATTCCAGGGTGAGTAGTTGAAAATGAAACCTGGCCTCCAACATTCAATCTAATAATTTCTGTAAAGGATCCTCTAGTGTCAATATTTTTATGGAATTTTACTGGAAACCTTGCCTCAATATCCTCATAACATCTAAAACTATTGAAAAGGTTTAATTCAAATGTGTTTCTAAGTTCTGGAATAATCCCCTTTAATAAGTATTGTTCTTTGTAAACAAGTAACAATTCAAGTATTTCTGAAACTTTTACAACTGAGGTATGTGCGACTGAATGTTCTGGTTCATTGTATTCTGAATTAATCGCCTTTATAATTTCTGAAATCAGTTCTCCAACATATATGAGTTTCAATTCACCATCAACTTCAATATTAGGATTATCGCCATTAATAATTTGGTGGCAAAACGTAGCAACAACAGAATTATAAAACGGATTTCCAAATGGACCAAATACGTTTGGGATTACCATTCCAGTGAACAAAGCACCAGATTCAATTGCCCATTTTGACAATATTAATCGGGCTTCTCTTTTAGATTTGCCATATGGGTTATCACGCTCTTCCTGTGAAGAAGATGAAAAAATAATATGTGGCTTACTTTTGGTTCTTTCGAATGAATTAACTAATTGTTTGGCTAGTGAAACATTTGTATCATAAATCACGTGGGAATCTCCATGTCTGTTCATTCCAGCTAAATGAACTATTACATCACAAGAAGAAACAAAATCATCCAATAATTTTTTGTTTTCAAAAAATGACTTATGGAATTGCACCAGCTGAAAATTATCAGGAGACAAACCAATTGTATTATATAAGTGTTTACCGACAAATCCACTTTGGCCAGTAATACCAATTTTTTTCATATAAATCCTAAAATTATTCTTGATTGGGGTTATTAATCTGGGTATTGAGCCACATTCAAATCCCCAAGTATTTCCTTTCTGATTATAGGAAGTTTGAATAAAAGTTGCTTCATCCCTTCTACATCCAATCTGTTGGTATTATGTGAGTGGTACTCTTCATAGGATGTTACTTCTTGGCTGCCTTGAGAAAAATACTGAGCATAATTCAAATCCCTATTATCAGCTGGGATTCTATAATAATCACCCATGTCTTCAGCTTTGAGCATATCTTCCCTATTAACAAGGGTCTCATATAGCTTTTCACCGTGTCTTGTTCCAATTACCTGTATTGTGCTATCTGACTTATACAACTCAATTAATGCTTGGGCAAGTATCTCAATAGTTGCGGCAGGGGATTTTTGAACGAACAGGTCTCCTTGTTTCCCATTTTCAAATGCATACAATACAAGATCAACAGCGTCTTCAAGCGTCATCATGAACCTAGTCATATTGGCATCTGTAATAGTAAGAGGTTTTCTATTTTTCATTTGTTCGATAAACAAAGGAATAACTGAGCCTCGGGATGCCATCACATTCCCATATCTAGTGCCACAGAAGATTGTTTTTGAATCATCCAAATTTCTCGATTTGGCAACCATTACTTTCTCCATCATTGCTTTTGACATACCCATTGCATTAATTGGGTAAGCTGCTTTGTCAGTACTCAAAATAACCACTTTTTTAACCTCATGTTTTTCCGCAGCTGTAAGTACATTATCTGTACCCAAAATATTTGTTTTTACAGCCTCCAATGGGAAAAACTCGCAAGATGGAACTTGCTTTAAAGCTGCAGCGTGAAAAATAAAATCACTTCCTTTAACTACATTTTCCACACTAGCCAAATCCCGAACATCACCAATGTAGAATTTTAACTTTGAATTATTCAGCCTTTTACGCATATCATCTTGCTTCTTTTCATCCCTACTGAAAATACGAATTTCATTAAAATGATCGGTATTCAAAAAGCGGTTCATTACCGCATTTCCAAAAGAACCAGTTCCGCCTGTAATTAAAAGTGTCTTCTTCCTTAACATGATAGTTATTTATGCCTTTGTTATTGGGGAATACTCATTTATTAATTTATCTTTTTCGCTCCAATTTGGATAACTAATTAGAACGGCTTTATAAATTCCTTTAAAAACAAAAAGGCTTCCAGCAGCTGCCCCAATAATGCCGTATTTATTGATTAAGTTACCTATGTCATCTAACGACCCGGCCCCTCCCAACACTGTCAATGGCAAAGTTATTGATTGTCTAACTTTCTCAATTAAAGCAAGATCATATCCTTTCATTAAACCGTCTTGGTCTATTGAATTCACAACTATTTCCCCTGCTCCCAACTGTTCCATTTTAGCAGCAAACTCAATAGGGTTTTTTCCAGTGCCCTTTTTCCCATTATGGGTAAACAATTCGTAACCACCTAAAAGTTTCTTTTTCACATCTAATACAACAACTACACTCTGACTACCAACTCGTTCTGCCATTTCGGAAACCAATTCCGGCGTATGAATTGCTGCAGAGCTAATAGCAATTTTCTCAACGCCCAAAGAAAAAATTCGCTGAGCTTGTTCAGATGTTTTAATCCCCCCCCCATAACATAATGGCATCCTGCATTCAGCTGCCAAATGTTCTATCATCTTATAATCAGGTTCCCGGTTTTCTTTAGTGGCATCAATATCAATAACCATTAATTCGTCAGATTCTTTTTCATTAAAAATCCTTACAGCATTAATTGGATCACCAACATATTTGGGATCTTTGAACTGAATTGTTTTTACCAATCCTTTGTCATGGACAAGCAAACATGGAATAACTCTTGGTCTTAACATGAACTAAATGGTTGCGAAATTTTTTAATAATTGTATACCAAAATGATGGCTTTTCTCAGGATGGCATTGCACTCCGTATATGTTGTCATGATTCACAATACAACTAAAATCAATACCATAATTGGCGGAGGCAATACTGTCAACTAATTTATTGCATTCAAAGTAATAACTATGCAAGAAGTAAAATCTTGCGTCTTTTTCTAACCCAACTAATAACTTATTTTTTTTTTCCACTTTCACATCATTCCATCCCATATGCGGAAGCCTCGTTTTTTGATGAAGTTTTGAAGCGTCAAATTTTCTTACAGTAGCATCCATCCATCCAAGACCAGGTAACTTCCCTTCTTCGCTAGAATTGGCAAGCATTTGCATTCCAACACAGATTCCGATTACTGGGATTTTACCACTTACTACCATTTCATGTGCCGCATCTCTCATACCAGAATCAGTGAATCTTTGCATGGCGTAATCAAAATGACCAACACCAGGAAGGATTAATTTAGTTGCACCATTCAGGTCTGAAGCTTTGCTCACAATTTTCACATCCAGACCTAATTGTTTATATATATTGGTAAAAGCTTTAATGTTACCAACTCCGTAATTAATTATAGCTATCATCGGAAAAATCTTTTCTCTAATCCAAGGAAAGTCATTGCTTTTGACCCAAGTCGAATAATGGACATTTTATTTTTGTAATTAGCATACGTCTTATTTTCACCTTCAAAAATATCTTGCAATTCTGTTATGGATAACCCGAGTTTATTTGCAACATATTCAAATTCTTGCTTTAGAAAATGGTCATCCATTTCAGGTTTGGAAATCCTTTCTATTGCTTCTGATCTCGACATCTGACCAGTCAAAATTAAACTAGAGAAATGTGCACGTCGTTTTTCATATCCAAATTTCTTTGGCAACCAATAATCCTCATAAAATCTTGTGAACCTGGATTCATGATGTTTGTGTTTATAAGATTCCCATCCAAATTTTTCAAAAAGTATTTTTTCAGCATCTTTTTTAATATAAGGAACAAGATTCAGTGGTTTGATTACTTGCATTCCATAAATGTATCTATAGTATAATTTATATTCTAAAATATCTATAATTGGAAAAGTTTTTAGTTCTCTTTTACCAAACCTATTATGAATATCCCTAAAAAGCCATTTATCAATCCCTGGGTATCCGCCCCATTTCTCTGGTTCCCTACAACATTCAGTTGAATAGTTAGCTCCAGTTAATATGTGTTTGATTTTATATTTATTTGCAAATTTATACAAAGAAGAAAAAAATGCAGCATCCTGGGGCAAATCTTGGTCAGAAATTTGGGCTTTCAAAAACGAAACTTGTAAATCTTTCATTTCTTCCCAATTAATAACCTCTGTATACAAATCTAAACCTAATCCATTAACCAATTTCTCAATATTTCCTACAGCTTGTTCAGTGTTCCATCCAGCATCTACATGCAATAGTAAAGGACGCAAACCCATTATCTCTTTTGCAATATAAGCTACATAAGAACTATCCAATCCACCACTAAGTCCTATTATACAATCAAAATCTTTTCCCTTGCCTTCCTTTCGAATTCTCTCTGAAATCTGCAATAGTTGTTTGTGCCCTTCTATACCAGTATGCCAGTTAGGTAAAATATTTTTTTGAAAATTATTATAGTAATCTGATACACCTTCTGAGTCAAAAACAATATCTGGATCACTTGTGTCCATTATTGTTTTTGTACAAATTTGATATTCTCTTACACTCATTATTTGTTAGTTTATTATTTAAATTTCTGCTCAGTTTTAATCCAGTTCCAAACATGATTTAACCCTTCCGCTATTTCAATTTTAGGCTCCCATTCTAAATTTACTCTTAGTTTACTTATATCCAAAACATTATAATCACAATCATATAATCTAGCTGGTTTGGAAATAGTTGGAACGATTCTTCCTGTAACTTTACAAATTAAATCAAGAATTTCATTAATAGTATAACCTTTTTGACTACCAATATTATAAACTTCTACTCTAGATTTTTCATGATAATTATTTATAAATGTGAGAATAACTTCTGACAGATCTGAAACGTGTAAAAAATCACGAGTAACCTTACCTTCGCCATATAAATCAATAGGAATATTATTTAAAATTGCATTAAACGCATATCCTACTATTCCTTGTGGCTTTTTAAAGTTTTGAAAATTTCCATATATATTAGATGGCCGTAATATAAAACTCTCAAATTCGGATCTACGTGTAATAAATTCAATATAGTTTTCAGAAATGATTTTAGATAAACCATATGCAGAAATAGGTTTCTTGGGGCTATTTTCTTTAAAAGATTGATGTTCTGGAGAATCTCCATAAATAGTACCTCCAGAAGAAAAATAAAAGAACCGCTTTAATTTTTTAAACTTATTAGAAGCTTCAAGAAAATCAATTAACGGTTTAATATTGAATGAAAAATCATCAACTAAACTATCCAGTGACCTGCTAGGTAACAAGTCATTCACTAACCAAATAATATTTTCATAATCTTTAAGTGGTTCAATTAACTTAGATGTGAAGTTAACATCAATAGCAAATGCACGTAATTTATCTGACTTTACAATTATGTTTTTTGTATCCAAATTTCTGCTAATTAACAATACAAAATAATCCTTCTCTAAAAAATAATTAGCCAAATTAGTCCCTATAAATCCAGTGCCCCCTATTAATGCTATTGACTTGTCCAAATTAGTTTAAATTTAAATAACTGAATTAAATAATTTAATGATGGAATCTTGAAAAGAAGCCATTCTAAATTTTGAAATTACTTGATCTCTATTATTAAAAGCAAATTGCTTAAGGCTTTCCTTATTCTCAAACATGACTTCTATAGTTGATTTTAGATTTGAAACTGATTTTCCTTCTACAACAAGACCATTCACTTTATCAGAAAAAATAAATGGAATTCCACTATGATAAGTTGTAATTACAGCACAACCTGTAGCATAAGCTTCTAAAATACTAATAGGCTGTCCTTCAAAAGGATAATATGTAGGTAAGCAAAAAATATGTGATTCACAAAATAGTTTCCTTTTATTAACGCCATCTATAAATTTGCCAATGTATTTAATATTATTATACTCTTTTATTTTTAATAGAAAATCATTTTCACTTTTAGTAGATTCAAAACCGCCAACAAATGTTATTTCGATATGTTTTCTTAAATTTCCATTTAATGAAATATACGCGTCTGCTAATTCATTATAACCTTTGCCAGGCAATAAATTACTCAGGTATACAATTTTTAATAAATCTAGATCATTAAATTTATTATTTATTTCTTCATCACTAACAATTAAAAATTCTTCTGCAAAATTTGGAACAATATGGATTTTTTCTGTAGAAATTATTTTTGAATACATTTCATAGTTAAGTGGACCCTCTACTATTACACCTCCAATCCGTTTTAAAAAGAATTTGTTTAATTTTGAGAAATAATCATCTTTTTCTAAAATCGTTTTCATTCCAGCCCCACCCAACATATGAATGAATATTTTTTTGTTTTGCTTATAACAAATAAGATAAATACACAAATCTCTTAAATTTCCAAAAAAAGATTCCGCCAAAGAAACATATATAATATC
>Ga0194037_1003007_pt1 | contig 10715 bp, 16 predicted proteins | sample JunL306m_MetaG_FD_148653 | JGI IMG/M metagenome (GOLD analysis project Ga0194037, IMG submission 148653) | Anoxic zone freshwater microbial communities from boreal shield lake in IISD Experimental Lakes Area, Ontario, Canada - Jun2016-L304-6m | ecosystem: Environmental > Aquatic > Freshwater >...
TGGTGCCGATTCTCACTTTCTTTTCGCCGCCGCGCAGCGGGTTGGTGATCGATGGCAGGATGGCCTTCCAGGTGGCGGCGGGCTGCTCGAAGAAATCGAACTCGGTGAGGATCACGTTGGTGCTCTTGCCGCGCACGGTGTCGGGCTTGCCTGGCACGGCGCGCATCCGGCTGCCGTTCTCAAAGAGGATTTCCGCGCTTTTCAGCAAGTGCTGTGAGGTGTTTCCCTCGCGCTCCTCAAAGATGTCCTTGATGTGGAACTGCCACGCATCCGCCCAAAGCTTGCCCTGGTCAAGCGAGTCGAGAGCCTGCCGCTCGGAGGGGGCAGCAATCATCCATTCGGTGGCGTGGTCGAGGCAATCCTCAACGGCCTCACCCTCCATCGTGAAATCCTTGCCGGTCTGGCGCGACTGGATCTGGATCTTCGCGCGGCTGCGGTCGTGATGGGTAACGAACTGATATTCCAGATAGATGCTGCGTGGGTCGCTGGCCGGATAGGGGTTCTTCCATCCGCTATGGGTAGTTCCCAGCGGGTGGGTTTCCACCAACTGTTCCAGCCCGGCGATATCCATCTGCCACAGCGGATTGGTGCTGGCCGCCTGGTTGGCCGAAGCCACCTGCGCCCGCAGTTGTTCAATCGCGTCTGTTTTTGCGTTCGCCATGATGTTTAGCCCATGCGGAAGATTCGTTTCAACTCGGCCGCCTTCTCCGCATCGGTGAGCTTCCCGTCGTGGGCCACCGCTCCGGCCGCATCCGCCTGGGCCGCCTTGGCTTCCAGGATCGCCAGCTTGCGTTCGTCGCGCGCCCCGGCCTTCTTGAGCAGCGCGATCTTCTTCTCTGCCTGCTGGAGTTTGGTCGACTCGGTAGCCATCTTGGCCGCCCCGGAGAATTGTCGGAAATCCTTGTTGACGATCCCCTCGGCCATGAACAAGCGCTGGCCCGCTTTGCGGATCTGCTCCTCGGAGTTCTCCGGGTTGCGCGCCATGTCCTCCATGAGTTGATTGGCCGCATTCTCCCGCGCTTCCATGCGCAAGTTGAGCGCATACCAGGAATGCCACTCGTAGAGCGTGGTTTCCGAAACGGAAATCCCGTGCTCGCCCTGGACGTAAACCATGGCGTCTTCCGGCGTGTAGGCCGGCACCGTGGAATCCGTGGGGTGCATCAACCGCCACAGCGTCTCCTGGTCGGTTCGCGCCAAGTTCTTGAGCTTGGCATCCGAGCGGGTTTTGCGCTCCCGAGGTTTTTTGGTTTTCGCCATTCACGTCAGAGTGTTTTTTGTTTGGCAATGCCGGCCTTGGTGATGAACCACAGGACCTGGCCGGATTCGTCGTCATCCTCGCTGCGGATGTAGCTTTCCGCGTGGTTCCAGTCGCGGGCGTCGCGCAGCTCCTGGAGCGTGATACCGCCGCCGTTGAGTTCGTTGGTGAATTCCAACAGCATGGACTCGGTCTTGCCGTAGCCTGGGGCCATGGCCAGCACTTCGCGCACGCGGCGGCGAATCAGGGCGAGAGGGGTGGTTGGTTTCATAGGTCAGGAGGATTGCTTGTTGGCCAGGGCCATGATGGCGGCGGCGGCTTTGCCGATGGCCTTGCTCACGTCGGTGCGCGCATCAATCGCGCAGATCAACCGGTCGTGATTTTCCAGGCGGTCGTAGATCTTGCGTCGGCGCTCGTCTCCGGCGTTATCCAGTTCGGTGATCCGGTTGTTGATGCGTTCGTCACGCTCGGCGATCAGGTTCACGGCCTTGTCGAACAGACCGCGCATTTCCTTCACGTCGGTCTTGAGTTCTCCCTTGAACTCGGCGAACTCGGCGCGCGTGACGTATTCCTTTCGCAGTGCTACTTCCAGCGGTTGCGGATCGATGCGGATCCGCGTGCCGTCGGTAATCTTTTTACCGATCACCCCGCCGCCAACCAGGGCGACCATGACGCCGCCGATGATGGTGCCGACCATGGCAGGGTCGATCCCCTGGGCGGCGGTGGACGAGGTTTCCGCCAGCAAGGTCATCATCGGGTCAGCCCTTTCCCCTTGCGACCCTTGCGTCCATAGACAAAGCGCCGAGTGCCCTCGACGATGGCCAGCGCGGAGATCATCTCGCCCGCCGGCGTGTCGGCGTAAGTCCGGCGTCCCTTGCCGACATAGACCAGCAGCGAGCGCAGGTCGCCGTTTCCCAGGTGGCGGATCGCCGCCACCCGCCCGCGCGTGTGATCCTCCAGCATCTCGAAGATCTTGCGGCCGCTCTTCACAGCACCGACCCTTTCTGTTGGAAACGATCACGCTTTTGCGCCAGCGTGAGCAGGGTGGCCATTTCGTAGTGTGGCGTGTCCGGGAACGATTCCCACAGGCCGCCCCATGCCAGGCCGTTGTCCTCAGCGTGCTCGCTGCAAGCCTGGTGGACCTTATCCGCCAGGCGCGGGTTGCTGTCGTCCAGGTATTGGCCGTTGGCGAACACCCCGAAGTCGCAGGCAATCCCGAAATTATGGTTGGAAAATCCGGCCCGCGCATTGGTCACCTTCTGGCCGGGTTTGGTGCGGCCCTGGGCATAGAGCGCGTCCTGCGCCGCCCAGCTGCGGTTGCCGGCGATGGCGATGTAGTCGCAGCCCATGGCGGCGGCCACCACCTTGGCGGCCAGCGTGAAGCGGCTGAAGGCAGCCTGGGCTTTCGGGTCGAGCGTGGCGATGTTGCGCGCCGATCTGCTGTCAATGGTGGGAGTCATGGGATTCTGATTTCAGCATTTCTGCTTTCCGAATTTCAGCTTTTCAAAAGTGGAGGGCGCAGGACGCGTGTGGATCTAATTGATGTTTGTGGTCCTGGCCCCCAAGGGTGTCGTTAGAGTCTGACCCGTCGGACCTGTCCGACCTGTCCGACTCTGCGCGCGGCTCATTTGGCGCTCTGCGCGTCCACCGGCTGGACCACGTCCACGGCCAGGCCGGAGGTGCTGGAGTAACTGGCGGTGCCGTAGGCGGTGACCAGGCGGCCGGCAATCGGGATGCTCTTTAAGGTGTCCACCATCGCCGGGCTGCACGACGGCAGGGACAACCCTAGCCCTGCCGCCGTGGTTCCCGTTAGGATGGCGAGCGCCCATGCCGGTGCGCCGCCAGAACTGTTGGCGGACGGATCCGTGCCGTCCGCGAAGATTGCGATTTTACCGCCAGTGACGAATCGCACCAGAATGTTGACCGATGAGAGCACTGCCACCGATGTCACCGGATTGGCGACGAGGAACGCCTGCACCGGCGGAAAGAACGCAGCCGCGAAAGCGATCAGTTGCAGCCAGACGGTTTTGGATTGAAGGATGGATTTGGTGTTCATGGTGGGGTGCTTGGTAGGTCGTGGCGGCCTCGCCGCGCCGTGACTGCACGCACCCTGCCACACCCCCGCAAACCCGCCGCCACACCTCCCACAGATCACACACCTTCCGCCCTGGGGCGCGGGATTTGTCCCGCTCTGCCCATCCTAGCCGACGCGCGCAATCCTCGCATCCGCCTGCTGGCGCTGCTTATAGAGCAACACCGATCCGCTGTCGAGGCGCAGCGCCGCGTTGCTGGCCTTACCGTCCTTGCGCCGCACCCGCGCGCCCGGCTTGTATCCGTCCAACAAGCGCAACCGGAACAGATCGCTGACCGTCCACTCGGAACACCCCAGCACCCGCGCCGCCTGCTTGCGGCTCATGTGCGAGAGCGGCCGGCGCGCGATGACCGTCACGCGGCCCTCACCGGCCGTAACGACTTCGGATTCCCATATGAGCAGGTGCAATTGTTCGGACACGCGCCGATGCTAGCACGGGTTTTCATTCTCTCCGGAAATTCCCGACTAGTCCCAGCCCATGGATTTGCGGTAGGCGCTTATCCGGGACGCAAAGTCTTCGGCATCAGCAGATCTGGATGCCACTAACTGGATCGCGGCCGCCCTCTCCTCGGTCTGGTTTGGGGTCAGTGATTTGGGCAATTGGGAGATCTCGGCTCTAGCGGCTCGCTCCACAGCCTGTTTTCGTCCGGAAGGACTGTTCGCCATCGCTGCGTCATCAATCACCGTTGCCACCCCCAGAATCCCTTTCTGCTGGGCCTTTTTGAGCAGTTGCATGTCCTCAATGATGTTGGCATTCCATGCGCCCAGCGCATAAACAATCACGTAGTGCCGGCCCGCCACCGGAACATAAACTTTCCCGTGGAACCCACCCTTCGGCGTGCTCGCGAGCAACGTTCTCGTGGCGGCGTCATAAACCATCACCCAGGTGCCGCTATCCCGGTAGCGGACGGACGGGTCGCACCCGAGGGGGGTGTAAAACTCCTCGGCCGTCCATTCCAAATAGTATGGAGTGCGCGCGGTGTATACCTCCGACGCCTCATTGTAGGACGCGCCATGACCAACCCCATGCCGGTTTTGCGGCGGCTCCTGACCCAGGGCGCAATAAACCGTCCCCAGGGACATCGCTACAATCAACAGGCGGGTTTTCATGGTTAGCGTTTCGCAATCCTCCTGACCATCCCCCACACCGGGTATGCCCAGGCGATCTGGTCTCGCGGAATCTCCTCTACGCCCCATTGAGGATTGAGCGGGATCAACCGTAAGCATTCGGGACGGATTTCGACCCTACGGAAAATGTAGCCATCCGTGCACATTTTCAGGATTGCCAAACATCCGTTGTAGATCTCTTCGCCTGGCTGCAAAATAAGGATGTCTCCCTCATAGAACTTCGGCTCCATGGAGTCACCCTCCAAGCGCACCGCGAACGCTTTGGGATCGCGACATTCTGTCGGAACCCGTTCCTGCCAACTCTCTGGAATCTCGTCATAGTTCATGGCGTCCCCAGCGTGCGCCCATCCCAGCACCGGAATTGTCCTATTTTCACTCTGATTCAGAGTTTTCGCGAGATGGTCGCCAATTGCTGATTCGATCTCCGCTTTCTCCAATTTTCTCCAGACCTTCTCCGATATTTGCTGCTTCCCACTCCGATAAGCGTGGAACATGGATGCGGATATTCCAATTATCGCAGGCAAACCAGAGAGGACGATCCCGTGTTTCAGAGCCAACCTCTCGGTCCTTTCTGAAAACTCTGAAAACATCTCCGATTTATCTTGCTTCATTCTCTGATTTCTCTGATTACTTCGCGTGTAGCCCGCTACGGGCAACGCGCAACAGACCACTTCCCGCCGCCGATGTCACTTAGGAAATCACAACCGCTCTCATTCTACCGCGATTCCCTCCGCGCCAAGGGCTGGTCCCTACGCACGGCGGCCCCACTGCTGCACGTCCATTTCTCGCATTTGCATCACGTTCTGACCGGCGCACGCCGCAGTTCGGCGCTGCTTTCCAGGATTGAGCGCCTCCCCGTCCGCAACGCTACGGACAACCGAACCAATCTGCAAATCCATTAGACCGACCCCATGACCCCCACCCATCGCCACAGCCTGCCGAGCGAGGACCGCCTCGCCGGCGTGATCACCGCAATCACCCGTCGCTACCTGCGGCTCCGCCGCGAGGGCCGTCCGGTGGCCCACCTGCTACAGCGCAGCCGCCAGATCTCCGCCTGCTACCTGCAGGCGCTGCACGCCAGCCGCAGCGCCGCCGATGCATTGTCCGCTCACTGATCATCACCCGCTCTCCTCATGCCCACCACCGACCTAACCGACGACCAGATAGACGACCTCCTGGCCGAGGAAATCGCCAACCGAGTGATCGCCTGCCACCCCAGCGCCACCAGCCGATTCCGGCGCGGCCTGGTCAAGCTCTACACCGAGCAAGCAGTGGGCACGGCCAGCGAGCCGGGACGCATCCGCGACCGCGAGCTGGCCGCCTACTTCGGCGAGGCCCCGCAACGCATTTCCGAGACGCGCAACAGCGCCCTGACCCGCGCCTGGCGCGCCATCCACGAAATGTATCCCGAGTTGCTCTAATCCCAGAAACCAGAGACCCGAAAATCACCATGCATGCCTCCGACCCATCCCTCCCGCTTTACGCTCTTTTCCTGAGCGTTGTCACCTTCGGCATCGGCTACCTGGCCGGACGCCTCCACCGCGCCTGGCTGCGCCATCCGCGCACCGGCCGCTACGGCTCAATGATCCGCCGCACCCGCTGATCCCATCACTCCCATACTCCCATGACACTCCAACAATTCCGCTCCGAAACCGCCACCCTCGACGGTGACACCGAAATCCTGGTCCTAACCCCATGGGGCGAGACCGAGACCGCCGCCTTAGTAATGCGCCCCGACCTGGAGGATTCCGATCCAATCCGCGCGGAGTTCCCGGACAACGCGATTCTGCTCACCGGCGAGGCCGACTAAAATTCTCCAATCCATCCTAACACCATCCATCCACCATGCCAAACGATCTCGTCACCTGCCCGGTCTGCCTCATCCCGAATTTCTCCCCACGGGGATTGAAGACCCACAAATGCAAAGGCACCAAAGAAATTCACCCCGACCTGAATCTCCCCGGAAGTGAAACATCATGTTCCGCACCCGGAAAAAATCAGCAGCCGGGGAAAATTGAGCAATCCGAAGTAACCTCGGAATCACCCAAGGATCCCAAGTGGGACCAGGTGCGCCTGGTGTCCGACCAACTGCGCAGCGTGGGCCGCCTGTTCCTGCGCGGCCAGGTGCGCCTCGGAATGCTGCTGCTCGCCCTCAAAAAAGAGCAGGGAATCCACGCCGGCCAACCCAAAAAGAATTCGGCGGATTCCGCCAAATACTTTTCCTGGGCGGACATCGTCACCAAGGAAACCGGCTATTCCCGCCGCCAGGCCGACGAGTTCATCCGCCTCTACGAGGCCGCCAAGCTCAAGCTCAAGACCTCCAAAAAGCTCAATCTGCCCGCACCGGCCAAGAAGAATGCCATCGTGCTCTTCCAGACGGAAAACCCGCTCGCCCTCAGCGACGAGCAGTGGGTGGCGGTGGACACGCTGATCGGCACCCTGACCAGCGGCGAAACCCAAATCTCGCTGATGCAGGAGCTGGGCGTGCTGGCCAAGCCCAAGCCGATGCCCAAGGGCGGCAAGAAGGATGGTGATGATCCTGACGAACCCACCGCCGGCCAGCTGGCCTTCCATTTCTTCGAGGCGATGATGTCGCCCTTCATCAACACGCGCTGCAACCCGGACTACAAAAAACTGCTCTACGCGCTGCCGACGACCTCCAGCGAGGAAAACCCGCTGTCGCTGGCCACCCTGGAAAGCGAGTGCCGCGCGATGCTCGCCGACATCGAGGAAGTCCAGCGCTCAAACGCCAAGCCCGCCAAGGGCCGCACCATCGAAGCCTAACCACCAACACCCATGCAAACGCTCACCCATGCCCCGTCGACCCTGCTAGACCTCGTGGTCCGCGAGGGCGGACTGTCCGACCTCAACGATCTGACCCCCAGTCAGAAGTCGAACCTGTTTGCCAAGCTGGGTGCGGTGCAGCTGATCCTGCAAGCCGCCTACGGCACCAAGCAGCAGATCGTGAAAATCCAGGCGCGCACGCTCCATGTCTCCGAGCAGGCGATCAACCAGTGGCTGGCATGCTACCGCAAGTTCGGATTCCGCGGGCTGGTGGATGGCCGGCGGATGGCCGCCAAGGGTCGCGGCTCGCTGCCCGATGTGACCAAGCAGTGGATCAAGGACGAGATCCTGCGCTGCCAGCGCCGCGATGCCGTGGCCGAAGTCCACCGGATGGTCATTGCGCAATGGAACTGCTGGCGCAGGACCGGCGACCCGCAGTGGGCGATCCCAGGCTTTAGCGCGCCGCCTCCAGATGCCGGCAAGGGTGAGCCGGCCGGGTTCTCCATCGAAACCTTCCGCCGCTGCCAGCCCACCAGCTATCAGAAGTCCCTGGCCAGCCAGGGCACCATCAGTTCCTACCGCTCGCTGCCGTCTATTCTCGGCACCCGCGTCGGCATGCAGTATCTGGAATGCGTCCTGTTCGATGACCAGCAGTACGACGTGCAGGTCCGGGTGATGGGCTATGACAGGCCGATGCGCCCGCTCGGTTTCAACTGCATCGACCGGCTGACCGCCTTCCCGTTCCCGCCGCACATCCGGCTGCGCTGGTTCGATGTGGACGCACAAACCCACAAGCACCTGACCCAGAAGGAATACGTGTGGTATGTCATCCAGTTCCTATGCACCGTGGGCTATCGCTCGGATGCCACCGGCACGCGCCTGGTGCAGGAACACGGAACCGCCAAGAGTTGGTCCAACAAGATGATGGCCACACCGGACGGGTTCCACTCGTTTGAGGATGCGCTCCAAAGCCTCACTGGCGGATGCGTCTCCATGGATTCTTCCGGCCTGTTCAACAAGGCCGCCTTCGCAGAAATGCTCTATGGCCCGAAGTCATCCGGCAACCCGCGCTACAAGGCTGGCATCGAATCATTCTTCCATGTGGTCCGCACCTATCAGAATTACTTCATCGGTGCCACCGGCCGCAACATTGAGATGGCCCCAGAGGATACCTATGGTATCGACAAGATCGAGCGCACCTGGCTCAAAGCCGCCGAGTCGCTGCCAGAGTCGCTGCGCGAGGGCCTGGTGTCCAACTACATGACCGGCGTGGAGTTCGGCCGCCTGGCGATGCTGGCCTACGATGCCCTGGCCGCCCGCGATGACCACAACATGGAAGGCTGGTCCGCCTGTGAGTTCGTGGAGCCGGTGTGGCGCTGGGAAGAGGACCAGCCGGGAATGTGGCGCTCACGCAGCACGCTCGCCGCACTTCCGCCCAACCTGCGCGAGACCGCCCTCTCACAACAGGCGCGCAACCCGCAACTCACCACGCTCCACCAGTGGTCGCCCGCCGAGGCCCGCATGTCCTGCTGCCAGGATCCGGCGATCAAGAAGCTGGCATTCCAGGATGCCATCCACCTGCTTCCCACCGAGTGGGCCAAGCATGTCAAGGTGCGCGACCGCCACCAGATCCATATCACCGACGAACTGCTGCCGGGTGAAGAACTGATTTTCCTGCCCGAGCTAACCACTCCCCGAGGCCGCACCGAATACCTTCAGCCCGGCGACGAACTCCAGGTCTATCTGAATCCGCTGATGCCCGACATGCTGCTGGTCTGCGACATGCAGTTCCAATTCATCGGGACGGTGACGCGCAACGTGCGCATCAACCGCAGCAACGACCAGCTTGAGGAAATGTTCAAAGCCCGCTCCCGGATCAAAGGCGCGCTGGATGCCCCGGTGCGCCGCGCCCTGCAGCCGGTGGCCGACCGCCGCAACGTGGTCAAGTCCCTCAATGACGATCTGATCACCAAGGCCCGCGCCGACCAGCAAGGCAAGCCCGCCACCGAGTTTGAGATGCATTCGGCCGCCGGCCAGAAAGCCGCCTCCACTCGCCGCACCAATGAATGGGTGCAAGACGCGGATTTGTCCGCCGCCGCAGAGGCTATGCAACCTTCCTGCACTCCCGCCGCAGAGACGATTCCGAGCGATCAGATCGCCGACTGGCTTGCCGATTGAAACCCCTCTCCCGATAGAAAAACAACACCATGCCAAACACCGCAATCATACCGCCCGACGATGCCCCCGAGGATAACCGCCTTACGCCGGCCGCCGCCCAAACCCGAATCAACATCCCGCTCAACCTGGGCAACTGGCGAGAGCTTCCAGAGCCGATTGTTTCCGAACTCGCCTGGTTCCACCAGCACGCGCTGGAAGAAAACCTGACCTGGAAGCAATGCGAGGCCGCGCTGAATTACTCGACCACCACGATCTGGCGCAGCCTCAAGGGAACCTATTCCGGTGACTGGGCCAAGGTCGCGCAGGCCATCCACAGCTACCGCAGCATCGTGGCGGAGCGCTACGCCATCAAGCACGCCGCCTACCGCGAGACGCGCATTACCCGGCTTGTCACCGGCGGACTGAGTTATGCCATGGCCAACAACTCAATCACCAAGATCACCGGCGAGAGCCGCCAGGGAAAGACGGCCAGCGCCAAGTGGTGGCGCGATCAGAACAACCACGGCCGCACGGTTTTCGTGACCGCCCCGGCGTACGGCGGCAGCCGCGCGCTGCTCAAAGAGATCGCCGTGACCCTCGGCGTGAACCGCAACACCGGCACCACCAACATGCACGAGAGCATCCTGAAAGCGTTCAATGAAAACCGCATGCTCATCGTGGACGAGGCGCACCGGCTGCTGCCACGCTCGCGTGCCGGCGATCCGGTGTTGCTGGAAATCCTGCGCGACATCCACGACCGCACCGGCTGCGGCCTGGCACTGCTAACGACCAGGCGGTTTGACGAAGGCATCGCCAAGACCGAATACCAATACGAGCAGGTGCTGGGCCGCATCGGAATGCCGGTGCAGTTGCCGCGCGAATTCGAGTGGGCGGATATTTCGCCCATCGTGGACCAATACGCCGGCCACCTGGCCACAGACCTGAAAAAGGAATTGCTGCGAATCGCCAACCAACCGGGCCGCCTGGGAATCCTCTGCGAGACCCTCAAGTTCGCCAGCCGAATCGCCGCCAAGCAGTCCAAGCCGGTCACCGGAGAGACCATCAAGACGGCGATCGCCACCCGCATCCAGATGATGGGCGAGGCGGTTTACGCCAGGAAATAATCCGCCATGTTCGACCAGGGCACATTCGACTTCACCGCCAAACCGGCCGCGCCGGTGGGTGAGGTCGAATGCCTGGTCGCCTACCTGCTCAAGCGCGGCCTGCAGTGGACGTCGGCCAAGCAGATCCTGGAAGATCTCGGAATCAACGACCGAAAGCTGCGCAACCTCAAAAGCC
>Ga0194037_1003008_pt1 | contig 10715 bp, 10 predicted proteins | sample JunL306m_MetaG_FD_148653 | JGI IMG/M metagenome (GOLD analysis project Ga0194037, IMG submission 148653) | Anoxic zone freshwater microbial communities from boreal shield lake in IISD Experimental Lakes Area, Ontario, Canada - Jun2016-L304-6m | ecosystem: Environmental > Aquatic > Freshwater >...
GGTTATGTCGTCAAGCGCTTTCATGGGTGTACCTCATAAGGCGTTGTCACGCGGAGACGCGGAGAACGCGGAGAGAGTCAACGGCAAAAGCCGATTTTCTCCGCGACCTCCGCGTCTCCGCGTGAGTTGCACTTCATGGTTCGGCTTCTTACAGTTGTCCCGTGAATGCCTGATCCATCAGGGATTTTTTCAGTGCATCTAGCGCAGAGAGTTTTCGCTGGTAGATGGATTCGAGGCGTTGGGTTTCTTTTCCTAGGGTGTCAAGTTGTGCCAATATGTGATTTTGGTCGAGTAACTTTGGGATGGCAACAGGTAGTTCACCAAGAGCCTTATTACTCAGGTTAAGCATTGTTGCTCCTGATGAAGCACTCTCAAGCTGTTCACGATAGCTGCTTGACCGAATCAAATTAGCGAGGAAGTAGGGATTAACGGAATGCAACGGACGGATGAAAAAACAACCTGTACCGCATACCCATCCTGCTTGTTCTGCTTCCACGACCGCACAACGACCTATTTCACCTCTACGGCCGACGACAATGTCACCTTTCTGAAGCACGTAGCTCTGTAATCTTTGTTTTGTGGCAGGGTCAATCATTTTGTCACCATCTGGAATAATGGCGCCATTTACTATATTGATTGGATTGACCAATGGCACCCCGTCCGAAACATAATCCGACTTATGCAATAGTGAGCCGAAAGGGCCTGTCGATACAGAGTGGGCAAAACTCAAGAGAGGCTTTTCTTCCCACCCTTCACCCCGCTGGCTAAAGACAGCTTGCAGGTGACTCTCAAACAGCGCACGGGCGTTTTGCAGATTTTTTTCGGCGTTGGCCTTGGCAGTGGCGATGCTGTCAAACGCTTCATCGAGGATGCCGACAATGCGTTTCTGTTCGGGGAGGGGAGGATAGGATACCGGGACGGTTTTTAGAAGACTCGCCTTAATACCTTTAACCGTTGCACCCGTGCCTTTAGCGTGAATGAGTTCCTGAGCGGAGTCAGAGAGCAGATAATATTTGAGGTACGTACCATCCAAACTCGCATGTTTAGGCTGAAGAATGATTATCCTTTGCGCAAAAACTACCTTCTCATCAGTATCCAATTGAGCGACATTTGCAAGTGGGGCTTCGGTAGTAAACAACACATCACCGACCTTTGGAATACCACGAGTCATCCAGGCATCGTAAGTTTCCGGAGCAACGAACTCCATCGGAGATTCTTGCACATAGCCCATCTTTACATTTTTTGCCGTGATGAACCGCAAGCCACTGTCGGTCTTTTCCGGCGTTTTACCACGGTAATCAATGAATCTACAAACTTCACCAAGTGTCTTCGTCTGCCACCCTGCCATCACACCCGCACCTTTGCTCTTTGCCACTCTTTCCCTCTCATAAAAAACCACCCCGACCCGCTCGATATGCTCGCGCAGTTGCGCGTGATCAATCCGGCAGAACAGCGAAAGATCAACCTGATACGGAATGGGTGATTCATCCAGCCTGGCGGCTATCTGGCCAAGCATACGCTGGTCGAGTTCATCGCCCACAAGAGTTAAATCAATGTCCGACCCAGGCTTGTAATTCCCCTTGGCGCGCGAACCGTACAGAATCGCTTTTTCCACCGCCGGAAAATCGGCAAGTATCTGTCGAATAATGCGCCGTGTTTTGTCGGGAAGACCGAAATCGGACACAACTACAACTCACCCCTGAATCGTTCTTCCAGCGCCGAGAAGGCCGGATAATACTGCTCGAAAATAGCCGTGGCAATCTCCACGGCGATATCATGGTTATAGGTATGACTGGAGAGATTTCTTTTCTCGATCATATCCATCCAGACCTCGCCATCACTGATCAAACCTCTTTTGAATGCCTCGCGCACCGTGCTTCTTGATCCGACCAGCCCTTGTATCCCCTCCATTTCCAGAAAATCCTTCAAGACATTCCAGGCAAGTTCATGGGTGAACTCGAATCCCTGAATCAATCCTTGCCGCTCCAGGTCGGAGAGAGGACGTTCCTCCATGAGCCGAATGGCAAGAGTCAATTGATACAGCGCCCGTTGATAATTATCAAAGCGCTGTTTCCAGCGGATATCTTCCGTCATTTACGATCTCCTCTCCTCTTCTCTGCTCCTCCCGCGCCTGAAGGCGGGCTCGGGTCATCCGCTCCCGCAGGCCCCCATTTTGTAGAAAATCCTTTTCCAGCCGCTTCAACTGATGATCCAGCAGAAAGTTCGCCTGGTGGATCAGGCAGATGGCGATTACTGGAACCACTCACAACAGCCTCCGAATCTTCTCCAGCACTTCCGCGCTTTCGGCATCCAGAGCGGCAATTTCATCCATGATTTCTTCCGGGCTCCGGTGGGTGACTTCCTCCCCAACATTCGGATTCTTCACCGACAGGTCATAGGTCGCCTTGTCGATACCGGAAATATCCACGTTCCAGGATTTTGGCGAGTCGGCATAGGACCTCTGCAATTCGGTGAACTCAGCCAGGTCGTCATCGTTGAGTGGATTGGTCTTGCCCATGTTGCGGCCAGGGTCGAGTTGGTAGTACCAGACCTTGCGGGTCGGCGCCCCCTTCTCAAAGAACAGAACCACGGTCTTCACTCCCGCCCCTTGGAAGGTTCCCCCAGGACAATCAAGCACGGTGTGCAGGTTGCAGCTTTCCAGGAGGAGCTTTCGCAGACTCACCGAGGCGTTGTCGGTATTAGAGAGAAAGGTGTTTTTGATGACCACCCCGGCCCGGCCTCCGGCCTTGAGCATCCTGATGAAGTGCTGAAGGAAGAGAAAGGCGGTCTCGCCGGTGCGGATAGGGAAGTTCTGCTGTACCTCCTTGCGCTCCTTGCCGCCAAAGGGGGGATTGGCTAGGATGACCTCTACCCGGTTCTTCTCCTGGATGTCGGATAGGTTCTCAGCCAGGGTGTTGGTATGGATGATGTTGGGGGCGTCGATACCGTGCAGAATCATGTTCATGATAGCGATGACATAGGCCAGGGACTTCTTTTCCTTGCCGTGGAAGGTCCGCTCCTGCAAGGTCTTCAACTTGTCCACGGTCAGGTGCGGCTGTTTCCGCAGGTAGTCAAAGGACTCACACAAGAAGCCGGCTGACCCGCAGGCCCCGTCGTAGATACGTTCACCGACCTTGGGCTTGACGACCTGAATCATGGCGCGAATGAGCGGACGAGGGGTGTAGTATTCTCCACCGTTACGTCCGGCGTTCCCCATACGCTTAATTTTCTCCTCATAGAGAGCTGAGAGCTCGTGTTTTTCGGTCTGGGAGCGGAAGCGCAGCTCATCTATCTGGTCGATTATCTCCCGCAGGTTGTAGCCGCTGTTAATCTTGTTCTTTATCTCCCCGAAGATTTGACCAATCTTGTATTCGATGGTGTTCGGTCCGGTGGCCTTCTGCTTGAAGCCATGCAGATAGGGGAATAGTTTGCGGTCAACAAAGTACCGCAGGTCGTCACCGGTCAGTGCCTTGTTGTGGTCAAGCTGACCGTCCTTCCCCTTTGGTGCGGCCCAGTGGTCCCAGCGGTACTGTGCGTCGAGAATGAAGATATATTTTCGCCCCTCCAGTTCCGCCTCCATCGCCTTATCCTGTTCCATCCCGTCCAGGTACTTCAGGAACAGGAGCCAGGAAGCCTGCTCGGTGTAGTCCAACTCGGTAGTACAGCCGGCCTCTTTCCAGAGAACGTCGTCGATATTTTTGAAGGCTTGCTCGAACATGTGAGTCCTTGGGGTGGGTATGATTTGAATCTGATAAAATGCTTTGGCCATCTGGCCCATGATTGATGGGGATAATACAAAACAAGAGCAGAAAAGGATAGAAAATTAACAATACGTTAAAGTGTATTGTTAAGCAGCATGACACTTCCACTATTGAAAAATGCTTGAATCCTTTCAACTACAGGTATCACTCAGCCCTGAAACCAATCTGTTTCTTATCCGGCGCTTCTGGTGGCTGCATCAATTGCCTGATTGCCGCGACAAGAGAACGGATGGTTTCATCATGCTGGTCAACTCTCGTTTCCAGTTCGGCGAATTTCATCGCAAGCTCTTGATTGCCCGCCAACAGTTCCCGCAACTTGATGAAAGCCCTGACTACGAAAATGCTTACTTCAACAGCCTGTTTCGAGTTCAGGACGCTTGCCGCCATGATTGCGCCGTGCTCGGTGAAGACACAAAGCGGTGATCGTCTTCCACCATGCTGAGTACTTGTGGTCGCATTTTGCGACTTCAAGAACGTAACTTCTTGATTTTCCAACTGAAACATAAAATCAGGCGGGAATCGTTTCGGATTACGTCGTGTACCTGCTCATTCAGTCGCCTTGTGGTCACGCCGTAAAGCTCGGCAAGGTCGCTATCCAGCATCACCCGCTTCTGCATCATGCGCCGCCGCCCTTCAATATGGCTTGTCCTGTTATAGCTTCTCCCGTTGGCGTCTCTGACAGCATGTGCAAGTTGATGCTCTATCAGGTCGGGACGTTCCCCCAGAACTTCATCAAGGATGGTTCGGAAGGTTGCCCACCAGGAATAACAAAAAGCCCTCGAATAATCAAAGGGCTTTTGTACGTCGCCGGACGCTGCCGGACTATGTATTGGCGGAAGAGGTAGGATTCGAACCCACGGATCTTTCGATCAACGGTTTTCAAGACCGCCGCCATCGACCTCTCGGCCACTCTTCCGTATTCCTGCCTTGTGGTTGACTGACTCTATGCGCGACAAAATCTAGCATAACCGGAGCTTGCTGTACAGCCCTTTGTTACCGACTCCTCGCACTACCTCAACTTACGGTGATCTCGAACTGCTCCTGGTGGAAACCGGGCTTGGCCCGGATGGTGATGCTCTTCTTGAAACGCTTTTCCAACTCTTCCAGCCCCTTGCGCTCTTCGTCGTAGAGGAGGTCCGCCACCTGCGGATGGACCGTCAGCATCACCTTGGAGCCGCGGATATCCAGCATCTCCCGCCGCAGTTCTCGGAACAGCTCGTGGCAGATGGTGAGCTTGGACTTGACGTAACCGCGCCCCTCACAGTAGGGACACGGCTCGCAGAGCATCCGCCCGAGACTCTCCCGGACCCGCTTGCGGGTCATCTCCACCAACCCCAGTTCCGAAATCTTCAGGATGTTGGTCTTGGACTTGTCCGCCTTGAGCGCCTCCTCCAACGCCGTGAAGACCTTTTCCCGGTTGACCTCCTTTTCCATGTCGATGAAGTCGATGATGATGATTCCACCGATATTCCGGAGGCGCAACTGGTAGGCAATTTCCTTCACCGCCTCCAGGTTGGTCTTGAGGATGGTGTCTTCCAGGTTATGCTTCCCCACGAACCGGCCGGTGTTGACGTCGATGGCGGTGAGAGCCTCGGTCTGCTCCACGATGATATAGCCGCCACTCTTGAGCCAGACTTTTCGCCCCAAAGCACGACTGATGTCCACCTCCAGGCCGTAGTGATCAAAGATCGGCTCGTCCTCTTCATAGTGCTCGATACTGTACTTCATCTTGGGCATGAATGTGGTAATAAACTGGACAATCTTGTCGTGCTCAGGTTTGGCGTCCACCACAATCCGGTCCACCTGGTCGGTGAGTATGTCGCGCACAACCTTCTGGGTCACATCAAGGTCTGAATGAATCAGGGACGGTACCTTGGCGTTCTCCTTGCGGCCCAGGATCTCACTCCACAGCTTGGTCAGAAAGCGGAGGTCCGAGGCCAGATCCTCCTCGCTCTTCCCTTCTGAGACTGTCCGGACGATAAAGCCGCTTCCGGCGGGCCTGATCCGTTCCACGATCTCCCTGAGTCGTTCCCGCTCCGGCTCGTCCGAGATACGACGTGAAATCCCGATGTGATCCACGGTTGGCATGTAGACAAGATGACGCCCCGGCAGAGAAATATGCGCGGTGATCCGGGCCCCCTTGGTACCGATGGGTTCCTTGGAGACCTGCACGAGCAGCTCCTGTCCTTCCTGGAGCAGATCCTCAATAGGATGCATCACCGGGTGGAACTCCCGTGTTTCCCTGGGCTCCTCCTTCTTCTCACCGACTTCCAGAAAGGTCTCGTACTCCTCGATGGCGTCGAAGACATCGGCGACATACAGAAACGCCGCCTTCTCCATGCCGATGTCGACAAAGGCCGCCTGCATCCCCGGCAGGACTCGGATGACCCGTCCCTTGTAGATGTTTCCCACGATTCCCTTGATCTTGCTCCGCTCGATATAGAGTTCGGCGATGGTGCCGTTCTCAATGAGCGCGATACGGGTCTCGTGGGAGGTGGTGTTGATGACCAGCTCACTCCCCATGACAGCAACCTCGAATATATGAATTAATCAACAAAAATGACGTCAAGTTTCATGGCGCGAGTGTCACGGAGGGTCTCCTGGTCAAGACCGGTGATCGCCTCCAGGTATTCCCGCGGTTTGCCCCTTCGCGTAACCAGCTCCAGTGCCTCCCCGTCAACCGTCAACCTCAGCAATTCCCGACGGAGATCCACGGTAACATGCTTCCCTTTTCCATCCCGCGTGTACGGGAAAGAGTCAAGAGCAAGGAAACGCGCCGTCGCGGCATGCAGGTCGATGCCGAGGGAGGAAGGAAGCTCCAGCCGATACCGGGAAGCAGCGATGATAACAGAGAGTGACAAACTTTTCCACGGTATCGTACGGGCTTCAAGAATTTCTATCCCCTTGGGAAGCGCGGCGTTGAAGCCGGTTAAGACCCGGTCCGCGCCGCAAGGAGCCGCAACTTCCAGGTCGGCATACTCGGCCCACGATTCGACCCCCACGGAGAGAGCCGAGGCAAAGGAAAATTTGGGATGAGGATGAAATCCGTGGGAGTGAAGCACCGGCAACCCTGCCCGACGCGCCGCCCGAATAAAGATGGTGAGCAGTTCCAGATGGCTGAGAAAGCGCATGGCACCGGTCTTGCTGAAGCGGAACCTGACCCGTTCCGCGGCCTCATCCCCGGCATTAGCAACACCTTTGTGCTTGAGGGGGGGAGGCGCCAGGGCATCTTGCGACCTGTCGATCTCAACAAGCCGCATCCTGATCGTGTCGAAGTCGCAGACTCCGCACTCGGTGCAGGCTGCCTGTCGGCAATCCTCCGTGGCGCTTTCGGCCGCTGCCCGTTCCCGTTCCAGCAGAAGATACCGCTTGGTGACGCCGCAATCAAGGTGATCCCAGGGGAGGATTTCTTCCGGATATCGTCGGCGGTGATAGAAGAGCGGATCAACCCCCGTGGCGGCGAACGCCTCCTCCCACCCTTGCCAGGCGAGCCGTTCCCCCCAGCCGTCAAACCGGCAGCCGAGTTCCTGTGCCTTAACCAGCGTAGCGCCGAGACGCCGGTCTCCCCGGGCAAAAACCCCCTCCAGAAAGGTCAGGCGGGCGTCCTGCCATTTGAAGTTGAGCTTCTTGCGTTTAAGTTCGTCCCTCAAGAACCACTGCCTCTCCTTGATCTCGGCGGTAGTGAGTTGCGGTTCCCACTGAAACGGAGTATGCGGTTTGGGGACAAAGGTCCCCACCGAGACGTTTACCTCGCCCCCTGCGCCACGTTGCTTCCCCGCCAGTTTTACCTTGCGGGAGAGGTCGGCGATTGCGGCAACATCCGTCATAGTCTCGCCGGGAAGCCCGATCATGTAGTAAAGCTTGATGAGCCTCCACCCGGCGCCGTAGATCTCTCCGGCGTTACGAAGCAGTTCCTCCTCGGTAATACCTTTGTTGATAACCCGACGCAGATGTTCGCTCCCCGCCTCGGGCGCCAGGGTGAAGCCGGTCTTTCTGACTTTACGAATCTCTTCCACCAACTCCTGGGAGAGGCTTCCCACCCGAAGGGAGGGGAAGGAGACAGCGACGCGCTCCCCGGCATGGCGACGCATCAGTTCGGTGAGGAGCGGCAGGATGCAGCCGTAATCACCGGTGGAGAGCGAGAGGAGAGATATCTCCTCGTACCCGGTATTGCGGAGGGTCTGCTCGATGAGATCGAGGAGCTGTTCGGGACTACGCTCTCGTACCGGCCGGTAGATATAACCAGCCTGGCAGAAGCGACATCCACGGGTACAGCCCCGGGATATCTCCATGCTGACCCGGTCATGAATCGTCTTCATGAGCGGGACCACCGGCGCCACGGGATAGGGCGCCTCCGCAAGGTCGGCCACGAAGCGGCGCCTGACCCTGTCGTATCCCGGCAGAAGCGATGCGATCTCCGTCACTCGCCCCGTGACGTCATACCGGACGTCAAACAGAGAGGGGACGTAGACCCCTTCGATTGCCGCCAAGCGCGCCAGCAGTTCCGGTTTCGGGATTGCTCCCCGTTTTGCCTCCCGGACCGCGGCGGCGATCTCTATAATTGCCTCCTCGCCGTCGCCGAGGAGGAAAGCGTCAAAAAAATCCGCCAAGGGTTCAGGATTGTAGGCGCAGGGTCCGCCGCCGATGATCAACGGCAGACAGGCGTCACGCTCCGCCGTGCGTAGCGGAATGTTGCCCAATTCCAGCATGGTGAGGATATTGGTATAGGAGAGCTCATACTGGAGGGTGAAACCGATAATATCCAAATCCGACAGAGGTCGTCCACTCTCCAGGGTGGTAAGCGGCAGACCTTCCCGGCGGAGCTGTTCCTCCCGATCCGGCCACGGGGCGTAGACCCGTTCGGGCGCCAGCCACTCGCAGCACCGGAGTACGCCGTAGAGGATCTGGAGCCCCAGGTGACTCATCCCGACCTCATAGACATCGGGAAACGCGAGGGCAAAGCCGACCTCTCCCCTGCCTGGGGCAAGAGCGCCGATTTCTCCGCCGGTGTAGCGGGCAGGTTTCTCCACCGCCAGGAGATGGTTCGTCATGACTTCCTCCACGGTAATACAAAAACCGCACCTGAAAAGGCGCGGTTTTTGTCGACTGCCGCCGGGATTGTAGTATCCGGCGCGAACCGAGGGGTTGCGACCGGAGAAAGACGGACTCGGTCCGGATTACTGCTCAATATCGTCCCAGACATACGGGGGTTCCATATATGGATCATAAAACCCGGGATAGGCGAGATAGAATGTTGTAAACTCCAGAGCCCCCGCAAACGTGCGAGCCATCATCATGCCGATACCCATGAACGGCCCGACCAGGCACCCCTGCAGGGCGCCTTTATCCCGGTAGATCGTATATATCTGCCGAGGAAATTCAAGCCAGCCGGTGGCGACGTTGACGAGACCGCGGGACGCCTTTCCGGACATTCCGGCGACGACTTCCTGGGCCGAGGCATCATCCACGGTACGGTAGGAATCCGCCATCACGGCGCCGCAAGCAAGGATAGCGACAAGAAGCCCTAGTGCCAGGACAGAACCAAATTTTTGGAATTTCCGGGACATTTCCTCTTCCTTTCAGAATCCTTATAGCATACGCGCCGCCCGCCCGCAAGCCGCGGAGGTGTATCGCGAAAAAAAAGCGCGGAGTCGCCACTCCGCGCTTTTCCGTTCACCCGCGGGCGGACTCTTTACTTGGCGTGTTTGGCAAGATACGAGGCGACACCAGCGGCGGTGGGTGTCATGGCGTCATCGCCTTTTTGCCAGTTGGCTGGGCAGACTTCACCGTGCGTATCCGCGAATTGAAGGGCGTCAACCATCCGCAGGGCCTCATTGACGCTACGCCCCAGCGGCAGGTCATTGATAACGGCGTGACGCACCACCCCTTTCGGGTCGATGAGGAAGAGGCCGCGGAGAGCAATGGCATTGTTGAAAAGAACGCCGAAGGAACGGGCGATATCCTTGGTCAGATCCTCAACCAGGGGATACTGAATCGGGCCGATGCCGCCATCTTCCAGCGGGGTTTTTTTCCATGCGAGGTGGGTGAATTTGGAATCAACGGAGACACCGATCACTTCACAGTTTTTCGCCTTGAAATCGGCCAGTCGCTTGTCAAAGGCAATGATTTCCGACGGACAGACGAAGGTGAAGTCAAGCGGGTAGAAGAAGAGCACCACATACTTGTCGCGATAGGCGGACAGTTTAACTTCGGCAAACGTGTTGTCGGGCATTACTGCTTGGGCGGTAAAATCGGGGGCTTCCTTGGTCACGAGGGTACACATGCACATGGGAATTTCTCTCCTTTGGAATGCGCTGGATTGAATACAGAAACGGTAACAATAACTACCATTCCCGAAGGTAAATGTCAACAGGGTAAAAAATACTGCGTCTACACTCATATGGTGGTATTCTTCCAGCGCACCGGCATTTTTTCGCGCACGCCCACGGAGTTTTCATGTCCTTGTCCAACAGCCGCTGGCTCCTCCTCCTCTGCCTGGCTCAGCTCTTTATCATGCTGGTCTTCATCAACTACTCCGCCGTCCTACCCCTTCTCAAGCAGGAGTGGGGGATGAGCAATACCCAGGCGGGGAGTATCTTCTCGGTCTATCAACTGGGGTACATCGCCTCCGGGGTAATCCTGAGCGCCCTCACCGACCGTTGTAACATCCGAACTATCTTTATTGCCTCCACCCTCTGGTCAGCAACGGCCAACCTCCTCTTTGCCCTTTTTGCCCACGACTATGCCAGCGGACTGCTCTTCCGGGGGCTGACCGGCATCGGCATGGGGGGGACGTATATGCCGGGACTGAAGCTGGTGGCGGAACGGTTTCCCAGCGCGGAACGGGGCAGGGCAGTGGGGATATACGTGGGGGCGCTGCTGTTGGGAGGGTCGCTCTCACTGGCGCTGACCGGCGGGGTCGCGGCCCTGGCCGGATGGCGGGCCGCCTTTGTC
>Ga0194037_1003009_pt1 | contig 10713 bp, 4 predicted proteins | sample JunL306m_MetaG_FD_148653 | JGI IMG/M metagenome (GOLD analysis project Ga0194037, IMG submission 148653) | Anoxic zone freshwater microbial communities from boreal shield lake in IISD Experimental Lakes Area, Ontario, Canada - Jun2016-L304-6m | ecosystem: Environmental > Aquatic > Freshwater >...
GATATTGAATTTTTCTCGTTTATACCTACCCAGTTCTTCATTGAACTTGATATTATAATTGTGCAACAGGACATTGATCAGCTCATCTACTTTAGCATCGCCGCTCCATCCCAATGGATTTACGTTCTGGTAATCGATATTGGCCAGATTCTTTGCATTGAATTTGGATCCTTTACCGATCAGCACTTCACCAAAATTATTGCTCACACCGGCGCTGGTCTTTTCTTTCAGCAGGGTTTGCAATTTGTTGATGAGCAGTTCCATCAGATCTGTTTCATTCTTTTCGTGCGTTTTCTCGATTTTTTCCAGTTGTGCTTTTTCACGCACTTTGGCATTCTTATCTTTCTTGGCGCGCTGGAATAATTTTTTATTAATGATCACCCCTTCAGTACCGCTTGGTGCTTTCAATGAAGCATCTTTGGCATCACCGGCTTTATCGCCGAAGATGGCACGCAACAGTTTTTCTTCCGGTGTAGGATCGCTTTCTCCTTTTGGAGTGATCTTACCGATGATGATATCGCCTTCCTTGATATGCGCACCAATACGGATGATACCGTTCTGGTCCAGATCCTTGGTGGCTTCTTCACTTACGTTCGGAATATCCGGTGTCAGTTCTTCTTCACCCAATTTGGTATCGCGTACTTCAATTTCAAACTCACTGATATGGATAGACGTAAATAGATCTTCCTTCACTACTTTTTCACTGATCACGATCGCATCCTCAAAGTTGTATCCTTTCCATGGCATGAAGGCCACTTTCATATTTCTTCCCAGTGCCAGTTCTCCGCCCTTGGTAGCATACCCTTCGGTAAGGAAGTCGCCTTCGCTTACTTTCTGGCCTTTCACCACGGCTGGACGCAGGTTGATGCAGGTTTCCTGGTTGGTTCTTACAAACTTGGTGAGTTTGTAAATGATCAGGTCTTCATCAAAACTAACGAGCTGTTGAATTTCATTTCTCTTGTAACGAACATGGATCTCATTGGCATCTACAAATTCAACCACACCATCACCATCTGAATGGATCTGGATACGCGCATCACGAGCAGCCTTTCCTTCCAGTCCGGTACCTACGATAGGCACTTCGGGCTTGATCAGTGGTACGGCCTGACGTTGCATGTTCGATCCCATCAGGGCACGGTTGGCATCATCATGCTCCAAGAACGGGATCAGTGAAGCACTGAGTCCTACGATCTGGTTCGGTGCCACATCCATATATTCCACTTCGTTCTTATCCAGGATCGGGAAGTCACCGGTTTGGCGACTCTTGATCTTGTCTTCCACAAAGTTTCCTTTCGCATCAATATCAATATTCGCCTGGGCGATCTTAGCAGTATCTTCTTCTTCTGCGCTCAGGAAGGTGATCTTTTTCATATCCACCTTGCCATGATCCACTTTGCGATAAGGGGTTTCAATAAAGCCCATATCGTTGATCTTAGCGTGTACGCATAAGGTTGAGATCAGACCAATGTTTGGTCCTTCCGGAGTTTCAATGGTACACAAACGGCCATAATGTGAATAGTGTACGTCACGTACCTCAAATCCTGCTCTCTCTCTGCTTAAACCACCGGGTCCGAGTGCGGAGATACGGCGTTTATGCGTGATCTCACTGAGGGGGTTGGTTTGATCCAGGAACTGCGACAACTGTGAGGTTCCAAAGAAGGAATTGATCACAGATGAAAGTGTTCTGGCATTGATCAGGTCAACCGGAGTAAATACCTCGTTGTCCCTTACGTTCATCCTTTCACGGATGGTACGGGCCATACGGGCAAGACCTACTCCGAACTGAGCATACAATTGTTCGCCCACGGTACGCACCCTACGGTTGCTGAGGTGATCGATATCATCCACTTCACTTTTGCCATTGGTAAGCAATACCAAAGTTTTGATGATGGCGATGATATCGTCTTTTGTCAATACTTTCTTTTCGATCGGGAAGTTCAATCCCAAACGGCGGTTAATTTTATAACGGCCTACTTCGCCTAGATCGTAGCGTTTGTCGCTGAAAAATAATTTATCGATGATACCCCTTGCAGTTTCATCATCCGGAGCATCAGCACCACGCAATTGCTTGTAGATATGCTGAACGGCTTCCAGTTCACTGTTGGAGGTATCTTTATTCAGGGTGTTGTAGATGATGGCATAATCACCGCTCACTTCTTCTTTCTGAATGAAGATGCTTTTCACATCCATTTCCAGGATCATGGTGATATTGGAATCATCCAATACGGTATCCCTTTCAAGTACGATCTCATTTCTTTCGATCGATACAACTTCACCGGTATCTTCATCCACAAAATCTTCTACCCAGGTGCGCAATACGCGGGCGGCTAAACGCTTTCCGATACAGGCAGCAAGGGTCTTCTTATCGGCCTTTACTTCATTGGCCATGCCAAAGAGTTCAAGGATATCCTTATCGGTTTCAAATCCTATTGAACGCAACAGGGTTGTTACCGGGAATTTCTTTTTACGATCGATATAGGCAAACATCACGTTGTTGATGTCTGTGGCAAACTCCATCCAGGCGCCTTTGAAAGGGATCACGCGGGCAGAGTAAATTTTAGTTCCGTTGGGATGTACTGATTGGCCGAAGAATACACCAGGTGAACGGTGCAACTGGCTAACCACTACCCTTTCAGCTCCGTTGATCACGAATGTACCACGGGGGGTCATGTAAGGGATATTGCCCAGGAATACATCCTGCACAATGGTTTGGAAATCCACATGCTCCTCATCGTTACAGCTTAAACGCAGTTTTGCTTTTAAGGGAACGGCATAAGTGAGTCCACGTTCGATACACTCTTCAATGGTATAGCGCGGAGGATCTACGAAGTAGTCAAGAAATTCCAATACGAAAATATTCCGGGTATCAGTGATCGGGAAATTTTCCTTGAACACACGGAATAAACCTTCCACGTTACGTTTGTCGGGAGTGGTTTCTAATTGGAAAAAATCTTTAAATGACTGGATCTGGATTCCGAGCAAATCGGGTGTCTCTGCCAAAAGTTCAACTTTACCGAAATTGATACGTTTAGAAGCGGGTGTTTTTGTTGCAGACATATTTGTAAATAAGACGTTTAAGTGTGCAGAAGATCCTTTGTCAACGGGCCTTTCAGCAACAGGTGCCAACAAGCCCAAATTAAAGGAGGGCAAAGGTAGTGAAAAAAATCCGATTTTCTTACCCCGGAATACGATTTTTTGCTGATTTGGAAAGGTTTTTGTGGATAAGTAAATTTATTATTAATTTTTACTATATCTAGACAAAAATAAGGGCCGCAACAACCGTTGCAGCCCTCTTTAATAATTTGGCTGTTTTACCAGATTTTTGCCCTGTTTTCGGGCTTAATATACATTTTATCGCCCTCTTTTACCCCAAATGCGGTATAAAATGGGTCGAAATTAGCAGCCGGGCCATTTACCCTAAAAATTTCGGGTGAATGAGGATCGGTATTGATCCTTACCCTAAGGCTTTCCTCCCTGTCGATCAGTCGCCATACCTGGGCAAAACCTAGGAAGAAACGCTGGTCGGGGGTAAAGCCATCAATCTTATCATTACCCTGCCCTTGTTTGGTCATTTTAAAGGCATCATAGGCAATTGCCAGTCCGCCAATATCCGCCAGGTTTTCACCCAGGGTGAGTTCGCCATTCACGTGTACACTGTCGAATAAGGTATAGGCGCTGTATTGCTTAACAACCCCGCCTGTCTTGGCTTTGAACTTGTCAGCATCTTCTTTACCCCACCAGTTCTTCATGTTGCCCACGGCATCGTACTGACTGCCCTGGTCATCAAATCCATGCGTCATTTCATGTCCGATCACCATGCCGATTGCACCATAATTTACGGCATCGTCTGACGACAAATTAAAGAATGGGAATTGCAGGATACCTGCCGGGAAAACGATCTCATTATTGGTTGGATTGTAATAAGCATTTACGGTGGGTGCGCTCATGCCCCATTCGGTACGATCTACCGGCTTACCTGCTTTACCTACCATTTCATTGAAGCGATGCAGGCGAACGCTTTTTGCATTGGCATAAAGATTATTCTTATCAACGGTTACATCATCAAAACTTTTCCATTTTGAAGTATACCCGATCTTTTTCAAGAATGCATCCAACTTGGCCGTGGCTAGCTGTTTCGTGCTATCCGACATCCAGTCCAATTTTTTGATCCGGGCTCCAAATGCTTTCTGCAGGTTATTCACCAGTTCATCCATTCTTTGCTTGGCATCGCTGGTGAAATATTTTTTTACATACAACTGACCCAGCAGATCACCGAGGTTTCCATCTACAGCATTCACCATTGTTTTCCAGCGATCACTTTTTTTCTTTTGTCCGCTGAAGATTCTTGAAAAATTAAATTGTGCATCAACGAATGCACTGCTGAGTATGGAAGCATTGCGACTGATATAATCGTACTTCACTTTTATTTTCCAACGCTCAATGGGCTCACTGGCGAGCAGGGTGCTCAGGGCTTTGTAATAGCCTGGCTGACTCACGTTAACGCTATCGGTTTTGATGGTTAAATCAGTCAGTAATTTTTTCCAACCTACATTGGGCGAAAGTTGCTCCAGTTCTGTTACGCTCATCTTATTGTAATTGACATGTGGATCACGAAGTTCTACCGGCGTGCGGTGAGATTTAGCAATTTCGGTTTCCAGGGCAAGCAGCACTGCCGCATTTTTTGATGCAGTAGCGGTATCGCTGCCGGTTAATGCAAACAAGGCGGCGGCATATTTCACTAAGCCATTTCTTGCCGCAACGGTGGCACTGTCTTTACGGAAATAATAATCACGCTCGGGCAGAGATAAACCTGCCTGACCGAAGATGGCAATATTTTGAGCACTATTCTTTTCATCTGCTCCTACATATAATCCGATCAGTTCGGCTTCTTCATTTTTTGAAAGTTCAGTGAGCAGCGTGATCAATTCTTTATAATCTTTCACCGCATCAATTTTTGCCAGAGCGGGTTTTAAGGGATCGGCACCGAGTTTTTCGATGGCAACAGTATCCATTCCGCTGGCATAATAATCGCCTACTTTTTGTTCCAGACTACCTTTTGCAGAATTTGCAGCGATGGATTCTTCCAGAATAGACCTCAGTTTTTTCTGATTGTCCTCATACAGAGTATAGAAACTACCCCAGCCGCTCTGGTCGTCGGGTATAACGGTAGTTTTCATCCAGGCGCCATTGGCATAATGGAAAAAATCATCTCCGGCCCTGATACTGGTGTCCATACCCTTGGTATCAAAGCTGATGCTGGCAGTATCTGATTTACCGCCGTTTGATGCATTGTTGCAAGCACTGAATACCGTGATGCCAATGCCCATTGCAAGCAAAGAAATTAATTTCATATAAAATCGTTTTGGTGAATGATCTGTAAATCTGTCTAAAAAAGAACAAATTACTGAATATTTTATATGAACGGAATAAAAAAGGCCATCAGGATGGATCCTGATGGCCTTTTTTACAATTTTTATTAATTAAGCGATCTCAACGTCAGCACCTGCTTCAGTCAATTTTGCTTTCAGGTCTTCTGCTGTTGCTTTGTCAACACCTTCTTTCAAAGGTTTTGGAGCGCCATCAACCAGGTCTTTTGCTTCTTTCAGTCCAAGTCCGGTAAGTTCTTTAACGATCTTAACCACGGCCAGTTTGTTGGCACCTGCTGCTTTCAGAATTACATCGAAAGATGTTTTTTCTTCAGCTGCTGCTGCACCATCGCCAGCACCTGCACTTACTACAACTGCAGCTGCAGCTGGTTCGATACCGTACTCTGATTTCAAGAACTCAGCCAGTTCCTGTACTTCTTTTACTGTTAAACCTACTAGTTTTTCAGCTAATGCTTTTACGTCTGCCATAATGTTTAATTTTTTCCGCCTTCATCGTTTTCTCCGGCGGTAGTTTAAAAAAATTGTTCTTTATAAATATGCATGTTGTCCATCAGCAATAATGCCTTTGTCAAGATGCAACATTCGAATGTTTACCTGCTTAATATTATTAAGCCTGTGGTGTTTCATCAGCTGCTGCTTCAGTGGCTGGTGCTTCCGGAGCGGCTTCTGCTGCCGGAGCTTCCACTGCTGGTGCTTCTGCTACTGGAGCTTCGGCTACAACTGCTACTGGAGCTTCGGCAGCTACTGCTACTGGAGCTTCTGCAACTGCTTCTTCAGCATTAGCGGCATCTTTATTTTGCAGGGCACCCAATACGCGTTGGATGGGTGATTGCAACAATCCGATCACTTCACCGATCAGTTCATTCTTGGTCTTGATCTGGGTGAGTGCTTTCAGTTGGTCGTTACCTACAAATACATCGCCATTGATAAAGGCTGCTTTCAACAATGGTTTTTCATTGTTGTTTTCCTTGCGGAAGCTGCTGATGATCAAAGCCGGATCTTTTGGATTTTCGCTGAACATCAGTGCGGTCACTTTATGCAGTGAATCGTACACGCCAGCATATTTATCCGTATCGAGGCTTTCCAGTGCCTTTTTGATCAGGGTATTCTTGGCTACTTTCATTTCTACCTGCTTGGTAAAACAATGGTTGCGCAATTTGCCGATCTGGGCTACGGTCAGACTTTCTGTATCCGTGATGTAGAAGTTATTATACTGAGCGAATTTGCCTTTCAGCAATTCGATCACTTCATTTTTTTCCTGTTTAGTCATAACAATTATTTTTATCTCCTGATGAATACCCGGAGCATTTCAGATTTAGTTGTTAACAGATTTCGTGTCGATCAATATGCCCGGGCTCATGCTACTGGCCATGCTAACACCTCTCAGGTAAGTACCTTTAGAGGAAGATGGTTTCAGTTTGAGGATTGCATTGATCAGCTCCTGGCTGTTCTCTGCAATTTTTTCCGGAGTAAAACTTACCCTTCCGATAGACGCGTGGATGATACCCACTTTATCTACTTTGAAAGCGATCTTACCGCCTTTGAGGTCATTGATGGCGCCTGCCACATCATTGGTTACCGTACCGGTCTTAGGATTCGGCATCAGGTTACGAGGACCTAATACTTTACCCAGTTTACCGATCTTCGGCATCACTGATGGAGTGGCCACGATCACATCAATATCTGTCCAACCGCCTTCGATCTTGGTGATGAACTCATCCAATCCCACAAAATCAGCGCCGGCCGCTTTGGCTTCTGCTTCTTTATCAGGGGTACACAATACCAATACACGCTTCGTTTTACCGGTACCGTGAGGTAGAGAAACCGTACCGCGAATGGCTTGGTCTGCTTTTTTAGGATCTACACCCAACTTGATGTGCAGGTCTACTGAGCTATCGAATTTAGTGGTGTTTACTTCTTTTACCAGGGTTGATGCTTCCTTTAAGGAATATGCTTTATTAATATCAACCTTAGCATTTGCCAATTTTCTTTTTTTCGTAATCATTTCTTACAAATTTTTGAAGTCCCGAACCATCGGGACAGGTTGATAATTAATTTTCCCAGGGGGCTTTTCCGTCAACGGTTAATCCCATACTGCGTGCAGTACCGGCGATCATGCTCATGGCACTGTTCAGGGTAAAGGCATTCAGATCGGCCATTTTATCTTTGGCGATCTCTTCTACCTGTTCCCAGGTAACCTTACCCACTTTCACGCGGTTAGGTTCCTTACTGCCACTGGTGATCTTGGCTGCATCCATCAATTGAACGGCTGCGGGGGGAGTTTTGATGATGAAGTCGAACGACTTATCTGCGTAAACTGTAATTAATACAGGAAGTACTTTTCCGGGTCTATCCTGGGTTCTGGCATTGAACTGCTTACAGAATTCCATGATGTTGATACCCTTAGAACCCAATGCAGGTCCTATTGGTGGTGCCGGATTGGCCTGTCCTCCTTTACACTGGAGTTTGACATAGCCGGTGATCTCTTTTGCCATTTTTTTTAATTTAATTGGTGATAGCGTCTGGCCTATGGCTAGACTCCCAAGTCAATATAATTCTAAAAAAGAACTTTTTTGGGACGGCGAAGGTAGGGAAAAAATCAGAGAAAAATATGAATTTTCTGCTTTTTTTATCAGCGGGATCATTGAAATAAAAAAAATATATAATTAATATATCCGCAACACAACCTATTCTTTCTGCCACCCGATTAGACAAATAACAACAGATTCAAAATATTTTAAATAATTTCTAATTAACATATTAATTGCAAGGAGATTAAGTAGATTAATAACGCTATTGAGTTCGCCTGCACCTAAAACTATATTATGAAAAAGAATTTCCTTCTTTTTTGCTTTATTGCTATATCTGATCTTGCCTTTTGCCAGTTTCCAGCCCCATATTGTAATGAATTCTACCCTTCTGGAGTAGAACCCATCACGCTGGTAACATTTCAGAGCATCAATAATGCTTCATCTGCAGCAACCGGCGGAACTGCACATGAGGATTTCACATCAACCGTTACCGCTGCGAGCGTGATCGCCGGAAGCAGTTACACGATGACTGTAAAAGGAAATACGGTCGGAAATTTTATTGATTATATCCGGGTTTTCATCGACTGGAATAATGACGGAGACTTTCTTGACCCCAATGAAAGCTATGATATTGGAACCATTACCAATTCTACCGGACTGGATGGCTTTCAGGCAGTCAATACCATCGTGGTACCTCCCGGAACTACTAATGGCTATAAAAGAATGAGGGTCACAAAAAAATGGGCCAGTTACCAAACACCATGCAATAACACCGGGTATGGACAAGCAGAAGATTATCAGGTTCGTGTATATTCAATGGCACCCTACTGCACCGAAGCGTATCCATCAAACGTAGAACCGATCACATTGGTCACCTTCTTTTACAACGCAGTATCATCAAGTGCAGTTGTAAATGGCTCGCCGGAGAATGAAGACTTTACCAATATTGCTCCTACAAGGGTCGTTGCAGGAAGGTCATATGCCATTTCGGTGAAAGGGAATACCGATGGCATTCCTTATACAGATTATATCAGGGCTTTCATCGATTGGAACAATGACGGAGATTTTTTTGATGCAGGAGAAAGTTATGATATTGGAACCATCACCGGTTCAACCGGGCTTGATGCAATACAAGCATCCAACTTTATTGCTATTCCACCAGGTACTCCGGCTGGTAACTATCGCATGCGGGTCAGTAAAAAATATGCCGGATATCCTCCTCCCTGCAATACTGGTGGCTTTGGCCAGTCGGAGGACTATCTCATCCAGGTTTACAGTATGGCACCCTACTGTACTGATTCATACCCGAGTAATATTGAGCCCATCACGAAAGTGGATTTTTCAGCCATTTCTAACTGGACAAATGCATTGCTAAATGGATCTCCAGATAATGAAGACTTTACCTATATCAATGGCGTGGTAGTGCCGGGAAATACATACACGATGAAAGTGGCAGGTAATACGGATGGAAATTATACGGATTATATTTCGGTTTTCATTGACTGGAATGGTAATGGCGACTTCCTTGATCCTAACGAAGTATTTAATATTGGAACCATCACCAATTCTACCGGGCAAGATGCAATATTCATTTCCGGACCAATTGCTGTTCCCGCAGGAACAAGCCTCGGCAATAAACGAATGCGCGTGGTAAAACATTTTGGTGGTTATTTAAGCCCCTGTACTTCCTATGGATTCGGACAATCGGAAGATTATACACTCTCTGTTGTTGGCTCCATTAAAGCCGTGCTTTCTACCGGTAACGCATACCTGCAAGGCGATTATGTAGAAGTAGGAATCAATCAATGCGGTGGATGGGGTACCACTACTACGGCACCGCAAGGGTACCATGCAAGAAGCGGTGTAACAATTGCTTCAAACTATAATGCACAACTAAGTCTTGGTTTTGTGGCAGATTCCGATAAAGATGGTTGGACAACTGGAAGCCCAAGTAAATACAACGGGGATTATTTTATGCCGGCATCTCCTTATATTGGCTGGGGCATAAATTTTAATGGACTTAGCTATGGTACCGATCGTACAAATTCCACCCAAACTAATTGCGCACTGATGGTGGGCACTAGCAACCCAAATCAAACCTTTTCCGGGGTCAACGTCTCTGCCACCGGTTATGCAACAAAAGCAGAATCGGTTTGGGAGGGCACCCATAACGGGTTAAAAATCCAGAAAATAACTACAGTAAAACAAGACAAAGTATATTTCACTGCACGGATAAAAATTTATAACACAACCGCCTTTTCTATTTCGAATATCTATTATGGTGAGTACATAAATCCCGACCCAGAAGCCTATTATAATGACATATATACAGCAAACCTCAATACCATTAACACAATTGTGAACCAGAATCCCACAAATGGGCAGGCACTGGTTCAGGCTATAAGTAGCCCTCACAATGTTTATGTAGCGTTGGGCACAAAAGATTGCCGGGCCAAGGTTTTCAGAAGTCCATCAAATGTAGTTCCAAATTTTTCACCAATCAATTGGTATAGTGGCGGTGGAAATGTTTCTTTAACTGGTGCCGATGCTATTGCTACTAACCTTTGTTATGGTATTGCCTATAATATTGGCACCCTGGCTCCCGGAGACAGTACCAGTTTTCTGTATACCTATATTCTGAAAGCCACCGATTTTGATGAGGCCCTCTCAGAAACAGAACCCAGTTTCCTGTCCAACAATACCAGCATCCCCAATGACGGCACCATCACACCTTGTGCAAATACACCTGTGGATGTATCCATCGTAGATGGTGATTATTATAATTGGGTATGGAG
>Ga0194037_1003010_pt1 | contig 10711 bp, 9 predicted proteins | sample JunL306m_MetaG_FD_148653 | JGI IMG/M metagenome (GOLD analysis project Ga0194037, IMG submission 148653) | Anoxic zone freshwater microbial communities from boreal shield lake in IISD Experimental Lakes Area, Ontario, Canada - Jun2016-L304-6m | ecosystem: Environmental > Aquatic > Freshwater >...
CATTGGGATTTAGCAAAAAAATACGACCTGATTGATTTTGAATTGGGTGTGAAAATCTCTGGTGCTGGATTTCCAGTTTACAAAGGAAAAGGTGCACGTTTGCAACGTGCGCTTATCAATTTCTTTTTGGACAATGCAGTGGAAGCTGGTTATTTGGAGGTGCAGCCACCTTATGTGGTGAATGCTGCTTCGGGCTACGGCACAGGACAATTGCCTGATAAAGAGGGGCAAATGTACCACTGTACGATTGATGATTTGTATTTGATTCCTACAGCAGAAGTACCCGTGACTAATATCTACCGCGATGTAATGCTAAATGAGAACGATTTACCAATCAAAAATACTGCTTATTCTGCTTGTTTCCGTCGCGAAGCTGGTTCGTATGGCAAAGATGTGCGTGGTTTGAACCGCTTGCACCAATTCGACAAAGTGGAAATTGTGCAAATTCAACATCCTGACAAATCATACGAAACGCTTGACCAAATGGTAAGTTACGTGCAAACATTGGTAGAAAAACTGGAATTGCCTTGGCGCATTCTACGTTTGTGTGCTGGCGATATGAGTTTCACTTCGGGATTGACCTTCGACTTTGAAGTATATTCTGCAGCGCAAGAACGCTGGTTGGAAGTAAGTTCGGTTTCTAACTTTGAAAGTTACCAAGCCAATCGCCTGAAATGTCGTTTCAAAGGCAACGATAAAAAAACGCAACTGGTTCATACTTTGAATGGTAGCGCAATGGCTTTGCCACGTATTGTAGCTGCGTTGCTCGAAAATAACCAAACACCAGAAGGCATTCGTATTCCAAAAGCATTGATTCCTTATACAGGATTTGAAATAATCAATTAATGTACAAAGATTAATTTACAAGTAAAAAGGAGCTCATTATCGATTTGATTTTGAGCTCTTTCTTCATTTGAATAGTATTATTGTTACTTTGTCCTTTTAAGTATTGAAATATCAAAATGACATGAACAAAACACTTTTTTATTCTGTTTAATTTTTGATAAATAATTCTACCATAAATTAATCAATACAATCATGAAAAATTTAAAAGTTGGAATTTTGTTAGGTCTATTGGCTGGAATAATTGACGTTATTCCAATGTTGGTGCAGCAATTGACTTGGGATGCAAATTTATCAGCATTATCAATGTGGCTGGTAGTTGGCATTTTTATTTCTACTGTAGATTGGAAAATAAATTCCATTCTCAAGGGTGTTCTGATTTCATTTTTGGTGCTACTTCCTTCAGCCATAATTATTGGATGGAGCAATCCGATAATGTTAGTTCCTATATTTTCAATGACCCTTATTTTAGGTGGAATACTTGGTTTTTCTATTAACAAAATCAACAAACAAAAACACAACAACAAAAATCAAATAAACCATAGCGTTAAATAATGAAATATACAACACTGATTTTAATCTTCTTCCTCAACGCAACCATTCTTTCTGCACAATCGTTTACAATAAGTGGTTATATTACCGACAAAAAAACTGGTGAATCTATCATTGGTGCAATCGCATTGGTCAAAAACAGCTCACACATTGGGAGGACAAGCAATGATTATGGATTCTACTCCCTTTCGTTACCAAAAGGAAACTACGAATTAGTATTTTCATATATTGGACATCAGAAACAAAATATAAATGTGGCACTTACAGGAAATAAAACCTTAAATGTGGCCATGGAAGATAATACAGCCACTCTAAAAGAAGTAGTTGTAACGGGAACCCGTGAGAATGAAAATGTGCGACAATCGACAATGGGTGTGGAAAAAATGAGTGTGGAAACAGTCAGTAAATTGCCTGTTATATTTGGCGAAAGAGATATTCTGAAAATAATACAATTGTTGCCTGGCGTAAAATCGGGTGGCGACGGGCAAAGTGGATTCACGGTTCGTGGCGGTACCATTGACCAAAACCTTATCCTGCTGGACGATGCTCCAGTGTACAATGCTTCCCATTTATTGGGCTTCTTTTCTACTTTCAATTCGGATGCCATCAAGGATGTTTCACTTTACAAAGGCACCGCTCCTGCACAGTTTGGAGGACGCATATCGTCGGTAGTAGATGTAAAAATGAACGAGGGCGACAATCAGAATTATGGTGTGAGTGGTGGGATTGGGCTAATCTCATCTAAACTGAACATTGAAGGCCCGTTGCAAAAAGGAAAATCTTCGTTTCTTATTTCGGGCAGAAGAACTTATGCAGATGTATTTTTAAAATTAACCGACAAGTTTAAAGATAACCAGCTGTATTTCTATGATTTTAATGCCAAGCTAAATTATCGTTTTTCGGATAAAGACCGCCTTTTTGTTTCAGGATACTTTGGTCGTGATGTGTTGGCATTGAGCAATCGTTTTAGCATTGACTGGGGAAACACAACTGGCACCATGCGATGGAATCACTTGTACAATAGCAAGTTATTCAGCAATACTTCCTTGATTTACAGTAACTACGATTATAAGATTAACATCAGCAGCGATAGCCTTAAATTTTCAATACTTTCACGTATTAGAGATTGGAATCTGAAACAAGAGTTTCAATACTTTCCAAATTCCAATAATGAATGGAAAATAGGTTATAACATTATCCATCATACCATTACGCCAGGGCAAATAACAAGTGAAACCATTGCTGCCAATACCAAACAAATCAGAAATGGTGTGGAATCTGCTTTGTACATAGCCAACGATTGGCAGGCAATGGAAAAATTGAAAATAAATGCAGGGCTGAGGGTGAGCAGTTTTACCGTTTTGGGCGGTAGCGATTATTACAATTTGGATGCTAAAAACAATGTGACCGATACCATTAATCAACCAGGAATTGTAACAAATTACTTTTTGTTTGAACCACGTGTTTCGTTAAGCTACGCGCTGGGTGAAAACAGTTCGGTAAAAGCTGCTTATACCCGCAACACACAAAATATGCACCTGATTACCAACTCTGTATCTGGTAGTCCGACCGACAAATGGATTATGAGCAATAATATAGTCAAACCCGAAATTGGCAATCAGGTGTCGGCAGGATATTATCTCAACTTCAAGGACAATATGTATGCATTTAGTGCCGAAACATACTATAAATCAATGCTAAACCAAATTGATTACAAGGACAATGCCAATGAACGAGCACCAATTATTGAAACCCAATTATTGTATGGCAAAGGCAGTGCGTATGGATTGGAATTATTACTAAAAAAGAACAAAGGAAAGTTCACTGGATGGCTGGGTTATACACTTTCGCGGTCGGAAAAGCAGATTGATGGCATAAATAATAGTCAATGGTATGCGGCTCGTCAGGACAGGACACACGACATTTCGATAGTAACCATGTATGACATCTCTAAACGCTGGAATGTTTCGGCTGTTTGGGTGTATCAAACGGGCAATGCGATTACTTTTCCGAGTGGGAAATATGAAGTTGCAGGAAATAACATTCTGCTTTATACCGAACGAAATGGTTATAGAATGCCTGCCTATCATAGATTAGATTTGGGTGCAACTTATAAATTGAAAGAGCACAAACGCTTTTCTTCAGAGTTGTCTTTCAGCCTTTACAATGCTTACGGACACGAAAATGCTTACATTATCACCTTTGAAAAAAGCAAAACTGACCCAAACAAAACCGTTGCCATGCAAACATCATTATTTAGATGGATTCCGTCTGTTTCGTGGAATTTTAAATGGTAATGTTTTTATTTAAAATGCATTAAACAATTCAACCAATTACTTTAACCAAAGAAATCAAATGTACAAATTCAAACGCTCTAACATACTAATTATCTGTCTTTTATTGCTGCTTAGCAGTTGCGAAAAGGAAATTAGTATCAACCTCAACAAAAGCAATCCCAGAATTGTGATTGAAGGGAGTATAAGTAACATAGCTGGAGAATCGAATGTGAAAATTACGAGGACACTCAATTTTGACGAAACAATCGCTTTTCCCACGGTAGGCGGTGCGCTTGTTACAATTACTGATACCTTACTCAATAAAACTGACACTTTAACTGAATTGAAATCAGGTATTTATAACGATTCAACACTGTTTGGTAAAGAAGGACACATCTACAAATTACAGGTTAAAATTGCTAATGAAATTTATACATCTTTATCTACAATGCCGAATAGTTTTTTGTTTGATTCAATAGTAAAAATGCCCGACCTGGGAGGGCCAAAACCACCTGCAGGAACTCCAGGTGCAGATAATATTCCATTTAAACCTTCATACAAGAACAAGACAAAAGCAGATAAGTATTTTCAATATGTGATTACACGCAATGATAGCTTACAAAATAAAATAACAGTCAGAAGTGATATGGCTGCTTCAGGCTTTTCATTTCCAATACCATTTTCCATTCAAGCAAGAAAAAATGATGTTTTAAATATTGATATTCAATTCATTGACAAGACTGTATATGAATTCTTAAACGAATTAAATGCTAATATAGGTCAATTTAGTGCCACTCCTTCCAACCCAGCTTCAAATATAAGCAATGGTGCATTGGGATTTTTCAAAGCACACACTTCGCAAAAATTCAAACTTATTGTGAAGTAGATTAATCAGTTTTTTCTTTTAACGCCGAATAAGTCGTTAATTATTGGACAACAGCATTGTTAATTGAAAACCGCCACATAGTTTTTTAAAGCTATGTGGCGGTTTTTTTTATTGAAAATTAGACGAACTAAGCGTTTTATCAAACATTACATTCGCATAATTTTGTGCTCTGAATTAACGGCATTTTTCTGGAAATAATTTTCTACCCACCGCACCATTTGTCGCTCTGACATTGTATCTGCGGTTTTCACATCTAATAGATGACTGTATAATTTTGGATTTTTCCCTATTTCGGTTTCAAGTTCTTTTTTAATTACTGAAGGACCAAATAATACAACTTCGTCTACATCTTTTATTCCCATCAAGATATTTCTGAAATACTGTTTTTTTTCATTCCTAAGTTTATGTGCATTTTTAAGTTCTGTGCTATAATGCTGACTGCCAAAGCGCGAGAATTCTTTTGTATCACCTGGAATTCTTAGTTTTGTTTGAATAGAGGAAGATAGAATTGCTTGTACTTCATTTAATTCTCGAGGCAACTTGCTTATTCTTTTCCCTTGTTGGATTTGATGCACATCAAAAGTTCGTTTCTTTTCATTTAACGATATAAATACAGCTTTTTCTGTATCTACCCACACACCAATTTTCTTTTTCATACGTTTTGAAATTAAAAATAGATTTTGAAATTTTGAAACAAATAAAACTGATTAATGGTCAACAATCCAGAGTTTTAAACATTTAAAAGTCTGAAAGTTGACTGTTCAACACTTAGAATTATCTATAAGTTGTAACAAAAATGGGGCTGAAAAGTTTGTATATTATTCGTTTGACAAATGCTTATTACGAGCTTTTATCGGCATACTAAAAAAGCCGTTTGATACATTATCAAACGGCTTTTCTATCAATAGAAAGAAGGTTACTTTGCTAATTCAAAAACTTTATCCAAAGTATAAGTTGCAGAATGTGTTTTTTCGGCTGCATGAATCATTGCTTTAGCCACTTCAAGGGCTTGTATTGGTTTGTATTGCTCAAATAGTCCAATTTTATTTAATCCATACATTAACGAAAGTCCGATTTTTTCTCCCAACCGGTTTTCTTTTCTATCACCAGCCAATTGTCCGGGTTGCAGAATGCTAATGACCTTAAAAGGCAAAGTGTTAACTGTATCTTCAAGCTGACCTTTCATTTTCATATAAAAGGCATTCGATTTGGAATTGGCACCCGCCGAGGATATTAAAACATAATTGGGTACACCATTCTTGGCAGCATAATTCGCCACCCAATACTGGTAATTATAATCAACATTAAATTGCGCATCCTTATTTTTGGCTTTCGCAATGGTGGTTCCCATGGTGGAAAATAACACATCACCCACTATTAATGCACTCCATTTTTCAGGTTTATCAAAGTCAACAATCTGTTCATTTAGTTTGGGATGACTTACTCCGCTTGGCTTACGAACAAAAGAAACAATTTCAGAATAGCTTTCTGTATGCAATAATAATTTAATAAGTTGAGTGCCCACCATTCCAGTAGCACCTATAACAATGGCTTTTTTCATGTTTTAATTTCAAACTCTTTTAACTATAAACTGATAACTGTCAACTAACAATTATTAACTATCAATATGTATATCCCTGAATCCCAAGAAATACAAAACGCCATCCAACCCAATGGTAGAAATTGATTGTTGCGCATTGGCTTTCACTTTCGGCTTGGCATGAAACGCAATTCCCAAACCCGCTATATTAAGCATTGGTAAATCATTTGCTCCATCACCAACAGCTATAACTTGCTCTAAATCAATCTTTTCAACTTGCGCAATCAGTCTTAGCAGCTCGGCCTTTCTTTTACCATCTACAATGTCACCAACATAATTTCCTGTTAGCTTTCCGTCTACAATTTCCAATTCATTGGCATAAACATAATCCACATCAAAGAGTTTTTTGAGCGAGTTACCAAAATAAGTAAATCCGCCAGACAGAATTGCAATTTTAAATCCGCATTTTTTGAGGATACTCATCAAACGCTCTGCTCCTTCCATTATTGGCAAATGAAGTGCCACATCTTCAAGCACTTTTTCATCCAATCCTTTCAATAGACCTACCCGTTGCTTAAAACTTTCGCTAAAATCAATTTCCCCACGCATGGCAGCCTCCGTAATAGCACGAACCTCCTCACCTACTCCAGCACGGTCGGCAAGTTCGTCAATCACTTCAGTTTTAATGAGGGTGGAATCCATATCGAAGCAAATCAAGCGACGATTGCGACGAAACATATCGTCTTTTTGAAAAGATAAATCAATACCTAATTCAGCTGAAAATGCCAATAACTGAGCAGAAAGAGCACTTTTATCAATCAAAGTTCCCCGCACCGACAATTCTATGCACGAACGTATTTTATTCTCATCATCATTTTCTAAAGAGGGTCGCCCAGTAAGTCGTTTGATTGAATCAATGTTTAAGTTTTGGTCCGAAACTGCTTTTGTAACTAACGACAACTGTTTAGCTGTTATTACTTTAGCAAGAATTGTAACAATATATCTACTTTTCCCTTGCCTACCAACCCAATTTGTATAACGCTCGGGCGATATGGGTGTGAAGCGCACCGCTACATTCATTTCGGAGCATTTAAAAAGTATCTCTTTCAATATATTACCCGATTCTGATTGGTTTGAAACTTTAAAAAGTATGCCCAATGATAGGGTATGATGAATATCAGCTTGTCCAATATCAAGAATTACTGCATTATAATTTCCCAAAATCCCTGTGACAGCAGTGGTAACCCCAGGTTTATCTTCCCCCGATATACTAATAAGAATAATTTCGCTATTTGGCATAAATTTAATTTAACGTTTTGGAATTCAACACTTCTACTGTATTAAACCACGTGAGACACAATAGAAAAATAATATAAGTATACTAAGCGACTAAGCAATTGACAATGAATAAATTAAAATCAAACGTGTTTATGTTTGATATTAAATCAATGTAAAACAATTAAATAGTAAATAGTAACTTACAAAATAGTAAATTTCACTATTTTCTATTCAAATACTTTTTATAGGTATCGAGGGTATTTTGCACATACCTGACCGTTTGTTTTCCTCCAAAATATCCAAACTTCACTACAGGATCATTGTAAAATTCAGGTTCGTTTTTCTTGCCCAAATAATACTCAACATGATTAAACCACACATGAGGATTTCTTCCATGTTTTGAAGCCAAAGCCATGGCATCAAATATATGTGCGGGACCAGAATTATATCCTGCAAGAATAAACTTCAAGCGCTCCTCTTTGTTTTCAACCTTATGGAATGACAAGTTCAAACTCTTAATGTATTGAACTCCAGCTTCAATATTCAATTCAGGATCAAGAACAGTTTTTCTATTCAGACCAAAATTATTGGCAGTTCGTGGCATTAATTGCATCAATCCTGCAGCTCCGGAATGTGAAACTTCAGAAGCATCAAATCGTGATTCGTGAAAAGCCACTGCCGCCAATAAATGCCAATCCCAACCAATTAACGGTGCATATTTCTTAAACAAATCATCAAAAGGTGAAATGGATCCTCTTGGTATTTTAATTTTCCGTAAAGCAAAATAAGGACTGTTTTCCCAATATTTAGCATAAAGCTTTGATTGAATGACCTGTGTTTGAGGTAAACTTTCTAGATTATCAATCACTTTCTGCAATTCCTTGCTGTCTTTTGGTATCAACCAACCATTGTGCTGCTTGAAACCGACAGGCATACGACAATCCAATTGTTTATAAAATGATTTATAAAGCATGGCATTGTTATAATACGCAAGTGTATATTCAATTTTTTTATTGGCTACTTGTTCAATCAAATCATCATTTGAAAGAGAATCAGCTGCCAAAACGATGTTAATAGAACCACCAATCTCATCATTTAATGCCAATAATCGTTTGTAAAAAATACTATTTTTCTTTACGTAAACAGTTTTGCCAGCCAATTCTGTTGCATCTGAAAGTGCATCAATTCCCATATTCTGTACCAAAACCTGAAAAGATGCAGCCTGAGGTAAAATATAATTAAATCTTTTTTTATAATCTTTGGTTTGAGCCAAATTATAGGCTACAATATCAACTTTCCGCTCTGTAAGTAGCTGAATCATTTCACTTTCATCGTTGGCTATAACAATTTTCAAATTCAATTTGAGGTACTTGGCCAGATTAGACGCCATTTCATAGTCATAACCCATAGTTTCGTCGTGGAACAAAAAATATGACGTTGGACCATACATCGTAGCTACGCGTAAAGTGTCGGATTTTATAATTCCCTTCAAATCGGCAGATATAATCACAGATATTTCGTTCTTTTTATGCGTGCAAGATGCAAGCATAAGAAGTACTAAAAATAGAATGTATGTGTGATTTTTAAATTGCATTTCTGAGATTCTGAGGTTAAATTATAACGCTAGAATTTGGCATTCAGTTAATTAGAAATAGTAGATTAGAAAACAGTCTAAATATGCTCAATATTCTCATCTTTAATCACTTCCATTCCATTCATTCGCAGAAAAACTTGCGCTGTGGCCAATACGTCCTTTTGGCAATAAGTGGCAATGCGTGCCACATTCTTTTCTACATAATAAACATTAGCCACCTGACTTCCATCAATATCGTCCTTGGGTGTAGGAATTCCAAATACGGCAGTCAACAGTTTCAGCGAGCTATAGTTCTTATAATCACCAAACTTCCACAATTCTAATGTATCAATAAATGAGATTTCCCAAGGTTTTTTGCCTGCAATTTGAAAGATGGTTGGTAAGGGCAATCCATTGATTAACATGCGTCTGCAAATGTATGGAATGTCAAATTCCTTTATGTTATGGCCACAAATGGTGTGTTCCCTGGTGGTGCAAAACTTGGAGATTAAATTCGAAAAATCGGTAAGTAGCTCTTTTTCTTCATCTCCTGCAAAAGATTTTGTGCGGAAATGCATTTCGTAGTCTTGTATATGGATAAACCCAACCGAGATACATACAATTTTCCCAAATTCGGCATAAATACCCGCACTGTTATTAAATGCTTCGGCAGCTGTTGTTCCCTCAGGATACTTCTCGGGCATACGTTTAGAAATCGTCTTGAACTTATCTTCCCAAATATGACCCAACTCATCGGAGACTTCAGTAAAATCAGATGTTTGTGGAACTGTTTCAATATCCAAAAACATGATTTTTTGCAATTCATTTTGCAGCATATTGTTTGTGATTTAAGGTTGGTGAAGCATTATTATCCTATGCCAATTAATGCAAAAGACAATATTTCACTTTCATTTTTTTGTGATTTCAATCTAATAAATAATGAGATGCTCAGTCAATAATTATGTGAGTTTTTTCAATTGACAAAGTTATATGTAATTTTTCTATTAGAAATAGTACAAACCCTGAAAAAAGACGCACTGTTTTTAGGGTTTACCCTTATTTATTTAGCTTTTATTGAGGTTATTCTCAATGTATTTTGTCAGAATATCAATGGCGATGTGGTTATTGCCGCCTTGTGGAATAATCAAGTCAGCAAAGCGCTTTGAAGGTTCAATAAATTGCAAATGCATAGGTTTCACGGTGCATTCATAGCGCTCCATCACTTTGTTTACCGACCGTCCACGTTCAATAATGTCACGATTAATGACTCTTATCAAGCGGTCATCGGCATCAGCATCCACAAAAACCTTCAAATCCATCATCTTACGCAATTCAGGGTTGGAGAGGATCAAAATTCCTTCCACAATAATTACGTGGCATGGTTTATTTGGGATGGTTTCGGCGGCTCTTGTACAAGTAAGATAAGAATAAATGGGTTGGTCGATAGTTTTGCCCTTTTTTAGCTCCTTGAGATGTTTTACCAACAACTCGAATTCTATTGAATCGGGATGGTCAAAATTGATTTCCAATCGTTCTTCCAAAGGCAAATGTCCACTATCGCGATAATACGAATCTTGAGGAAGAATCACTACTTCGCCAGCCGGCAAACGTTCCAAAATCTTGCGTACAACAGTCGATTTCCCAGAACCTGTTCCACCCGCAATTCCAATTATTAGCATATCAATTTTTTTTGAGAGATGATAGAAAGCACTTAAATGATATAATATGAGGAGATTATATTTTTATTTTGAAAATGTAAATAC
>Ga0194037_1003011_pt1 | contig 10708 bp, 12 predicted proteins | sample JunL306m_MetaG_FD_148653 | JGI IMG/M metagenome (GOLD analysis project Ga0194037, IMG submission 148653) | Anoxic zone freshwater microbial communities from boreal shield lake in IISD Experimental Lakes Area, Ontario, Canada - Jun2016-L304-6m | ecosystem: Environmental > Aquatic > Freshwater >...
CCAAGAAAGTTTATACGTTTATTACCAACAATATGACACTCCCTGCAGCAACGATTGCAGAGATTTACAAGTCCCGTTGGCAGATTGAACTCTTTTTCAAGTGGATCAAACAGAACCTGAAAATCAAGTCATTCCTTGGGACAAGCCAGAATGCCGTGTTATCCCAGATATGGGTGGCTATGTGCTATTATCTGTTACTATCTTACATCAAATTTCAGACCAAATACAGTTATTCCTTGCAGGTTTTGACAAGAATGATCGCCTCTGTGCTCATGGAGCAACGAATGCTTATTGATATTTTGTCGCTAGATGAGCGCTCACTGCAAAAAGTGAGGGATCCTGTTGCGCAGCTCTCTTTATTTTAACCGGACACTACTGACACATTCAGGGAGTATTTTTATCCAACGATAACCTAACCGGCGTAAGAGTCTTATCGCACGTCGGTTGAGTGACTTGTTAGACTTTTTTATTGAAGAATGATCTTCATCACTTCTTCCAGACATTTTTCAGATGACGGTTCCAGATGATTCTGACGTTCTATATGTTTGTGATGAGGAAAACTTTCCAGTCGTCTGTGATGAGGAGCGTTATCCCAGCCAATCTTCAGTTTGTTATCGGATGTAAGCCAGTAATAACTGTACCGTATGAGCTGTTCGGTTTCCCACTGCTCCGTAACTCTCAGATTGCTGCCGTCCTTCAGATACAAAATCACCTTCAGAGCTGTCCCGTCAAGTTCCGTAGGAACAATCCGATTTACCGATGTTCCAAACTTTTCTTCTATTTTCAGTAACCGGTCAGTAGCTTGCATTTATCTGAAAACCCCATATTTGGCTATTGGCTGCAATGACTCTATTTGTTTTTCGGCTTTTTCGGCAGCTTCACTCCAGTGATGCCACATTATATAGTCTTCGTGCATCTCATAATCCGCATTGTCAGGCAGCCCTTTTTCTTCCAGTTCCGACAGTTTCATGCGATACTTTTCTTCAAAAAAACGGATTTTGCTCAGAGCCAGGAAAAGCCGACTGTTCATATCTGAGAAACGGATTGCAACGCCGTGACTTATAACAGATGTCTTTTCTTCCAGCGTAAGTGACAAAAACCGGCTTTCGATCTTTTCACCAATATTGGCAGCATATTCCATTTTTAACACCCCGTTTTATTCTTACAAATATAATTTTTTTGAAAAGCCCAACAATAATTGGATGGATCCGCCTATACCGCAGATCTTTGAGTTACAGTACATATAAGATGTCATTTTCAAACCTAAATTAATAGCTCTAACCACTTTTTTATAAATAAGTTAAAACTGTTATTACTTTTTATTTCACCGTCTTGTACGGATCAATGCTTACAAGCCACAAGAAGGCCTATTTACTCCATAACCACCCTTTTTATAACCTGCATACAAACCATTGTAGCACTTATATCTTTATGCTCCAAAAATCAGATCGTCGTTATTAAACTGTGCTCATGGACTACATCACGGAAGGGAAAAAATAGGGCTCCACATCCTTTGGTAAACAGTCAAGGTTTTAACAACGGCTGATGCCTTCCATTCCCCCAGGATCATTGATGTTCTGTAATGCTCCCCCATCCTCCAAGGCAAGCTCAGTAATACGCGAGTCATCAAGAAAAGCTCAAAGAGAAAGCTATCTCCCTCCAGATATCAGAGAGCCGACTGCGTGACTTTGGCTCATAACAGGCGCAGAGCGGTTCATGTCTGCCCGATTGGGGATTTCTGAAGGGGGTGGCAAAATGGAGCGCATTACGTTGTGCATTACATGCCGAACCTTTTCGCCACATGCATCGCCCTCAGAAGTACTATCTTTTTTACCTGTTGCACTCTTCCATTATTTCGGCTATTTTTATACTCTATAATAAAATTAGCCGAGTCATGCCGTACAAGACCAGAACACTTGAGGGCTTTTTCCTGCAAGCGAGTCAACAACTCCCCGTCATGCTGCTGACCGTACCTCGCCAAACCGGAAAAACAACATTCCTTCGACACCTGGCAGAAAAAGAGCGGTCGTATGCCACTCTTGACGACCCGATGCTCCGGGCGCTCGCCAGGGAAGAACCCGCGCTGTTCCTGCAACGCTTTACCCCACCGGTTCTCATCGACGAAATCCAGTACGCACCACAGCTCCTGCCCTCCCGCTCTTCATCAGGAGAATCCTGCCGATCATGACCTGTTCTACAGTTCATACGTCCAGACCTATCTTCAACGTGATGTGCGGGATCTGGCCAATGTCGGCGACGAAAGCGCATTCCTGAGATTTCTCCGCTCCTGTGCAGCACGAACCAGCCAGATGCTCAATATCCTGGATCTTTGCCGCAACAGCGACATCAACCATGCGACCGGAAAACGATGGCTTTCGATTCTTGAAAATTCAGGCATCGTCTACCTGCTCGAACCATGGCACACCAATATCAATAAAAGAGTGGTGAAAACTCCGAAACTGTACTTCCTCGATACGGGACTTGCTGCCTGGCTGACCGAGTGGACATCCCCCGAAACGCTGGAAGCGGGAGCGATGTCAGGAGCCTTTCTTGAAAGCTGGGTGGTATCGGAGATCATCAAAAGCTGGTGGCACAACGGCAAGCGCGCCCCCATTTACTACTATCGCGACAAGGATGCCAAAGAGATCGATCTGCTCATTCATCAGGACGGGACACTCTATCCTGTCGAAATTAAAAAATCGGCAAGTCCGGGAAAAGATGCCATTCGCCATTTCCAGGTGCTTCAAACACTGAAACAACCGATCGGGCAGGGATGCATCATCTCGCTTGCCCCCATCTATCTCCCGATCACATCAACCATCGATAACGTACCAGTGGGAATGGTGTAACCCGGTGACCGTAGGGGTTCCTGTCACCTTTCATGAGCTACGGGAATGGCGCGTTACGTACTCACGAAGCACACTATCCATTCGCGATTGCCAACCTTCACCGGTTGACTTGAAGTAGGCGACGACCTCGGGGCTATAACGCACCGACACAAGCAGCTTCTTGTTTTCAGACCTCGGACGACCACGCATGGCGCGGATTGGCACCATCGCCTTTAGTTGCTTTGGAGTGAGTGGCTGCGCGTCAGGATCACTTTTGGCTGCCGCAGTAATGATCTTGTCCTCTTCCACAGTGGGCATGAGGATAGTTGATCGCTTAGAGATTTTCGACATAGTGTTTCACCTCTCGACGATTGGCGCGGCGCAGGCTGATGACCCTTCGCACTTCGCCTCGGTCTACAAATGCCACGCAGTACAGGATTTCGGTTTGCGGAGCGAGCGCAATCATTCGCGACTCGCCGTACTCAAACCGTTCATCAAACCAGACCAGTGCGGCTTCCCAGTCGAGGTCGCCTGCCATAGCCAGAGACACACCGTGCTTAGCTTGGTTGGCTGCGTCCTTGGCGGGATCGAACTCGACTCTCATAACTTTAATGTAGCTACAATTAATGAGATTGTCAAACGAACCGTGCGGCGATCTTCTATGGGGCCTAACGTGGAGCTAAGGGGCTGCGCGCTTTTGCGCAGTCCCGCTTGAGCGTAGGGTTAGGCAAAGTGCGTGATGTCACGACTTGCCCCCTTTTGCTTTCTATTCTCCCGCAGACGTTGTTTCACTGATTGTTACTCCGTTAGGAGAAATTACTCTAGTAGTCGTTAGTCCAAACTTCGTTGACTTATGAATCGTATTTTGTTGAGGACTAATATGATTGTTGTTAGTTATTTTATCTCCGGCCACGTTGTCACCAGTGCCACTGTGATGCTGTGAAATATTTATAGATGTGCCAGAGGCCAATGAACTTAGAATGTTGCGAATTTTCTGATTTGTTTCCAATATCGCAAATACAGCGGCATCGAATTCCGCTCTCTTCTGGGCTTTCGTGTGACCTGCCAACCGATCAAAGGCGATTCCGAGGGTGGTTTTGATCCCATCATACGCAGCATTGCCAATTACTCCGCTTGATATTGATGCCCATAAAAATTTAGCGATTTCAGTGTTGTCCATGTTTTTTCCTTTGTGAACTGTGACGATAATAAACGGGGTTGCCTAACACCGAGTTCAGCCGCCCGCGCGGAAGAAGCTAGAATGAACACGCCAAACGTCCACGCGGGTCGGCTGGAACGGCGGGTTAGGCGGGTGGACAGGGAGACAATGCCGGGAATTCATAAATTTTGCTCTTTTTTGTCCATTCGGCGCAATATGCGGAGTACCGCTATTGCGCCTTACCGCGTTGATTTGATTAGCCCCGTGTACGCTCTAAAGTGTCAAATACCAAATTAAGGCATTCATCAACCTTGTTTGTGATTCCAAAAGCGAATGGTGGTGTTCCTAAATAAGGATTGAATCGGCCAACGGTGAATATGATGGGTACGTAAATTTCCTGCTTCCGCATCTGATTCAGTAAATTAATCCCATCATCTTGTATACCGTACCGCTCCATATCTGACACCACGACGTTATACGTGTGATCGGAAAGTGTTCGAAGGGCTCCCTCAGATGATGTTTCGACGTGTACGTCAATTTCGAGATTTCGCATGATTTCAACGTTGGACATTTGCTCTGGAACGTCATTGACCAAGAGAAGGCTAGCTCCTTGTATTATAGATTTGCTTCGTGCTGCTCTTCTTGCTACTTGAGATCGACCTATATCTGTACTTACAGAATCACGAGCCGGAATCCTTTCGAGTTCATCTTTGACCTTTCTGTAAAGCAAGAAGCGACCAAGCGAGGCCGCAACTTTGAAAGCTAAATCATCTGGGTTAGTAAAGGTTTCTGTTACGACAGTAGCTCGGATACACTTAAGAAAGCTTGGAGGCGTTCACGGCCAGGTTCAGCCTCTATGAACTTTGGTTGCCATGGATGATCTTCATCCACAATAAAACAGAATGTGGGTTTGTTATTCTTGATAGCGAAGTCGTATTCTATTTCCGTAATAGATTTTAATTGACCATGAGGCACGTATCCATAGCGGTGAGCATAAATACCAATGAGGGCATCACAATCTGCAATTTCCTCTAGGCATGCGTTGGTTGCTTCAAGGGGTCTCGCTCCAAAGATTTCCATCCTAACTCCTTGCTGACCTAGTCTCTCAATTGCTCTTGCAGCAACTTCTCGATGGCTGATCAAATCTTGGTATGTCGAGCTAAGAAAGATTTTCATGTATAGGTTTTTTTTGAGTTTGCCGATGGTATCGTAAAAAAGCCTAACAATAATTAGATTGATCCGCCTATACCGCAGATTATTGAATTATAACCCATATATGACGCAAATTACAAACTACTCAAAATACCGTTAATCGTTTTAATAAAGAATACTTAACCATTGTATTAAGTTTTATTTTAGCGTCTTATATGGATCGGAATAACTAAGTTGCTAACAAGCCATCAACAGGACTTTTTACTCCATGGCCACCTTTGTTCAAAACATGGGTATAAATCATCGTGGTGCTTACATCTTTATGACCCATTAATTCCTGAATAGCGCGAATATCATACCCAGCCTCAAGTAAATGTGTTGCAAAAGAGTGCCTAAATGTATGGCAAGTGGCTCGTTTTATCAATTGTGCATGAAAAGCCGCACTTTTAACAGCCTTTTGAATCAGTGACTCATCAATATGGTGCCGTCCCTCTTCACCGGTTTTGGTGTTAACCCATCGGTGATCCTGCGGAAAAACCCACTGCCATCGCCATTCTGCAGGTGCATTGGGATATTTACGATCCAAAGCCCCTGGCAAAAGTACACGCCCCCAACCATCAGCAAGGTCTCTATCGTGAATGTTCTTGACGTTTTTCAAATGATCACTGAGAGGCTGTTTCAGTGATTCGGGCAACATGGTTATCCGATCTTTTGCTCCCTTGCCATCACGAACCATTATTTCATTACGGAAGAAATCAATATCCTGTACACGCAATCGAAGACACTCCATCAGCCTCAATCCCGCGCCACACATGAGTGATGCCATTAACCACTTGTCACCCGTTAGCAGAGCAAAAAGAGCCTTCACCTCTTCACGTGTTAAAACAACGGGTAAATGAATCGGCTTTCGTGCACGGATGACGTGTCCAATATCTTCTGTCCTGTTGCTGTAATGACGAACGTGCAGAGCTTCACGCAACGATTCCGGCAGTTTCGGAGGATGAGGCAATACCTGAGGATATACAGGTGCTCGTAAATCTGTATGGAGATCCGCAATCATCTCGTCAGTGCTTCATTTTTAAAGTAAGATAGCCAATAACGCTTGCTGTGGTGCTTTGCGACCAACCAAAGGAAAACCAATACCATTATCAATTCATCTCATTCTCACAATAGGTTAGCGGGGTCCGCCGGAGCGTTGCGTCAGGCGGGTTGAGGCTTCTGCGACCTCCAATAAATAACGAAGAGCTTTATTGACGGCCTCATCATTAGGAAAAGCCTGTGCAACATCAGGCTCCAGGAAAACAACATTTGTTTCGTCTTTTATGCGATCTGCATATTTGCCGCGTACAATTTCACCTAAATCTGACCTTTTATATTCTGGTCTCGGCTCATCTGACATATCCAAATTACCCTTCTTCATAAATTTTCCTTTCAGTCTTTGTTGCTAATCGTGCAGATATGATGCGAATTGCATTTCCTCTTTCAGTATGTGATACCATAAGTAAGCGTCCTGACGAAGAAACGCCATAGGATATAAAACGCACCTCATCTTTTGAATGGTCTGGGTCATGAGCGGTTGCAGAAAACGGGTCCCGCAAGGCACTTGTAGCTTCTTCAAAGGAAACACCATGTTTACGCTTGTTTGCAGCAGCTTTTTTTAAGTCCCATTCAAAGTGCATAATGGAAACGAATAATCCTTTGCTGCTTTCTGCGTATTGTTGAAGGTTCAGATGAACCAGATTTCAATTCTACTCCGGAAGTTTTGTAATGCATCTGTTCTTCTCACAAACAATACCTTTTCAAACTATAGCTAAATATTTTCAGATTATCAATAAAGCGTAAAATATACAAAAAAAAGATCAGAATAATCGGGCGACCATAATCCCCCCAAACCAAAAACAGGATTACGCAGTTTCCCTATGAGGAATTTACTGATAAGAAAATTCCCATAAGCCAGCATTTTCTTTAGCATGCTCAATGGTCATACTGACAAGATTCCCCTTCTCATCAACATCAATCAAGATGTTTTCACTAATCTCGCGAGTTTCAAACACCGGCTTATCAAGTAATTCAACATAAGCGGTATCGGTATCCTCAAAATATTTCACCTTCATGGCTTAGCTCTCCTTGTATGATCGATCGAAAAAGGCATTATGAACTGTTTCGCCATCTTCAAGCAGAATGACCCGTAAAGCTTTACCTGCATCTTGAACATGGGCCCATTTTTTTATTCTGCCATCAGATTTTCTCGGGGTGTTCTCTGGAACGAAACAGAGCCATTCATCTCTTATGCCTGTAAGGTCAGGCCGGTTTCTCGTTAAATAAAGAACCCCGCCGCAAGCAGCGGGGAATATGACCCATAAAGATTTATGGAGTTATTCATGGTTCAACGCAACCACATCCTTCAGCTTTTTCCTAATCCGGTTCCGCTCGTCGCTCCCGACCGTCGACAGACGCAGTATCGGTAGTTCGCATTTCTCCAGCACAGCATCCTTCAGAACATCACGTTCAGCTTGACGCGTTCCTTCACGATGAAAGGCATATCCATCGACTTCAATGACAAGCACCGGACTTTTGTCGACTTTACGGTAAACCACAAAATCGGTTTTAGTCCATGGATGAGTAGCATAGGTGTATTCTTCGGTAGTCAAGTTTTCTGTATCACGAACGAGCATCGAAAGCGGAAATTGAAAAACGACACCGAAACCCCGATAAGCTTTCTCTTCAAGTAATGCCTCTATTTCGTTGAGGGCAAGGTTCTCAGAATCGTATTCAGAAACACGTTTTCGCTTTTTCAATACCTCCAAACGCACCGAGTTATAGTCATAATAGAGAAGATCAAAGATAGAACAAACCCTTCCAGGAATAACCTCGCAATTGCTGTACCGGATGTAACGAACAAGATCCGCGACATTGCCATTACCCTCCGCCATCTCCTTCGAAACGACCAACCGAAGCTTCTCCTGCGCACGGGATACTGCAACGTTCAGAAGATTCGGGTTATCGACGAATTCGTTGGCTTCGTTCGATACGGTTGTTATGATTATAATTCGCTTTTCTCTACCCTGATACTTATGCACCGTATCGACCTCAATCTCCTTCGAACCAACAGATGCCTGCATCCGGGCCATCTGTGCTCTAAATGGCGAAACAATGCCTATGTCGGCTGGCTTTATTGAGGCCAGTTCAGGCAATACATGCTGTGTAATTTCGTCAATCTGGCGCTGATTAAACGTGCCACGCGCATGCCGACCCTCGACGGTCATATAGGCCTTAAGAACGTCCGACTCGCCTTGATCACGCGTCATTATAAGTAGTTCGCCCCCATAGAACTTTTGGTTACAGAACTGAATGATCTTTGGATGACACCGATAATGCTCTCGCAACAGCGTCTCCGGCATTTCAGGGAAAGCAGTACGCACGGCAGAAAGCAAGCTGTGTTGCTCGAACCGGGCGTGTTCCGGAAGATCATATTTTAAAGCGACCTCTTTCGCTCGCTTTTCATCCTGCCCCGTCAATACATTAGGCAGTTGCATAGGATCACCCACGATTACGAGTTGCTTTGCGCAACCCATCGCAAGAACACCGCTGAGCAAATCGACTTGACTCGCTTCGTCAACGATGACACAATCAAACAAATAGCCATTCTTGAGCGACGTAATGATGGAAAATGTTGTGCTTAGTATGACAGGATATTCATTGAGAAATTCTTCCGGCCGCTTCCAGAGATCTTCAAGAGCAAATATTTTCCGCTCCCGGTTGTTGTAGTGCTCCGCAAGATGGTGCTTCAGTAGTTTTATCGAAAGCTCGGTCAACCGATCCAGGCGCTCATCAAAACGGAATCCCGCAAGCGATACCTCAAGCGCTTTCCGACTGTTTTCCATATCGGCAAGCTTACGCAGGTAATAGGCCTTTTGTAACAGAGGAATACGCTCCTCGACACTAAATCCGAACAAGGCTCTCCCTGCCATACCAAACCGGAGCAGAAGGCCAATCTTCTCCATAAAACTGACACGTTGGCTCGAAGCTCTTGTGGGTAGCGAAGCAAAAGAGGCGTTCAATGAGAGCGAGGAACTCATAGGCGATGGTAAACTCGCTTTTGTATGATGCTTCACGTCCTGTTCACAAGCCAGCCAAGCATGCAACAGCTTCCACGCGGATAATTTAGGTCGAAACGTCCGAACTGTCACATTCAAGTGGCGACCCTTCGTTTCTTCACAGAACCTGTCAAAGTGAGCCATTTCAAGCCGAAGAGCATCAATCTGCTGAATTAGGGCAGCCAACTCGTTCTTCTTTACAAACGCGTTATCAAGCTCTTTATTCAGAAGGAGAATCTCCTTACGAACAGAAGCTTCCTGCTTTGACTGGAGTGTCGGCATCAGAACCACATCTGATGTCTGCCCCTCAATGAACAACTGTTTGTTTTGGGTGCTTCCGAGAGATGCTGCCACGAAATCCAGTTCATATTTCTTAAGCTTTTCCAGCACATTAGCTGTAGCCGAGTTGTTGTTGGAGACAACAGCGATCCGTTTCTTGAGAAGCAGCATGTTGCCTATCAAGTTCAGTATGGTTTGGGTCTTACCGGTTCCCGGAGGCCCCTGAACTATGGATACGGAATGCGAAATCGCCCTTTGTACCGCCATTTTCTGGCTCATATTACAACCAAACGGGAAGATAAGGTCCGACGAAACCATATCTGGAGCAAGAGGACGAGCCTGCAAAAAGCCGGAAAGGATACTAAGACTCGAAACAATATTCAGGTGTCGGTATTTCATTGCCATCAGCGACTTGTCTTCATTCGTCCCGAGAGCAGAGGTTTCAGCGAGTTCTCGAAAATAGGCGAGAACATCGGGGTTGCGCCCATTGGATGACTTCATTCGTTGCACAGAAAGCTCTGAAAACAAGCAGCACCGGCTATCTCCACTACTGAGAAAAATTTTCACCCAATTTTCGAAATGTAATACATCCTCAATGTTGAACAATAAATCACCACCAACTAACACTCGGCAATTCTCGGTTGGTATGCGATCAGGGTTTGAAAGCCATTCAACATTATCTCTGGCATACCAATACGACTTTCCACTTTTGTAAGTCACGACCATACGTTCGGCGTCTTGCGCAATTCGCAAAATCTGATCTGTACGGTCCTTGCCTTTGATGATGATGAGGTTTTGCTTTGAGTTAATGCTCATCCGTCAATCTTTTACTTTATAGTCTTAAACTGGTGGTTTTAGAGCACGGTTATGAATCACTCATGGGGTTTCCGTTTCAGCTCATCATAAGCAGTAATTGCCACGTCACCCGGTCGGTTGTCTGTGGGGAACAGTTTGTCAGAATGCTACTAAAACTGACGTGTGGCCTTACTCCAAAAACAGCTCCAACGCGGCGCAAAAAAGACAAACTGACGTTTCGGTACGTTCCTGATTCCAACCGGGAAATCGCAGCTTGTGAAATCGCAGCTCGTGACGTATGTGCCTGGCGAGCAAGCTCTTTTTGAGTCATACCGGCAGTCAAGCGAAGGTGGATAATCTTTTTGGCGACATCAAACTCTTCTTCGAGAGCGTCATAC
>Ga0194037_1003012_pt1 | contig 10701 bp, 7 predicted proteins | sample JunL306m_MetaG_FD_148653 | JGI IMG/M metagenome (GOLD analysis project Ga0194037, IMG submission 148653) | Anoxic zone freshwater microbial communities from boreal shield lake in IISD Experimental Lakes Area, Ontario, Canada - Jun2016-L304-6m | ecosystem: Environmental > Aquatic > Freshwater >...
GTTCTGTCCATAAATTTTTTACTGGACAGAGTAACTAAAATGCTGGCCGTAAACTATCTGCAGGGAAGGGAAACTTTATCGTATTTTTACGACACTATTGTTTTGAAATATACTGAAAATACCGGAGCATTTCTGAGTCTGGGTGCTGGCTGGCCGGATTGGTTGAAATATATTTTGCTTTTGGCAATTCCAATTGCAGTCTGCCTGTACGGGCTTTATTACTGCGCTTTTAAACTGACTGATAGAAACTTAATTATTGCATTCGTGTGCGTAATTGGTGGCGGACTGGGCAATCTGGTTGACCGCCTGATTTACGATTTTCATGTGGTGGATTTTCTGAATTTTGGTATCGGGTCGTTGCGCTTATTTATCTGTTATTCAGTCAATTTAAAAAGGATAAAAAACTTACAGATTAAACTTATTTTGAGTTTGTAAGTCTGAACTGGATATGAAACGAGCATTAAAACAGGCGTTTAATCCAAAAATAATGATTGTGCGAGTTCCATGTGTCCTTAATTTAAAAAATAACAAATAATCACATGAAACGACAAATTCTCATTTCAATCGTATTATTTTTTACAATCATTTCATTTTCTCAATTTAAAGGCGCTTCAGGCGTTTATTATTTGGGAAGTGCTGACACAGCCATTCCTACAGTTAAATATTCGAATCCAAATATCTCAGGCGCTGTTTGTCGTTTTACATGGGATGCGTGTGAACCTTCGCCCGGAACTTTCAACTGGGCATTTGTCGACGGCGAAATTCAAAAAGCCAAAGCTGCCAACAAAAAGATTTCGTTACAACCGCTTGGTTTTCCTGCATGGATGAAAACTTTTCCCAATGTTCAGCTTTATTATTCAATCGATAAAAATCAGTTTCACAGTACCTATGGCAAAGTTATTTCCAGTATCATTCCCTGGAATCCCACCTATCTTGACCGTGTAAAGAATTTTATACAGCAACTTGCACTGAAATATGCAAATGACAGCACGGTTAGCTATGTAAATGCCATTGGCGGTCAGATTTCGCGAAACATGCCTGATACAGTGCTAATTGACACCACTCTGAAAACGAAAGCAGCATTTTGGAAAGCATTTCCCTACAATGCCGATTCGGTAGCAAAAAAAATGTTTCCGGTTATCGATTTTTATATGGCTCATTTCCAAAAAACGCCACTCTGGTGTTCGGTAGATTATGTGAGTTTTGAGTTCAAAGCCACCGGACGAACGCCCAATTATCTGGCAACACTTTATAGCAATTATGGAATTTCAAGCTATTCCGATCGCTTCGGATTGTGGCGTGAAGATATTGCCGGATGTACACTTTTTCCGCCACAAAACGGTAATCAGTGGAACGTTTTGAAAAATAATCCCGACCGAACCGGTGCTCAAATGATCTGGTCAGTGCAAGACGGTCCGGCACGCATGAACACCTGCGGAATTGTGCCGAACACCAAGCAGGAAGTTATGGATTCGGCGGTCAATAAAGCATTGAATTTTGGAATGCGCTACCTCGAAATTTATGGAATTGATATTGACGACAGCTCGTTGAGCCAGAATATTCAGAATGCCAATGCCAAACTGATTGCCCGTGGCAAGCAACTCACTTCAACCGGAATTTCAGAATTAAATTCGTATAATATAAAGGTTTATCCTAATCCGGCCAACCATTTCTTTACAATAGAACTTCCCGCAGAAGATACTGATTTAAAACTTGCTGATATTTCAGGAAGGATAATTTTTCAACAAAAAAACCAGAACGGAAAAGTCAACATAGATTGCCAAACCATTGCCCGTGGCATTTATTTCCTTCAACTGTTTAATCAAAACAGATTGGTTTACAGTTCAAAAATAATATTGTCCGAATAATTTATTATTTCATTTTTCCCGAACAAAACTACTTTCAAATCAGTTAGTTTAATAAAATGACAGACAAACTGATGAATTTAGAAATAACAGACTATAAATTTGGCGAAAAACCTACCGTAACACGCCCTGACCCTGAATTTTTGAAAGTAATGGGTGAGCAGGGAATCCGCGATATGGTGAGTAAGTTTTACGATACAGTCCGCCAAAGTTCAATCAAACATTTATTCAAAGAAGACGATACTGAATTCGAAGAGTCAAAACTTCATTCGTCCGATTTTATGATACAGATTCTGGGCGGTCCGGAATACTACAACCAGCACCGTGGGCAACCTAAAATGGCCAATCGTCATGCGCCGTTCAGCATAACATCTGAAGGGCGGAAAGTATGGCTTGGCTGCTATCGTGAAGTGCTTTTACAGCTTGATGCACCGGAACATTTAATCGAATCGTTTTGGAACTACCTGAATGTTTTCTCGAACTGGATGGTAAATACCGACCCCAGCAAGCCTGTTTTTAAAATCGCATAAACCTGATAACCCATCAATCGATTTATCACGTTATTATTTTCTTAAAACATGACGACATCGAATTTGAGAAAATGGAATTACTGAAAATTCACTCTTTCAAAGCGCGCTTTTGAGTGCAACATATCACTCTTCGGAATAGTCTTAATTTGTTATCGGTACTTAACTGGAAATACAAGTCGGATGGCAGCAAGTGAATTTTTGATTTTTTTGTGACAAATTGCGCAACTTATTTCTTTTTTTTGTACCTTTGCGCCCCATTACAAAAAGATAATTATCAGAAAATTACCTATATGAACATTGTTAGAAAAGACCTGGATCAAAATAATGCAATTTTGACCTTACGTATTGAAAAAGTGGATTACGCTGAAAAAGTGGAAAAAAACTTGCGCGACTATCGCAAAAAAGCAAATATCCCCGGTTTTCGTCCTGGAATGGTGCCAGCGGGACTTGTAAAAAAAATGTATGGCAAAGCAGTTGTGGCAGAGGAAATCAACAAGCTTGTTTCAGATAATCTGTATAATTACATTCGTGAAAACAATGTGAATATTCTTGGCGAACCCATGCCGAACGAAACATTGCAAAACACAATTGATTTTGATACGCAGGAAGATTTTGAATTCGTGTTCGACTTAGGTCTTGCCCCCGAATTTGAAGTGGAGCTTACTAAAAAAGACAAAGTAAAACTGTATTCAATTTCGGTAAGCGAGGAGATGATTGACAATCAGGTTAAATCATATACCGGACGCTACGGAAAATACATTCAAGAGGAAGTAGTTGAAGAAAAAGACATGATAAAAGGTGAATTGCTTGAAATGGCTGATGGAAAAGTAAACGAAGCCGGCTTAAAAGTTAAAGATGCTTCACTCACGGCATCGTATATGAAAGATGAGGCTCAAAAAGCACTTTTTATTGCTGCAAAAAAAGGTGATATTATCACATTTAACCCAACAGCAGCATTCGAAAACGAATCTGAAATAAGCTCTTTGCTGAAAATATCGAAAGATGAAGCAAAAAATATAAAATCTGATTTTCAACTGAAAATTGAAAGTATTACCCGTTATCACGAATCAGAAATAAATCAGGAGCTTTTCGACAAAGTATATGGCGAAGCTGTAGTAACATCAGAATCAGAGTTTCGTGCCAAAATTAAACAAAACATTCAGGAAAGTTTGGTTGCAGATGTAAACTATAAATTTGGAATGGATGCCAAAGAAATGCTTGTGGCTAAATTTGATGATTTGACATTTCCGGATGCCTTTTTAAAACGCTGGGTTTTATCTTCAAACGAAAATCTTACTGCCGAAACTTTGGAAGAAGATTATCCAAAAATGATTGCAGACTTGAAATGGCAGTTAATCTCTAATAAAATTCAAAAAGCCAACAATCTTAAAGTAGAACCTGCCGATGTGGAGGAATATGCCAAAAAAGTAGCTAAAGCTCAATTTGCTCAATATGGAATGATTGGAATGGATGATGAGATAATAGCCAATTATGCTAAAGATATGATGAAAAAGGAAGACACTCTTAAAAGCATGATTGACAGGGTATCGGAAGAGCAGGTTTTTGCGGCAATTAAGGAAGTAGTAAAGCTTGATAACAAAGAAGTTACGATAGAAGAATTCAATAAAATGTTTGAAACAAAGTAAGAAGTTGATAGTAGGTAGTTTTATAGTTAGTAGTAAAAAACTTCAATGAATGGCTACTAAATAACCGTTTCTTCAACTCACTTTTCGGAGTGGAATTACAATTTTTGGAAAAAGGCTTTTACCTGCTAAAAAATTAAACAAAATAGTACTATCTTTGTTTTCTTTTTGGAATGGGACAAAGCCTTTTCTATTTTCAATAACTTTCAAACTAAAAGGAATATGAACAACAATGATTTTCGGAATTATGCTACCAAACATCTTGGTATGAATGGGCTGTCGCTTGATAAATATACCGACATAACCAGCAATTATATTTCTCCTTCCATATTGGAAGAACGCCAACTTAACGTTACTCAAATGGATGTTTTTTCGCGTTTAATGATGGATCGAATTATATTTCTTGGAACACAAGTTGACGATTATACGGCTAATGTAATTCAAGCTCAGTTACTTTATCTCGATTCGTCGGATCCGGGGAAGGATATATCAATTTATCTGAATACTCCCGGAGGTTCGGTTTATGCCGGATTGGGTATTTATGATACCATGCAGTTTATCAGTTCTGATGTGGCAACAATTTGCACCGGAATGGCTGCTTCGATGGGAGCTGTTCTACTTGTTGCCGGAGCACAGGGCAAACGATCGGCTCTGAAGCATTCACGCGTAATGATACATCAACCTATGGGTGGTGCTCAGGGGCAAGCTTCAGACATTGAAATAACTGCCCGTGAGATTCAAAAACTGAAAAAGGAACTTTACACAATTATTGCCGACCACTCAAACAATCCGTTCGAAAGAATTGAAAAAGATTCCGATCGTGATTATTGGATGACTTCTCAAGAAGCACTCGACTATGGTATGATTGATAAAATACTGATTAACGAAAAGAAAAAATAAAAACCAAAGCCCCTAAAATCTTCCAAGAGGGGGCTTAGGGAGTTAAATATTATGGCAAAAAACACCAAACATTGCAATTTCTGCGGAAGGTTGGAATCACAGGTTGATTTCTTTATTCTCGGACAGGATGGCACTCAAATTTGCAATGAATGTGCAGTTCAGGCAGCAGAAATAGTTGCAGAAAACTCTGCAAAAAAATCAAATTCCTTAACTATACATAAGGACAAAGTTCCAAAGCCTATTGAAATTAAACAATACTTGGATCAATATGTTATCGGACAGGATGAAGCAAAAAAGTTTTTGTCGGTAGCTGTATACAATCACTACAAACGATTGATGCAGGAAAAATCGAGCGATGATGTTGAAATTGAAAAATCAAATATCATCATGGTGGGTTACACCGGAACGGGTAAAACATTACTAGCCAAAACGATAGCTAAAAAACTAGAAGTGCCATTTACAATTGTTGATGCTACAGTTTTAACTGAAGCCGGTTATGTAGGCGAGGACATTGAGAGTATTCTGACCAGACTACTTCAGGTTGCCGATTACGATGTAAAAGCCGCTGAACGAGGTATAGTGTTTATTGATGAGATTGATAAAATAGCCCGTAAAAGTGATAATCCAAGTATAACGCGTGATGTAAGTGGTGAAGGAGTGCAACAAGGATTGCTAAAACTGCTTGAAGGCGCTGTAGTTAATGTGCCACCGCAGGGAGGACGCAAACATCCCGACCAAAAAATGATAGCTGTTAATACTCAAAACATTTTATTTGTTTGTGGAGGTGCATTTGATGGTATAGAGAAAAAAATTGCTTCACGCCTCAATACACGAGTGGTAGGGTATAATGCTGCAAAAGAAAATGAACAGGTAGACAAGCATAATTTACTTCAGTACATTGCTCCTCAAGATTTAAAGTCATTTGGTTTAATTCCTGAAATTATCGGTCGTTTACCCATCTTGACTTACCTTGAGCCACTTGACCGAACAGCATTACGCCGTATTTTGACTGAGCCAAAAAATTCTATAATCAAACAATACAGCAAATTATTCAACATGGATGGAATCGAACTTACCTTTGATGAAAATGTATTGGAATATATTGTTGACAAAGCCATTGAATTTAAACTTGGTGCGCGCGGTTTACGTTCTATTACAGAAACGATAATGATGGATGAAATGTATGAAATGCCTTCAAAAAATGAAAAATTGCTAACGATTACTCTCTCTTATGCACAAAGTAAGATAGAAAAAGCAAATATAAATAGATTAAAATCAGCATGATATATTTGATTTAAAAATCAGATTTACAGCAGATTAATTCAATTTAAACAGGATTCAAACTAATTTAATTAGTTAATATCCTGTTTTTTTTTTCAAAAGATGTTGTATATTTAAAATCTGTTTATATTTTTGTTTCACAATTGGCACTTGTAAAATCTGTGATTTAGAGTTTATTTACAATAAACAATAAAAATACATACAAATCAGTGCATTAATATCGACAATAAATACTACTTTCGCATTCATTTTTTACGCAAAGATACCGAAATGACCAAATTATCCGAATTATCACTGCAGTTGAAAAAAAACTTCGGTTTCGACAACTTCAAAGGAAATCAGGAAGCTATAATTCAAAATGTGCTTGATGGTAAAGACACATTTGTATTAATGCCTACCGGCGGTGGTAAGTCGTTGTGCTATCAACTACCATCAATTCTTATGGAAGGAACTGCTGTGGTTATTTCGCCCCTAATTGCTTTAATGAAAAATCAAGTGGATGCCATGCGTAACTTTAGCGAAGAAGATGGTGTAGCACACTTTATTAATTCATCGCTTACCCGTCAGGCAATTGATGCCGTTAAGGCAGATATTGTTTCCGGAAAAACAAAATTACTTTATGTAGCACCCGAATCATTAACCAAAGAAGAAAATATTGAGTTTTTAAAACAAATTAAAGTTTCTTTTTATGCTGTTGACGAAGCCCACTGTATATCGGAATGGGGACATGATTTCCGTCCTGAATACCGTCGTATTCGTCCAATTATTAACGACATAGGTTCAGCTCCACTTATTGCACTAACGGCTACTGCCACTCCCAAAGTGCAGCACGATATTCAGAAAAACCTTGGAATGCTAAATGCTACGGTATATAAATCATCGTTTAACCGTGCTAACCTTTATTACGAAGTTCGTCCCAAAACAACAAATGTTGATAAGGATATAATTAAATATATACGCTCTCAAGCCGGAAAATCAGGAATTATATATTGTTTGAGCCGCAAAAAAGTGGAGGAACTCTCGGAAACACTGAGTATGAACGGTATTTCGTGCCTTCCTTATCATGCGGGTATGGAATCAGCAGTTCGAAGCCAAAATCAAGACAGCTTTTTGATGGAGAAGGTGGAGGTAATTGTTGCAACCATTGCTTTCGGAATGGGAATTGATAAACCCGATGTGCGCTATGTTTTGCATTACGACATGCCTAAAAGTCTCGAAGGATACTACCAGGAAACAGGACGTGGCGGACGAGATGGCGGTGAAGGGCAATGTGTGGCATTTTACGCTTATAAAGACTTAGATAAACTGCGCAAATTTATGCAAGGCAAACCTGTTGCTGAGCAAGAAATTGGCAATCAACTATTATTGGAAACCCAAGCCTACGCTGAATCTTCCATTTGCCGAAGAAAATTACTTCTTCACTATTTTGGAGAAGAATATCAGGAAGATAACTGTGGATGCTGTGATAACTGTATGAAACCAAGAAAATTTATTGAAGGACAAGAATTATTACAGCTTGTTCTTGAAACTATTTTGATAGTAAAAGAAAAATTTAAAGCCGAGCATATTGTCGACATATTAAAAGGAAACGAAACGTCGGATGTAAAATCGTATCAACACGATGAGTTGGAAAACTTCAGTTCAGCATCTGATGAAGATGAAAGACTTCTTCATGCTGTGATTCGTCAGGCAATGATAGCCGGTTTTCTGACTAAAGAAATCGAAAATTACGGTTTATTACGCCTTACACATGCCGGAAAAGCATACTTAAAAAAACCGGAATCATTCCCAATCGTAAAAGACAATGAATTTGAGGATGAAGATGAGGATTCAAATGTAGGTGGAAAAAGTAGCGGTGGCACATGTGCTGCCGACGATGTTTTGTTTTCGATACTGAAGGATTTAAGAAAAAAACTTTCAAAAAAACTTGAAGTTCCGCCTTTTGTGATTTTTCAAGACCCATCGCTCGAAGCAATGGCAACAAGCTATCCAATTACCATGGACGAATTGCAAAACATTCCTGGTGTGGGTGCAGGCAAAGCTAAACGTTATGGTGAAGAATTTTTGAAAGTCATAAAAGAACACGTTAAAGAAAACGAAATTATTCGACCTGAAGATTTGCGTGTACGTACTGTAGCAAATAAATCAAAGCTAAAAGTATCTATAATACAGGCCATTGATCGTAAAATTGCACTCGACGATATCGCACTTTCTAAAGGCTTGGATATTTTTGAACTGCTTGACGAGATTGAAGCAATTGTGTATTCCGGCACAAAAATCAACATTGATTATTTTCTGACCGAAGTAATGGATCCTGACCACATTGATGAAATTTTTGATTATTTTAGTTCTGCTGAAACTGATAAAATAGATGCTGCACTTGATGAACTGGGCGAAAACGATTTTAGTGAAACCGAAGTTAGGCTTGTACGAATTAAATTCCTTTCTGAAATTGGGAATTAACATGTTTCATTGATAAAATTTAAAAACGCCAAAAGGAAATATAATCCTTTTGGCGTTTTATGTATTAGAATAAGAAGCTTATAAGTTGATTTTCAATACACTATTGGAATAACTACCCATTATCCCTATTCCGCCATCAACATTTGAATATACCTGTACCGGCTCAGCAAAAAAACTATTCGTTTTTATGTTTGCTCTTGTTTTTAGATATTGATAATAACTTTGATTTATTTTCTGCAAATTAAATGTAACATCCTGTAAGTTAAGGTATTTGTTATAAGCTGGCAGAAGAATACTTTTATTATATAATACACTGAATTTCAAAGCATATTCTTTCCCGAAAAACATTTCATTACTGAAAATATTAAATTTATTATTAGTTAACGACGTAGGAGGTCCGATGCTGTTATTAGTATTTCCAGAAACAACATCATCAAAGTTAAACAAGTAATTGTAGCTTTTTTTTGTTCCAAGGCTAGTTTTAGTTACTACCGATAATCTATAATAATTAGTTTCTATACCATCGTCAATCAAATGTAACACGCAACTCAACTTATATTCAAATGCATAACCTAAGGTATCAAGTAAAATTTTAGTTGGGCTTATAACTTTATTTGACAAGATTGGCATCTTTTTTCCGGTGGCATGACTGCTGGTATCTATCGACTGAATGGAAATTGCAGATTTAATACTCGTTCCAGTCTTAACTGTTTTTTTTCCGGGTATTATTACTTGTAAATTTAACGAATCGCCTATAAGTGGCTTATATTTACCAACATACACACCATTATAATGGTAATTCAAGCCTTCTTTAAGTGTCCCATTCACAAATAACAGCACCTGAGCACTATCAATTTTTTGATATAAGGTATCATTGCTTAAAAAAAATCGGCTAAGCGAAACTTGAGCTGAAACAACCGAATCGGGTGTTAGCAAGCTATTAACTACCACTAGCGGGTCGGTTATTTCACCATTAAACTCAATGACTTTTTGACAAGAATTGAAAAAAAGAATCATGAAAAAAAGAAAAAATACAGTTTTAAATTTCATATATAAATAACTGATTGTGAGACAATAATTTCAAAAATAACGTTCAAAATTTATATGAATAACTTACAGAAGGAATGATTGGAAATAAAGATATTTGAGTTAATTGTTTCACTTGTATATATTTCTGAGTCATATTGTCAAAAACAGAATTTGTTCTTACTGTTGTAAGAAACGGATTAAGTTGATTATAAGCATTATAAAGACTAACATTCCATGTTCGTTTACCGTGTTTAAGCTTTTTATGAAAATTCATTCCTAGATCGAGCCTATGAGTAGGTTCATATCTGAAATTATTTCGTGAACTAATGTAAGGCAAATTATTAGAATTCTGGAGCGGATAAAGTCCTTTGTTTGAATTACTTGTACCGGGAATAACCGGTCCCGTATAATTTTGCAAAGCCAGTGTCCCTGCATTACCGGTACTATAAATCCATGTGGCTGCTACATCAAACCGATCGCTAAATTTATGTGAGACCACCAGACTAAAATCATGAGTACGGTCGTACTTGGCAGGGAATATCTGCCCGTTATTTAGTTCTTGACCGGGTCTGTTAAAAAGCCTATCTGTTTTCGACCAAGTATATCCAATCCAACCGGTTGTTTTCCCGATTGTTTTTTGTGCCAAAAATTCAACTCCATAAGCCCAACCTTTGCCTATGTTTACCTTGTCTTCCCATCCTGTACTTGATCCGAAAAATGAAGCGCCATCTTTATATTCAATAAGGTTATCCATGTTTTTGTAATATGTTTCAACGGATAAATCAACTAAATTGAGTAAATTGTAAAATATACCAAGCGACAATTGGCTAGAACGCATTGGTTCAATACGCTTTGTAACAGGTACCCACAAATCTGTGGGCAAATCTAAATTGCTATTAGAAAGCAAATGAATGTATTGGCTCATAGAAGCATAACCGGCTTTGATGGATAATTTATCATTAATAAGGTATCGAACACTTAATCGTGGTT
>Ga0194037_1003014_pt1 | contig 10699 bp, 11 predicted proteins | sample JunL306m_MetaG_FD_148653 | JGI IMG/M metagenome (GOLD analysis project Ga0194037, IMG submission 148653) | Anoxic zone freshwater microbial communities from boreal shield lake in IISD Experimental Lakes Area, Ontario, Canada - Jun2016-L304-6m | ecosystem: Environmental > Aquatic > Freshwater >...
CTCCTAATCACCGTCCACCAATCAATCAGTGAATAAATCTCCTAGAATATACATCGCAGGACACCAGGGGATGGTCGGCTCAGCTCTCCTCCGCCAGCTTCAGGCCCAAGGGCATAGATCTGAGCAGGTATTACTCAGGACTCACAAGGAGCTTGATTTGACTGATCAAGTGGCTGTTCGAGGTTTCTTTGAAGAGGAAAGGCCTGATCAGGTTTATCTGGCAGCAGCAAAGGTTGGGGGGATATATGCCAACAACACATACCCGGCTGATTTTATTTACCAGAATTTGATGATAGAAGCCAATATTATCCATGAATCCTGGCGAGCAGGGGTCCATAAACTTTTATTTCTTGGTTCAAGCTGCATCTACCCCAAACAAGCACCTCAACCCATGAGCGAAAACGCTCTCTTGACTGGGCCACTCGAAGCAACAAACGAACCCTATGCAATCGCTAAAATAGCTGGCATAAAACTATGTGAAAGCTACAACCGCCAGTACGGCACCGACTACCGCAGCGTAATGCCGACAAATCTCTATGGGCCTAGCGACAACTATCATCCCGAAAACAGCCACGTTATTCCTGCGCTTATCCGTAGAATTCACGAAGCCAAACAAGCTCAATCAACGTCTACCAGCACAGACTCCTCAGCAACTCAGAACTCGGTACTTATTTGGGGAACAGGCACTCCACGTCGCGAATTCCTCTACGTCGATGACATGGCAGATGCCAGTATCCACGTGATGAACCTCGATAAAGCCATATACGATAAGTACACAACGCCGATGCAAAGCCACATCAACGTAGGCTTTGGGCAAGACATTACCATACACGACCTCGCCACAACCATAGCAAAAGTAACAGGCTACCAAGGCACGATAGCATTTGACACAACAAAACCCGACGGGTCCCCAAGAAAACTCATGGACTCAACTCTCATAAATAATTTTGGCTGGCACCCAAAAGTCGCACTTGAAGACGGATTAACAAGAGCATATAACGATTTTTTAAGTAACAACTAGTTATTCTATAATGTCTTCACTCAGTACCAGTCAAAACGTACCCAAAGTAGCCCTGATCACCGGTATAACCGGGCAGGACGGATCATATTTAGCAGAGTTACTCCTTGAAAAAGGATACCAGGTACATGGTATAAAACGCCGGTCAAGCTCCCTTAATACCCAGCGAATTGACCATCTCTATCAGGACCGTCACGTTATAGAAAAAACCTCATCACCGAGCGCTCATCACCCAGCCCTTTTTCTTCATTATGGTGACCTGACTGATAGTAGTAATCTCACACGTATAATTGCTGAAGTTCAACCCGACGAAGTTTACAACCTCGGTGCTCAGAGCCATGTAGCAGTGAGCTTTGAAGCCCCCGAATATACCGCAGATGTCGACGGTATGGGCACCCTTCGTCTTTTGGAAGCCATCCGATTTCTCGGACTTGAAAATAAAACACGATTTTACCAGGCATCAACCTCAGAGCTCTTCGGGCTTGTGCAGGAAATACCACAACGCGAAACAACACCGTTCTACCCACGCAGTCCTTATGCAGTAGCTAAACTCTATGCCTACTGGATTGCGGTAAACTATCGTGAAGCTTATGGTATGTATGCCTGCAATGGTATACTGTTCAACCACGAATCACCACGCCGCGGCGAAACCTTCGTAACCCGTAAAATTACCCGAAGCTTAGCCAACTTATCGCAAGGACTCGAAGAGTGTCTCTATATCGGCAACCTCAATGCCCTCCGAGACTGGGGACATGCAAAAGACTACGTCCGCATGCAATGGATGATGCTCCAGCAGGATACCCCAAAAGACTACGTTATAGCCACTGGAATCCAGTACACCGTTCGCCAGTTCATAGAAAAAGCAGCAAAGTACCTCGGCATAACCATCCGCTGGGAAGGTTCAGGGGTAAACGAAATCGGCATAATAGACTCCCTCAGCACTCAGCACTCATCGCTCAGCACGGGCTTAGTAATAGTCCGCGTAGATCCACGATACTTCCGCCCAGCAGAAGTTGACACCATGCTTGGTGATCCTGCAAAAGCAAAAACTGATCTTGGCTGGATCCCCGAAATAACGCTCGAACAAATGATTCAGGAAATGGTAGAACAAGACCTCGAACTAGCAAAACGCCATGCACTGCTACAAGCTAACGGATACAACGTCCCGGTAAGCAAGGAAGACTGATAACAATAGGAAGATAGGGATGAGGGAGGAAGGGGTGAGGAAGATGGGAGTCTTGGTTGGTTTGACCATTGCGTTGATTGTGTGTTACTTTAACAACGTTCCCAATTATTACGAACTCTTGCCCATTTGAGTATTGTTGTGTATCGCAGGGAACTTCGAAGGAAAGGATGCCATTGCTTCAAGCTATATACCATACGCCTGCCCGATAGCGTATGAAATTCGACACTCATTTGGCAGTTTCTGGCATATCATGTATGGAGGTTTCATTGCTAGAAAAACGAGGGCGGATTCAACTACCGTTTTCAGTTAAAGACTGGTTAAAAGAAGCACTCGAAAATTCAGGAGTAGAATCACTTCCAGTTACCTGCGAAATAATGCATAAGCTGTCACACTTCCCGATATTCATCAGGATCCAGCAGACTGAATTATTATCGCAACTTCAATTCTCTATGATGCCAAACTCGCAAGGGTAGACTCCGTATTTCCAGATTATAGAGAATTTTAATGGCGTCTTCTTGGGAAATAATAACTGTTCAAGTTTTGATCAGCAAAACACCTCAGCATAATCTTCAACTGGGAAGGTACAGGAGAAAACGAAATCGGCATTATAGACACCCTTAGTTCTGAAACAGTAATAGTCCGCGTTTACCCACGATACATCCGCCCAGCAGAAGTAGAACCCCTGCTTGGTGACACAATAGGGATGAGGAAGATAGGAAGAAAGAAAGGGATGATTATTGTTTTGTAGGTATCTAATTTTACCGAAACAATTGTGTTTTTTGTTTGACCTTTGCGTTGATCGTGGATTACTTAAGCTACAAACAACATTCATAATTATCCTTTGCAGCAAAGATTAAGTAAATCATTTAAAAAAAAGTGTTAGCAGGTTTTATATTTAAACCTAACCTGATCGATAAGTAATAAAAAAAGCTCTCAACTTATAGGCTAAAGTGTTATATTGAAATGGGTAACCTCGAAATTACCACCCAGCATAACACAACCCAATAGGTAGAGAGCTTCATGGCAAAAGATAAACGGGTTCAGGATAAAAAGGAACAGAAAATAAGTGCAATTCTGCCAACTGATGAACGCTTGACTGGAAGAGCCGGATTGGCCTTGTCTTTAGGCATATGTTCGCAGCATCCAGATTCTGCCTCTGATTGATCGATGGTTTGGCTCAATGCGCAAAAGCAGCAAAGGTCTTGCTATCACTGAGTTGTTTTTTCAGTTGTTCTGTTTCTTTATGGACGGTACCAGTCGCCACATCACTTGGTTTGATCATCTCAAGGCAGATGAGAGTTATGCTGGAGTAATTGGCAGCAGCAATCTGGCTTCGTCTCATACGATCAAACGATTGTTCAGCAAGTTTTCGTATCTGCGTGGATTCCTGTTTCGGCGACTGCTGCAGCACTTCTTCATCTGGAGACTCAAGATTACGAAGCCTGAGGTCATTGTGCTCGGTATGGATACCATGGTGCTCGACAATGATGATGCTTTGAAACGGCACGGTGTACAACCGACCTATAAGAAAGTAAAAGGATTTCATCCCCTGCAGCTAAACTGGGGCCGATACTTTGTTGACGCCGTATTCCGGGGAGGCAAGAAGCACTGCAATCATGGTGATACCGCCGATAGCATGCTGCTGTATGTCGTTGAAAAAATCAGAAAAGAATACCGAGCCGATGTACCGATTATTGTGCGTATGGATGCTGGCTTTTATGATCATGAGCTCTTTGAAATCTTGGAGTACCTCAACGTCGGCTACTACTGTGGTGGCAAGCGCTATAACAATGTCAGAAATGCCGCAGCTTTAACCACCGACTGGCTGTCTTTTACTTCACGGGACAACAAGGAGATCTGGGAGTATACGGAATTCAAAACCAGACAGGGTGGCTGGCAGAAAGCCCGCCGAACCATCTATAGCCGCTTGATCCAGAAAGGCAGGCAATTAGCATTGCCGGGCCTGGCCAAGGACAGCGTCATTATCACGAATCTCGGCATGGGTGGCCACATTGACGAACAGCTCCGTCTGGCTGGCCAAGACCATCTCTTGACAGCGCATACTATTCTTGCCGAGTATCATCAACGAGGCGCTGATGAACTGGCCAACAGAGCTCTGAAAAACTTTGGGCATGAGCAGTTACCATTCAAGCGTTTCGCCGCTAACACTGCCAGGTATTATATGATGTGTGTGAGCCATAACCTGTTCGAGGCGTTCAAGGAAGATGTCAGTGCACCGGTCATTTCGGTAAGCGTCTACGCTGATACCTTCCGTCGTCAGCTCATCGATACGGCAGGCAAGGTTGTTCGCCATGCAGGGAAACTGATTATGAAAGTACCACGAGCTACGTTTGAACGACTACAGATGGATCGTCTGTTTGCAGCCTGTCAGAGCGCGCAGGCAATGACCGGTTAAAATCAGTTTTTACGGTAGATAAAGCCCCATTTATCATGGGAGAGGTACGCCCGGTAAGAGCTAATATCGTATTGATGGAGTGTCGAAAGCATATTTGCCAGTCGATTCATGGTGAAAACCGGCATTTCTCAAGGTCCAGATATTAATTTCTGATCGTTTCAGCTATCGCCATCAGATTATTGAATTTTATGGCGCTCTGAACTGTCTGGATTATTACTTATCGCTCATCTTAGGTTATTGTTGGATTCCTTGTGAGCCGATTTAATACTAAAAATGATATAAATCAAGAAATCAATGCATAGAGCCATAATAGGGTTTACTGGATTTGTTGGAACAACCCTTAAGAGACAAACAGTCTTTGAATTTTTCTATAATTCGAAGAATATTTCTAGTATAGACGGAACATCATTAGAAACAATTATATGTGCAGCAGCACCTGCTCAAAAATGGATAGCAAATCGTGAGCCACTTGCTGATCGCCAGAATATTCATGGTTTGATTGAACATCTGAAAACGGTCACTTGCAATACCTTTATTTTAATAAGTACCGTTGACGTGTTTTGCAATGCTAATAAAGTGAATGAGGATACACTTATAACGCAGGAAGGTTTAAACCCATATGGCTTGCATCGCCGTGAACTAGAAGAATTTGTTGAAGCAAACTTTGCTAATTACCTCATTGTTCGACTGCCGGGCATAGTCGGTCCAGGATTACGAAAAAATGTTATCTTCGATTTTCTTAACACGAACAACCTCCATGCAATTGACAGTCGAGGTGTATTCCAATTTTACCCAATAATCAATCTTTGGTACGATATTCAGATTGCGCTTAAAGCAGAATTGAAACTTGTGCATCTCACTGCAGAACCTATCAGCGTTTTAGAAGTGGCTGAGACCTGTTTTGGAAAAGATTTTGACCAAGTATTATCAACAACACCGGCTACATATGATTTTCAATCAAAGTATGCTGCATTGTTTGGTGGTAAAGGAATGTACCAGTACAGCAAACGTGAGACTATTCAGGCTATTCGAGCTTATGCTCAAACCGAGCCCATCACTATTGAAAATACAAGTGGTGGTAACTTATGAGGATCGCTATTTCAAATCTAGCATGGGATGTCACAAATGATAAAGACATGGCTTCGCTGTTTAAACAATATGCGATAGATGCAATTGATATTGCTCCAGGCAAATATTTTCCACATATAAAGAGTGCAACCACATCTGAAATAATCAAGGTAAAAGAGTGGTGGGCTTCCAGAGGAGTTGCTATAACGGGAATGCAGGCGTTGCTCTTTTGTACCACTGGATTAAATATGTTTGGCGACCATGAGGCACAAACAGCGATGCTCTTGCATCTTGAAGATATCTGCCGGATCGGATCGGTTCTGGAAGCAACAAGGCTTGTGTTAGGATCGCCAAAGAATCGGGATCGCTCTTTACTCTCCGATGAGGTAACGCAAAGTGTTGCAGTAAAATTTTTTAACAGTCTCGGTAATATTGCTGAGCGATATGGAGTAATAATCTGCCTTGAACCTAACCCTCCCTGTTATGGTGCTAACTTTATGACAAATAGTGCCGAAACAGCCAGCGTAGTTAGGGATGTTGCACACTCAGCAATCCGTATGCAGCTGGATACCGGGGCCATGACCATTAACGGCGAAGATTCTGAAGAGATGATCCAAAAATATAGCGATCTCATCGGTCATGTACATGCGAGTGAACCGGATCTCGTTGTTCTGGGAGATGGAAACACTGATCATGCTAAAGTTGCAGCGGCATTACAGTGTTTTCTTCCCGATCAGATTGTCACTATCGAAATGCTTCAATCAAAAAGCGAGCCCAGCAGTGAGGCAATTGAGCGGGCACTTGTTGTAGCTGTCCGGCATTATGGTCGTAATGAAGTGAGAAAATAACTCATGAAATGGATTATTCTTATTCTCGGTATTGCGGCCAACGCATCTGCCAGTATTTTGGTGAAGCTTGCTATGATACCACCACGAAGATTTCCTACTTTAAGTGATCCCATAGCTGCGCTGAGTAACTGGCCTTTTTGGATAGGGCTTGTGCTATATGGTAGTGCATTCATACTTTACACAGCAGCATTGTCACGCTTGCCTTTGAATGTCGCCCATCCCGTATTGACCTCTGGTGCAGTAGCGACTGTCGCACTTCTTTCGGTGTTAATCCTTCGAGAACCATTTCATTGGACGACAGGAGTGGGAATTGGACTTGTAATTGCCGGTGTGGTATTTATTTCATATCGCGTAAACTGAACATTCTGATATAAAAAAGATGTTGATTGCTGATATTACCCAAGAAGCTCGTTCTAGTTGGCAAGTTCCCTCTTTTGAAATCCCCCTATGGCTTGGGCGACATCATCCATATTGCGTTGTCATACCAGTTATTAATGAAGGACCCCGGATCAAGAGTCTTTTGTCGAGAATGTTGGCCCAAAAAATATCGGATATCGCAGACATTATCATTGTGGATTCTAGGAGTACCGATGGATCTCTGGAATTACAATTGTTGAGAGAAGGAGGGGTTCAAGCTCTTCTGGTAAAGACGGGTCCAGGTAAACTGAGTTCACAGCTCCGTTGCGCTTATGCTTTTGCTCTTGATCAGGGGTATGAAGGTATTATTACCATTGATGGAAATGATAAAGATGATCCTGAGGCCATTCCAAGATTTATTGAAGCACTCCGCAATGGTATTGATTTTGTTCAAGCTTCCCGTTTTGTACCTGGCGGGTTTGCAGAGAATACACCAAAATCAAGAGATTTCGCTATAAAGTGGATTCATGCGCCAATGTTGAGTTTATTTTCGGGGTTTCATTGGACGGATACGACACAGGGTTTTCGGGCTTATACTAATAATGTATTGAGGGATTCAAGGGTCGCACCGTTTAGAGACATTTTTTCTACATATGAACTCTTGGCATACTTGTCATACCGTATACCGAAGCTTGGATATCGTTGTATTGAGTTACCAACAATCAGAAGATATCCTGCAACAGGTGACGTTCCAACTAAAATCAGTGGACTCAAGGGAAGTCTGTCTGTGTTGAAAATTCTCTTTTTAGCTTGTTTCGGTACTTATAATCCAAGTGTGTAGAAAGGATTCGTTCAATAATGTGCTATATCATTCCAATTATTTGTTGGTCATTTTATTGATCAATGCATGGCGCAAATTCTCATTATAGGTGGTGGTTTTTTTGGAATGTATCTTGCGGATCATTTCTCGAATAACGGTCACTCCGTTCGTCTTGTCGAGAAAGAGCAACAGTTCATGTCAAGGGCTTCTTATAACAATCAGGCACGGGTACACAATGGCTATCATTATCCACGTAGCATCTTAACTGCGTTTCGTTCACGGATATCATTTCCTCGTTTTATTAATGAATTCAAAGGATGTATTGATTCTGAATTTGAAAAATATTATTTGATAGGTAAGCCCTTAGGAAAAGTGACAGCCCATCAATTCCTGAAATTTTGTGAACGTATCGGCGCACCGTGTGAACCAGCATCGGGGAAAATCATGGCATTGATTAACCCAGCATTAGTTGAAGGGTGCTTTTCTGTTTTAGAATATGCTTTTGACGCAATCAAACTGCGTGATGTAATGATTGAAAGGCTTTCTGCATCCAGCACAGTAGCTAATCTCAATACATCGGCAGAATCAGTCAGTCAATATGGTTATGGTTTGCAGGTGGAATTGCTTCGCGGTGAATCGACAGAGACACAGGAGATCGAAAAGGTGTATGCTGACCATGTGTTTAACTGCACCTATTCACGAATTAATTATGTCAATGCAAATTCCGGTATTGATTTTGTACCTCTCAAGCATGAGATGACTGAGATGTGTCTGGTCGATGTGCCTGAACCATTGAAGTCAATAGGGGTAACCGTAATGTGTGGGCCATTTTTCTCGGTTATGCCATTTCCTGCTGTCGGATTACACTCATTCAGCCATGTGCGTTATACTCCACATTATGAGTGGAGTGAGGGTATGGGAAGTGATCATGACAATACTGGGGATCGTCAAATTTCTGCTCAACGACACAGTGCCTGGAGATATATGCAAAAGGATGCTGCTCGTTATTTGCCTCTTCTTGAGGAATGTCGATACCATAGTTCACTCTGGGAAGTGAAAACTATACTTCCTCGTAGCGAATGTGATGATTCTCGACCCATACTATTTTTACCTAACCACAGGTTGATAGGTTTTCACTGTATTATGGGCGGGAAAATAGATAATGTTTATGATGTCGTAGAGGCCATAACATCCCGGCATCTTATAAATTGAAACTTTAGGCTGTAATAATTTATTGTGAAAAGCGATTCATTTGTATCTGTTGTTCTTGTTCACGAGCAACCTTTCGCCTCTCTTGAGAGTGTGCTCCATGATATACAGCGAGAGCTTGACTCTTGCTACTCTGATTACGAGGTTGTTGTGATCGGCCAAGGAACAGCCAAATATTTCACATTGCAAGACGAAGCTGTCCTGGTAAATATTCCAAGCTTACGTTACATTCAGTTAGCTGCTCGAGAGCCTCTTGATGTTGCATGGGCTGCAGCATTGGAAAATGCTATTGGTGACTTTATTGTGATGTTTAACCCTTCCGTAGATCCTGTACAATCAATTTCAGAATCAGTTGCTCTTTGTAAGTCAGGATTCGATGTAGTAGTAGGGGTTGCCAATCAATCAAGAACCCCTGCATATCAGATATACCGTTCTATGGTTGGAAGTATACTGAAGCTGATTGACTACTCGTTACCCCGTAATGCAACAAACTTGCGATGCCTAAGTCGCCGAGCAGTCAACTCCGTGACTTCAACTGGTAGATTCCATCATCAATTGTCTATGAGAATACAGAAAACAGGCTACCCGCAGACAGCGTATAATTACACCCTGCTATCAACAGATATTTTGGGTGAAAAAATTCCAAGCTCACTGCTGAAAGGAATTAGAGATCTTTTACGTCTGGTTGTCTTCAATTCCTTACGCCCGTTGCGCTGGATGTCGGGTCTTGGGCTATTCGGTAGCTTTTCAGCCTTTCTTTTTGCTGTGTACAGTGTGTTAATTCATCTCGTGAATGGTAAAGTTGTTGAAGGTTGGACAACAACAATTTTGTTCATGTCTTCATTATTCATGATGCAATTCATCATCATGGCATTTTTTGGAGAGTATCTCGGTCGATTACTGGATGATCGCGGTGATCAAGCAGTATATTCTGTCGTATTCGAAAAAAACAGCGCAGTAATGGTGAATCAAGATCGAGTAAATGTTCTGAATAACGCGTTGAGTATGGAAAATAACCTCGTTCAAACCGGTAGGAATAGATGAAGAAGTTGTTGTTTCTAAAGCAGAATATAGAATTGCTAAGCGCTTAACAGAAAATGATTCCGTATAATAAGGGCTAACACTAAACGGAAACATAGGTAAATCATGACGTTAAGTAACTTGGAATTATCGACAGAAGATCGCGCAAAGCTACTGGATATTGTAGCAAAAGGGAGTGATTGGCGAGCACGTGATCGGGCTCAAACGCTGTTATATTTCAATGATGGGTGGAGCGCCAAGGCCATAGGGAAGCAGCAAGAACTGAATTTAGATACTGTTTATGATCGACGTAAAAACTGGTTATTAGAAGGTTTTTCCTCGTTGTATGACTGATTAGCGACAATTACTTATTCCAGTCAGCGACAAATATAGGTGATGATGTTTGGATTGGAGCTAATAGTTTCATACGAGGAGTGGTTAATATTGCACATGGAACAGTTGTTGCTGCAGGTAGTGTCGTTGTAAAAAGATACGATCCCATTTGAAGTTGTTGCTGGAGTTGCAGCTAAAAGAATAAAGATGCGAGCAACGTAGATTTGACATAATAAGATCAGCGGACTAAAGAACTGGATCGAAGAACACCTCAGAAAGGGTCAATGAATATTCTTCTAAAGATGATTGATAATTAGATTAAAACATGACTCAACAGCAATTAAAAAAATATCTTTTACCATTATTCTTTGGAAGCTTGGTGCTTTCTGCAGGGATTGTGGCTGGTTACTGCATTGGTTTGACT
>Ga0194037_1003015_pt1 | contig 10698 bp, 8 predicted proteins | sample JunL306m_MetaG_FD_148653 | JGI IMG/M metagenome (GOLD analysis project Ga0194037, IMG submission 148653) | Anoxic zone freshwater microbial communities from boreal shield lake in IISD Experimental Lakes Area, Ontario, Canada - Jun2016-L304-6m | ecosystem: Environmental > Aquatic > Freshwater >...
CAAAAATGGCGCTGAATCCCCCCCGATTCCGAAGGTGATATAGAGGCCGAGTATCAGAAAAACACCCAGCTTGACGGCCCCCTCGAAGACGACCGCCGCAACCATGCCTTCATGGCGCTCCGAAGCAACCAGACTGCGCGCACCAAACAGTCCGGCAAAGATCGCCAGTGCCAGAGCGGCCCAGAAGGACGCATCGACCAGTATCCCGGAATCTGCGCTTCTTCCGGTAAGCAGATCAAAGGTGTAACCGACCGCTTTCAGCTGAAGCCCGATATAGGGGGTGATCCCGACTACCATGATGGTGGTGGCCAGTGCTCCCAGTGCCCAGCCCTTGCCGTAGAGGACCTCCAGCAGATCCGGCAGGCTGGTGACCCCTTCTGCCCGGCAGAAGGAAACCAGGCGCTGCAGCAGTGATGGCCCCAAGAGGAAAATCAGCGTCGGACCCAGATAGATCGGCAGAAACCCGAGTCCGGTAGAAGCGGCCTGTCCCACGCTGCCGTAGAATGTCCAGGAGGTGCAATAGACAGCCAGAGAAACCGTATAGACCCACGGATTATCAACCAGGCTGCGGCCGCGCTCACGGAACTTGTCCGTGGTATAGGCGATAGCGAACAGCAGCATCAGATACCCTATTCCCAGCAGGGCTACCCAGAAGGTTTCGTTCACGACTCGTCTCCTCTGCCGAGCAGCCAGCTGGTTATAACCAGCAACGCCCAGGCAGTGAAAAGATAGAGCGGCAGAATCGGAATTCCGAAAAAACTGCCCGGCCGGTTAAAAGCACCCAACAGGGGTGTATACAGGGCCGCTACACCGATGACAAACAGGGCCGCGAGCCGACGTGCGGTTTTGCTCATTTCGTACTCCCCTCTGGAATCAGAAACGCGATGACTGCCAGCGCAGCAGCAGGTGTCGGTCGCAGAAGGCTTTGGCCTCGGCCAGCGTGCGCACTCCGCGACCCGGCAGCAGTGAGATCAACCCCAAAAACACCTGCGCAGTGGCACGTGCATCCCCCAGCGAGGTGTGGCGCCCCTCAATGACGACACCCATTCGCTCGGCAATCGCGTCAAGACTATGCCCTTCGGTTCCCTCATGAATACCGAAGGAGAGCAGCAGTGTGTCAAGAATCGGGTTGTTGATCAGCGGCAGACCTGACTCGGCTGCCGCCAGTTCCAAACATTTTTTGTCAAAGGCAGCATTGTGTGCAACCAGAACAGAATCTCCGACAAACTCGACAAACTGCGGATAGACCTGGCTGATGGTGGGTGCATCGACGACCATATGATCCTCAATATGGTGAAATACGATCGATTCGGCCGGGATTGAGCGACCGGGGTTGACCAGCGTATGAAATATGTCGGCGTTCTGAACACGTCCCCGTCGAATGCGGACGGCACTGATGCTAACGACCTTATCTCCGTCAGACAGGCGCATTCCGGTCGTCTCTGTGTCGAATACTACATACTCCAGACTGCTCAGATCGGCCTGGAGCTGATCGGTATGCTCCACAACCGGCTTCGGCAGAAACAGATCGAAATCGTAAAATTCCGGTTCACCATCCAGCAACCTGTCGGCATGTCCCCCTTCTGATGCAGCACTGGCCTGCATCAGCGCCAGGCGCACTTCCATACCATCTGCAGATGTCCTGGTCCACAACTCGCCCCGGTTTCTTCGGACCGCATCTCCCAGGCTGATGGACTGTTCACCGACCGGACAGATCACCCGGGATTCCAGTTCAGCCGGGTTGCCGGTGAAGGGGCCACTGATCTTAAAGGTGGTGACGACAGTTCCGTCCTCGACACGCAGATCGGTATCCAGCGCCTGCTGCCCCGTGTTCGACTGCATCAGCCACTCAAGGACACAACAGAGCGAGGCCACCCATGAAAACGGCTCCACCAGCACCGGGGGTATCGGAGTGTCGTCATCTTCAAACTCAACCGCAATTCCGGGGACCAGAAGCAGCGCCTCTCTGATCAGATTGCGGGCATCCGAGACGATCGCCGGCCAGCGCGAGCTGCGGGCGGCGTTGGCAGCCTCTTCAATGGCCGTGACCCGCACATTCAGGCGGTTCATTTCTTCATCAACCGCCGTTAAAAAGGCCATCTGTTTTTCCGGCGGCATCTCCCGGTGCCGCCTGAGCGACTCAACCAGTGAACGGGAAGCGGCCACCGGCCCTCGCAGAAGCTGCGGCATTTCCCGCAGGGTCTCCTCGAAATTGCGTTCTTCATCACCGCTGCTGTTCAGATCCCGAAAAACCAGCAGAAACCCTGAGCGGTCCGCCTCCGGTCCCGGTATTACCGAAAGTGATCCCCTGAGCAGTTTGCCATCCTCACGAGGAAAAATAACCTCTTCTACCGACTCCCTGCGCTGTTCCCACCGTTGACGTACTCTTTTTATATGAAAATTGAGACGTTCGCCGGGGAAGATACGCGCCAGAGGAGTCCCGATCCCGGAGGTGTATCCCAGACCCAGGATCGCCCGAGCCCTTGGATTCATCAGAATCGTCTCGACCGCTTCGTTGGTCACAATTACGCCGTCGACCATGGTGCGCAGAACGGTCGCCAGGCGATTACGCTCTTCCTGCACCGTACGTGTCGCTTCAGTTACCCGATCTTCGAGCACGTCGTAGGCCTTGCCCAGATTTTCAGCCATATGGTTGAATTCCAGCGCTAGATCTTCAAGTTCATCACCGGTATCCAGTTCAATCCGGTGATCGAGATTGATACGGGCGACGATCTCCGCTCCCCGGTGGATCTTCAGGATCGGCTTCAAAAAATGATCGGCCAGCCGCCAGGCCAGAATCGTGATTACCCCCCCGGACAGTGCCAACAGAAAGGCCGCCTGAATAACCGCCGAGATGAACTCGTCGTGCAGAGGAGAGGTCGGCTGAAGGCGCTGGAATTCAGCCACATAATCGCTGACCACGAAGAACAGTCCGGCCATGGCAACCAGGAGCGGCAAGAGCGAAAGACTCAAGGTTGAAGCGATCATGCGGCGGCGCAGGCTCCTTTTTCTGCGGAACGGCCTCTTCTCGGTATCCGCCGTCATGATGCCAGACAGGTTCGAATCGTCTGCAGCAGTTCATCCGCGCTGAACGGCTTGGTTACATATTCATCCGCCCCCACTTCCAGTCCTTTTTTCTTTTCAAGCGTCTGCCCCTTGGCAGTCAGCATGATCACCTTGGTATGTGCCAGACTGTGTCGTTGACGCAAGATGCGGCAGACTTCATAACCATCCCGGCGCGGCATATTGATATCCAGCAAAATCAGATCCGGCTTTACGCGGTCAGCCATTTCCAGCGCCTCATCACCATCGCAGGCCGTGTGAACATCGTACCCCTCCATGTCCAGGATGAATTCAATGGACATTAAAATATTCGGTTCATCGTCAACGGCAAGAATCACTTTCTTACTCATATCTGCTCCCCTCCTGTTTTAACCGGTCAGTTGTGCGGGCGCGATTATATCCCATAAAATTTTCATGGAAACGTTTTTTTATGGCGCATCCGATTTTATTTTCAACAGAGACAGCGTTGTTCGTCCGAACGGCTTTTTCTGGACACTCATCCAATGGTCTGCTAGATGATATCCCATGATTTTCGCGGTAAAAAAAATAATCGCAGCTTTTCTGCTGCCACCCGGCTGTTTCATACTGTTCCTGTTTGTGTGCGCTGTATTTCAGTTAAGGCGCAGTCGCTATGTCACTGCTGCCACTTTTCTGCTTCCGGCGATTCTGCTCTGGTCCCTGTCGACTTCCGTAGTCTCTAACTCCGTATCAGAATCACTTGAACGTGGTATACCTATTCCGGCACACCCGAAAGGCGATGTGATCGTGCTCTTGAGTGGCGGCAATTATGACCGGGTACCGGATATAAGCGGCAGTGGCGCTCCTACAGAGCAGACTCTGGCCAGACTTGTAACGGCGGTGCGACTCCAGCGCAGACTCGGCCTGCCGATCCTTGTCTCGGGAGGCGCAGTTTACACGGGCCGTACTCCGGAGGCTCTTGTAATCAAACGTTTTCTGCTCGATCTGGGCATATCTCCACAGAGCATTCTGATTGAGGACAAAAGCCGGGATACCATCGAAAATGCCCGCTACAGCAAAGCACTTCTGCTTCAAAAGGGTTTCTCAAAGCCGATCCTGGTAACCTCAGTTGTACATATGCGCCGCTCGATCGAAGCGTTCCGGGCCGTTGGAGTGAAAGTAACGCCGGTACCGTCGCAGTTTGTGACTGCCCCGGGACGTCCCCTGCTCTGGGCGGACTTTCTCCCCGAAGCTGGCGGATTATCGAAGACATCGTCCGTTTTCCATGAATATCTCGGGCTGATCTACAATTTCCTGGCGGGTAAAGGGTCATCATAAGGAGAGGCACTCATGGCACTCATATCACTACGCGACATAACCTTGGCCTTTGGCGGGCCGCCGCTTTTTAACGGTATCAACCTGCAGATCGAAGCCGGTGACCGACTCTGCCTGATGGGGCGTAACGGCAGCGGAAAATCGACTCTGCTGAAGCTGATCGGTGGTGAGATACCTCCGGAGAGTGGGGAAATACAGCGCCAGCAGGGGCTCAAGGTGGCCCAGCTTACTCAGGATGTACCGCAGGGTTTGAGCGGAACTGTCTTTGACGTGGTCGCCTCCGGTATGGGGACTGCTGCAGCCGTTCTGGCTGAATACCACCATGTCAGTCATGAACTGGGACAGAGCGCCAGCGAGAAGCTGTTGGCACGTCTGGAAGTACTGCAAAAAGAGCTGGAAGAAAATGACGGCTGGAATCTGCATCAGGAGGTCGAGCGGGTGCTGAACCGGCTTGATCTGGATGCCGAAGCCGAATTCACTGCGCTCTCGGGCGGTACCAAACGGCGGGTGCTGCTGGCCCGCGCACTGGTATCGACGCCCGATATTCTGATCCTGGATGAACCGACCAACCATCTCGACATTGATACAATCCTCTGGCTGGAGGAGTTTCTGGCCAAAAATGTCAAGACTGTGCTGTTCGTGACTCATGACCGGGCCTTTGCACGTCGTCTGGCCAACCGGACCGCCGAGCTGGATCGCGGGCGGATCTACGCTTTTCCGTGCGGCTACGATGAATTTGTCGAGCGGCGCGAAGCGCTGCTGGAGGCGGAGATTACGCGTCAGGCTCTGTTCGACAAAAAGCTGGCCCAAGAGGAAGTCTGGGTGCGGCAGGGAATCAAAGCCCGCCGGACACGTAATGAAGGGCGCGTCCGGGCACTGAAGAAACTACGTGAAGAATCCCGTCAGCGTCGAGAGCGGCAGGGATCTGTTAAAATTCAGGTCCAGATTGCAGATCGTTCCGGAGCACTGGTGGCCGAGGTCAGCGGGGTGAGCTTTGGATACAACGGACGTCCAATTGTCTCACATCTGTCAACCACGATCATGCGCGGTGACCGGATCGGCATCATCGGCCCGAACGGCTCAGGCAAGACCACTCTATTACGTCTGCTTTTGGGTGAGCTGCAGCCGCAACAGGGCGAGATCAAGTTGGGAACCCGCCGCGAAGTGATCTATTTCGACCAGTTGCGTGAACAGCTGGATCTCAGCAAGAGCGTTCAGGAAAATGTCGGTGAGGGCAATGACACCCTGATTATCAACGGGCAGTCACGCCATATCATCGGCTATCTGCAGGATTTTCTCTTTTCGCCGGAACGGGCCCGTTCACCGGTCAGTATTCTTTCCGGCGGCGAGCGCAACCGTCTGCTGCTGGCCAAGCTCTTTACCAAGCCCTCAAATATACTGGTGATGGACGAACCGACTAACGACCTGGATGCCGAGACACTTGATCTGCTGGAAGATCTGCTGCTGGAATATCCCGGCACACTGCTGCTTGTCAGCCATGACCGCGAATTCATCAACAACGTCGTTTCCAGTACGCTGGTACTGACCGGCGACGGTACGGTGCGCGAGTATGTCGGTGGTTATGATGACTGGCTCAGTCAAGCGCTGCAGGAATCATCTGCAGCAGTTCAAACGGTCCAAAAAACGGCGACTGAAAAGGCAAAACCTGTGAAAGAAAAGGCTCGCAAGCTTTCCTTTAAGGACGAACGCGAGCTGGAGGCGTTGCCGGAACTGATCGCTGCACTGGAGCAGGAGCAGGTGCAGGTGCATGAACGTCTGGCTGATCCCGATTTTTACAAGAACGCCGGCACAGAGGTCGCTGCGGTTAATGCCCGCCTGGCTGAACTGGAACAGCAATTGGAAGCCGCATTTCTGCGCTGGGATGAACTGGAGAACATGAAGGGAGCTGCCGGCAGTTAGAATGTATCAGGATTTTTTTACCGGCATCCCTAACGACCGGTAGAGTTCCGATTGTTCAAAGTGTTCGAAAAATGGAGGCAGCAGTTTGAAGCGGCGCTCCACCATCTCGATTTCTTTCTGATCCCTCATTTTTTTCAGCACGCGCGTCACCGTCTCACGGGTGATATGAACACGGTCAGCAATGCTCTGGTGTGAAAAAGTAGCGTTGATGATAACCCCGCTGGTGTCACGGATGCCAAGCGTCTTGCTGTAGTGTGCCAGAGTAGCCCGGATCTTTGATTCTGCATCGTTGTTTCCGATGATGGAGTGAAACAGCCAGCTTTCGCGCAGGCGCCCGCAGAGCGTCTCGATCACCCGCAGCAGTGCACCCCTGTCAAGCAGAAAAAATTCATCAAAAACAGCTTTTGAAATAAGGAGGATCTTGCATGGCTCGCTGGCGATAACCGTCGCAGAATCAGTCTGTCCATCAAGCATCCCCATGTCCCCGAAGCAGTTGCCGGTATGGCGCAACGCCATGACCCGCTCCTGGCCGTCAACACTGATCTTGACAACTTTGACCTGCCCCTTGAGAACTACATACATCTGCGTATTTTTTTCCTCCGCCATAATGATTATTTCATCCTTATTATAACTGTAGACAGTTGAGCGCTCAAGCAGCACCGACAGTTCCTGGTCGCTGAACTTTGAAAAAAGCGGAATCTGTTTCAGGATTGAATGGGTTACTGCCTGATTAAACGGCCTTCGAATCATTGCATCTACTCCCCGCAGGCTCAACGTACGTTCGTTGATGTACCCGTTTTCGATATTCACATTCTTTTTTTAAAAATTTTTATTTTATACTGCTTCTTTTGTGACATATATCACAAAAATACGCAAACGGCTATGGCATAAAGTAATCACGCAGCATCTGGTATAACAATTTTTTATTATTTTTAATCTTTAAAAATTGAATAAGAACAGATCACTAGCTGATAAAAGGGGGGGTGATGCCAACGAACAGCAACAAAAAATTTCATGTATATTTAACGAAGGTATATTGAATAAGCTTAAAAAAACCGCTCGTGGCAGACGAGAATACTAAACCATTCGCGAGGGTGGGACGGAAAGCCCATTGGGTCTCACTGAGACAGCCGGGTCGCCGAAATGTCGCGTGATAACCGGCCTGCTAAACCAGGCGTTATTCACAGCTACGAAAGGAGATTTACCATGGAAACAAAAAATAGTCATTCGATCTCAATCTGTCTGGTCACACTTTTACTGGCACTTCCGACCGTTTCATTAGCAGCCACCCCGTGGTATTCACACGGAACATCGCATACTCTGACCTTGACCGCAGACGGCCATGTTTGGTCTTTGGGAAGTAACGATTATGGGCAACTGGGTAACGGCAAGGTTGGCGGCGAGGCGCTTGAACCAAAACAGATCAACGGGATTTCCGGTGTTGTCGCTGTACTGGCCGGTGGAAACCACTCCGTTGCGCTGAAAAAAGACGGCACCGTCTGGGCCTGGGGGTTTAATGGCGCGGGACAACTCGGAGACAATACAACGCGAATTTCATCGTCTCCGTATCAAGTCGCAGGTATCAATAATGTTAAAGCGATTGCTACCGGTAACAGCCACGTTGTTGCACTGAAAAATGATGGTACCGTATGGGCTTGGGGCGGCAACGGTTCCGGCCAGATCGGCAACGGCAGCTTTCTGAATTGCAAAACTCCCGTGCAGGTGGCCGGTTTACAGGATGTCATCTCCGTAACCGCCGGTGCGTTCACGACTGCTGCTCTGAAAAAAGACGGCAGCATGTGGACATGGGGTTTTAACGGTCGCGGACAGCTCGGCAACGGCAGCAATGAGCGCAGCGCTACTCCGATACAAGTGGCAGGATTGAATGGCGTGCATGCCATAGCAGCCGGAGACTGGCACGTAGTGGCTCTCAAACATGACGGCACGGTCTGGGCCTGGGGCAGCAATCACGACAGTCAGCTTGGTACAGAACAAATTGCCCACAGTTTTTCCCCCGAGCAGGTTCAGGGTGTCACTAACATCACCGATATAACCGCTTCTGTCGGACATACGATTGCTATTGCTAAAAACGATTCCGTCTGGGCCTGGGGCGACGCCGGAACCGGCCAGTGGGGCAATGGCACCTCTGTTGACGGCAGCACCACACCGGTTCTGGTTTCAAGCCTGAACGGTCCGGTCACCGTCGCTGCGGTTGTTAATCCGGATACCGTCCTGAGAGATCATGATTCGCATGATGGTTCGTCCCTGCTTGCAGATGCCGGAATAAACAACGGTAAAGTATCACACGCCAGATGGTCGGAAGCGTTCGTGACCGCTTCCAACTGATCAACCGCACACGGCAGCTGCCGTTGAAAGCTGCCAAAAACCAGAAACGCCCTGCCGGCAGAGACCGAAGCGGGGCGTTTTTGCGTTGTAAAAGCTGTACCTGCAACGGGCTGTACCGAAAGATTACTGCTAAAACCGTTATTCCGGTTGTTACCGTTCGCAGATGAGTGTATATGGGAAGTCAGCACACTCAGCTTTTATTTAGAAGGATGCATATGAATAGTCTGTTCCGGTTACTGCTCATACTGATTGTTGCACTATCAGGCTGTAGTGGCGACAAATCCCCGACCCGGCATAACGATTTCACCCCTTTGACTTCTATCGAGATCAAGGCAACCACTGCCACGAACCAACTGGCCCAGGGAACCTCAACCCGATTGACGGCAGTGGGCAACTTCTCGGGCCTGTTCACCCGCGACATCAGCGATGAGGTCGTTTGGACAACTGCGGACCAAGCCAAAGCAGATTTCGTTGCCGGGGGCGGTTCGGGACGCATCAGGGGGAAGGCGTCAGGCAGCGTAATTCTGACTGCAAGCAAGGGTGCGGTATCGACTCAGTACACGTTAACGGTGAGTTCAGCCACCATCACCGGCTTGACGATCTCCCCGACAGCCCCTTCAGTCGCCAAAGGGCTCACGGCCCAATTCACCGCCAACGGCAGTTTTTCGGATGCAACGACACAGGATCTGACCTTTGATGCCGCTTGGACATCGAGCGACACGACCGTGGCAACGATCGGTGACACCCTTGCCAGCAAAGGCCTTGCTCAAACAGTTGCTGCCGGCAGTACAACCATTACCGCCAGCTTCAACGGTGCCAGCAACAGCACCGTTCTGACCGTCACAGTACCGGTATTGCAGTCGATTGCAGTAACGTCCACCACCCCTGCGGCGCTGAGTCTATCCACTGCCACGTTTACAGCCACCGGCACCTACACCGACAAATCAACCGTCCCCATCACCAGTCTGGCAACAACGAACTGGAGCTCATCACAAACCGGGGTAGCCACGATAGCTTCCGGTGGAGCAGCGAAAACACTTTCGCAGGGAACGACCACCATCACAGCAGCGGTCGGCAGTATCAGCGGTTTTATGAACTTCAAAGTAACCGGCGGAAATCTGACCGGAATTACGCTGTCTGCACCAAACGTAACCCTGGTCAAGGACACTTCAATCCGTATGACCGCCACCGGAACGTTCAGTAATGGCTCCGCGATATTATCCCGGGACATTTCCGGGGTGGTGGACTGGACGGTCACCGATGCGACAAAAGCGGTGGTAACCGTAGCAGGTACCAACCTGGTCTGGCTCAAAGCCAGTGCCGTGACAGTAGCAGGCGTCCCAACTACCGTCACGGCAAAATCCGGTTCTGTGACTGCCACTGCCAACCTGACGGTTACAAACCCGTCGCCCCTTTCTATTGCGATGTCACCGACAACGCTGGAACTGTACTCTGAGACCGGCGGCCGCTTCACACTTGCCGCTACCTACAATGATGGTACGACTCAGGACGTAACTGCAGACAGCAGCTGGAGTTCCAATGACACTGCAAAGGCCAAGGTCAGCGACAGCGGCGGCACCAAGGGGCGGGTCAGCGGTGTTACCGCCGGATCAACAACGATCAGTGCCACATACGGCAGCCTGACAGCTGTCAAGAACACCGTGACAGTTGTGGCGCGAACACTGCAGAGTCTGGCCATCTCGCCCGCCTCTGCTACGATCAGCTCCGGCAACCAGGTCACGTTCACCGCAACGGCTAGTTATAACTTAGGTCCCAAAAAGGATGTAACCGAAGATGCAACCTGGACACTCGACAAAACAAGTGTTGCCATTCTGGCTGACACAACCAATCAGCCGGGTCAGGTTGTGGCGGTTGACGGCGGCTCCGCGACGCTTACGGCGACGTTCGGCGGCAAGAGTGCCACTGCGACCATTACGGTGCCATGAATTTTTACAATAAACTAGTGCTACTCCGACACTTGTCTTGACTTAGGCCTTAGTATGTAATATTCTCAATGCATGACAACAGAAATCGTTTTTCCCGGTATCGAAGAATACATGACTCCCTACTATGGAT
>Ga0194037_1003016_pt1 | contig 10697 bp, 8 predicted proteins | sample JunL306m_MetaG_FD_148653 | JGI IMG/M metagenome (GOLD analysis project Ga0194037, IMG submission 148653) | Anoxic zone freshwater microbial communities from boreal shield lake in IISD Experimental Lakes Area, Ontario, Canada - Jun2016-L304-6m | ecosystem: Environmental > Aquatic > Freshwater >...
TTCTAAAACATTGGCTTTATCTACTAAGGTTAATTTTTTTCTTCTTTTCTGTGCATATTGAAATGCTAAATGTGCTATACGTTCAATTTCTGCTACTGAATAAGAACAGTTATCGGTGGCCACTGTGCCATCGGCACTTAAAGTTTTGTCTCCAAAATAAATACCTCCTGTTAATTCTCTAAAAATTATGAAGTCTACATTTTCTAATATCCTTGGTTTTAAAGGCGTAAGATGTTGTAGGGTTTCATAAGTTTTTACCGGACGAATATTAGCAAATAATTGTAATTCTTTTCTAAGCTTTAATAAGCCTTGCTCGGGACGCACTTTAGCTGTTGGGTCATTATCATATTTAGGATCGCCAATGGCTCCAAATAAAATAGCATCGCTGGCTAAACATATTTTAATAGTTTCATCAGGTAAGGGATTGCCTGTTTTATCAATGGCAATGGCACCCATTAATGCATGCTCATAACTAAACTCGTGTTTGAACTGCTTAGCAATAATATTTAATACCTTAATCGACTGCTCTGTAACTTCTGGACCAATGCCATCGCCAAGGATGACTGCTATTTTCTTTTTCATTATGATAAAAGTTTATCTCTTCTTAATTTATATACTATTACTTGTTATGATTTAATTCAAACTGCTCTATCTCTTCTTTCATACTTAATAAATAATCAATATCGTCGTAGCCATTTAACAAACAGGTTTTCTTATACGCATTAATTTCAAAGCTTTCTGAAGCCCCAGTACTATCAATGGTAATGGTTTGCTTTTCTAAATCAATACTTAGTGTGGCATCGGTTCCTTCAGCAAAAATGGCTTGTAAAAAAGCATCTGATACAGTTACAGGTAATACCCCATTATTTAAAGCATTGTTTTTAAAAATGTCTGCGAAAAAACTAGACACCACTACATTAAAACCATAATCTTGTATAGACCATGCGGCGTGTTCGCGCGAAGAACCACATCCAAAATTTTTAGCAGCTACTAATATCTCTCCACTAAATTGTTTTTGATTTAAAACAAAATCTGTTTTTGGTTTAGATTCATCATCGTTTTCATATCTCCAATCACGAAATAAGTTTTTACCAAAGCCTTCCTTCGTAGTGGCTTTCAAAAAACGAGCAGGTATGATTTGATCCGTGTCTACGTTTTCAATGCGTAGCGGAATAAACTTGCTTTTTATTTTTTGTAATGATTGCATACTTAATTAATTTAACATAGTTCTAATGTCAGTAATCTTTCCTGTCAAAAGTGCCGCTGCAGCTGTCAGTGGGCTCACTAGCATGGTTCTAGCCCCCGCACCTTGACGACCTTCAAAGTTTCTATTACTAGTGCTAATACAATATTCACCTGCTGGTATTTTATCTTCATTCATACCTAAACAAGCGCTGCATCCTGCCTGTCTTATTTCAATACCTGCTGCTGTAAATATTTTATCTAAACCTTCTGCTTTAATTTGTTTGGCTACTTCTTGTGAACCTGGCACGATTAAAGTTTTTACAGAAGCATTTTTTTGTTTCCCCTTAATAATGCTTGCAACCAATCTAAAATCTTCAATGCGTGAATTGGTGCAAGATCCTATAAATACATTTTGTACCGGCATACCTAATAAACTTTGGCCCGCTTCTAAACCCATATAGGCTAATGCTTTTTCAAAGTTTTGTTTTTCTGTAGGATCGCTAATGCTATCAATAGTTGGCAGTTTCCCTGTTACAGATAAACCCATACCAGGGTTGGTTCCATAAGTAATCATGGGATCAATATCCGCTGCATTGATATTTATTTCAAGATCAAATTTTGCATCATCATCCGAATAAAGTTCTTTCCACTGCGTTAATTTCTTTTCCCATTTTTCACCCTTCGGAGCGAAGGGTCTTCCCTTCATATACGCATAAGTAGTTTCATCGGGTGCAATAATGCCACCGCGCGCGCCCATTTCAATACTCATATTACAAATAGTCATTCTTGCTTCCATGCTTAATGCACGAATAGCTGAACCTGCATATTCAACAAAGTATCCTGTGGCACCACTTGCAGATATTTTTGCAATGATGTATAAAATAATATCTTTTGAAACAACGCCATTTTGTATACTGCCTTCAATATTAATGCGCATTACCTTAGGCTTAGTTTGCATTACACATTGTGCAGCAAAAACCATTTCCACTTCACTCGTTCCAATTCCAAATGCAATAGAGCCAAAAGCGCCATGGGTAGAGGTATGACTATCTCCACATACAATGGTCATGCCTGGTTGAGTAATACCTAACTCGGGGCCTATGACATGCACAATACCTTGGTTAGGATGGCCTAGTCCGTATAATTCAACGCCGTGCTTTTTACAATTCTCAATTAAAGTATCTACTTGAAATTTTGATAATTGATCGGCAATAGGCAAGTGCTGATTCATTGTAGGTACATTGTGATCGGCTGTGGCAACTATTTGTTTTGGTCTAAATAATTGAGCACCTCTTTTTTCTATTCCAGAAAAGGCTTGTGGGCTAGTGACCTCATGTATTAAATGCTTATCAATGTACAATACCGAAGGGCCCCCTTCAATAATTTTGACAACATGCTTGTCCCAAATTTTATCAAATATTGTTTTTCCCATTTCTAGAATTTTTTTTATTTCGAATATGCATCTGCTATTTCTACTAAATCATCTTGCGTGACTTCTTTCTTTTTATCTGCTAATTGTAAAAAGCTAGGATATAAAATATCGATATCATTTCTTGTATATTGATAACCTAATTTTTGTAAACGGTGTGCCAGTGCACTGCGTCCACTTCTTGCAGTGAGAACAATTTTACTGGCTTCTGCGCCTACTAATTCTGGATCAATGATTTCATAAGTTTGTGCTTCTTTCAAAAATCCGTCTTGATGTATGCCCGATGAATGTGAAAATGCATTACCACCCACTATGGCTTTATTCGGTTGCACGCTCATGCGCATAATCTCTGCAACCTCATGGCTGATAGGGTTTAAAAGCCTTGTATTGATATTGGTATAATACCCTAAGTCCTTGTGTTGATTTAAAACCATTACTACTTCTTCTAGTGCAGTATTACCTGCACGCTCACCTAATCCATTAATGGTACACTCAATTTGTCTTGCACCACCCATTACACCGGCTACTGAATTGGCTGTAGCTAAACCTAAATCGTTATGGCAATGACATGATAAAATAGCTTTATCAATATTGGGTACATTGTTTACCAAGTATTCCATTTTTGCTTGGTATTGATATGGCAAACAATAACCTGTTGTATCGGGAATGTTTAAAGTAGTAGCACCTGCTTTCACCACCGCTTCTATCACTCTAGCTAAATATTCATTTTCGGTACGACCTGCATCTTCTGCATAAAATTCTACATCGTCTGTAAATTTGCGCGCTAATTTAACAGCGCTCACTGCACGTTCAATAATTTCTTCACGCGTTGCGTTGAACTTATATTTGATATGTAAATCCGATGTACCTATACCTGTATGAATTCTAAAACGCTTGGCTGGTTTTAAAGCAGCAGCGGCTACTTCAATATCGTTTTGCACTGCACGCGATAATCCGCATACCACTGTATTTTTTAAAGTCTTTGCAATTTGATTTACCGATTCAAAATCGCCTGGGCTGGAAACAGGAAAACCTGCTTCTAAAATATCTACTCCTAATTCTTCAAGACGAACCGCTAAAGCTAATTTTTCTTGGGTGTTTAATTTACAGCCAGGAACCTGCTCGCCGTCTCTTAGTGTGGTATCAAATATGAACACTTTTTGACTCATCGTTTATTCGTTTATTTAGTTATATAGCTAATGCCTTTTTTAACTGATTATCAATATCTTACAGATAGAAAACGGGCTTTTGGCCCGCATATTGTATAAATTTAAGGCCTATTAACAAGTAATTCACATCATAATTATGGCTAATTTACAATGTGTAAGGGGGTCAATATTTGATTAAATGATTGATATTCAATAACTTGAACTAAAATTAGTTACGATGCCCAACCTAAGTACGGAGGCAATATTTATTCTGGTAAAATCCTTGGAAAGGGCGGAAAAACGCAATTTCAAACTCTATGTAAAGCGTAATTCAGCCTCTGCCGATTTAAAAACTATTCTGTTATTTGATGCCCTTGATAAAATGAAGGTATATGATGAGGAGGAACTACTGCGCAAAAACGAGTCAATTTCTAAACAACAACTCTCTAATTTAAAGGCCCATTTATACGATCAAGTTTTAGCCAGCTTAAGAGTGGTGAAGCAAAATGAAAATATAGATTTACAAATTCACGAGCAATTAGACCATGCTAAAATTTTATACAACAAAGGTTTATACATACAAAGCTTACGTGTTCTTGAAAAAATAAAAACTTTAACAAAACAAAATAATCAGGTTACTTATTTGTTACAGGTTTTATTTTTAGAAAAGAAAATTGAAGCCTTGCATATTACTAGAAGTATGCAAGACCGCGCTAAACAATTAAGTGAAGAGATAGATGAAGTGAATGCACGCTTAGATGAAATTGCAAAAATTTCAAATCTTTCTTTACAACTATATGGATGGTACATTCAACACGGTCATGCCCGTAATGATGAAGATAGGCTTGCATTAGATAGTTTGATGCAGGACCCTATTTTGGAAAAAGTAAAATCGTCTGTTGGGTTTTATGAAAAAATGTATTCTTACCAATGCTACTGCTGGTATGGTTTTATTACGCAGGATTTTCTAATGCATTATAGGTATGCTCAAAAATGGGTAGACTTATTTGATGCAACAGAGAATATGAAATTAATTGAAACGGTACAATATATTAAGGGACTTCATAATTTAATTACCTCACATTTTGATTTAAGAAGTTTTGATAAATTAAATGAAACCATTGCTATTTTAGAAAATTATAGCAATACCCCTATTGTATTGAATAATAAAAATAATTTAATTCAAAGCTTTATTTACTTATACATAGCTAAGATAAATAAGCATTTTTTTGAGGGTAGTTTTAGTGAGGGACTTGCCATGATACCCGCTATGGAAGCCAAGTTGAAGGAAATTGAATTGTATTTAGATAGTCACCGCATACTAGTATTTTATTATAAAATTGCTTGTTTATATTTTGGTGCGGGTAAACCTGCCAAGGCTATTGACTACTTGAATAGAATTATTAATTGGAAATTGAATTTAAGAGACGATTTGCAATGTTATGCACGCTTACTTCATTTAATTGCACACTATGAGATGGGTAATACAGAAGTGGTGAATTATTTATCGAAATCGGTATACCGATTTATGTATAAAATGAAAAGCTTAAGTACGGTAGAAGAAGTGATGTTTAATTTCTTGAGAAACTCAATTCAAAGTGGTGCTGGGAATTCATTTACTGTTTTATTAGAAACCTTGCAACCCCTTACTACTAACAAATTAGAAAGCAGGGCCTTTATGTACTTAGATATTATTTCTTGGCTAGAAAGTAAAATTCAAGGTAAACAAGTGCAAACTATTATTAAAGAAAAATTTTTAGCTTCAAAATTTAATTAGCGCTTTATACATACATGGCGTCTATCTCTTTTTCAAAGTTCGCTAATACCACTTTTCTTCTCATACTTAATTTAGGAGTCATTTCACCGTTATCAATATTCCACTCTCTTGGTATTAAAGTAAATTTTTTAATTTGCTCTACTTGATTAAATAATTTGTTGTACTCGTCAATAATACCTTCTAACATAGCAAGTACTTTTGTATTTTTTATAATTTCTGCATTGCTTACATAGTCTATACCATTTTGTTTAGACCACTCTTTTAATTTTGCAAAAGAAGGCACTATTAGGGCGCTTACAAAACGTCTATTATCCCCTATGAGCATAATTTGTTCAATGAAAGGGCTTTCTTTCATTTTATTTTCAATAGGTTGAGGTGCTACATATTTACCCCCACTGGTTTTAAATAATTCCTTTTTACGATCGGTAATTTTTAAATACTTACCGTCTTCTACCACACCTATATCTCCTGTATGTAACCAACCATCGATAATGGTTTCAGCTGTTAAATCGGGACGCTTATAATAACCCAACATTACACTTGGTCCTGCTACACATATTTCACCATCTGCTTCTATTTTGTACTGCACTCCTTCAATGACAGGACCCACTGTTCCGTATTTAGAGCCACCTATATTTCTTTGGTTTACACTAATAATAGGACTATTCTCTGTTGGACCATAACCTTCATAAACGGGTATTTCTGCTGCATTAAAAATGCGTAGTAATTTTACTTGACAAGCAGCGCCTCCTGTAATAATAAATTTCACATTGCCTCCCACTGCTTCACGCCATTTTACAAATATTAATTTATTAGCAAGTTTTAATTGTGTTCGGTACCACCAAGATCCTGGAATTAAATTATCATATTTTTCTCCCAAGGCGACTGCCCAGAAAAATAATTTTCTTTTAATACCGGTTAACTCCTCTCCCTTTATCATAATTTTCTCAAACATTTTTTCTAAAAGCCTTGGCACAGTAGAGAATCCGTCTGGGGATACTTCTTTTAAATTATCACCAATAGTCTCTAAACTTTCAGCATAAAAAATACTCATGCCACTATATAAATAAATATAAGTAGCGAGTTTTTCAAAAATATGATTCAAGGGTAAGAAGCTAAGTACTTTTTGATTGGGTGCATCATTGAAAGGAAATGATTTTTTTCCCATCATTAAATTAAAATAAATATTTCTATGCGTTAACATTACGCCTTTCGGTGTGCCCGTAGTTCCTGAAGTATAAATAAAAGTAGTTACGTGGTCGACAGGAATGGTTTTTTTAATTTGCTCTACTTCTTTTAATAATTCTGCATCATTTTTTCTTAATTCAGTCCAATGTTTAGCCCCTGCAATATGATCGAAAGTATAAACCTCTTTTAAACATTCTACCTGGTCTTTGATAGACATCACTTTTTCATACAGTTCTTGGTTACTCGCGAACATATATTGAACAGAAGCGTCTTTTAATATAAAGATAAGTTCTAAAGGATTTGTAGTGGGATAAACAGGTACCCAAATGATGCCTAATTGTTGTGCAGCTAAATCGCCAAATACCCATTCAGGACGGTTGGTACTTATGACTGCAATTTTATCGCTGCTTTCTGGTGAAAAGTTATGAGCAGATAAACCTAGGCTTAATAAACCAGCACTTAATTCATTTGAAATTTGCGCTACCTCTTTAGTAGAATATGTACGCCAGGCTCCATTTTCTTTGGCAGCCAACATTTCCTCTTGAGGGAAATTTGTTAATTGATGTTCGATGCAATCAAAGAGTCTTTTAGATTCCATAAGGCAAGCAATATTGTGTAACAAAATACAATAATAGAGGCAGAAAAAAAAGAAAATTGGCTAGTAAATAAAGCTTAGAATACTAGTAAATCAAATGAGTAAGTATGCCATCTCTTAGTTTGGGTTCAAACCATGTGCTTTTAGGTGGCATAACTTCACCAGCATCCGCTATATTAAATAATTGATCGATGGTGACAGGATATAAACTAAAAGCCACAGCCATCTCACCGCTGTTCACTCTTTTTTCAAGTTCTGCTAAACCTCTGATGCCACCTACAAAATCAATTCTTTTATCGGTTCTTTGATCGTGTATGCCTAAAACTTTTGATAAAATGGAATTAGATAAAATAGTTACATCTAATACACCAATAGGATCTGATGAATAAATACCTGGTTTCGCTGTTAATTGATACCAATTATTTTCTAAAAACATTCCAAAACTATGCAGGGCTGTAGGTTTGAAGGCCGACTCTTCTTTTTGTATAGTAAAATCCTGTTCAAGCGCTGCTATAAAATTAGCAGCAGATAAACCATTTAAATCTTTTACCAGACGGTTGTAATCTAGTATGGCTAATTGATTAGAGGGAAATAAAGTTGTTAAAAAATAATCAGATACTTTTTTAGCTTCATCGCCAGGCTTCACAGCTTCTTCACTGATAGCTAATTTTACTTTAGCTGCTGAGGCAGCTCTATGATGACCATCGGCTATATAGGTGCAAGGCACTTCTGTTGCAAACAAGTTTGTGATTTGATCAATAATGGTTTCATCACTCACAGCCCATACAGTATGTTGAATACCATCATCTGCTGTAAAATCATAGACAGGGTTTTTAGTCATTTTCCATTTGTCTATAATTGTATCAATGCTTGCTTGATTGCGGTAGGCTAAAAACACATTGCCCGTTTGCGCGCCAGTTGTTTTAATATGATTGATTCTATCTAATTCTTTTTCAGGACGCGTGAATTCATGCTTTTTAATAATGCTATTATTATAATCATCAATGCTACTTGCACAAACTAAACCCGTTTGTGCACGGCCATCCATAATAAGTTGATAAATATAATAACAAGGCTTAGATTCTTTAAAAAGTACTTCTCTTTGTATAAACGCATTTAAGTTTTCAAAAGCTAACTGATATACTTCTTTACTATGTACATCGATGTTTTCTGGCAAACCAATTTCACTTTTTGTAATATGCAAAAAAGAATAAGCATTTCCTACTGCTTCAATTTTTGCTTCTGCGCTATTTAATACATCGTATGGTTTGCTAGCAACTTGTTTTGCTAATTGAGGCTGAGGACGTAAAGCTTCAAAGGGACTTATTTTTGCCATGGGCGCGAAGTTCGTTCTTTTTGTTGAGAATTATATTTTTTCAGCGAATGATTTCATCAAGTTGCAGAAAGCTTCTACACTTGAATAAGGCAGGGCATTATACATGCTCACTCGAATGCCTCCTACTGTTCTATAACCTTTTACACCAATCATTCCCTCCCTTTTGCATAAAGATAAAAATGCTTCTTCTTGGGAAGCATCTGTTAAAAAGAAAACAGCATTCATAATACTTCTATCTTCTTTGGCAATAGGGCAATGAAAAGCGGGTAAACTATCAATGGTATTGTATAATAAATTAGACTTTGCTAAATTTTGTTTTTCCATCGCAGCTAAGCCGCCTTTTGCTTCTATCCAACGCAGGGTTAATAAGCTTACATATATAGAAAAAACGGGAGGTGTGTTTAATAAAGAACCCGCTTCAATATGTTTTTTATAATCTAATATGGCTGGAATTTTTCTATTAGTTTTTCCTAGAATATTTTTTTTAACTACCACCATTGTTACCCCTGCAGCGCCCATATTTTTTTGTGCACCTGCATAGATTAAATCGAATTGTTTGAAATGAGTGGGCCTACAAAATATATCAGAGCTCATATCGCCAATAAGTAAGGCAGAAGTCTGAGGATAGCTATGCCATTGGGTTCCCTCAACAGTATTATTAGTAGTAATATGTAAATAAGTTGCGTTTGAAGGAATGTCTAATACTTTATTTATATAAGTATGTTTTTTATCAGATGTATCTGCAACTACTTTTACAGGTCCAAATAAACTAGCTTCTTTCACTGCTTTATTGCCCCAAACTCCATTGTCACAAATTGCGGCTAATCCGTTTTCATCTAATAAATTCATGGGCACTTGCATAAACTGCATAGTGGCGCCCCCTTGTAAAAATAAAACTTCATAGGCATCATCTAAACCCATTAATCTTTTTACAATAGTTTGTGCTTCTGTAACCACTTCTACAAAATGTGATGTGCGATGTCCTATTTCTAAAATAGATAGACCTGTATTATTAAAATTATGAATAGCTGCTGAAGCTTGTTCTAAAACTTCTTCTGGTAATATAGAGGGGCCTGAATTAAAATTGTGCAATTGCATTATATTAGTATAAATTATCTATTAGGTTATTGTATAGTAGGTTCTTATATTTCAGCCTCTTTGTTTGTTGTAAGCTCGTCAACTGTAGTCACACCCCCTGATATAGCATATTTCATGGCCTCTGCAGCATTAATATGTTTGGGTAATTTTCTTGTTTTGGAAAGAGGTATAATAAAAGAAATACCAGATATCGCATAGGAATGTGGCACATACACTGTTACATAATCTTTTAATCCTAAATGTTCACAATTTTCCTGTGTAATAAATCCAATTCTCCAAACATCTTCAGCGTCAATACAAACTAAAACAGGCTTATCAAATTTTTTGTTATTGCCTGCAAAAGCTTCTAAAAAATCTTTTACTGAAGAATAAATAATTTTTACGCCAGGTGTTTTTTCTAAAATTTTATCAAAGATGGACATGAGTCTTTCTACAAAAAATAATGAAGACAACCAACCTACTACTAATACTAATACAAGGGCAACTAAAAAACCTAGTCCTGTTACTTTAGGTATTTGACCATTGACTAAAGCAAACTGTTGAGGTAAAATAAAATTTAGCAGATTGGGCAGAAAATTATCGACCCAATTAAATAAACTTACGATAACCCAAATGGTGACTCCTATTGGTGCCAGCACTATGACCCCTTGAAAAAAACGCTGTGCTAAGGCAGATACTATTTTTTGTTGGATGAATTGACGCCTGATATTGGGCATTTGGACTAGTATTTAGGCCCAAATTTCAAACAAATTTGCCATTTGGCACAAATAATAAAAAAATAAGCTTGGAAACTTTGAAAACGAATAAAGTTTCTGTAGTTTTGCGCCTCCAAAACAAAGTATGCAAGATAGAATTCTCCATAAAGCCCGCGAATTGATGTTCCAAACAGGGGTCAAACATGTAACCATGGACGACCTAGCTAATCAGTTGGGCATAAGTAA
>Ga0194037_1003017_pt1 | contig 10696 bp, 10 predicted proteins | sample JunL306m_MetaG_FD_148653 | JGI IMG/M metagenome (GOLD analysis project Ga0194037, IMG submission 148653) | Anoxic zone freshwater microbial communities from boreal shield lake in IISD Experimental Lakes Area, Ontario, Canada - Jun2016-L304-6m | ecosystem: Environmental > Aquatic > Freshwater >...
CCAGAGTGCAGCGATAAACGTTGTGCCAAGAGAGGCGCTGTCCACTTGTCCGGTAATTGAGTACTTAACCAACTGATCGCTTCATTGATGGGGGGTTTAGGTATTGAGAATAAAAGACAGCGCGAACGAATGGTAGGCAAAATTCTCTCTAATTGATGGGTGATTAAAACAAAATGAAGATTACTTGAAGGCTCTTCTAGTGTTTTCAAAAGACAATTTGCTGCTTCGATTTGCATACTTTCGATCGGATATATAAGAACTACCCTTTTACCTCCCCGATAAGACCCTAGTTCATTACTAGAAATAACGTGGCGTATTTGCTCAATACGAATAACTTTACTTTGCTTTTTTTCTTCAGCATCTTCTAGGTCAGCATCATTTTCAATCTCAAAAGGCAGCAGATGCATGAGATTTTGCGGAAGTACGATAAATAAATCAGGGTGACTACCCTGCTTTACCCAATGGCAAGCATCGCAGACACCACAAGGCTTTTGATCAGAAGATTCGCATAATAGATAGTTTGCGAGCTCTAAGCCAAACTTTAACTTACCAATATCTTTTTGACCAAATAACAACAGCGAATGAGGTATTTGGTGTTGAATGAGTTCATGAAAGAGTCCCTTTTGCCATGGGTATAAATAGGACTCCTCAGAAATAGCGCTATGAGTTGTCATAGCTGGGCAATAGATGTTTTCAATTGTTGTTGGATATCTTGTATAGATTGGCTTGAATCAATCATCACAAATCTTTCCCGACTTTGTGATGCGCGTCTTAAATATTCATTTCGCACACGATTAAAAAAATCAACATCAAGCTCTTCGAATTTATCTGGATTTCTTGTAGCACTTCGCCTTTGTTGTGCGACCTCTGCCGATAAGTCAAATAAGAATGTTAATTGGGGTTCAAGCAAAAATGACTGTTGACCATGCTCTCTTGTTTGAACCCATTTTTCCAGTACATCTAAATCACCAATAGAAAGTCCCCTACCGCCGCATTGATAAGCAAACGATGAATCTGTAAAACGGTCAGAAATAACAATGTCACCACGGATAAGCGCCGGCTCAATTACTGTTGATAGATGCTCTTGACGACTAGCAAACATGAGCAAAGCTTCAGTACGGATATCCATCGATTCATTTAAAAGACTTTGTCTTAATTTTTCACCTAATGGAGTTCCACCAGGCTCTCTTGTTAAGATTATTTTTTTATCAGGAAAACGACGTGCAAGTTCCTCAGAAAAATACTGAATATGGGTGCTTTTGCCGGCGCCATCTATCCCTTCAAAAGAGAAAAATGATCCAGAATAATAAGGAGTTAGAGTCTTCATACAAGATTTAGATATTCATTTTAACAGTGCGATAACTTTAGCCAAAAACTTGAAAACAATAGATAATAGGACGAATGACTAATACTAATACAAGTTTAATAACTGTTCTTCCTGAGTGGAGCTTGATCAAAGTCACAGGTCAAGATGCAGGTGCTTTTTTACAAAATTTATTGACGAATAACATTCTCAATTTATCAATCGGTCATCAACATCTATCAGGCTTTTGTTCACCAAAAGGGAGATTATTAGCCACTTTTTGGGTAAGTCATCCTGAAGAACACGCTTATTTTTTATGGATAAGTAGGGATATTTCCCATGAATTTACCAAGAAGTTAACCATGTATCGTCTTCGTTCGAAGCTTGAAATTACCCAGCTTGATGAACAATTCTCTATCTTTGGTCACATCAGTACATCATCCTTTGAAACCTCGACAGATGTTTTCTGTGATTTGCCACCAGTTTTGTATGAAGATGTTCAGTATTACCGGCGCCTTGTAGCCCATTCTTCTGGTCAGGTTGATGAGGATATTCAAGATCAAAACCTTTGGTCTCTTTTAGAGGTGCACAGTGGTATACCAAGAATTTCAGAAATAACGAAAGACCTATTTGTCCCTCAAATGATTAATTTTGAATCTATAGGTGGCGTAGACTTTCAAAAAGGTTGCTACCCTGGTCAAGAAATTGTTGCTAGAAGTCAGTACCTTGGCAGCATTAAACGTCGTTTAAAACTTGCATACCTCGAAGTGGAAACGAATACACCCTTTTCAGTCCGACCCGGGATGGAAGTTTTCTCTGAAAATGATCCAGAACAACCCTGTGGAGTAGTGGTTTTATCTAGTTTTAATATCTCAAATCATAGGTATTATTGCCAAATAGAATTAAAAATATCAGAAACTTCATCACATCTTTATTTTTTAATTAATCCATCAAAGCAATCAAGTTATATCCATATTTTTGAACCACCCTATCCATTAATTACTATTTAGTCTTATGTGTTTGATACTTTTCTCCTGGAACTCTCATCCTGATTACTCTCTCGTTGTGGCGGCTAATCGAGATGAATTCTATGAAAGACCCACACAAGCCCTCGATTGGTGGACAGATCATCAAACCATTTTAGGCTCAAGAGATAATGCCGATGTTCTTGGCATGCGCGGAACTGCCTTAGGCCTCTCCTTGGATGGTAAATTTTCAGCTATTACAAATATCCGCGCGCCTAGTGAAAAAAATCCTGATCTGAGAACTCGGGGTGAATTAACTGCTAAGTTTCTATCTCAAAAACTGTCCATCGATGAGTTTATTCAAGCACAACAAAAATCTTTTATGCAATACAACGGTTTTAATTTATTAACAGCTGATTTAAGCAAGCCTGAAAATCCACAATTATCTTGGACTAGTAATCGTATGTTAATGGGGGATAAGATACGACAACGGAAAGTTGTTCACCCTGTCACAATTGATCCGGGTATTTATGGTTTATCCAATGCAATGTTAGATACTCCATGGCCAAAAGTTCGCCAAGGTGTTGCGCAGTTTGCTCAAGCAATTGCGATGGATCAAGGAAAATTTAACCATCCAGAGCATTACTTTAAATTCCTCAATAATCCTTCGGCATTTCCTGACTCTGAATTACCCACCACCGGTGTGAATCAAGATTGGGAAAGGGCACTCTCCCCTATTTTTATTAAAACTGAGCATTACGGCACTCGCTCTAGTACATTACTACGTATCCGCAAAGACGGTAGTTTTCAGATGATTGAAAGACGTTTTGATCAATCAGATAAATATGAAAGCACTTCCGTTGAAGGTCAATTACAGCGCTCTGAGCAGATCGATCGATAGTAACGCACTTATTTTTGAGGACGTGCAGGGAGATTTTTAAAGTATTTAAAAGTACCCGTTGCTAAACAGCATAACTTCTCATGCTCATCAAATACCCTGGCTTCACAAAAGGCCATTGTTGTTGATTGATGAACCACTTTCCCGATTACTTTAACCTGCCCCTGAGCGGCTTGCATAAAGCTATTCTTCAACTCAATTGTCACCACACTTCGGTCATTAGCATCAGCAGATCTTGCAGCAATAGCCATTGCAGCATCTACAAGCGTCAACAAAACTCCACCATGAGCGACTGACCATGAATTCGTATGTTTTTTCTCAATGACTAATTCTATTTCTCCAATGCCGTCAGACATTTTGACAAATTGCACGCCTAGGAGCTGCAGAAATGGTACGTCTAAGGGTATTGCCGTTAAATTTTGTGTCATATAGTCGGGAGTTGATACTCTTTAAATTGTTCTCTCAGTTTGAGCTTCTGCATTTTACCAGTTGCCGTAAGTGGAATTTTTTCTACGAAAACAACATCATCTGGTGTCCACCATTTGGCAATCTTGCCTTCAAAGTACTTTAACAGTTGGTCTTTTAATTCCTGATCTGATAATTGATGATTAGGCTTTTTTTCTATCACTAATAAAGGACGTTCATCCCATTTTGGGTGGGTAATAGCAATACAGGCTGCCATCATGACTTCTGGATGGCCTGAGGCAATATTTTCAATATCGATTGAAGAAATCCACTCACCACCAGATTTAATGACATCTTTACTACGGTCGGTAATTTGCATATTACCCTGAGCATCTATATTGGCGACATCACCAGTAGGAAACCAATCGTCCACTAAAGCACTATCCAAGGTCTTGAAGTATTGGTTAATTACCCATGGTCCCCTGACATAGAGATCACCAAATGCTACCCCATCATGAGGTAACTCCTGATGTTGATCATCGACAATCTTCATATCAACCCCAAAAATTACTCGGCCTTGTTTTTGTAAGATTTTTTCTTGTTCAACAGGCGTTTTATGGACATCAGTTGCGCGTAATCGAGCAACTGTTCCGATAGGAGATAATTCGGTCATACCCCATGCATGAATTACTTCAACTCCATATTGTGCGAATGTCTGCATCATTGCTGGTGGACATGCTGAGCCACCAATGAGGACCCGCTTAAAGTTGGAGAATCGTAAGTCATGTGTTTTCATATGTTGTAAAACACCAGCCCATACTGTAGGAACCCCAGCAGACAAGGTGACTTTCTCAGACTCGATAAGCTCATACAAGGATTGCCCATCTAATTTAGATCCAGGAAAAACTAATTGAGCGCCAACGACTAAAGCAGAATATGGGAGTCCCCACGCATTCACATGAAACATGGGGACTACGGGCATAATAATATCCATTGCCGATAAACATAATGAATCTGGTAATGCAGTCGCATACGAGTGCATGACTGTAGAGCGGTGGCTATAAAGAGCCCCCTTCGGATTGCCTGTTGTGCCTGAGGTATAACATAGACTTGAGGCACTTCTTTCATCAAGCAATGGCCATTCATAGTGCCCATTTTCAGCAGCAATCAATTCTTCATAATTAAAAAGCTTTTGTGAACTCTGCGGTTGCTGATTTGGATTGATTAAACAAACCCAGTACTTAACAGATGGACATAAAGGCGCTAGCCCTTCAATTAATGACAAAAAACTGATATCAAAAAATACAACCTCGTCTTGCGCATGTTGAATGATATAGGCTATTTGATCAGAAAATAGTCTCGGATTAATCGTATGACAAACCAGACCACTTCCTGAAACACCATAATAAATTTCTAAATGTCGGTATCCATTCCACGCTAAGGTAGCTACTCTAGAACCTTGTTGAAGATTTAGTTTTTGTAAAGATTGCGCTAATTTTTTAGCGCGTAATTGAAGGTCTGGAGTGGAATATCGATGGATATCCCCTTCCGCCGACTTAGAAACAATTTGACATTGCGAATGATGTCTTGCAGCAGAACTTATAATAGAAGAGATAAGCATTGGACAATCCATCATTTGCCCAAAGTTTCCTTTTGAATCAGTTGAGTAAACCATTACCTATCTCCACAATAACTTTTTAATTTATTTAAAATTTATAATTAAGACCTATATTACTTAAATAACTACTTACTAGGCAATTTTATGAAGAAAACTGATCATGAGTACAAAACGCAACTAGCGCCAATCGAGTATGAAGTAACTAGAAAATCAGCTACTGAAAGACCTTTTACCGGTAAATATTGGGATGTCTGGACAAATGGCGTCTATCGGTGCATATGCTGTGATGCCCAACTTTTCGATTCATCTAGTAAATTTGATGCTGGCTGTGGTTGGCCAAGCTTTTTTATTCCAGCAGAGGGAGCTCCTATTGCAGAAGTTAAAGACATGACACACGGCATGATTCGCACCGAAGTGAGATGTCAAGAGTGTGATGCGCATTTAGGCCATGTGTTTAATGACGGTCCGCAGCCTACAGGACTGCGTTATTGCATTAATTCCGCATCTTTAAAACTTAAGACTGAAGAATAACTATCTATGAAACTGCTCACCGAATTTTTACCTATTCTGGCTTTCTTTATTGCTTTTAAAGTCTACGACATCTATGTTGCTACCGGGGTCGCAATTGCAATCACAGTTTTACAAATGATTTGGTTGAAATCACAAAATAAACCAATCAGTAAAATGCAATTGTTTAACTTCTTCATTATCTTGACATTCGGAGGATTAACTATTTTTCTCAAAGATCAATTTTTTATTATGGTAAAGCCAACCATCCTCTATTGGAGTTTTGCTCTTGCTTTAGCCGTTAGTTTTTATCTCTTCAAGAAAAATCTAATTCAAATGGTTCTTGGTAAAGAAATTAAATTAAAAGACGGCGCTGATGAAAATATTTGGATAAAAGTTAATTTATCGTGGGTTATGTATTTTGTAGTCTTGGGGGTATTAAATTTATATTTTGCCTACCCTTTTACAAAGGAAGTGGAAGAAACTTGGGTGAACTTCAAGTTCTCCAGCATCGGTTTACTTCTTGCTTTTATCGTTTTACAAGGGTTATGGCTATCCAAACATATCCAAACCGACACGACGGAAAACTCATAAAATGATACCTATGCATCCCCAAATCAAAATCTATGAAGATGAATTAACCAAACATCTTACCCCGCAAAGAATTGAGTTTATTGATGATTCTCATCAACATGCAGACCATGCAGGCCACACATCCAGTGGAGCTAGTCACCTCACCGTCAATATCGTCTCGGAAAAATTTACGGGCTTATCAAGGGTCGCTAGGCACCGTTTAGTGTATGATATCTTGGGTAATTGGATGAAGTCTGATATCCATGCTCTTGTCATTAACGCTAAAACTCCATCAGAAAATGAAAATGTCTAATCTAGTAAAAAAAATCAGTATTGCTTTACTTGTTTTATTAACAACTCATTCTTACACTTACGCGCAAAATGCTGTGGTTGTTAATGGCACACCAATTCCCCTTGCGAAACTGGACCGCTTAATTAAAAGCTCTGGTCAAGAAAATACGCCTGAAGTAAGAAATAAGGCTCGTGATGTTCTTATCACGAAGGAACTCATCTCCCAGGAAGCTAACAAGAGAGGTATTACTAAAGACCCACAAGTGCAAGATGCTATCGAGCAAGCAAGATTAAGTGTGATTGTGTCTGCTGTTTTTGAAGATTGGATCTCTAAAGACGGTATTAAGGATGCTGATTTACAAACCGCTTATGATTCTATGAAGTCTCAGATGGGTGGTAAAGAATATAAAGCAAGTCATATTTTGGTTGAAAATGAAAAACTTGCTAAGTCACTATTGACGCAAATCAAAGCTGGCGCTAATTTTGGGGAACTAGCTAAAACAAATTCTTTGGATAAGGGCTCGGCGGTTAATGGCGGAACTTTGGATTGGGTATCACCATCAACTTTAGTTGCTGAATTCTCAGAGGCAATGACAGCATTAACTCCAGGACAATTAACAGCCGCACCAGTTAAATCACAATTTGGTTGGCATATTATTAAGTTAGAAGATGTCCGTGAACAAAAAATTCCAACGCTTGCAGAAGTTAAGCCACAACTGATTCAAATGTTGACTCAAGATCAGAATTTCCAAAAGGCTAAATTTATGGAAATGATGGAAAGCTTTAAAGCCAAAGCCAAAATCCAGTAGCCTTAAATACTCAATACCTTTTTGGGTTGAACATTACTTTTCATTAACTGTTTAACCCATTTACTGGTTGGTACTTTACACTCTTTTTGAATTGTTTTCGCTCGTTGTTTTAGCAAATCCCAAGAAATCTCTAAATGGGGTCCTTTGAATGCGATGACGATTACATTGCAATCATGAACCTCTTTAAACAGTAAAACCCGATTATCAAAAACATCGCAAATATGATTGATATTTTTTTGAAAACTCGGGTGGCGACTAAATAAATTAACGGTCATTACCCCTACTTCACTCAAGACGTCAAAACATCCTTGGTAAAACTCTAAAGAGTTTAAGGCTGGACCTGAAGCTTCACCATTAAAAATATCTACCTGCACACTATCAAATTGAAGTGCGTTTTGCTCATTATTAACATAATTGAGCGCATTATCCTGAATGATTGTCATGCGTGGACTTTGTGTATCTAATCCAAACATAGTTTGTGCAGCCACGATCACTGCAGGATTTAATTCAACGGCAGTAGTTTGAACGGTATCATTTAGTCGATTGGTAAACTGTGTTAACGTCCCAGTACCTAAGCCTAACTGCAAGGTTTTAGCATTTACAGGGCTCAAGAAAAGCAACCATGACATCATTTGTTGGGCATACTCTAATTCAATTGCATAGGGTTTTTTGATGCGCATCGCACCCTGCACCCAGGGAGTACCTAAATGCAGGTAACGAACTCCTTGATACTCTGAAAATGTAACCGGTTCAAAATTGATTTTATTCATTGTGAATTAATTAATCCAATACCTTGCGTTTTTAAACATTCTCATCCAGGGACTTAAGCCGTCCTCCCATTGAGACCATTGTGTCGGCGACCAACTCATTTGTGCAACCCTAAATACTCGTTCGGGATGAGGCATCAACACAGTAAAGCGACCATCGGATGTTGTTACGCTCGTTAGACCTCCAGGAGAACCATTTGGATTGAGCGGGAACTTTTCTGTGGCTTGACCATAGTGGTCGGTATAACGTAAAGCAACTAGATCTTGATTAATTAATTTTGGTAATGAACCTTTATTGGAGAAGTTTGCGTAGCCTTCACCGTGAGCCACGATGATAGGCAATTGACTACCCTGCATTCCGTCAAAAAAGATTGATTTAGAAGGGAGAACTTCGACCTGTACAAGCCTAGATTCATATTGCTCAGATATATTTTTCGTAAAATAAGGCCAGTCTTCGGTCCCAGGAATAATTTCTGAGAGCTGACTTAACATTTGACAACCATTACAAACACCTAATGCAAAGGTATTAGACGATTGAAAAAATTGCTCAAAGTTATCTCTCAATCCAGAATTAAATAAAATTGATTTTGCCCAACCTTCACCGGCACCTAAAACATCGCCATAACTAAATCCACCACAGGCCACCAAGCCGTTAAAAGAACTTAACTTTTGATGCCCCTGAATCAAATCAGTCATATGGACATCATAAGCATCAAAACCCGCTAAAGAAAAAGCGTATGCCATTTCTTGATGCGAGTTCACACCCTGCTCACGAAGAATAGCTACTTTAGGTTTTTGATTTGTATTCACAAAATGTACAACCGGCTTATCTTTAGGATCAAAACTCATTACCGGAGTAATGCCTGGATCTTGATCATCATCGACTAACGACTGCTCACTCAAAGCACACTCGGGATTATCTCGAAGTGCAACGATGGCACTGCTTGGTTTTTCCCAAAGCTGTTGAAGATCTTTTCTTGTTGCTTGAAAAATTTGCTGGGCATCTCGCCAAATCTCAATCACATCTTTTTGATTGACTTTACCAATCACGTTTGAAAAACCACTCAACTGATAATGACGCAGAATATCAAAGACCTCATTACGATCGCTACGCTTGATTTGAATCACAAGACCAAGCTCTTCATTGAATAAGGCTCTTAAGGTATTTTCATCCCTTCTTCCAGAGACTTGTTTGGCCCAGTTCTTGGCATCTCCATAATCTGACTCGTGGCCCTTTTCTAATACGAGAAGATCTACATTAAGAGCAACTCCTAGGTGAGAACAAAACGCCATTTCACAAATCGTAGCAAGAAGACCACCATCCGATCGGTCATGATAAGCAAGAACATAACCCGCATCTTTTAGAATGCTCATTGCCGTAAATGCGTTAATTAAAAGTTCAGGATTTGCAAGATCAGGACATACAGATTCTTCTTGATTAAAAACTTGAGCTAAGATACTAGCCCCTAAACGGTTCTCGCCTTGTCCTAGATCAATTAGGATGATTTCAGTATCATCCACATTTTGTAACTGAGGAGTAATGGTTTTCTGTACATTCTCAACTGGTGCAAATGCTGAAATAATCAATGACACAGGAGAAGTAACATTCTTTGATTCTTGTTGATCTTGCCATTGGGTGCGCATTGATAAAGAATCTTTGCCAACAGGAATAGAAATTCGTAATGCCGGGCATAACTCTAATCCTACCGCTTTGACAGCGTCATACAATTTGGCATCTTCTCCAAAAGATCCACAAGCTGCCATCCAATTAGCCGACATTTTGATATGAGAGATATCTCTTACATCAGCACTTAAAATATTAGTGATGGCTTCACTGACGGCCATTCTTGCTGCAGCAGCTGAATTAAATACCGCAATGGGTGATCTTTCACCCATTGCCATTGCTTCACCACGATAACCTGAATAGTCCATCATGGTAACAGCACAATCAGCTACAGGAACTTGCCATGGACCTACCATTTGATCTCGATGAGACAAACCTCCAACGGAACGGTCTCCAATGGTGATTAGAAAAGATTTACTCGCAACGGTTGGGTGTTGCAATACCTGAAAGATGGCATCTTGTAATGGAAATTCTGACCATTCTGAACGGTAAGAAGTCTGCTCTACTCGCTCTACATTGCGATGTGTCAGAGGAGGTTTTCCAAGCAATACCTCCATGGGGATATCAATCGGTAAATACTGACGATTTGATTCATCATGATGATCATCAAACAAGACCAATTGACGATCTTTCGTGGTCTTACCAACAACGACAAAGGGACAACGCTCTCTTTCACAAATGGCTTTAAAACGACTCAAATCATGTTCTTTGATGACCAAGACATATCGTTCTTGAGATTCATTACACCAAATTTCTGCAGGACTCATCCCTGTCTCTTCAAGAGGAATTCGTCTCATATCAAAAATAGCTCCAAGCTTTGCACTATCCGCTAACTCAGGAAATGCATTCGATAAACCACCAGCGCCGACGTCATGAATAGAAACAATTGGATTATTTGTGCCAAACCGGATACAGGTATTGATAACCTCTTGTGCA
>Ga0194037_1003018_pt1 | contig 10690 bp, 9 predicted proteins | sample JunL306m_MetaG_FD_148653 | JGI IMG/M metagenome (GOLD analysis project Ga0194037, IMG submission 148653) | Anoxic zone freshwater microbial communities from boreal shield lake in IISD Experimental Lakes Area, Ontario, Canada - Jun2016-L304-6m | ecosystem: Environmental > Aquatic > Freshwater >...
CCCATAAATAAGTCGATAAGTTTTGTATGCAATATCAATTAAGTATATAATCAAAATAAACTATGAGACTATTTTTTGTCATCCTGATAATTTCCATTTTAGTTGCCAGCTCATTTGTTGGCGAAAAAACCATGCAAATTAAGCAGGAACAAACCATTGATTCTTTAGGTGCATGTCAGGGAGTTTCTATTCAAAACAAAAAAGTTTTTTTATATGGAGATCGCGAAGTGGGAATGATTCGTGAATACCAATTAAGTGACGACAGTTTGATTTATCAGCAGCATGAAATGAAACTCACCATACATGATTCTGATATCATTAATCATCCAACAGGGATTGCTTTCCATAAAAATATGCCTGTTTTTATTGGTAATAGTATTCGATTGAATAAAGAAGGAAGCTTGTGGAGGGCTGTTATTTATTGTATTAACTGGGAAGGCTTACAAAAAACGAAAACACTTGATGGAAATCTTTTAAATACAATTGATGATGATACTTGTATTCAGGGAACAAGACCTGAATATGTTCGTTACCACAATAAATGGTATGTAGCTACAGCTGATTATGGTGGAAAAAATAATGAAGTAAGACTGTATGATCCTTATGCACTTAAGACAGCAAAACGTAGTTCTGAAAAGGGGGTGTTATATAAGAAATTTCGTTGTTCCGCTTGGGTGCAAAATCTTTATTGGATGGCTGATCAAGGTGTTTTGGTGCTGATACAAAATCAAGTAGAAGGAAGAAAATGGCGTTTCACTTTTTTAGATCTCGAAAAATCCATTGCCTCAGGTAGCGAGTCTATAATTAAAGTAATAGATATCAATAGTAGACAAGATGAATTAGAAGGATTCAGTTTTATTGATCACCATTATAAAAAAGGAATTGCGGTGACTTCCTCTAAAAAGAGCAACTCAAATTTACTAACGATAAACTGGTAAACATATAATACAAACAAAAACTTTAAATCTCAATAACCAAAACAGGATCATCATGCAAGAAAGAAAACAACCAAATCAGCTTATCAAAAAGATAAGTGTATTTGGAAAAATGCTCTGCTTATTATTAGCAGTTTGTATTTTTAATGCACCATCAAATTATGTGCGGGCGAACGATTATAACAATCTAAGCGGTACAATAATTAAAATTACAGGTATTGTTACCGATGAAAATAATCGTCCATTAGCGGGCGTAAGTGTTGCAATTAAAAATTCCAAAAAAGGAGTTGCAACAGATGCCAGTGGGCGTTTTACTTTAGAAACAAATCAGGGTACTATTCTAGTGTTTAGTTCGGTAGGTTTTCTTACACAAGAAATTCCTGCAACTCAGGGATTAATGACTATCAAGTTAAAAGAAGACGTAAAACAATTAGAAGAAGTTACCATCGGTTATCAGAGATTGCGTAAGAGCGATTTAACTGGTTCTGTTTCTAGTGTAAAAGCAAGCGAATTGAATTTATCAAGCCCAACACTTAGTCAGGCTTTAGTTGGTAAAATAGCTGGTGTTCAAGTTTCTCAAGTAAGTGGTGCACCTTATTCAGGTGCTAAATTACGTGTACGAGGAATAGGTTCTATCAATGCAAGTTCTGAGCCGCTATATGTGGTAGATGGTTATGCTATGGGTGGAAATATTAGCCAAGGTCAGGGTAATGGTGGTAATGCTGCCAATGGTTATAACCCTTCAACTTCTGGTAATGATATTTTTATCAATCCAGAAGATATCGAATCAATCGAAGTATTAAAAGATGCCGCATCTGCTGCCATTTATGGTTCCAGAGCATCTGCTGGTGTTGTATTAATTACAACCAAAAGAGGAAAAGCGGGTTCTGGTACTTTTACTTATGATTATCAGTTTAGCAGTCAGGCATTAGCCCATAAAGTTGAAATGCTGAATTCTACTCAGTTTGCAGATTTATTTGTGGAAGGTAGAAATTCAAACTATAAAGACATCTTGCTTTCTAAAGGAGTTACCTGGAACGATAGTTTTTATTCTGATGATAATGCAACAAGAGTTACAAAATCTGGCCAAACTGCAACAGGTTGTTCTGTTTGTATTTTGAAAGATTTGTATGATTTCCCAACTCAAAAAGTCATTCAGCCAAAATACAATACTGATTGGCAGGATGTTTTGTATCAAAATGCTTTGGTTCAAAGACATAACCTTTCTTTCTCAGGCGGTAATGCAGGAACGCGTTATTTAATCAGTGGCGGATATTTGGATCAGCCCGGAATTTTAAATAGCACTTATCAGAGAAGAATAAATCTGAGAGCAAATATTGATGCTGATGTAAACAAAAGATTAAAAGTTTCATCAAGCGTTTTTGTAACAAATACTGTAAATCGTGAAGTTCAGGAAGGACGTTTTAATAATGGTCCAATCTTAGGTGCATTGGTGTATATGCCAATTTTCCCGGCCTATAACGCTGACGGAACTTTAGCTACTGCTGATAAAGGTGCTGGTGCTCAAACAGACGGATATGCTTATGCTTTCCAGGGTATTGAAAATCCTTTGGCTTTAGCACAAAGAGTAAACATTACTCGAAAAGGAACAAGAGCTACTTATAATGTAAATGCTACTTACCAACTGATGAAGGATCTCTCTGCCAAAATAAATATTGGTGGTGGATCTTACAACGAAAAATATGAATACTATTATCCAACTAATTTAAGTAGTGGTATCAATCCTCCAGGTTCTACACAATCTATTCTAGCTGCAAATTCTTCTGCACAGAATTTAGCCAGTCAAGACATTTTAGGTGAGTTTACTTTGAATTATAAAAAGCAATTCGGTAAACATAGAATTGATGGATTGGTGGGATATTCTTCTCAGGAAACCAACACTGATATTGTTGCTGTAGGTACTAAAAATTATACGAATGATTTAGTTCCTGAAATTACAAATGGTGGTTCTGTTTTGGGCGACTTCTATCGCTTGGGAGGAACAGGTAAATCAACTACTACTTTGCTTTCATATTTAGGTAGAGTTGTATATAGTTATAATAGCCGCTATTTCTTAACTGGATCTTTCAGATCAGATGCATCATCTCGTTTTGGCCCACAAAATCGTTGGGGTAATTTTGGATCAGTTTCAGCAGGATGGACATTATCGAACGAGTCGTTTTATAAAGACTGGTTAGGAAAAAGTTCAACTTTAAAATTAAGAGCTAGTTGGGGTTTAACCGGAAATAACAATATTGGTAATTACCGATATGAGCAAGGGGTAACTGGTTCTGGCGGACAGGTTATAGGCGGTACAGTTTATAATGCAACCTGGGCTGGCGGAATTACTGATTCAAAACTTGGATGGGAATCAACATCTCAATACAATTTTGGATTAGATGCGAGCATGCTCGATAATAGATTATCAGTAATCTTTAACTATTATAGATCGAAGTCTTTTAATTTATTGTACAACCAAAGTATTTCATCTTTATCTGGTGCTACTTCTATTTTAACCAATTTGCGTAATTCAAATATCCAAAACAATGGTTTTGATTTACAATTAGATTTTAAAGTAGTACGTTCAAAAGATTTTAATTTAAGTGTAAGCGGAAATGTTACTGCTAATAAAAATAATGTAGTAAGTCTTGGCGGAGCTAGTGAAATTCAAATCAATGGTGCTGAAAGAAGTTATATCACGCACGTAACAAGAGAAGGAAGCCCGGTTGGTTCTTTCTTCGGTTTACAGGTTGCAGGTATGGTAAAAGAAAAAGATCTTGCCAATGTTAATGCAGATCAGATTGTGTACAAAGCAAACGGAAATAAATTCCCTGCAGGTTATACATTATTAGGCTTTCCTATCTCTACCTATTCAACTACACCCCTTAGAGCAGGTGATATGTATTTCAAGGATACGAATGGTGACGGTATCATCAATGACGCGGATAAAAATGTTATTGGTACCCCTTATCCAAAATATACATACGGATTTGGAATCTACCTAAATTATAAAACAATTGATTTTAGTGCTTCATTTAATGGTTCAAAGGGCAATAAAATTATTGATGGTCAGGATTATTATATCAGAAATATGGAAGGTTCTGGAAATCAATATTCAGTTATTGACCAACGCTACAGATCAGATGCAAATCCAGGAAATGGTGTTGAATACAGGGCATCAAGAGGTGGTTCTCAAAGTAATAGTACCAGATTGTCTGATTACTATTTACAAGATGGATCTTTCTTTAGATGTACAAATCTTACTATAGGAATTAATCTTACTTCTTTGTCGGTTAATAAAAAATTAGGAATTACTGGTTTGAGATGGTATACATCTGTTGATAATGCATTTACTATTACTAAGTATTTAGGTTATAATCCTGAAGTGGATTTCAATAATGGTAGTAACCTGACACCTGGTGTAGATTATGGTAAATATCCATTAGCACGTTCATTTAGTACCGGTATAAAAGTTCAGTTTTAATTCCTTTGATAACAATTAACAAAAATAATTATATGCGCAAAATATATTCAATAAGCATAGCGCTGATTTTTCTACTAGGATCTAGTAGTTGCAGCAAAACCTTTCTTGAACAAACTAACCCGAATGGTGTATCTGTTGATAATGGATACCAGACTGAAGTAGATATTACAACTGGTGTTTATGGTGTTTATCAAGCACTAAGAAGTTCGAATTGTGTTGGTGAAGGAGCACAATTATGGACCGACGATCGTGCAGATGATGTTAATACAACAGATAACCAGTCGAACAATGGAGAACCTTACCAGTTCACCGCTTTTTCTATCGTTGCAAGTAATAGTTATTTGCAGAGTCATTGGACTGCATTATATGCACCCATTTCCAGAGCAAACTTAATTTTGTCTGTGATAGATAAAATTACTTTCGCAAGTCCAACTACTAAAACACAATATATTGCTGAATTGAAATTTATCAGAGCATATATGTATTTTAATTTAGTAAAAGAATTTGGTGATGTGCCTTTAGTAACCGACAGACTTACTTCTGCAGAACAATCTACAGCATTAACTTTTCGTGTAAAAAGAGATGTGGTATATAATCAAATCGTTGCAGATTTAAAAGATGCTTTGAACGGAGGATTACCAGTAGTTCAACCAGTTGCCAATAAAGGAAGAGTTTCTTTACAAGCTGTAAATGCATTGCTTGGTCAGGTTTATCTAACCATGGCAACAACATTGGAAGCAACTGTTAATACTACCAATTTAACTAATGCACAGACTTATTTGCTGGCATCTTTCAATCAGAAAACTTTTGTAAATCTTTCTGATATTCCTTTTGCAGATGTATTTGATGTGAACAAAAAGTCAACCAATGCAGAAATAATTTTTCAAATTGCTTACAAACAAGGAGATGCTACTTATTCTTCTTCATTAGCTAAAAATAATCAGGCTAAGGGGGAAACATTATTGTCTTTATTTCCATCACAAGGTGCTGGTGGTCTTTTCACAAAGGACTTGCTGAATGAATTTGAAACTGGAGATGTTCGTACAAGTTTCTCCGTTAAATTAGCTCCAGCAGTAAATGGATATTATATCACTAAATTCCGTGATGCAAGTTCAACTGCAAGTACACTTGGATACGGCGGTAATGATTGGATTTTGATCCGTTATGCTGACGTGATTTTGAATATTGCTGAAGCGTATATGTATCAGGGTGATAATGCGAATGCCGTGAAATATTTAGATATGGTTCGTACCAGAGCAGGAATGCCTGTATATGCAACTATGCAAAATGATGTAAATTATAAAGCAAAATATCCTACTTTAAAATTGGCTATTCTGCATGAAAGAAGAGTAGAACTGGCATTTGAACATCATCGCTGGCATGATTTAACCAGATTTTTTAATGCAAATGAGCTTGTTGCTTATTTCCAATCTAAATCACAAGCAAATTTTGATAATTCACCTTTAAACAACATTACTTCTAAGGATTATTATTTTCCAATACCTTATAATGAGTTTAAATTGGATCCTCTTAAAATGTATCAGAATCCAGGTTATTAATTTTATTTAAATCAGCCCTATTGGATTTGAATTGATAATAGTTTTATCTATTTAAAAGAGCACTAAGCAATTAGTGCTCTTTTTTTTGCTTAGCTAATCTGGATTACCAGTATAATTTATTATCTTATCAGTTGTTTTTATAGTTGATAAGAAAACACAATTCCTTTAAGTATTATTAAATTCCCACAATATGACAAATACTGTTCAACACACCACACTGCAAAAAATCTTAAGAATACTATTAGGGGCTTTTATGGTATTAGCCGCTATTGGGCATCTTACTAACCAAAGATTAGAGTTCCAAGCGCAGGTTCCCGATTGGATTCCATTGAGTAAAGACCTTGTTGTGATTTTATCGGGTATTGTAGAATTGGGACTAGGTTTAAGCATGATTTTTTGGAAAGGCCAAAGAGTAAGAGTTGGATTGGTATTGGCCATATTTTATGTATTGATCTTTCCGGGAAATATTAATCAATATGTAAACCATATCAGTGCCTTCGGACTTGATACGGATAAGGCAAGATTGATTCGATTATTTTTTCAACCTGTTTTGATAGTATGGGCTTTATGGTCTACTGGTGCTTTGAAATATTATTTTAAAAGATGAAATAAATCATAAAAAATATTTCAATTATTTTTTACTGGTATCTACTTTTTAAAAGATCTTTCATCCAGCAATTAATCTCCCATTGGTTGCCTAAAAATTCGCCCGTATAAGGCATTACCTGCTGATAGGGTGGTGCGCCATATTCTGGTGTAATCGTAAAAGCATTTACTTGTTGCTGTTTTTTTAAAGCTATTAAACTATCCCACCACTGAAGGTGCTTATTAAGTATTATTTCATTTTCAGGTGATCTGGGGTCGATCACTTGCGGACCTTCATTGAAACCTACACGAGCATGTAAATGATGCGTATGAGCTATAGCCGCTTGAACCGCTTCTTCCTGGTCATCCAATAAACTTTCAGCCACATTGCACCAATGAGAAATATCGAGTGCTATTTTTAGTTCAGGTGCTTTTTGTAAATATTGCTGGGTAATATGTGCAGCAAACGACCACTTACCCCTATGTGTTTCATGCAAAGTTTCTACACCTGTTTCCTTGAAAATTTCATTTGCAATTTCAAACAATAACAGATTCTGCTCCATTGAATAATAATCCTTACCCGTTTGTGAATTAATAAACAATGGGTTTAATGAAGCTAAACTATATAGGTGTTCTTTGAAAACTTCTTGATGAGTAGAAAAATCTTTTTCTACAGTTTGCCAATGCTGTCCAATCACCTGTAGTTCGTATTTTTTTAAACCATTTTTGATCTCTTCTTTTTCACTTTCTGAAAGTGTAAAAGGGAAACCCATTTCAACACCATCGTATCCAGCAACTTTTACTTGTGAGAAAAAATCATCCCATGCAATATTTTCGCATCCCCAACGAGGGCAGAAAAATAGTAGTTCCATTTTCTCAGCTTTTTAATGTTTGTGATTATTTATTTAACGTGTAAAGTAATCTCCTTTTCTTTGATCAGAAAATCTGCATCCGTTAATTTCCTGATACCACTTTCTAATAACAGATTATCTGCAACCATTGCAATGGGTTGAATACAGGACATATTTTTTTCTCTGAAGGGAATATTATAACTCAGGTTGTAGGCCGAAATAATCGACCATCTAGATTTGTCAGAAGTATTGGCTGCAGACCGATGAAGAATATTACTGTGAAAAAATAATGCATCACCAGGATTTAATTCAACATATACTAATTCACAAACCTTTTCAGCAGCATTTACAAAATCCATGTCAGCTCCCTGTTGCTCCCCTGCAAAACCGTGTTCAAATCTTTGCATTTTATGACTGCCTTTCAATACCTGCAGACATCCGTTTTCTTTTGTTGCTTCTGTTAAAGCTACCATCACAGAGATCATTGCTTCGGGATATAAAAACCCATTTTTATACCAATATCCATAATCCTGATGCCATTCCCATGCACCTCCAACTTTGGGTTCTTTCTGCATAACTTTCGAATGAAAATGGCACACTTCTCCCTCTGTTCCTAAAAGACCTGCAACTGCATGCACCATTCTTTCTGAACGAGACATTAAACCAAAAGAATCATCACCAGGAGTAAACCACAAAGTAAGCCTTGTGCGATTTCCACTCTGATCATTAAAGTCCATGGAATTACCAATTACTGAATCATCAATCGAAAGGTTGTATAATAGATTGGTTTCTTCAACTGAAAAAAAACTTCTTTTAATCAGGTAACCATCCTGATGATATGCTTTCAGTTCCTCCTGCGATAACTGGTAGTTCATAAATAATTCTTTAAGTTGTTATTTAGCTAATAATAACTGTCCAATATGATATGTCAATAGAAACTTTCTATTGACATATCATACCCAATTTAAAGATTAATTCAGATACTTCATGTCTTCTTCAGATAAATCTATTTGGATAGATTCACAATTTTCTTCAAAGTGTTTTAAAGATGATGTGCCGGGTATTGGCAAAATGAAAGGGGAACGTTTTAACAACCAGGCAAGATTAATCTGTGCTTCGGTTCGATGATATTTTCTTGCCAGTTCGCTAATTCTATTGTCTTTTTTTGGAAGCGCATTCATTAATGAGAAATAGGGGATGAGCGGAATTTTATTTTCTTCACAGATTTTCAAAATTTCTTCTCCTCCTCTGTTTTCTCCATAAGGAGTTTTTAATGTGGTACGTTGTGCATGTCCATACATATTTTCCACAGTTGCAATTTTGCCCATTGAGATAGCAATGTTTAACTCATCAACATTAACATTACTCACACCTACATGTAATATTTTCCCTTCCTTTTGTAATTCGAGCATGGCATCCATACATTCTTTAAAGGGTATATCGCTATGAGGCATTACTCTAAAGTGCACTAATGAAATTTGTTCCAGTTTAAGAGTTTGTAAATTATTGTCAATGCTTGTTCTTAAATTTTCTGGACGATTAAAAGCGATCCAACTTTTATCTGGTCTGCGAGTAGCGCCCACTTTAGTGCAGATGATAAGATCTTTTTGATAAGGATATAAGGCTTCAACAATCAGTCGATTCGTTACATCTTCTCCATAATAATCTGCCGTATCAATAAAATTGATTCTATTTTCTCTGGTCTTTCTCAATATTTCCAGGGCTTCCTTTCTGTTGGGTGGTTCGCCATATATTCCTTCTCCTGTTAATCTCATGGTACCATAACCCAGTCTATTCACTTTTAAAGGACTGTTCGAATCTGGAGCAATAATAATTTCAGATGTATTTTTTGTATCGGTCATAATTGTAATTCAGTTAGAATGTAAACAAAGCAATTTGCATATTGTTTACAACTGAGTTGTTCATTTAAAAACTAGGAACGTTAAAATGATGTTCAATCCATTAATTGCTGTTGAATCTTTTCTTTAACAGAATCTGAAAGTTTTAAATGCTTGTATTCATGCGTGTGCTTAGCATTGTCACCAATAGTTTTTGTTTGTTTTTGAAATAACATACACAAACTACAGATTGATAAATGAATTTGTAACCGGATCCATTCTAAAACAGTTAGTCGACTCTCTTCATTTTTCGAAATGAGATAGGTCGCCTTTTTGCATGTGATATGAATCAATTGTTTCAAATTATCAAGGATTTATCCAATTTTTTGTAAGGCAGCTTCTTAAGTGCAATTTTGCTCTATGCATCAGCACCCAATAGTTAGACGCTGTAATATTTAATACCTTACAAATCGCATCTGAATCATGCCCCTCCATGAATTTCAATACAAAAACTGATTGTTGCAATTGTTGTAATTTGCTTTTGCATTGTTCTAAAATGCTATAGAACTCTTTTTTTTCTATCGGTTGATGATAATTAATCCCCCAATCTCCAGGTCCTGCTTCAGATGTCCAGTGTTCTTCTTCATTAAAAAAAGAATCAGAGGCATCGAACTCCGAAGGACTAGAAATCTGATTAGCCTTTTTCCTAAAATGATCAATGATTTTATTTTTACAAATAGCGTAAAGCCAGTTTTTTTCAGAAGCTGCTCCTTTAAAACTGTCCCTGTTCTTCCAGGCACTCAAAAAAGTATCCTGTACAATATCCTCTGCTATTCCAGTATCGTTCACACGCACCATCGTATATGAATACAATTGGTCTGCATAATTGTTAACCCATAACTGGGGATTGAAATTGGTTAGTCTGCTCATACTTATTCAGCTAAAGTAATATAATAAGCAACACTAATTCTGTTTTCAGATATTGAAATGAAGGTTAAAAAAAGGTTAAAGGGCTGATTGCCTGTAAGGAATAATTTGAATTGTAGTCTATACCTCAAAATATATTAAACTAATTCAAACATGAAACTAATCAGCTTACAAATTTTGACCCTGTTTTTTACAATAATTGTACATGCGCAAGAAGGTCATTTCTATAACACAAATGGTGTTGCCATTAAAGGATATGATCCTGTAGCTTACTTCACTCAAAATAAGGCAATTGTTGGAAATGACAGTATTTCGATGGAATGGAGCGGAAGCGTTTGGAAGTTTGTATCTAAAGAAAATTTACAACTATTTACAAATGACCCAAAAAAGTACGCTCCTGTGTATGGCGGTTTCTGTGCCTATGGAACGAGCGAAAAACATCTTTCACCTACAGACCCCAATGCATGGACTATTGTTAATAATAAATTGTATCTAAACTATAATCTAAAGG
>Ga0194037_1003019_pt1 | contig 10690 bp, 10 predicted proteins | sample JunL306m_MetaG_FD_148653 | JGI IMG/M metagenome (GOLD analysis project Ga0194037, IMG submission 148653) | Anoxic zone freshwater microbial communities from boreal shield lake in IISD Experimental Lakes Area, Ontario, Canada - Jun2016-L304-6m | ecosystem: Environmental > Aquatic > Freshwater >...
AATCACAGTTGCGCGAACCATTGGTATATGGTGAGAAAAATTTTCAGCAAGTTACCGAGGACATCTTGCGCCCTATTGAAGTGAAGCCATCTCGTTTATGGTACATTGGTTTTTTCATTGCTGTTACTCTATTATTATTTGGAGTATTCAGTTTATATCGTGAGGTAACTTACGGTATTGGCCAGTGGAACTTAAATAAAACAATTGGATGGGGTTGGGATATTACCAACTTCGTTTGGTGGGTAGGTATTGGTCATGCGGGTACTTTAATTTCTGCTGTATTATTATTATTCCGTCAAGGTTGGAGAACAGGGGTAAACCGTGCTGCTGAGGCAATGACTATTTTCGCCGTTATGTGTGCTGGTCAATTCCCTATCTTCCACATGGGTCGTGTTTGGTTAGCGTTTTTCATTATGCCTTATCCTAACTCACGTGGTCCATTATGGGTGAACTTTAACTCACCTTTATTATGGGACGTATTTGCCATCTCTACTTATTTCACTGTTTCATTATTATTCTGGTACTCTGGTTTATTACCCGATCTAGCTACTGTGCGTGATCGTGCTTTTACTAAACTAAGACAAAAATTATACGGTATTGCTGCATTTGGTTGGACAGGTTCTACTAAACATTGGCAACGTCACGAGAGCTTATCTTTAGTATTAGCGGGTTTAAGTACTCCATTAGTATTGTCGGTACATACTATTGTATCTTTTGACTTCGCTACATCCGTTATTCCTGGCTGGCATACCACTATCTTCCCTCCTTATTTCGTAGCGGGTGCCATCTTCTCTGGCTTTGCGATGGTACAATCTTTATTAATTGTAGTACGTAAGGTTTTCGGATTAACCGACTATATTACTATTGGACACATCGACTTAATGAATAAAGTTATTGTACTTACAGGATCTATTGTAGGTATTGCTTACTTAACAGAATTATTTATGGGTTGGTATTCTCAAAATAAATATGAAGGATATACATTCTGGTATTCTCGTGCCTATTTATTTAGTCCTTATGGTTGGAGCTATTGGGGTATGATGGCTTGTAACGTATTGTCTCCTCAAATTTTCTGGTCAAGAAAAATGAGAAGAAATGTTTTTGTTACTTTTTTCATGAGTATCATTGTAAATATTGGTATGTGGTTTGAGCGTTTCGTAATTATTGTAACTTCTTTATACCGTGACTATTTACCATCTAGCTGGTCTGTTTACTATAGCCCATCTATTTACGAGGTAGGTTTCTATTTAGGTACTTTTGGTTTATTCTTTACTTGCTTCTTCTTATTTGCTAAATATTTCCCTGTTATTGCGGTAGCAGAAATTAAATATGTATTGAAAAGAAGCGGAGAATCTTTCAAACCTGAATTTGAAAAATTGGAAGCAGAGCCTTTGGATAAATTTGTTCACGATAATGCGCATGCACATTAATTATAATATCGATTAAGAAAAAAATTATGGCACAAAAGAAATTTGTAGTTGGCTGTTTTGATGAAGAAAAAGTTTTATTTCCTGCAGTAAAGCAAGTGCGTACTGCTGGCTATAAAATCAAGGACGTATACACACCCTTCGCCGTGCATGGTTTAGACCACGCATTGGGTATGCGCGAAACAAGCTTACACACTGCTGGTTTTATTTATGGTATTACAGGTACAGCCACTGCGGTGAGTGCCATTAGTTGGATTTTCACGAAGGACTGGCCTTTAAACATTGGTGGTAAACCCCACTTTGCTTTACCAGCTTGGATACCTATTATATTTGAGTTAACCGTTTTATTTGCAGCAGTAGGAATGGTAATGACTTTTTGTTGGTTATGTCAATTAGCACCTGGTGTGAAGAAGCATCATTTTCATAAGCGTGCTACCGACGATTTATTTGTAATGGTCATTGAGTGTACCGATAAAACAAACACAGATGATTTAGTGGCCTTCTTAAAATCGAATGGTGCCATTGAAACAGATGTGCAAGTAGCAGAAGAAGGATGGTGGTTTGGTACTTATGATAAAGCGGACAATTTATATAATACTAAACAAGTGGCTCTTTAAGGACTATAAATAATTAGAGAAGAAATAATTAGATAAAGAATAATCTAAACAGTACGATGAATAAATATAACATTAATAAGAATTTGCTTTTAACTATTGCTATTGCAGCCATTAGCTTGGTAAGCTGTGATGAAGTGAAGCGTACGCCTGGTACTGTCTATATGCCTGATATGGCTTATAGCCGTGCTTATGAAACCTATGCCGATCATAGCAACTTAACAGAAAAAGGTATTCATTATGATAACCTTCCTGTGGCAGGTACTATTGCACGTGGCAAGGAAATGCCTTTCCCTTATGCAAAAGATAAAGCAGGTGATACAACAAATTACAATGCTTCTAAATTAGTTCCAAACCCTATCGATTCTTTAGTGGGAAGAGACGCTGCCGAAGCAGAGCGTTTGTATTTAGTGAATTGTGGTATTTGTCATGGCCCTAAATTAAATGGCAATGGCCCTTTATATAAAGATGGTAATGGTCCTTATGCTGCAAAACCTGCGACATTAGTAGGCGATGCAAAATATGAGAACATGCCTGCTGGTCAAATGTTTTATTCTGTGGCTTACGGAAAAAACTTGATGGGTTCTTATGCATCACAATTGAGCAAGCGTCAACGCTGGATGATAATAAAATATATTAAGAATAAACAAAAGAAGTAAGATGGCATCTATTAAAGAGCAATTCGAAATTCCTGGTACTCTTAAAACATGGTCTTATGCATTAATAGGCATAGGCGCCGCTGCTTTATTGTACGGTATGTTTACCAAAGGATTTAGTTCAGACGAACATGAGCAAGTACATTTTTGGGGAACCTTAATGTACAATACTATTTTTTGGACTTTAGTAACCAATGCTGCTATGTTCTTTATATGTTTTAATACTATGGCGCAAGCTGCTTGGATGCAATCTTTCAGAAGAATTGCAGAAGCTATTTCTACTTTAGTACCCATTTTTGGCGGCATTACTTTATTAGTATTATTCTATGTAGTATTAAGTCATAATCATCATATCTATCATTGGTTAGATGCGGAAGCAGTGGCCAAGGATCCTATCTTAAAAGGGAAGGCTGGTTTCTTGAATCCAACTTTCTTTATTATATGGACTTCACTTACCATTATTCTTTGGAGTTATTTCGGATACAGAATGCGTCAAATTAGTTTGGAAGCAGATATCGCTCCAATGGATCACGAAACTGCGCATAAATTTAATATTAGAAGCATGACCCGCTCAGGATTTTTCTTAGTGTGGTTTGGTTTAACAGTAGCCTCTACTGTGCCTTGGTTATGGTTAATGAGTATTGACGCACATTGGTATTCAACTATGTATAGCTGGTATACTTTCGCAAGTTCATTTGTGGCAGGTATGGCCTTAATCGCATTATGGTTAGTGTACATGAAAAACAAAGGCTATATGGAATTATCAAACAGCGAGCACTTACATGACGTAGGTAAATTCATGTTTGCCTTCTCTATATTCTGGACTTATTTATGGTTCTCTCAATACATGCTTATTTGGTATGCCAATATTCCTGAAGAAACAGTTTATTTCAAGCACCGTGTGCAAGGAGCGTACAAACCTATTTTCTTCTTAAACTTATTTATCAATTTCCTTTGCCCATTAATTATATTAATGAAGCGTTCTGCTAAACGTAATTTTACTTTAGTAGCCTTTATGTCTGTACTTATTTTATTTGGACACTGGATTGATTTTTACCAAATGGTAATGGGTTCTTTAATGAAAGAACATGTTTCATTAGGTTTATTAGATTTTGGTATTTTATCTTTCTTCGTTGGTGTAATGATATTAATGGTAGCGCGCTCTTTAGCAAGTAAGCCTTTAATACCTAAATACCATCCTTTCCTTAAAGAAAGTATTATTCATCAAGTATAATTTTTGATTTAGAAAAAACGAAATATGAGTTTAATTTTATCTGTTGCAATCATCGTCTTTATTTTCGTGGTAATTTTTCAAATTGCCAAAGCAAGTGAATACGTATCTATTTTAAAAGGGTAAGAAGCCAGTCGTCAACAAAACAATAAAATCAACGGATTTTTGATGGTTGCTTTTTTGGTCCTAGGCTTCATAGGTATTTACGTTTGTAATAAAGCCTATTACGGTAAAACGCAGTTAGCACAAGGTGCTGCAAGTATTCAAGGTGAGAAAGTAGATCAAATGCTTTTTGTGACTTTAATTATTACAGGTATTGTATTTGTAATTACCCAAGTATTATTATTCTGGTTTGCGTATAAATACCAAGAAGATAAAAATAGAAAAGTATTCTTCTTTGCACATAGCACTAAATTAGAATTAATTTGGACCGCTATTCCTGCTATTGCATTAACTGTACTAGTAGTTTTTGGTTTACGTAACTGGTTTTTCTTCACAGGAGAACCTCCTAAGAATGCTATGGTGATAGAAGTAACAGGAAAACAATTTGGTTGGATATTCCGTTACCCAGGAAAAGACGCTGTATTTGGAAAAAAATATTATAAGAATATTGACCCTGCTACTAACTCTGTTGGTATTATCTGGGACGATACTTATTCAAAAGACGATATTTTAACAGAGCAAACCATGTATGTCGTAAAAGGCAAACCTGTTAAATTAATTTTAGGTTCAAGAGATGTAATTCACGATGTAGGGTTAACGCATTTCCGTTTGAAGATGGACGCTGTGCCTGGTATTCCTACCACTATGTGGTTTACACCTATCTACACTACAAAAGAAATGCGTGAGAAAACGGGTAACCCCAATTTTGCTTATGAAATTTCTTGCGATCAAATGTGTGGAAATGGGCACTACTCTATGAAAGGCGTTATTGAAGTGGTAGATCAAGAAGAGTATGATTTATGGATGGCTAAACAAAAGCCACAATACTACACTGCTTTTCCTGAAAAGGATCCCAGCGCAGTGCCGGTAGTAAAAGCAGATACTACTACTAAAGTAACTACAGCAAAAATGTAAAATAATTTTAAGGTTTAGCAAGCTTTATAATAGAGCCAACAAAACACTTAGAATTTTTAAAATAGAAAGATTAAAATATTTAAATAAAAGGTATGAGTCACGAAGCAGTTTTACACGGTCATGAAAGTCACGGACACGATGATCATGGTCATCATGAACACCATGATACTTTCTTAACTAAATATGTATTTAGTCAAGACCATAAAATGATCGCGAAGCAATTCTTGATCACAGGTATGGTTTGGGCAGTATTAGGTGGTTTAATGAGCGTACTATTCCGTTTGCAATTAGGTTATCCTGATGCAAGTTTTCCTTGGTTAGAATCTATCTTAGGTAAATGGGCAAAGGGTGGTCAAATTACACCAGAAGCTTATTATGCTTTAGTAACCACTCACGGAACGGTATTAGTATTCTTTGTATTAACAGCAGGTTTGTCTGGTACTTTTGCGAACTTTTTAATTCCACTTCAAATTGGTGCACGCGATATGGCGTCTCCATTTTTAAATATGTTAAGCTATTGGTTCTTCTTTACTGCAAGTATTGTAATGTTATCTTCTTTATTTGTTGAAACAGGACCTTTCAGTGGTGGTTGGACAGCCTATCCTCCATTGTCAGCTTTACACGATGCTTCTCCTGGTTCTAAAACAGGTATGGATTTATGGATAATCGCGATGGCCTTATTCGTTGTCTCTTCTTTATTAGGAGGCTTGAACTATATCGCAACTATCTTGAACATGCGTACGAAAGGAATGAGCATGACTCGTTTGCCTTTAACTATATGGGCATTGTTCTTTACAGCAGTATTAGGGGTATTATCTTTCCCAGTATTATTGTCTGGTATGATCTTATTAATTTTTGATAGAAACTTCGGAACAAGTTTTTATCTTTCTGATATTTATGTAAATGGTGTGGGCGCTTTATCAAATGAAGGTGGTTCTGCTATTTTATTCCAACACTTATTCTGGTTCTTAGGACACCCTGAGGTATACATTATCTTATTACCCGCCATGGGTATGGTTTCTGAAATCATGTCAGTGAATTCTCGTAAACCTATCTTTGGTTATATGGCTATGTTGGGTTCTTTATTTGCTATTGCTATTTTAGCCTTCTTAGTTTGGGCGCATCATATGTTCGTTACAGGATTAAATCCATTCTTAGGATCGGTATTCGTTCTTTTAACTTTATTAATTGCGGTACCTTCTGCTATTAAAGTATTTAACTGGTTAACTACTTTATGGAGAGGTAATATTCGTTTCACACCAGGTATGTTATTCGCTATAGGATTTGTAAGTTTATTTATCTCTGGTGGTTTAACAGGCATATGGTTGGGTAACGCTGCATTAGATATTTATTTACATGATAGTTATTTCGTAGTAGCGCATTTTCATATAGTAATGGGTGTGGCTTCTATGTTTGGTATGTTCGCAGGTGTTTATCATTGGTTCCCTAAAATGTATGGTCGCTATTTAAATAATTCATTAGGGTACATCCACTTCTGGATTACAATAGCTGGTGCTTATTTAATTTTCTGGCCAATGCATTATCAAGGTTTAGCAGGTATGCCTCGTCGTTATTTTGATTTTAGTATTTGGGAGAGCTTTAAACAATTTGCTGAATTAAATCGTTTTATTAGCACCGTAGCAATGATTGTTTTTGCAACACAAATTTTATTCTTAATTAATTTCTTCTACTCAATATTTAAAGGACGTAAAGTAACCGTGTTAAATCCATGGGAAGCAAATACTTTGGAGTGGACTACACCAATTCGTCCTGGTCATGGTAACTGGCCTGGTGAAATACCAGAAGTACACCGTTGGCCTTATGATTACGGTAAAGATGGGCATGACTTTATTCCACAAACCACTCCAGTGGGTGCGGATGAAACAGAAACACACTAGTTAACAATATTCAGTTTTACAATGCCCTGATTTCAGGGCATTGTAATTTGATACAATTGTGGTTGAACTTTCTTTTTGTTGAATTATAATTTTGAAAAAAAATATTTCTTGAAACAAACACTTACTAATTACGCACAGTTAATGAAATTCACCCTGAGTTTTACAGTGGTGTTTACTTGTGTAATTTGTTATATGTTGGCTCCCAAAGTCATGGCCTATGATTGGTCCATGATTTTACTTTTAACTTTTGCGGGTTTATGTATAACAGGAAGTGCGAACGCTATTAACCAGGCTGTTGAAAAAGATACCGATGCTCAAATGAAGCGTACAGCGAATCGCCCTGTGGCAGCTGGAAGAATGTCTCAACAAACGGCTTATACTTTTGCTATAATTACGGGAGTGTTAGGAGTAGCCATTATGTGGAAGTATTTTAATTTTTCTGCTGCACTACTTTCTGCTTTTAGTTTATTCTTATATGCTTTTATTTATACGCCGCTTAAAAAAATAAATTCAATCGCTGTTTTAGTGGGTGCTTTTCCAGGAGCCCTTCCTTGTTTAATTGGATATGTAGCAGGCAATGACGATTTTGCTTATGCAGGCTGGGCATTATTCTTAATTCAATTCTTATGGCAGTTCCCACATTTTTGGGCTATTGCTTGGGTGTCTCATACCGATTATTCTAGAGTGGGTTTTAAATTATTACCTGCTAAAGAAGGACCTACACGTTTCACAGCCTTACAATCTATTATGTATGCAGTGCTAATGATACCTGTTGGTTTTATTCCTTATTATTTAAACCTAACAGGTCAAGTAAGTATGTGGATTTTACTAGTGGCCAATATTTTTATGGTGGTGCAATGTATTAGATTGTATCAAAACATGGGCGTGCCCGCAGCAAGAAGAGTTATGTTTAGCAGTTATATTTATTTACCTATTGTTTATTTAGCCTTACTCGCAGATAAATTATAAAATATATTTTATGGCAACAGAATTAAATACAAGCGTTGGAAAAAATAAGATGCATCCCTACAAGATGGTTTTATATGCAGGACTGGGCAGCATTGTAATGATGTTTGCTGGTTTAACCAGTGCCTATATTGTAAAAAAGAGCCAGGCCAACTGGTTGGATTTTGAACTACCTAAGGTTTTCTTTATTGCTACCGTAGTTATACTGCTAAGTAGCTTTACCATTCAAATGGCAGTTAAAAAAGCCAAAGAAGGCCAACAGAGCAGTTACCGTGGATTCTTAACTGTAACCGCCATTTTAGGGGTAGTTTTTATGATTTTACAGGTCCAAGGCTTCATGGCGCTTCAAGCTAATAATATTGCTTTAACGGGTCCAAGAAGCAATTCAGCAGCCTCATTTTTGTTCGTTATTACCATTTTGCACCTATTGCACGTTTTAGGTGGGGTAATTGCGCTTATTGGGGTGTCTTTTAAGTCATTTTTGGCCAAAAACAACACAGAAAATACCTTGCCGGTAGAATTGCTATCAACCTACTGGCATTTTGTAGATATACTTTGGATTTACCTTTTTGTCTTCCTTCATTGGATTGGATAAAAGGGCTGAGTTTTGTTAAAGATTAATACAAAAAAACCCGGTTTTTTGATACGAATATCCTTGATAGCCAATATTTTTGCACTGAAATAGAAATTGAACATGTCAACAACAACAACCGCTTCGCCAAATGAAGCAAAATTATGGGGAGGAGGAAAAAGCCCCTTTAGTTCTGAGTACGGAAAAGTAATGATGTGGTACTTTTTAATGAGTGACGCCTTTACTTTTGGTGCTTTTTTAATCTCTTATGGTACAGTCCGTTTTTCAACCAACGGATGGCCTAACTCTAACGAAGTATTTAGAAGTTTCCCATTTGCTCCAGCAGGAGTGCATGCACCCTTGGTGTTTGTAAGTATCATGACCTTTATATTAATCGTTAGCTCTGTGACCATGGTATTAGCAGTACATGCTGGTAAAAACATGGATAAGCAAGGTGTAGTGAGAAATATGATTTTAACTATTATTGGAGGTCTTGCCTTTTTAAGTTGTCAAGCTTGGGAGTGGAATCATTTATTTCATGAAGGTGCTTGGTGGGGAGCGAATCCTTTTTTAAATGCAGATGGTACAGCAAGCTCTACTAACTTTACCAATTTCTTTTTTACCATTACAGGTTTTCATGGCTTCCACGTATTTAGCGGGGTCGTTATTAATATCATCATGCTTATCATGACACTTATGGATAAGTTTGAACAAAGAGGTCATTACTTAATGATTGAAAAAGCTGGTTTATACTGGCACTTTGTAGACCTAGTTTGGGTATTTGTATTTACTATATTTTATTTATTATAACTAGCATTCAAAAATTTATATGTCACATTCACACACAGATCACGAAGCGCATAACGCAGAAGCTATTGCAGAAATTAAGAAAGTAACCATTATCTTATCGGTATTTACTATTATTGAATTAATCTTAGGTTTCTGGATGATGAGCATGACTTCAGTGGGCTTAAAATTAGCTATTAAAGGAACCATTGTTATATTAATGATGGCCAAGGCTTTCTATATTGTTGCTTATTTTATGCACTTAAAGCATGAAGTGAAAAACTTAATCATGACCATTGTAGTGCCCTTATTATTATTTGTATGGTTTATTGGCGCTTTCTTATGGGATGGTAATTCATTTAGAAATTTACGTAACGACTACGATTCTTATTTTAAAGAGCAAGCCACTATTAAAGTAGAGAAGAAAGAAGAAGAGCCTGAAGCAACAAAGCATGAGGCTGCTGAATCAAAACATGAAACAGTAGAAACCAAAAAAGAAACTACTAAACCAGAACCAGCTCCTTATTATTAGTAGGCGGTTTAAGGTAAAAGTATTACTGAATAAAAAGAAACTAAACCACCTCAATTTCAGGGGTGGTTTTTAAATATTTAAGATGTCTAAGAAGTCGGTTTATGGTTTATTGATTGCACTAGTAATGCCTGTGGCCTGTTACTTGTGGTTAAAATCGGCAAGTGATACCGCTGTTATCATGCCTCGCCATTATTTATTGGATACGGTTTTTGAGCAAGTGGTAGATGGCAAACAAAAATCGGACAGTGTTTGGCATACCACCAAGAATATACAATTGGTGAATCAATTGGGCGATACGGTTAATTTATATGACCAGCAAGGAAAAATAATTATTCTGGATTTATTTTTTACGAGCTGTGGAAGTATTTGCCCAAGACTTACTAATAATATGAGTAAGCTGCAACATTCTTTCACAAGAGGAGGAGATATTCGTAAAAAGGTAGACACTTCTATTGTTCATTTTATGTCTATTAGTGTAGACCCTGTTAGAGACAGCGTTCCTGTATTAAGAGCCTATGCCAATAAGACGGGCGTGATTGCCGATAATTGGTGGCTACTTACTGGTAGTCGCGATTCTATATATAATTTTGCATTTGAAGAATTAAGAGTAGACAAATTTAGCCAAGAACCAATTAGCCCCGATTTTGTGCATACTAGCCGCTTTATTTTAATAGATAAAAAAATGCAAATTCGCGGCTACTACAGTGGCTTAGATTCTGCCTCACTTTTAAAATTGGCGAAGGACGTAGGCTATTTAATGCTAGAGAAAGACAAGACGAAGAAGAATAAAGTATTTCAAGACATTGTAGACCTAAGCTGGCTTTGGTTATTAATTATATTGATGGTGAGTGGCTTTGTTTACTATTTTAATACTAAGTTTAATAAAACAGCAAAAAAATAGTAAGTTATTTATTGAAAGTATTTATTTTGCA
>Ga0194037_1003020_pt1 | contig 10689 bp, 7 predicted proteins | sample JunL306m_MetaG_FD_148653 | JGI IMG/M metagenome (GOLD analysis project Ga0194037, IMG submission 148653) | Anoxic zone freshwater microbial communities from boreal shield lake in IISD Experimental Lakes Area, Ontario, Canada - Jun2016-L304-6m | ecosystem: Environmental > Aquatic > Freshwater >...
CTTTTCCATGCATAATAGTCTCCAGTATTGTGACATAACTTATACAGGCTAAGTCAATACTATAGCACGAATTATGCACCATTTCACTGTTTTTATTATGGTTTTAGCCGTAAAATGGAACAGGCTTAGATAACGCATGAACCATGGAACAAGGAGCATCGGATGATTTTCGTGAGTGATAGCCTTTCCCCATCAGCGCTGTTCGTCGTGGCGAGTATGCTCTTCACGGCTTGCTCCGGCCTTCCTGGTCTCATGTCGACACGACGCGACGGCCGGGGTCAAAAGGTCGCCACCCTCATCATGATCGTCGGAGCGGTGGCGGGGATCACCGGCGCGCTCCTGACACTCCTGACAGCCACATCCGAACGATATGTCATTCAGGAGGGATTCCTCCTCGGCGGGGCCGAGTGGGGGATCGATCCCCTGTCCGCCTTTTTCCTCATCCCTCTCTTTCTGGTCGCCGGCTGCTGCGCTCTCTACGCGGTGGGATATTTCCCCGAGGCGAAGCATCCGTCAACCGCGCCGCGACTCACCTTTTTCTTCGGCCTTCTTACCGCGTCGGTGGCGCTGGTCGTCACCGCGTGTGACGGTATCCTCTTTCTGGTAGCGTGGGAGGTCATGGCTTTGGCATCCTATTTTGCACTCACTACCGAAGACCATAGGCAAGAGGTTCGGGATGCGGGGATACTCTTCCTGATCTCTGCTCACATCGGTACTCTCGCACTCTTCGCGCATTTTTCGCTGCTCAAGGGAGAAACCGCCACGTTTGTTTTCCCCGGCGCCGGCGTCCTCGACGGATCGACCCTGGCGGCAACGGCGATCTTTCTGACCGCGCTGGTCGGATTCGGCTTCAAGGCCGGGATCATGCCGTGCCATATCTGGCTCCCCTCGGCCCACGCGGCGGCCCCCAGCCACGTCTCGGCGCTCATGTCCGGGGTCATCATCAAGACCGGTATCTATGGCCTGGTCCGGGTTACTTCGTTTTTCCATGCTCCCCCTTCCTGGTGGGGGATGACACTCCTGGCGCTCGGCATCGTATCGGCCGTGGTCGGAGTGCTCTTCGCCATCGGCCAGCATGACCTGAAGCGACTTCTTGCCTACCACAGTATTGAAAATATCGGGATCATTGCCATGGGGATCGGGGTCGCCCTGCTCGGCGGAAGCTCGGGAAACATCCCCTTGCAAATCCTCGGCATGGGGGGAGCGCTCTTCCATGTCCTTAATCACGCACTCTTCAAGGGGCTCCTCTTTCTTGGGGCCGGGTCGGTCATCCACGCGGCCGGGACCCGGGAGATCGACCTGATGGGAGGGCTTGCAAAGCGGCTCCCCCTAACCGGACTCTTCTTTCTTGTCGGCGCGACGGCCATCTGCGGCTTGCCGCCGCTCAACGGTTTTGTCAGCGAATACCTCATCTATCTCGGCCTCTTTCGGGGAGTCAGCGGTATCGGAGCCACCGTGGCCACCGGGGTTCCGTTCATGGCCCTCGCCGTCCCGGCGCTGGCACTGGTCGGGGGACTGGCCGTTGCCTGCTTTGTGAAGGCCTATGGTATCGTCTTCCTCGGCGCCCCCCGCCGGGAGTCTCCGGCACAGCCACACGAGGCGGGGCGAGGCATGACCGTTGCCATGGGGCTCCTAGCGGTGCTTTGTGTGTTCATAGGGCTCTTCCCGAGGGGTATTGTCCGACTCCTGGAACCGGCGGTGACGGGTTGGCTTCCCCCGTCGGCATCGACAGGCCCCGGGATGACGAAGTTGGCCCCATTGGGATGGATCACCGTCATGGGACTCATACTGATCCTGTTTGGTCTATGCATCGCCCTGTTGGCGCTTAGAAAGCGGGGGGCCGGGGCGACGACCACGGTCACCTGGGACTGCGGGTATCTTCGCCCCTCACCCCGGATGCAGTATACCGCGTCTTCGTTTGCCGGGATGCTGGTCGATCTGTTCGGCTGCGTACTTCGCCCACGGCGGCATCCGCCGCTGATTACCGGCCATTTCCCGGCGCCGGTCGGTTTTTCCAGCCATCTGCCCGAAGCTGTGCTGGAACTGGTCTACCTCCCCCTCCTGAAGCGGGGGAACGACCTGCTCATGCCGTTGCGGAAGCTTCAGCACGGCCAAATACCGCTCTACATCCTCTATATTTTTGTAACGGTCATCGTCCTGCTGGCCTTGGCTCCGTGACGGGGATGAACCTGTTCAGCTATGCTCACGGGTCTCGTGGAACTCCAACCCCTTCCAATTCTCCATGGTATTTTCCAGCCGCCAGGCGCTGGACGCCAGATACGTCAGGTTCCCTTCCCCGTCGATGAAGAGGCTCATCACCTCTTTCTTCCGGAACTCCTCCAGCTGCTTCCTGTCGCCGGTGACCCATCGGGCGGCGGCGTAATTCACCGGCTCGTAACCGGCCTTGACCTTGTATTCGTGCTCCAGTCGATGCATGACCACGTCAAACTGGAGGAGACCCACGGCGCCGACGATCCAGTCCGCCCCCATCATGGGACGAAAGACCTGGGTGGATCCCTCTTCAGCCAGTTGAATCAGTCCTTTTTCCAGTGCCTTGGACTTCATCGGGTCCAGTAGTTTTACCTTGCGGAAGTGTTCCGGGGCAAAATTGGGAATGCCGGTATACTTGATATCTTCTCCGAGGGTGAAGGTGTCGCCGATCTTGATGACGCCGTGGTTGTGGATGCCGATGATGTCGCCGGGAAACGCCTCTTCCACGTTGGTACGGTCCTGGGCCATGAAGATGGTGGCGTTGGCGATGGCCATGTCGCGTCCCAGCCTGAGGTGACGAATCTTCATCCCCCGCGTGAATCTGCCGGAGCATATCCGGAAAAAGGCGATCCGGTCCCGGTGGGCCGGGTCCATGTTCGCCTGGATCTTGAAACAGAAACCGGTGAACGGCTCTTCGTAGGGGGAGACGGAGCGGGTTACCGCCTCACGAGGGAGAGGCGACGGGGCGTGCGCCACAAAGGTGTCGAGAAGCTGCTGGACTCCGAAGGTATTGATGGCGCTACCGAAAAAAACCGGAGTCTGGCGCCCGGCCAGGTATGCGGACAGGTCAAAGGGGTGGGCCGCCCCCTCCAGCAACTCCACGTCATTGCGTAGTTCCGTCACTTGTGAGCCGAGCAGATCGTCCAGCCTCGGGTCGTCGAGGCCGGTGACGCTGACGATCTGGCCGGTACCCCGCTCCGCCTCCGGATCGAAGAAGGCCAATTCCCTGGTTCGGAGGTGATAGGTGCCGCGAAACCGTTTTCCCATTCCCACGGGCCAGGTCATGGGGGCGCACTGAATGTTGAGTACCTTCTCAATCTCGTCAATGAGGTCAATCGGCTCGCGCCCCTCCCGGTCCAGCTTGTTGATAAAGGTCATGATGGGGGTGTGGCGGAGCCGGCAGACTTCAAGGAGCTTTTTGGTCTGGCTCTCCACCCCCTTTACCGAGTCAATGACCATGAGTACCGAGTCCACGGCGGTAAGAACCCGATAGGTATCCTCGGAAAAGTCGTTGTGGCCGGGGGTATCGAGGAGATTGATCTCGTAATCGCCATAGGTGAACTTCATCACCGAGGAAGTGACCGAGATGCCTCGCTGTTTCTCCATCTCCATCCAGTCCGAGGTGGCGTGGCGGGCCGCCTTGCGCGCCCGGACCTCGCCCGCCTGCTGGATTGCCCCTCCGAAAAGGAGGAGCTTTTCGGTGATGGTAGTCTTCCCCGCGTCCGGGTGGCTGATGATGGCAAACGTCCGGCGCCGATCTATCTCCCGCTCATTGTGCTTCGCCATGGTCTGACTCCTGAAAAGTAGGAGCGTCGTTCCGGCGAGAACAGCTTCTCGGCCGGAGGCCGCTCCTGCAAAGCATTAGACACACGAAAGGCGAAGAGGGTATCTTCGCCTTCCACAAGCTCTTATTACCAGACCGACGGAAAAAGGGCAACAGCAATTATCCTGAAAACGGCATTTGAACCACGAAGACACAGAGACACGGAGAAAATCAAGGAATATAATCATCCGGGAGAGAACAAAATCCGACGATCTTGGTCTTGACAACAAGGAAGGAATATGTTTGAGGTATATCCGCAAAAATGAAACGATGAGTTATGGGAAGGAGTAACTGTCATGCCACTTTCAAACAAGTTCGGCTTCATCGGCGGCGGCAACATGGCTGAGGCGCTCATCAGGGGGCTGCTGGCCGGAGGGGTCTCTCCGACGGCCATCATCGTCTCGGAACCGCTGGCCGAACGGGCCGAATTTCTCGCAACCCGCTACAACATCAAAAAGGGGTCCGACAACCTGGATGTCATCACTAAAAGCGACGTGGTGATACTGGCGGTCAAGCCCCAGGTCTGGGGGAGTCTGCAGCTTCAGCTCGCCGACAGCGCCACCCGCGACACGCTCTTCATCAGCATCATGGCCGGCGTCACCACGACCACCATAGAGGCCCCCTTTACGGAAAAAATCCGGCTCACCCGGGTAATGCCCAATACCCCGGCCCTGGTGCTTGCGGGGGCTTCAGCCATCTGCGCCGGCCACCACCCTCTCCCCGGCGATCTTGCTCTGACGCGCCGGATTTTCGAGCTGATAGGCACGGTCTACGTTCTTGAGGAAAAACTCCTGGACGCCGTCACCGGACTCTCCGGCTGCGGTCCGGCCTATGTCCTCACCTTCCTGGAGGCGCTCTCCGACGCCGGAGTAAAGCAGGGGCTACCTCGCGACGTGGCCCTCGGCCTGGCGGTCCAGACACTCCTCGGCACGGCACGGCTCCTCCTGGAGAGTCAGGAACATCCGGCGATCCTCCGGGAAAAGGTAACCTCCCCCGGCGGCACCACCATTGCCGGTCTCCACATCCTGGAACGGCACGGTTTCCGTGGCGCGGTCATGGACGCCGTGGAGGCGGCGACCCGCCGATCAACCGAGCTGGGGGCGCTCAAGGGGAAGTGATTTCTCAATAAGCTCACCCTTCGCGAGCAGATAACCGTACGCCAGACGTAGGTCGGGTTAGGCGCCAGCCGTAACCCGACGATTCAGAGGTGTCGAGTTACGCGATGACGCCGATAACGGTATCTACAACTAATTCAGATAGACAAATTATTATTGGCCAATCCCAGCGTACGTGTGTTGGTCAACATCCCTGATTAGATATTTTGCCCGCAAATCAATGACCCCGCCGCAAGCGACGGGGTATCAGTTTAGTCGATTCACAACAACGCGGCAAGCCGCGGGGAATCCGACTCAGAGAGATTCAATGTCATCAATTCCGGCATGCCGGAATTTAGTCTAAACCTTCAATAACTCTATTTTTTTATTTGCAAAACCGCGCAATTTTATCAGATCGACTATCAGGCCATCCTTTAGCGCCTGATCCATCCTTGCCACATCAAGTTTATCAATCCTTTCCATAAAAGAACTGATGCGACTTATGCGCCAACACCATATTCACCGATAGAACCTTCGGTAATTGTCGACAAAAAAATTCCGGAAGACCATGCCGCGGCGAAGGTCTTCCGGAGGTTTTTCAGGTTACCGGTACAGCCACCCTTGAATCGGGTAACCGCTGCCGAAGGTGGACACCGTGTAGTAATACTGCCCCGACTTCTTCGTCACGGTCAGGGTGTGCCTTGTGGTATAGTCCCCAACGGCGGACTTGGGCGTCCAGTTCTGCTGGACCACGTCGATAGTATAGTTGCCGGCGCCGGTGATGCGGGGGACCCGGGAAATGATGCCGACGTGGCCGCTCCCGCCGCCATTGGAGCAGAGGATATTCCCCTCCTGGGGTTGCGCCGAGCCGCCATTGGCGCACGCCTTGAGTCCCTTCCCGGCGGCCTTGCCGAAGTATTCACCCGCATTGCCGCCGGCGATCTTCTTGCCGTACTTCTGCCAGTAAAACCTGTTGACATACTCCACGCATTGCCATTTATATCCTGTTGAGTACCCAGAGACATTGTTGAGGCCGGAGGTGTAGCCGACGCTGGCCCCGTTGGAATATACCGCCACGCCGTTGTAGCTGCCGAGGTAGGCGCCGTGCTTCGCCGGGGTAGAGGCGAAGGCCGCCGACGCGATAACGATTGCCATGCTGATGCCGAGAGCCGACTTGAGTGTGCGTGTCATGACTGTTTCTCCTTTTGTTGTGGGTTAGTGCATCGTTAACGATTCGTACTCCGCGGTTACCTGTTGCAACGACTTCCTGGCTTCAGTCACCTCCCTTCCCAGCTCTCGCTGTCTGTTTTCCAGTGTCTCCAGGTGTTTGAGCACCATGTCCGACGCCTCCTTGAGCCGGTCGTATTCGCTCTGCAGCTCTTCCCTGGCGGCACTGTTCGCCTCTCTGGACAGCAACTCATACTGTTTCGAGAGACCTTCCTTGTTGTCCCGGACATTTCTCTGGGCGCTTTCGATTTCCTGTTCCACCTCTCGAAGCGCCATCTCGCGAGTGGCGATGGTCACTTCGGCCTTGATGAGCGCCGGAACCAACATCTGCTGTTTGACGAGCAGCAGACGCAGGGCCTGGTTTTCCTTGAGGAGAACTTCCGGATTGTCATCTGAGCACCGTGCGGCGCCGTGAATGCCCAGGAAGACGCCGACCAGAACAACAACGTGTGAGAGTTTCATGACCATCTCCTTTCTTGACAGTTCTTCATGCCGTTTTGGATTGCACATATGGTATTGCCTCCATTGTTCACCTCCTCTGCTCTGTTCACTGTTATACCGTGGTTAAATTCGGCGCCGCACTGAAAGTAATATTGACCAAATCGCCCTTCCCCTACAGACTGATTCCACTTTGCAATCAAGGTGAGACTAAACCACCCCTCACCCCGGCCCTTCCACTGAGAGGGAGAACTTGTTAGGGCTTATAAGGGGATAAGGGGGATTGCGGCGCCAGAAAAATCGCTACTATTTCAACGACACCGTCCCACTCTACGTCCCCTCTCCCCTCCGTGGGAGAGGGACAGGGTGAGGGGGGAATGAGCAACAAGTTGAACGGAACGTGGAATGTCTGCCGCTGATGCCTTCCACTGCAATCAAGCTCGCAACAATAGATAAGGCAACTTCCAAGCCAAGATAGTGAATCACCTGACAGTGGATAAAGCAGTATAAAAACAGCATGTTGTAAAAATTGATTCTTGAGATTCCGAGGAGGTTATTCAAGGTGGGTTTAATACGCGGGTAATGTAACTTGAACGGCCCGCGAGGCGAATACCCGGCGGGCCGTTACCATGGAGGGAACGTGGGTTGTGCTGTGTTGGAACAGGCGGCTATCTGAATTCTATGTCATCGTCACCGATCATTATCTGAAAACCGTAATAAGTTTTAGGTTTAGCTAATCCCTGAATGTTCAGAAATTTAGGTTCCATATCCCTGATGATATTATTAGGGCCGAAGAAAAAACTAAAATCCTTCCGTACTCGTGAAATATACGATTTTATGTTGTCAAAAGATAATTCTATTCCTATTCCTTTTTTTCCCTGTATCTTGTCTCTGTAGAATTTTATTATCTCTTCACAAAGATCATCATTCTTCTTTTTCAGGATACCACTGCAATATTTTCTTTCACTATTGCTGAGATTAGGAAGTATTTCAAGAATACGATGTTTACATAAGAAGTAGAAAAGAACAAAGGGAAGACTTTCGAGCTTACAGGTTATTCCAGACCATTCGACGACATGCTCCTTGGTATGCAGGATCATCTTCCTGGTGCGATTTGCGTAACCGGTCAGAAGCTCGAAGTAAGATGCTGACTCATCGAAATCCCGCGACAGAAATTTGTTTCGCACCGATAAGAGCGGCAGCTCGACCAGCTTAACCGTCGAAGGTTTGTCCGGAGTCGGATAGTAGTATGAGCCATCACGCTCCATCTCCCGTGGTTCGACGTACACATGGCAGATACGGTCGGAGAAGTTGTATATATGATGTTTCTTTCGCCCCCGCTCCCCCTTGATCTTGCCATAGAATTGGGCTGCGATGGTCAGGCACGCGCACATATTTGCCGTCCCTCCGGCAACCAGAAAAATCACTTCCATGTCCGGTTGCGAGGAGAGCTTGAAGGCTTCGTCGATGCAGAGTTCCAGGAAGAGTTGCGCCTCCACTTCCGTGCGTACAATCTTGATTCTCCTTTCATTGTCAACCTTGGTGACATGGTCGTCATCAGCCACTCGCGGTACGAGGATGTCATCTTTACCGAAGCGTATTTCCGACTGCTTCAAGCAAAAGTCATTCAAAAAATCCGAAAACTTGCCATTGTCGAAAAGATGGCTTTCACATGCCTCACGACCATCACTGGTGGTCACGATGCGGATGGTCGACGGCATCTGACCGGCCGCGTTCATGCACCAGAGGGCCTCCGTGATAATTTGCGGTTTTATCCCGCATGTGGCCAATAAGGCATACTTTTTCCCGGGCTTCCGCTTCGTTGACCGTGGCATATACGTCTCCTTTCCCGTCGCGTTGGAATCTATCTGTTCCTTGTACAACAACTTTACGAATGTTACACGGGAAATAATTGACACGCTTCAATAGAGTAGTGTAGTTATACCCCATCACACGCACCGACCGCGGAGGAGACCATGCCTGCCTATCTGTCTGTTCAATACTCAGCTATTCAGAAAGCCGTGTTGCGCCATAACCGCCTTTGGTCGATAGCCGGAATCAGCCAAGGGCTCTCGGAACTCAACGAGATTACACTGCCGAAGTTGGCGGGGACGGATGCAATCATTCTGGTCCGCGGCGGGGGCAAGTTCACGGCGCGCTTTCCCGACAAACCTCGGGCCGCCGCGGCCCGGACCGCAATCAAAAAACAAATCTCCACGGACTTTCCGATGCTTGAATATCAGATTTCGGAAGTCGAGGAGTCCGATAGTTTCAGCGCGGTGAAAGATAAGCTTATGGACCAACTCCGCAAGCAGAAACAATCGTTTCGGGGGTATGGAACCACCTATCTGCCGCATCTCGCCACCTGTCCGGAATGCGGCGAATTCCCCGCGGAATATCCGGCGGAGAAGGGTGCGGAAAGATTGTGTCGCATCTGTCGCTTCGCCTACGACAAGGCATCCGTGGACCCTCGTGAGTTGGCACCCACTACCTTGCAACAGATCCTGTCCCAGTTTTTCAATCTGTCTGAAGATGCCGACGGGAAATCACCGGTGCGTGACTTCGACGACCTGTTTCCCAAAAAGCCGGACTCGGAGAGTGGCGAGCGGCAACGGATGGCCGTCTGGCTGTCGGATATCAACAATATGAATCAGAAGGTGCCGATCTGGCTCAAGCAACCGGAAGAATTCACCGGGAATGAGCTCGACATCAAGAGGACGTTCGTCAAAGTGACCGAGGTCTACATCAACACCGTGGCCAAAGCGCTGAGCCTCACGTTCTCCAACGAGAACGTGGATTACACCCGGAGAAGTCACCTGCCGTTCCGCCTGGTGGTTGCCGGGGGCGATGACCTCTGCCTGGTGATGCCGGAAGAGTACGCACTTACCTTTGCCCGTAATTACGCCGCGGCAATCTCGAAAACCATCGAGAGCCTTCCAGACACTCACCCCTTGTCAACCGAGTGGCTTGAGGCGAAGCGTGATCGGAAGATTCAGACCGCGCCGGCCAAGCCGTACAGCTTCGGCGCCGCCTTTGTCGTTACCTCCACCCATACCCCCTTTCACAAGATCCATCAGGTGGCGGAGGAACTCATGGCGGTCGCCAAACGGGAGAGCGATCGATGGGGCAACTCTGTGAACTGGCGGATCATGGCGGAAGACGATTCCGTTACCGACCGGGAATACACCTTTGAGCGTCCCCTGTTCGTCGCGACCCCGGATAATGTCCCGTCAGACTGGGACCGCCTGACCTTGAACGATTATACGGAACTCTGCGCGACTTACCGGGAGACACTCTCCTCGTCGCACCGTTTCACCCTGATACGCGCTCTTGCCGCCTGGGGCGATACGCCTGAACGGTTCGAGATCGAGTTGATAAAATCCGATCCGGCTCGTGACAAGAGTTTCTCCTTGCTCTTGACGGAGCCGAGGCTGCGCCGTTTGGGACGCCTGGCGCCGGAACGGATTGCCACGCTGCTGGAATTGTTCGGCATAAAAGCGGCAGGCCCCGGCAATGCCGCTCACCAGGGAGGCCCGGCATGAACACGCAATTTTACCGATGGGGAACATTGACCGTACAGCCGGCCGGTTTCTGGTTTACCGCCGGCGGTGAAAAAGGCTCTTTCGGCTACTATCCTCACCTCAAGGATGGCGACGGCTATCCGGTCTATCCCGACACCCAGTTGCATGGCGATCTCAAGATGGCCGCCCGGCTGGTCGCCCCGGCGGCGGAAGTCCGGAAATTTTTCGGAGCCGAACAGGCCGCAAACTCGAAACTGTTCATTTCCGATCTGGAATTGACCCCGGAGAGCAAGAACCTGTGGCGCAAGGAGCGCTTTGTCATAAAACCCCGGATCAAGATCGATTGCGGCGCGAGAACGGTCGCCGAGCATTTTTACGCTGATCTGGAATTGGCCTGGTTCGGCGGCATGCCGGATGATCTCCCGGAGCAGGCCATGACCCTGACGGCTCAGGTATGCCTGGGACCGTTTGACACCACGGACGACGCCGACCGGATGGAGGCCATCAACGACGCCGACCGGATGGAGGCCATCATCAGGCAGTCCCTGCCCCGACTGAGCGGTTTCGGGGCTTTCCGGTCGCGCGGCTACTCCAG
>Ga0194037_1003021_pt1 | contig 10688 bp, 13 predicted proteins | sample JunL306m_MetaG_FD_148653 | JGI IMG/M metagenome (GOLD analysis project Ga0194037, IMG submission 148653) | Anoxic zone freshwater microbial communities from boreal shield lake in IISD Experimental Lakes Area, Ontario, Canada - Jun2016-L304-6m | ecosystem: Environmental > Aquatic > Freshwater >...
CGACTCTTGGATCTTTCCTTGGGTTACCAATTGACCAATAACCAACGAAGTTAATGTTTTTGCCATGGAGTACGAAGGCAATAGGGAAGTCTTAGTCATTCCATCTTTGGTGTTGTAGTACTCATAGGTGATGACGCCATTACGAACGACCAGAAAAGCATTGGTATAAGACTTTTGTAGGAATTCATCCCAGGTCAGGTTCTGCCCTTTGTACTTCACCGTGGCGGGCATCTGTTCGGTCCCAGTTGGCCAAACAATAGGAGTCGTGGATGGTGCCACCGTGTGCCACGGCATCAGCGTCGGAGTCTTAGAAGCAGGGGCCAGACCGAGGCGAACTGCCGCTATGACGTTGGGATAGTGAACGAAATGGAAGAAGGCGGAGAGTCCGACGAAGAGAGCTACGACGACGATGACGAAGTTGCGTAGGACCTTGATCAAGATTCTCATCCCAGAAGGTTATATCCCTATTTAACGGAGGCGGTGTATATCTGCTGAATTGACCTATCTAACGCGTTGTCGAATTCGCTCTCGCTCTGTTGCTGCCTTAACCCCTCCGTCAGGGCTCTGGAGAAGCTAGCAATTAACCCATCGTTCTGTGCGAGGAGTTCGTCGGCATGAACTTGGGTGTATCCGCCGGAGAGAGCGACGACTCTAATTACCCGAGGGTGGCGGACTAATTCGGCGTAATAGTTTCTTTCATCGGGGAGTGTTAATTTGAGAATGACATTCTGCGAACTATCGAGTGAATCCAAAGCTTCTAGGAGTTCGCGCTTCAAGATATGCTCAATCCAGTTCTTTTCTGGGCTCTTTATATCTACTTCCGGCTCGATGATAGGGATGAGATCAACGGCTGAAACTCTGTGGGCAATCTCGAATTGTTGATCTAAACAGGCGCTAATTCCAGCTGAGTTGGACTCATGTATAACCGAACGCGCCTTGGTTCCAAAGATTCCATATCCAATTGCCTTCTTTAGGCGAGTGGTGAGTTCGGGGATGGGCTTCATGAGTGATGCCCCATTAATCGAGGGCTGTAGTCCATTGTCAATCTTAAGGAAGGGAACAATTCCTTTACGGTGCCACAAGTATTCGGCAGTTGGGATTCCCTCGATCTCTCGCTCCATCGTCATTTCAAAGAGAATTGCGGCCAGGATTCTCTCACTGTTGAAAACCGGGCTTGTAATGATTCGAGTTCTCATCTTGTGTACTAAGTCAAACATCTGCTCTTCAGTGGAGTATTGGGATTCGTCGATGCCATATAGGTGGAGCGCCTTTGGGGTACTGCCACCACTTTGATCAAGTGCCGCGACAAATCCTTCGCCACTTCTCATTCGCTCATATTGTTCTATGTTCATTGCGCACCTCGCCTAGTAGTACCTCGCTTATCGAGCGGCGTCTGTAATATCCTTGAAGAACAAGGGTTTGAGTTACAGATCAACATGCATTCAATGTATACCTGCCATCTGAATGAGGGTATGGCTGAACTAATAAATGACGAGTGTAAGCACTCAAGTTTTTTGAAGAGTGTGTAAAAGGTCTAACGAATAGTCCCTTTAGAAGAATGCCTGGCAATACTGCGCTCAAATTATTGCGGTTTGAAGGCCTTAATAATCGAAGCTGCCGCACCGGAGAGTTCTGCTGGAATAATCCAGAGTTTGCTCGCAGTGCCGTTGGCGATGATAGGTAACTGCTCCAGGTACTTATAAGCCAGGACCTTTTCATCGGGATTTGCCTTGTGGATTGCATCGAAGACCCTTGCGATAGCAGTAGCTTCGCCTTCTGCATTAATCACACGGGCTTGTGCTTCACCCTCTGCACGCAAGATATCAGCCTGCCGATTTCCTTCAGCGCGAAGAATTTGACTTTGCTTCTCGCCTTCGGCGGTCAAGATAGCGGCGCGCTTGTCACGATCGGCACGCATCTGTTTTTCCATCGACTCTTGAACGCTGGGAGGTGGCTCAATCGCCTTGATCTCAACTCGATTAACGCGCACGCCCCATTTGCTGGTCGCTTCATCGAGCACGCCACGCAGGATTGCGTTGATGTGGTCGCGGGAAGTCAACGCCTTCTCTAGATCCAATCCGCCGACAGAGTTACGGAGAGTTGTGACTACCAACTGTTCGATACCTTGGATGTAATTTTCGATCTCGTAAGTAGCCGACTTGGGATTTGTAACTTGAAAATAAATAACGGTGTCAATACTGACAACTAGGTTATCTTCAGTAATAACGGGTTGGGGTGGGAAGGAGACCACTTTCTCTCTCAAGTCCACTAACGGACGGAGGCGATCAATTCCTGGCACGATTAAGTTCAGACCAGGTTCGAGAGTCTTGTGATACTTACCAAGGCGTTCAACGATTCCCGCACTAGCTTGCGGAACAATTCGGATAGATCCAATCGTGATGAGAATGGCGAGTAAAACTATAACGCCGAGTCCGATCAATAGGGCCATCTCTACTCCTTAGTTGATTTGAGAATCAGTACGTATTGTTACAACTGCTACGGCGCCTTCGATTCCAGTCACGGTTACATTCTTACCAACTTCGATGATTCCGCCTTCACTGCGCGCAGTCCAGGTCTCATTTTTGAGAGTGATTGTTCCTGCGGAATCTGAAATTTGCGTCGTAGCAACGGCTTTCTGACCAATCAACGCTTGAATGCCAGTATCCGATGCCGGGGTCTTGCGAAATATGTAGCGAGTCAGAATCGGCTTGAGGCGCAGACTCAAAACTGTAGCCAGTGCAAAGACGATCCACTGGGCGGGCACATTTGCTGAAAGCAGGCGAGTGAGGGCTGCAAAAAAAGCTCCAAGGGCAAATGAGGCAAAGACCAGACTCAGATTGAGAATCTCCAGGACGGCGAAGACTCCCGCCATTGCGAACCACATCCATGCGTGCATCTGCAGATTATCTCCTTCATAGTAAGGTAGCACCTATTACATTAGACCGGAGGTTCGAATATGGCTATACGCGAAAAGGACTTGCTCCAAATCTGGAATGGGCAACGCACCCAGCGGATCTCCTCACAATTGGCACCGACCATCCTTTTGGCCGCTGTTCTCGCCCTTGCAACAACCGGAAAGTTGACCTATAAGTCACCACTCGATCTCAAGGCTTTCGCCCTCGGGTTGGTCGCCGCAGGTGGTGTCTTCTCGTTGACGGCAATGCTCGCCTCTATCCGCGATAGCCGAGCGCTCACGCGTACCATGCACGAAGTCGATGATATTTCGCAGTTGGGGTTGAGCGTTGCCAAGAATTCTAGCAACCTGCTTGCCCTGGGCTTCTTCTTCATCCTTCTTAGCCTTTTCAACTTTGTGGTTCTTGCTCTCTACTTATTTAAGAAGTAAGAGGATTAAATAAGAAACCCCGCGAGAAAAATCTCGCGGGGTTTCTTTATTGCCAATTATTAACCGACGGCCTCGCCAGCGGCTTCCTTCATGGCTTTTGCATGCTCCTCGCCTGTCTTGAGCGGAGCTGCCTTTAGCGCGAGAGCAACCAAGAATCCAATTGCAGTAACTGGTGCTGCAGAAATGAATACGATGTGGAAGGCCTGCACATAGCTGTGCAAGATGGTTGACTGTAATTCTGGAGTGAATTTCGCCATCACACCGGGATTATTTCTTAGCTGTGAAAGTGCCTGCGGGGTAGCGCCAACAAGCGCGGCGGGATTTTTGGCGGTCAGTGATGAGACACCACTAGTGATGTAACCCGTCAACTTACTTGCATAGATCGATCCGAAAATTGCGACGCCGAGAGTTCCACCGATTGAACGCCAGAAGGTGTTCAAACTGGTTCCAACGCCCATATCTCTCACATCAAGTGAGTTCTGCAGGGCTATAACGATGTTCTGCATCGAGAATCCGAGTCCGGCTCCAAGTAGGAGTTCGAAGACCGCAATCTGCCAGTAGGCAGTTGTCTCGCTGAGGATCACTAATCCGGAGAGGGCGACGGTCATGAGAACCATTCCAACTACGGGGAACATCTTGTATTTGCCGTGCTTCGAGATCCATTTTCCAGAGCCGATGGAGGCAGAGATGATTCCCAGCATCAGCGGCAGTAGCTTCAAGCCTGACAAGGTTGCCGAATTGTGTTTAACCAATTGGAAGTAGAGCGGCAACATAACGATCGCTCCGAACATCGCGGCACCCACCAGGAATCCCAAGAGAGAGGTGATGTTGAATGTGTGGTTCTTAAAGAGACGCAAAGGAAGGATAGGTTCTGCAGCCTTTGCTTGGTTAACAAGGAAGAGTGCGAATAACACTAACCCGCTACCGATCCAAAGCAAGGTCTTAGCCTTGAGCCAACCAACTTCTGGAGCATAAACTGAAATACCGAGCAGGACAGCCGAAACGGCCAAGACCAAGATAAATGCGCCAAAGTAATCGATCTTATGTTCCTTGTGAATTTTAGGAATATGCAAAACGGCAGATGTGATAATTAAGGCGATGATTCCAAGTGGAAGGTTGATGTAAAAAATCCAACGCCATCCGGTAACTCCAAGAACCTTGTTATGGTCAGAGAAGAATCCGCCGAGGAGTGGACCGGCGACAGTTGCCAAGCCCCAGACCGCCCCAAAGTAACCTTGGTAGCGACCGCGTTCACGAGGAGAAACAACATCTCCGATGATGACGAAGGTGAGTGACATAAGGCCACCGGCACCGAGACCTTGTAGGGCACGGAAAGCGATGAGTTGGGTCATGGTGTGTGCAGCACCGGCTGCAAAGGAACCTATTAAGAATGTAACGATTGCGAATTGGAAGACCTGACGGCGACCGTAGAGGTCGGAGATCTTTCCGTAAAGTGGAGTGGAAGCCGTCGATGTTAACAAGTAAGCGGTGACTACCCAGGTGTAATGGTTGAGTCCACCGAGATCGACGGTGATAGTTTTGAGAGCAGTAGATACGATCGACTGATCGAGCGCTGCCAGGAGCAGACCCGTCATCAAACCAAACATGACGGTCATTATCTGCTTGTGAGTCATTGGTGCATGTTCTTTATTTTTTTCAGACATGTAATCCCTTATCAATTAATTATCATTTATTGAGGTCTATTGAGTTCATTGAACTTTCAACCATATCTTAGTCTTGCGAAAGATCTCCCGCTTGCTACGCTTGGCAAATGAAGAGCGTCACCGCCGAAAACTTAGTGAAAACCTATCGAAAAGGGGCTGTAAGAGCTCTCGATGACCTCAGCCTAGATGTGGAAGAGGGCACCGTTTTAGGCGTGCTAGGCCCTAATGGGGCGGGTAAAACCACCGTAGTACGTGTCCTTTCCACCTTGCTGGTGCCCGATTCTGGCCGCGCCACAGTCGGTGGAATAGATGTGGTCAAGAACCCCAAGGCGGTTCGCCAAATTATTGGTCTATCGGGGCAGTATGCCGCGGTTGATGAAACGTTGACCGGCTGGGATAACTTGGTCATGTTCGGCCAGCTCTATCACCTGAGCGCGGCGCAGGCTCGAGTGCGAGCCACTGAACTTTTGGCGCAGTTCTCCCTTACCGACGCTGCCCGGCGTCCTATAAAAACCTTCTCCGGCGGAATGCGCCGACGTTTGGATCTCGCGGCATCTCTCATCATTCATCCTAAGGTGTTATTTCTTGATGAACCAACTACCGGACTTGATCCTCGGGGCCGCATGGAGATGTGGGGAGTCATCGAAGATTTAGTTCGCGAGGGGGTAACTCTTCTCTTAACCACGCAATACTTGGAAGAGGCCGACCAATTGGCTGATGACATAGTTGTGATTGATCGCGGGCGAGTTATTGCACGCGGCACATCGGACCATCTCAAAGATCAAGTCGGTGGTGAAAGAATTGAGATCGTCGTTGCTGAAACCAATATCGATAAGGCAAAAGAGATTATCGAAAAGGTGACTCATGGCCATGCAACCGTTGATCACGGATTGCGCCGGATATCCGTGCCGGTACTCGATGGCACCCAATCGTTGATCGCAGTAATCCGCGAGTTCGATGGCGCCGGAATTCACGCGCTCGACCTCGCACTGAAGCGCCCATCGCTCGATGATGTTTTCTTATCACTCACTGGACATATCGCCGAAGAAGTTGTTGCTGATGAGCCCGGAAAGAAGAAGAGAGGAGCCCGCAAATGAATGGAATTAAAGATGCTCTTGTTATTACCAAGCGCCAACTCTTACAACTGACCAGGGTTCCCGAAGTCCTTATCTTTAACACCATCCAACCGGTGATGTTTGTACTGCTCTTTCGCTATGTATTTGGTGGCTTAGGAGTCGGTATCAAGGGGGGATATGTACAGCTTTTGATGCCAGGAATCTTTGTGCAGACCGTTACTTTCACTCTGGCGGCGACCGCACAAGGTTTGGCGCAAGATATGGAAAAGGGCTTGATCGACCGCTTTAGATCACTGCCGATCGCTCGTTCTGCACTCGTAGTAGGTCGAACACTGGGCGATGGTCTGCTCAACATCGTGGTGCTCGTTGTCATGGGACTGGCTGGATATCTCGTGGGGTGGCGCCCCACATCAGGTCCGCTCCATATATTCCTCGGCTTCCTGATGCTTCTCTTCTTTGGTTACGCACTTTCCTGGGCCGGAGTATTCGCGGGGCTGATGTCAAAGGATGCGCGAGTGGTTGCCAACGTCTCCTTTCTATTTACCTTCCCACTGACCTTCCTCTCCAATGCCTTCGCCTCAACAACTTCGATGCCAAAAGCGCTGCAGTACTTTGCGGAGTGGAATCCGGTCTCAACGATGGTGGCAGCCGCGCGTCAGCTCTTTGGTTTTCACAACACCTTCGGCGCTACGGCTAATTCATTTCCCAGCCAACATCCCATCGTGGCTTCGCTGGTATACATGGTCGTCATCATGGCGATATTTATTCCGCTGAGTGTCAGGCGTTATAAGAGCGCAAATAGCCGATAAAAAGGCTTAATTAAGCGTAAGGGCTAGCTTCCAGGATAGTGACGACGAAGATCTTCTTGCTGGGGGTCTCGTAGTTGACCTGTTCGCCGATCTTGGCGCCCAGGATTGCGGATCCAAGTGGGGACTTTTCAGAGTAAACCTCGATATCGCCGGTGGCGATCTCGCGCGATCCCAAGAGGAATGTCATTTCATCGCCGGCCATATCAATCTTGACGACCATGCCCAGCCCGACGACTCCTGATTCACTCTCTGGAGGCGTACCAATGTGGGCATTTTCGAGCATATGTTTTAGCTGGCGAATGCGACCGACAATCTTTCCTTGCTCTTCGCGGGCGGCGTGGTATCCACCGTTCTCTTTAAGATCACCCTCAGCCCGAGCGGCTTCAATCTTCTTGACGATATCGGCAAAACGCGGACCTTCCAGGTCGGCGAGCTCGGCGCGCAGGCGCTCGGCAGCATCGAGAGTGAGCCAGGTCTGGTTGGTCATAAGAGGGTGAGTTTAACGCGGGCTAAGAACAATGTTCAATCGAGGCCGAGACCGCTGCTATCCGCGTAGGTATGACTACTTTTCGCGTGTAATTATGCTTACCTGCAGGAATGGTGTCGGTTATTTGCCCCACGATATTTGCTTGGTAATCACTGGCGGTCAGGATGCATTCGTGGGAGCGGGTAGAAGTCCGCACCTTTATGAAATAGCGCAGCGACACCTCCTGCGGGTTGGCGACCGAGAAGGAGATTAAGTCGGTGGAAACCTCGGGCTTGGAGAAGTGATTGGCGGTCCAGATTAACCAGCCGCCGCCGATGAGCAGAGAGATGATGGCAGGCAAGAGCCAGCGCCGCTGCGCTCGCTGGGAGTTGCCATAACGCTGGTGGAGATAGTCATCACTTGCGGCCTCGTCCATACAGGTAAGCATAGGTCAGATAATCGTAGGATAATCAGGGGCATGAATGACAACACAGACATCAACACCGGGCTCTCCGCCTCGCTCGTCATGATCGTTCTCACTGTGGCCTTTGTGATTCTCATAGTGAGTTTCTATCGTCGTTATAAGCGCGCCGCGCAGCGGAATGATGAACAAGAGTAAATCCCTCAGAGTTACTTCGACTTTCTTAGCGGTGCTTCTCGGCACCGGGGTCTTCTTCGAACTGGGATTCTGGCAGTGGCATCGCGCCCAAGCGACTTCTTTGTTAGGCAAGGTTGTACCCAGCACGGTCCCTGTTCCACTCACCTCGGTGGATGTCGCGGGCAAGAACATATATACAGCTGCAGTAAATCGCATCGTCACATTTCAAGGGCGCTATGTGGCGAACTATGTTGCACCAACTCAATCGGTCGAAGGTCAGGGCTACAAAGATCTTTCAGTTGGGCTCTTCTTAATTTCAAAAAATCGCGCGATCTTGGTGGTTCGTGGGCTGAACGACGGTTCGATTAAAGCTACTGATCAAACGCTCTCAATTGCGGGTCGGCTGTATCCACGCCAACACGAAGATCACGGTTACAACTCCGCGAAATCCCTAGGTCGCCTCGATCCAGCGCTTATTGCAGGTACTGGTGGTTACAGCCTTTTTGATGGATATGTAATTGCTATAAAAGAGGTGGATTCAACCGGCCAGATCGTTCCTGGTGCGCGAGTCCCTGCCCCGGTTCTACAACAGTCCATATCTGGCTTTTATTGGCAGCACATCTCGTATGTAGTCATCTGGTGGTTTATGGCCCTCCTCGTGATGGCCGCTCCATTTATTTCAAGGCGGAGCTCCAAACTCCATGAAATCGCGGATAAGGTGGGGGTATGAAAAAGGGTCTAGAAGGAGCATTGCAGCGCTATCGCATCATGGCTGTTTGGTCGGGCTGCATGTCTTTGCTCTTGTGGTTCATTGAAGTGCCCGAAAATCACATACTTCACCACTATTCCGGCTCTCAAGTGAAGTGGGCCTGGATCGCCGTTGTGCACGGCTTCACCTACCCAATTTATGTAATTGCTGCTTTCAATTACTCCCTTAAATCTCGCAAGAGCTTCGCTGGAACCGTCGCCTTTATCTTGGCAGGAACCTTGCCAGTCGCCTCATTCATCGCAGAGCGCAAAGCGATGAGTGATTTTAAGAAGAGATGACTAACCTAATAAAGCGCGCCATTAAGGCGATGCTTTATCCGATCTACGAACGCCGCTTATTACGTCAACTTGATTTCACGCAGACGCCGCGCCACGTCGGAGTTATTTTGGATGGCAATCGCCGCTGGGCGAAATCAAATTTTGGAGCAAATCCGGAAGAGGGCCATCGCGCTGGAGCTAATAAAATCATCGAACTTCTCACCTGGTGCGAAGAGGCCGACGTTTCGATCATAACCTTGTGGTTGCTCTCAACCGATAATTTAAATCGCGATCCAGAGGAGTTGGAATCGCTCCTCAAGATTATTGCGACCGCGGTGGATCACCTTGATGAATTAGGGCGTTGGGAGATCAAACCGCTGGGCGCCCTCGAATTATTGCCAGAGTGGTTACATTTGAAGTTAAAGGATGTCGAAGCGCGTAGCAAAGGTAGGACCAAGACTGTCGTTAATGTCGCCATCGGCTACGGCGGACGTCATGAAATTGTTGACGCCGTGCGAGAGTTCATGAAGGATGGAATTAGAGAAGGCAAGAGCGCCAATGAAATTGCCGACGCCCTCTCCATTGATGAAGTCAGCAAGCACCTCTACACCGCCGGCACACCAGATCCTGAGTTGGTTATCAGAACATCAGGGGAGCAGCGGCTATCGGGCTTTCTGCTCTGGCAATCGGCGCATTCTGAGTTCTATTTCTGCGAGGCCTATTGGCCCGACTTTAGAAGGGTTGATTTCCTCCGTGCCCTCCGTGCCTATGCCCAGCGTCACCGCCGATTCGGCCGGTAATAGGGGTTTGGCGAAAGCGCCGTAATTTCATCTTTTGCTACCGCGTGTCGCTGACCCCCGAGGGCTGGCGAGTTTTACTTTATGTGGCATAAGTTCTATTTGTCCTGAGGACAGATAGAAGCCGTCCTAGAACTCTTACATACACGGAAAGCGCAGGCACCTCTTGGCAAAGAGCCAAAATAAAGGGCGCAAGACGTATGTTTTGGACACCAGTGTTCTGCTGGCAGATCCCGCCGCGCTCGCGCGCTTCGCTGAGCACGAGGTGATAATTCCGATAGTTGTCATCGGCGAACTCGAAACCAAGCGTGACCACCCTGAATTGGGCTACTTCGCCCGGGCCGCCCTGCGCGCCCTGGATGATCTGCGAATAAGCCATGGCCGGCTCGACCAATCGATCACGATCAATGAACTGGGCGGAACGATAAAGGTCGAACTCAACCATTCAGATCCCACCTCCCTGCCCACCGGCTTCTTACGCGATGGATCCAACGACTCTCGAATCTTGGCGATAGCCCGAAACTTGATGGCAGAGAGCCGCGAGGTTGTACTCGTGACGAAGGATCTACCACTGCGCGTCAAGGCCTCCTCGGTTGGTGTGGAGTCTGAGGAGTACCGCCATGAATTGGCCTCGAGTTCTGGCTGGACCGGAATGGTCGAAGCGAGCGTCGGGGGTTCGGTAATCGATGCCCTCTATGAAAATGAACGCACTTCACATGAGTTGGCGCAGGAGCACCCTTGCCATACCGGAATTGTTTTGCACTCCGAAAAGGGAAGTGCGCTCGCTCGGGTGACTCCGGATAAGAAGTTGCAATTGGTGCGCGGAGATCGCTCCGCCTTTGGATTGCATGGTCGCTCTGCAGAACAGCGGATAGCACTTGACCTACTTCTCGACAACGAAATTGGAAT
>Ga0194037_1003023_pt1 | contig 10685 bp, 12 predicted proteins | sample JunL306m_MetaG_FD_148653 | JGI IMG/M metagenome (GOLD analysis project Ga0194037, IMG submission 148653) | Anoxic zone freshwater microbial communities from boreal shield lake in IISD Experimental Lakes Area, Ontario, Canada - Jun2016-L304-6m | ecosystem: Environmental > Aquatic > Freshwater >...
CGGACACCGCAACCTCAGAGGGTAACGGCATTGCGACCGGAAAGGCTGTCCGCGCGGCCACGGAGACGGATGCCACCGGACTACCAGGAAAACTGGCGGAGAATTTAACGGGATCAGCCATAGGTTATCGGAATCGGGGGAAGTCTTGGGAAATCACTAGTATTGATATTCATCACCTTGCATTTCCCGTGCAGGACTGGGGGGAGATGCCGATTGTCTGGATCGATCAACACCAGGTCCCAGGTTAAATCTCCAACCGCTAAAACTTGGGTATCATTCCATGGTATCTCCGAAAGGGAGATCACTCCGTCCATTTCGTCGATCTGGATCACAGGGGATAAATCAAGCACGACCTGACCGCCGGGTTTTTTGCATGCCTGGGCTGCCGCCTTCCAACCGACCAGCGGCACGGGCATTCCATCTGAATCCGTACAGCGGATTTCAACGGGACCGAATGTGATTCCGCGGAAAATTTCCAGATCGAGGGTGGCACTCATGATTTTAGAGTAGCGGTGAAAGGGCCGGCCGGGTCGGGATGAACCGGCCGGCCCCGGTCGATCAGACCTCAACTGTGGATTCCGTCGGGCGGAATGTGACCTGCTCCAGCGCGTCTGCGGCGTCGGCCAGGTGCTCGATGCGCCACTCAGGGCTGCCCGGATCGTTCTTATCCTCGGGGTGGGCGGCGATTTGCAGGCGGACATGCAGCTCGACCTGGCAGAGGATGGAACCGTCCTCGTTGTAGCGGATTATGAGCGCCCAGCCGTCCTTGAAGCGCATCGAGTTCCGGAACGCGGCCTGGCTGACGCCATCCTCGGGAGCGGTGACAAGACCGAACATCAGTTGGTCGAAGAGAGTCTCCGCGTAGTCGATGGTGGTCAGGTTGAACGCGTCGGTGACGACCCACTTGTCCTTGCGCTTTTTATAGCCAACTCCCGCCACGTAGAACTCCCGCTCGCGGTCCTGGGTGACCGGATCGTATTTGGCCGAGGTGATCCGGCCCATGTCGTAATCCAGCCACGGCGCGCCGGATGCGGGTTTGACGGTTTTGGACGAGACGGCGGGGACGAGCACGGTCCCAATGTTTGATCCGTCAGGGACGAACCAGAATTTTGCGCCGACGAGGCGCTCTGCGAGTGTACCGAATTTAGATGCCATGGTGGTGTGTGTGTTTGTGTTAGGAGAGGAATTGGCGGGTCAGACGGACCCGGCGGCGATAGGAGTCTTGAGCAGGAGAGTGGTTTTGAACGTCGTCTGGCGGATGACGTAGTCCTCATCCTCGACGTCGGCGAATCCATCGAATACGAGTTCATAGTGGATCGGGCTGCGGCCCAGGGGACTTCCGAGCAGGCGCATCACAGTGGCCTCCCAGCGCTCATCCTCGGACGGATCCTCGTCGGGGGAAACGCTGGGCAATTCGACCAGGGTGAGGGGTATGGTGATTTCCATCAGCAATTGCTGGCTGTGGGATTTCTGGCCTTTGTCGGCGCTGCCCTTGGCCACGCCCACGACCAGGCATTGGCCGCTGGCGCTGTTATTGGTGGCCACGGCCACATCGTTCCAGATATTGGAGCGGCGCTTGACGATCACCTCGCTGGAGTCCCACAGCCCATCCTGGATCAGAAGATCCCGGATGGCGGTGCGTATTTGATAGAGTCCGCTCATGAGAGTTGTTTCCGGTTTTGGCGCGCCGCCCATTTGTCGCCAGTCTCGACCAGGGCCGCCAACAGGTCAGCCTCCGGCGGAAGCGCGCGCGGGTCTTTATGGATGGTCACGCTCGGGCAGAGGGCAAACACCGCGCGGATGGGCGATTTTTCACGGATGCTAATCGTGCTGTATCCTTCTCCTACGACGTTGGCGCGGCGATGGCGTGTGGTCACCGGCCCGCCCGCCGTGCGGTCGCCACCGGCCACCCGCTCCACCAGCACGCGGCTGTGACCCAACCGGAAGAGCGCATGGCCTGATTGCTGCTCATACTCCTGGACGCGCATGCCGTAGGCCTCTTTGACCAAGGGGATGGTGAGGAACTTCCGGCCGCCGGTGGGCTTGATCACGGCCCCGAACAGCCGGGGACGGAATGGCGCATTGGCGATGGTCACGGTCGCGCCGGTTTCGGTCACCGAGGTCAATACGGTGTCGTCAGCGACCTTTTTCCAGTAGCCGAGACTGTCGGCCCCAAGTTTGTTAGGCTCGCCGGAGCGGGACAGGAAATGCGTCTGCAGCTCCTTTGCAAGGCGTCTGCCGAGGGCGTCGTTGAGCGCCGTACGGTCCTTGATCGCCCCGCGAACCTCCACCAGGTAGGTGTGTGCGGCCGCCGCATTGGAGGTGATGTTGACGGAGATCACAATGCCACCTCCTCGCCATTGATGAGCACGCGCACGACGATTCCGAGGGCGTCCACGAAGTCCTTGGCACGGGCCTCCGCGTAAACCTGGGCGGTGGCGGCGGGAGCTTGGAAGCCGCCGAGAAGATTGCCTTGCGCATCCAGGATGCGCACCATGGCGAACGGATCGACAAACATGTCCTGACCATAGCCAAGCAACACACCATTCTCATGGGCCACGCTCAGCGCCTGAATGGCCTCCGGGGTTAGGTCGAGCAGATCGGGACGCCAGGCGTGGACGTGTCCGTCAAGGACCGTGACCTCCACCGACTCAGGCAACCAGGTGCGGATCAGTCGTGCGAATAACTCCGCGTAACCCGCCCACTCTTCGTGATAGAGGAGCTTGCGGCCAACCGCGACGGCACTGGTGCTGGCGAGGAGTTCCGCGTCATAGTCACCGCCAGCAAAGCCGGGTGGCCAATAGGCAGCATCGTCGCCGGATCGAAGCCCCATGATTTGATCTCTTCCCGCGTCGGCGATGGCGCGTGCGCGCTCGCTGATGCTGGGTTTGGGTATTTGGCTGGCGGTGTCATCGCGTGCGGGGCTGGTGTTATTATGGATGGAAATGGTATCGCCGTCAATGAGGATGGAGGAGCCGAACTGGGAGCGCAGGCGTTCCCGGCCGGATTCCGGCACGCCGCTGAGGCTCATTTGGTAGCCGTCGTTGAATGGCTTGGAAAGCGGAGTAAGCACATCGTCCGGGGCGATGATTCCCAAATCTTCCGCGTCGGAGCGGTCGATGCCGGTCAGGCCCATGCCGCTGTCCCAGTCGAACGGTGGCCAGGGAGTTTTGAAGCGGGAAATGTAGCGCCAGATCGGATCGGTCTTGAGGGCGATCATGCGGCCCGGAGCGCTCGGGTAGTCCTTGCCTGGGCGGCCGGTGAATTTCCCGCCGTGCTCCTGCCAGATGAGCGGCCAATCGCGGATCTCGATGCGCGGCGTCAGGCGGACGAGTTCATAGGCGGGCTCATTCTCCAGGCCGATAGCGGTCTGATCGGATTTCCAGCGCGCATAGCCCTGGGCCTGGGCCAGATTCATGTCCCAGATCAGTCCCAGGCGGCGCGTGCTTTTGAGGTCCAGCAGGCTGCCCTTCTTGGCTGGTCCGCGCTTATACCCCTCATCCCGCAGGACCTGGCGCATCTCCTCGATAAACCGGCCTCGATCCATCAGCGCGCCATCAGCGCCATCCGCCAGGACCGTGCGCTCCAGTTTGATGCGCTGCAGGAGACGCGTTTGCGCCTCGGCCAATACCCGCTCATTTTCGACCTGCGCGGAAAACATCGCACGCATCCGCAGCTCCGCCGGGACCAGTTCCCATTCCCGCGACTTCAGCACACTGCCCAACGGCGTGCGCCCGGAAATCTGGGCGACGGCGTCCTGCAGCGGGGCGGATGTGGTGAAGGAAACCATTTGCGTAAAGCGGAAATTTGGAAAGCTGAAAGCTGAAATCGCTGGTTAGAGCTTATGGCGGCCGTCGTTCGGGCGGATGATGAGTTCGTGATAGATCGATGCGGATTCACCTGGCTTGTGGGAGATGCCATTGGCTCGGCTGAACTCACGGATGTCGCAGTCGCGGAACAGGCCACGGTTGGCGGGGGTGTCGTCGATGGTGAGGATCCAGGTGCCGCGCATCTGGTCGAGTCCCTCCTCGCGGAAGCGTGCCAGGTCGTCAATCGTCCAAGCGCCGTAGTTGGCCTTGCCGGTGGTGTAGGGCGGATCGCAAAAGAAAACGGCCTGCTTGGAGTCGTAAATGCTGATACATTGTTGCCAGTCGAGGTTTTCGATCACGACGGCATCGAGGCGGGCATTGAACGCGCGCAGCAGGGCGATGCGGCCCTTCTTGGACGAGTGCGCTGCGCTGCCACCCAGGCGGCCCCGGCCGAAGTGATCCGGCGCTCCACCGAATCCGTTTTTCATGCGCAGGAACCAGCGGGCCGCGCGTTGGATGTCGGTCAGTCCGCGTTGTTCCTTGAAGGCATTGAACTCCTCGCGGCTGTTGAGGCTCCAGTCGAGTTCCAAGAGCAGAGCGTCAAGGTGGTATTTGACGATCCGGTAGAGGTTAACCAGCTCACTGTTTTTGTCATTGATGACCTCGGCGGTCGACTTCGGCTTAGCGCAAAGCAATGCCCCGCCGCCGCAGAACAGCTCCACATACATCTTGTGGGGCGGGATCATCGGCAGCAGCTCTTTGACGAGCCAGCGCTTGCCACCCTGCCACGAAAAGACGGGCTTGGGTTCATTGGCGGTTGGCATCGGCTGGCTTGTCACGGAAACCAGCATTTCCAGCAGGATCGATAGATCCTCATCGGCGCAGGGAGATATTTTTTTGGAAGTCATTGGAAATGGACAGAAACGTGAATTTTATTGGAACTGCTGGTATGCGGTGCGGACGATTGCCATGGCAATTTGGTGAAGTTCCACGGCTGTGGGAGCGCGGCGAACATCCGGTTCGCACGGGGTTGGGAAATTGGGTTCGTCGAGGATGGTGATTCCAACCTCGGCGGATAGACCGCCAGAGAGCGGGATGATGAGTTTGGAGATGGGTGGCAGCGGCATGGGGATGATGGGTTCAGATTCCGTCTTGCTGGTCGCGGCTGTAGCGGCGGCTGCGGGCGAGGATTCTCGGCGATGCTATGACCTTGCCCTGGGGAACCTCGCTGGCGACGGCATCTGGAGCGGGTCGCGGGCGGATGATCCCCTTGGCCACGGATGTGAAAAACGCGTCGGCCTTGTCATATTCGTCTTTGCGTCCGTCATCCTTGTATTTCGGGATCGTGGTGAGGACGCGCCACCTGGCGATGGCCAGCGCCTTAGCCTTGAATTCAGGAGGGATTAGCGATGTATCGGAGCTTAAGGTGTTGCCCGCATGCGACCCGATGTAACCGAGGATCTCAGCCGTGAGATCCTCCAGGATGGGCACGACACGGTCGGGAACCGACATGGTTGAGGAGACCGTACCAAAATCCCGCACCTCCCTCTCGGTCATGGTGGACATCAGCCCGTCGACGGTCAGCATGACCCATGGCGTTAGATTGCTCATCTTCTCTTCGTTTCAGATTTAATTCTTGGGTCGCGAGGCCGGTGATGCGGCGGGTGGTAACAAACTACGAAACCCACCCGCCGAACGAACCGGACCCGCAACGGTCAGGAGAGCGTGATGCGCGCGCCGCACTCGGCGGCCACGACCTGGATATCCTCGCTCCAATCGACGAAGAACACGTCGCTGGCGGCGCGCTCCTCGCGGTATTCACGAACGCTGTCGATCATGCCCGTCTTGGTGGCGAACGTCTTCGCGAAGGACGCGTCCATCTGGTCAGGCGCATCAGACGCGAAGAACAGGAACACTTCACCGCCGATGATGTTCACGGCATTCTTGGCGGCACCGAACTTGGTGGTGTCGCTGGAAAGAATGCCGACGCGCACTTCGATTTGCGGGTTGATGGTCATCTTGGCGGCCTGTTCGTTGGTGATTCCGATAAGTTCCGCACCGGGCTGGCGCTTGATTACCAGGGCGTGGTTGCGAAACACGCGCCAGGCACCGATGCCGAACACGATGCGGTTGGGCATGCGACCGGTGGCGGTGGCGATAGCTTCGATTTGGGCGTCCAGCTCGGCAACCGGGTCGTTACTGGCGGAACTCCACACGCCGACGCTGCCGGTGGCGGCCTTGGCGGCTTTGACGATGTCGAACACCTTTTTTTCGTGGCTCAGTAGGGCCGCATTGACCAGGTTGCGCACGCGCGCTTCCTGGAGCATGCCGATTCCGGTTTCCCCGGCGAGCTGGCGCTCGTGGTCATCGATGGTGGTTTCCAGCCCCTGCGGCGCGCAGTTGAAGAACGGGTCCGAAGCGCTGAACTCGATGCGCTTGCGCGTCCCGCCCACGGCGCGGGCCGTGTCCAGGATCTGGAAGTCGTTCTTCGAGTCGTATTTCTTATACTGGCCATGGGCCAGTCCAGTGGCGACAACGGGCGCGATGAAATTCGCAAGCGAGGTGGCTCGGTCTTGGGCGAGGCCGCTGGCAAAATTGCTCAGATAACGGCTGATGGTGGCAGATGAGGCAGACATATTATTTCAGATTTCAGATTTCAGATTTTCCCCAGTGGATTAGTTAGCTGAGAACGGCGGGATCGACGAGGTAGGCTTCGATGAGTTCGTTCGCCACACCGGCCTCGATGGCGCGGGCGACCTGGATGCGTGCGCCGGTGGCGGGGTCGAGCTTGACTGCGCCTAGCGTGGTGCCATCGAGCACCAGGTAGGACCCGGCGACAACGGTGCCAGGCGTGGCAGCCAGCTTGACCTTGACGGTGCCGCCGAAATTCGGAAGCGCCACAGAGTCCTTGCCGGTGGTGGGGAACCCTTCGGTGATCACACCGAGGGGAAGGGTAGCCGTGGCGGAGCTAACAAGAGCTCCGGTGGCGAGGATAAATAATCCCTCCTTGCCGGTGTGATCGGCGGTGGGGAGCAATGGAATGATGGCGGTATCGCGTGCTTTCATGGTATTGGTTTCGGTTGGTCTTGGAATCGTCGGTGTGATGTTTGGCTTAACTCAGCGGAACAGTTCAGGTTTCTCGCCCTTGGCCATTTGCCAGGCGGCATCGAACCCGCACTTTTCACGGTTGCGGATCTGGGTCACGCAGGCGAGCTGCGCGTCGGACTTGTCGGCATCCGCATTGGCAACCACTTCGGGCGCGGTGGCCGTTTGGCGGTTGAAGATGCGCTCCGGGGAGGCGGCGGTGGCCGGAGCGGCGGGTAACAGATCCAGCATCGCCACGGTGTCGGCGCGGTTGGCGATCAGGCGCGCTTTCACGTCGGCGCGCTTGTCGGCCGGAATGCGCTCGCCGAAGCGGTTCATGATGGCGTCGGCTTCGGTGGAGGCTTCCTTGCCTTCCATGGTGGAGATCTTGGCCAGCAGCGCCTCGATCTGGGTGATGATGGCGGCCTCGTCGGCTTCGGGTGGCAGGTTCAGTTTGGCGGCGATGTTCTTCATACGGTCAATTTCATTGGTGGTGTTATGTATTGGAGATTCCGCCTTGCAGCGGTTGGAGAGTGGCTTGCTGCCCCGATTGTTGGGACGGTTGGTAAATGCCAGGCCGGCGAGGCGCAGCGGGCGCACGCGGCCATTACCCAGATCCTCGATATCGGGCGGGTCGTATTCGGTGGAGGTAAATTTGTAGCGCTTGTTGCGGATCGCCTGTTCGCCCAGGTCGGTCAGGTCGAGCCGGGCATAGAGTTGGCCATTGCGGATGGCGAGTTCCTGAGCCCAGGCCAGCGCTTCGGTGTTGTTATCCAGGTCATGGGACAGGTGATCTGGATCCACCAGCATGCCGGAAAAGTTTTCTGCGGAAGATTCCGCCTTGAATCGGTTGACGATGGATTCCAAAGCGACCTGGTCAATGACCTGGGTTCGGCCCTCACCGGCCGGGTGCTCGCCGGTGACTTCGATTTGATACCAGCCATCGGATGGGAGTTCGCCGGCGCGGTTGTGGATTCTTGCGTTCATGGGATGATTGGGCGTGATGGAAGTTATGGTTTTTGCTGGATGGACGCGCGCACGCCATTGAGCACGGCGGTACCCATGGCACCTTCCAACTCGTCAGCCAGGGCTTTGGAATCAGCGGGATCAAACAGCTCGGGCAGGGTGGCGGCGGCGTTTTCCACGAACTGTAGGAACTCCGCATCGGTCATGCTGGCGGTCTGCGAGGACTCTGCGATGCCATCAATCAATCCGCTGATCGGCTTGAGCGCCGTGTTTTGCACACCCAGCGCGCTGGCCAGCGAGGATGAGACGAGGCGGCGGTAATCGTCGGCACGGTTGCGGATGGGCGCTCCGTCCTCCAGCGCGGTGACCTGGGCGTCCATGGCGGGCGAGTCGGCCACCGTCATTCGTACCGAGGCCGGGGCAACGATCCGGCGCTTCACCGGGTAGCCGGTCTTTTCCTCGATCCACTTCTCGTCGGTTTCCAGGCCGGCACCTTCCAGCGCCGCCAGGTCCTTGACGACTTGCGCCGGGTCCATCTCCTCGTTGGCCGCCAGCTCGAAATAGGCATAGGCGCTTTCACCTGGCGTGATGCGTTGGATGATGTCCGAGTCGATGCACTTGCGCAGGATCTCTGAAATCTCGGCGGCCTCGGCGCGGGCGATGGCTTTGAACGTGTCGGTGTGCGCGCCGCCGGCCAGGGTTCCGCTGCCGCTCTCGGCGAGCATGGTGAGCTTGCCGCCGGTGCCGCGCAGCACGACCTGCTCATCCTGATAGGCGATGTGATCCTTGAAGGGATTGTTTCCGCGCGCGCCGTTGTCCACGGTCTTGATGTCGCTGCCGCCGGGCAGAACTCCGCGCGCATCGCTGGTGACCTGGTCGGCCATTTCCAGATACTCGTCGGATTTCTCCACCGGGATGTCATTGGGCATGATGACAAACACCGCCGGGATTCCGTAGGCTTCGATGAACCCGTCCCAGTCCTTTTGGCTGAGGGACTTTCTAACAAACGAAACCAGCGCCACCCGGTTGATCGGGCGGGAAACCTCACGCGAGATGAAGCGAGGCTCAGGAACGGGCTCGCCGGTGGTTGCTCCGAAGGCGCAGGCGGTATTGAGCTGCCAGTCACCGTAAAGACCCCGGCGTACCCAGAACCATTGATCGACCGGAGCAAGCTCAACCACATCCCCGGCGGCATCGGTGACTTTCTCCAGGCGCGTGAACCCACGGAAGGAGGCCATCGCCAGCGCCTCGAAGGCGGCCGAGAGGTTGGTGATCTTGTTGTAGGCGGCATTGAGCGCGTCCGCCTGGCGCTTAGCCACCGCTTCCTTGCCCTTTGGCAGCTTGGAAGTGATCTTGATGTCCCAGTCCATCTCCTGGATCGCCGAGGTCCGGCGCTCGACCAGGGCACCGAGCGTGGCATCCTGCATCTCGATATACCGATACGTCCATTGCAGATCCGCGTACGCGCCGCGCTCGCCGTCCTCTAAGAGATGCACCGCACGCGCTATAGTCAAACTGCGCAGCGGGTTGTAGTTATCGCGCCAGAGGTTGGCGGCGGCCACATGCAGCCGGTAGGACACCGCCTCGATGGCCCTGTTCATGATCCGTCCCAGGCGGCGGACGATGCCGGTGGCGGCCGGCGCGGTGGATGGGGTTGGATGGCTCATTCCAAGCCCCCATTTCCAGTTTCGCGGAGAAAGTTCATCATGGTGGAAGGTGAAGATTCGCTGATTGCCCGCCGATGCTTTGCACGGCTCTGCAAAGCGCTTGGAGCGAAGTTTCCGCCCAATGACGCGCAAGCGGCCAGATCCGGCCTAGAATCGCCTCCTGCGGGGCTGTTTTCGGGGCGTGTCATTGCACGCTCCTTTCCGGGTTGCGGGTGCGCCGGCCGGCGGGGCGCGGGGTGAAGGTGAAGGCTGAGGATTCGCCGGCGGCATGCACGGCCAGGGCGAGGGCGGTGCAGCGGTCCGAGTGTCCGGACTTGGTTCGGGCAGCCCAGTAGTCATATTCCCCGTTAGAGATAACCTGTTTCATTTCATGGAGGTCCTCGCGGATCGTCACGCTGATCGGGATGCGCAGCTTGGTGGGGGCCTCGAAGCGGCGGCGCAGACGGGGGAAAATCTCGCGCTTGAATTTCCGGGTGAAGGTGCAGAGTTCCACCTTGCCCATTTTGTGCTCGGAGGGCTTCCATTCTTTATGTGTGTGAACCATGTAATCTCCGAGGCCCACGCCGGGGCCGGTGTAGTCGAAGCTCACGCGGTTGGACGCGGCGATCCGGTCGGATAGAATCCGCTCCTGGTCGGGCGTGCTCATCTTTTCGAGAACCAGGACTTCGCGCGTCCACAGGATGTCACCCACGCGTTGCAGCGTCCACGCTACGGTCGGGTCATTGCTGCGGCCGAAGTCGATGCCCATGAATGTTTGGCCGGCGTGGCGCATGTCATCCAGGCTCCAGCATTCGGTGGCATCGGCAGACTCTGCCAGGGCGATCAGCTCGTAGGGCAGCAGGACGTTGGTGGTATCCAGCCATTGGCAGAGAAACTCCTGGGCGAATCCATCGGGGTCGTCCATCAGCTCGCGGATCTGCTGCACATCCACCGGCAGGCCCATCAGCACCGCATGATAGATCGTGACCAGGTGACGGCTCCACTTGATCTTGGCGTTGGTATCGTCCTTGGTGAAAATCTTGTGGGCCGCGCTGCCGGTGCCGTTGGGCGTGGTGCCGATTCTCACTTTCTTTTCGCCGCCGCGCAGCGGGTTGGTGATCGATGGCAGGATGGCCTTCCAGGTGGCGGCGGGCTGCTCGAAGAAATCGAACTCGGTGAG
>Ga0194037_1003024_pt1 | contig 10683 bp, 1 predicted proteins | sample JunL306m_MetaG_FD_148653 | JGI IMG/M metagenome (GOLD analysis project Ga0194037, IMG submission 148653) | Anoxic zone freshwater microbial communities from boreal shield lake in IISD Experimental Lakes Area, Ontario, Canada - Jun2016-L304-6m | ecosystem: Environmental > Aquatic > Freshwater >...
CTGTTAATACGCCTAATATTACGATATTTAGGTTTTTCTTCATAATCTAAGCTTTTAGCGGATTATAATTCTTTCAGTAATTTTTTCAATATCTGTTTTGGCTTTGACAATGTAAGCTCCCTGAGCCAGGCTGATAGTAGAAATAGCTTTAATTTCGTAAGGATTAAAACTAACCGAACTAACAGTGACCCCTGACATATTATACAACAAGAACTCACCAGGCAACGAACTTGAATTCTGAACAAAAACTACTTCAGGAGTACTGAAAATCCTAATTTGTTTTTGAGCAATGCCTGAATCTGTTTGTTTTTTTAAATCGGCCGAAATTTTAAATCTATTGCTCAGTGCCGATTTTGGCTTTGCACTGAATGCGTATTCTGTACCGGTTTGAGAAATATCAATTACTTTATTGTCCACTAAATCCAACAAAAACACTGCATTGTATTTTTGATTTATATTTTGATGGGTAAATGTCAATTTGTAATTTGAATCGATTCCGGGTTGGAATGCCAAAATTGTTTCATTCATATCGTTCACGGCATCTATCTGATAATTTCCATCCTCTTCAACAGCAAAAAATTGAGTGGTCAGTGATGTGCCAACTATTTTTCGTCCGTCCCATCCATTGTCGAATTTACGTGTACAGGCATCATCGCTAAATATCCACATTCTGTCATTGAAAGTGTCGCTCGTTATGTCGATACGTGTTGAAACATTGGAAGTATTGCTAACTTGAACTGCGCTTTTTGATCTTCGAATGGCTGTATCGGTTTTAAGTGCCGTAACATACGGAATAGTAATAGAACCAGTTCCGCCTATTGCTTTTACCAAGAAGCCCTGCATAGAAGGAATTTGAGCCGGCACTGAATTTTTTCCGGCTGTATTTTTAGAAGAAGCCATGTGCTGTCCCCTGCTTTTGCCGGGAGTATTCTGACCAGTACCATTAAGCCATTCCTGATACGTTCCGGTAGTGTATTGATAAATGGCTTGCTCTGTATTTGGACCAAAGTCAATGCTTGAAATATCAATCGCAGCTGTATAGGGATTAGCAAGCACATGTTGTCCGGCAAAAATAGCACCCGATGAGTAAGGCAATGATTTACTATAATCAGCGTGAAACAATTCACCACTGAAGCTATAGGTAGTAGGATTTTGCTGAACTAATTCATATCCCAGTCCGGCAGTTAAAATTGAACCGGAATTCTGATACAAAGTAGTTCCGTTATTTTGCCTGATCCACACATCGTAATAGTCAATAACCGATTCATCCCATTTTCGTACATAACAGGAATTGAAATTAAAGGCATTACCTGCGGTTAATTGCTTAACCGGTATTCCGAAAAATTGCCAGCTGTAGCGATTATTTACTTCTTTAGTTAAATCCCAGGATGCTTTTGAATACATCTCTACTGTGCCATTAACAATACCGGTTCCCCATGTCAGCGTTCCGTTTGGTGCTGTTGCACTTGATTTCACGAGTAATGCACTTGCTGCTCCATTGTTGGCAAAAGGTCCAATTACGTTTAGTGAATTGGCAGCACTTATGGTTAGTTTTGGCGTAATTCCATTATGAACCGTTTTAATAGTCAGGTTATTACTTTCGGCAGCATTTGTGACCACACAATTCCCATCAATATAAACAAGTACGGCCGGATGAAGATTTGCAGTTGGTATGGTATCGTGATCCCATCGGGCTGCTGTGTTCCAAGTTTCCATTGAAGCTATTCCCTGTGTATTTGTAAAGGTAGTAGTAGGCCATGGAATGAATGTATTTGGATTATTAGCACCCGTTAGATTGGTCAAATAATCTTCTGAACCAGCAGCACCATCATACTCATAAGCCTGAACAGTGTATTGCGTTCCGGGATAGAGATGTGTAAGATAAACCGTTGTGTCAGTACCGTTATAGATACAGTAATAGCCTGAGTTTGATAACTGAGTTCCTTTTATATTCCAATTGGCAGAAGCGGTATAGCTTGTTCCATAAACGGGATCGGAAATTGCTGCACCCGCTTCGGACATAAAGACAACCCGTGAAGCGCGACTTCCATTTTTCCATTTCAATTTAGCAGCTGTAAATGAAGGTGTTGCAACAAGGTTATACGTTTGAACTTCTTGCTTAACTGTTATATTCAACTGCGAAGTACTTGTCAGATTTGTTGGGTCGACCACCTGGTAATTTACAGAAACAGTACCATTGAAAGTTGGATTTGGAGTAAATACAAAGCCTCCGTTGCTTGGATCCCAATCCAAAGTTCCCTGATCGGGAGTTGGAATAGTAAGACCTAAAAATGATAACTGACTCAAAGTATTATCAGCATCAGTAATTTTTGAAGTAGCAACAGATTTTACTAAAGGCGTTGTACTCCCTGTTGTGAAATTATATATTGCAGCCACAGGTGGTGCGCAGGATGGTGAACTTACAGTTCCATTTGCACTAGCCGTACATCCATTTGCATCTGTCACTGTTACAGAATACGTTCCAGTACCTAAACCGGTAATATTATTGGTTGTCAAACCACCTGTCCACAAGTAAGTATAAGGCTCTACTCCTCCAGTTACAACAGCATAAGCAGCTCCATCGTTATTCGGACACGATTTATCATAAGTTGTAACACTTACACTTAATGATGAAGCACTACCAACACTAACAGAAAGCGAACTGGAACAACCATTGTTATCTGTTACTATAACAGAATAACTGCCCGTATTGAGTGAAGAGATATTCTTTGAAGAATTAGAATAGCTATTTGGTCCTGTCCAAGCATAAGTGAACGGTGCGGTTCCATTTTCAACTGTCAAATTTATTGAACCTGTTGCGCCACCACAACTTGAAGCATTTTTGGATGTAGCATAAAGAGTAATTAAAGTACTCGGTTCAGTAATTGTAGCAGCATTTGTTGTTGTACAACCATTTGCATCGGTAATTGTAACCGTGTAAGTTCCATCAGTCAAATCTGTTAATGATTGAGTATTAGAACCATTTGACCAGATATAAGTATAAGGTGATGTACCACCACTTGCTGTTAAAGTAATGCTTCCGTTATTGCCGTTTTTGCAACTTACATTGCTATGAGAAATTGATGAACTTAAACTATTGGAAGGTTGAGTTATGGTTATTGTAGACGTATTAGCCGTACAACCGTTTGCATCGGTTACCTGAACGCTATAATTTCCGGCAGTTAAACCGTCAATATTTTGTGTGGTTGCATTGTTTGACCACAAGAATGTATAAGGGGATTGACCGCCACTTACTGACAAACTAATGCTTCCGGTATTATCGCCTCTACATAAAATATTGGAATGTGTGCTTGAGAGTGACAATGCGCTGGTTTGAGTTACAGTGAATGTTTTCGATGAACTACAACCATTCGCATCTGAGACAGTAACTGTATAGCTTCCTGCTGCAAGACTTGTTCGGTTTTGTGAATTATTTGTTCCAGAAATATCTGCCCAATCATAGTTGTAACTTCCGGTACCGCCCGATACTGAAATTGTGATAGCACCTGTCGAAGTACCATTACACAACACATTTGTAACAGAACCATTTATAATAATGGCAGAAGGATTATTCACTGTTGCACTTGCACCAACTGTTGCTCCATTGTGGTCGGTTACTGTTACCGAATAATATCCGGATGCAACATTACTTAAATTTTGAGTTGTTGCACTGTTCGACCATAAATAAGTGTAGGGCGATGTGCCTCCACTTACTGAAAGTGAAACTGAACCTGTTGTACTGTTATAACAACTGGCTGCTGTTGGAGTTGCCGAAGCTGAAAGTTGAGTAGGACTAGTAATTGTAAACGAAGCTGTTGTAGTACAAGCATTTGCATCGGTTACCAACACACTGTAAGTTCCGGCTATTAGGCTGCTTATATTTTGTGTAACTGCACCATTTGACCAAGTGTAAGTATATGGACTTGTACCACCTGACACAGAAAGTGTAATGCTGCCATTGTTATTTCCATAAATAGTAATATTGTTTTGTGTACTTCCGGTAGTTGACAATGCAACCGAAGGTTGTGTAACACTTAAACTACTCAATAAAGTTGAACAACCTTTCGAATCAGTTATTGTAACAGCATAAGTTCCGGCACTTAAACCTTGAATATTAGGTGTAGTTGCTGAGTAGCTGCTTGGACCAGTCCAGGCATAGGTATAGGGTGAAGTTCCACCACTAACAGACAATGTAATTTGCCCGTTTGAATCACCGTAACATTTGGCGTTTGTGATAGTTGGCGTTGCCGAAATTGCAGCCGAAGGTTGAGTAATGGTATAAGATTTACTTAAGGTACAAGTTCCAGAACCTGCATGGTCGGTAATTGTAACGCTATAAGTCCCAGCCGGACGGTTAGAAATATCTTTGGTTGTGGCGGTAAAACTATTTGGTCCCGTCCATGCATAGCTATAAGTCGGTGTTCCACCCGATACGGTTTGAACAATTGATCCGGTAGAACTTCCATAACAATTGATATTTGTTACAACTCCATCGGCTTGAATGGCCGTTGGTTCGGTAATTGTTGCGCTGGCATAACCCAATAAACCATTATTATCAGTAACAATAGCTGTATAAGTTCCAGCAAATAAACCTGATAAATCTTGACTTGTTGATGTAAATCCGGATGGACCAGTCCATTCAGTAGTATAAGGTGACGCACCTCCTGATGGACTAAGAGTAATTGAAGCATTGGAGCCTCCGATACATGTAGTCACATTAGTAGAAGAAATACCAACCGTAAAATCAACAACTGAGAATGTTTTAGTTGTTGAACATCCGGTAGAATTTGTAACTACAACTGTGTAATTATCAGAAGATAAATTGCTTAAATTTTGAGAAGTTGAAGTAAATCCTGAGTTTAATCCTCTCCAACTATAAGTAAAACCAGTACCTCCGGATACGGTGAGTGTAATATTATTAGTCGTAACAACACCACTAACTGTTGGCGCAGTATTTATGGCTACCACCACACTGGTTGTATCTGAACAACCTTTTTCATTTGTAACCCGCACATAATATCTTCCGGCTACAGGCGATAATACAACCGGAGTGGCACTTTGACTTGCAAATCCACTTGGCCCAGTCCATGAATATGTCGTTCCACCAAAAGCATACAAATTTAATGCACTTCCACTACAAACAGGGTCGGCATAAGCAGAGATGGTTGGTTTTTCTACATACACATCAATAAACGAAGTTGTACTTGTACCACAACCATTACTTGCAATAACACTTACCTGATATGCCCCGATTACAACTGCTGTCCAGTTCACAGTTATTGAAGGTGTTCCTTGTCCTGAAGTAATTGTAGCTCCAGTTGGTACCGTCCATGTATAACTTGTATTTTTAGGATCCGGAGTAACCGATAAAATAGAAGCCACATCGGATTTACATACAGAAATACCAATGCAATTGCTGGCTGCAGTTAATGTAAAAACACTTGAAGTTGCAGAGCAACCATTTGCATCTGTAACTGTGACTTGATAAGTTCCTGCTTTTAAACCAACCCTGTTTTGAACGTTATTCGTACCGCTTATGTCAAACCAATCATAAGTATAAGGTGCTGTTCCACCACTTGCTGTAATCGTAATGCTTCCATCAGCATAGCAAGATGGTTGAACAATTGACGTACCTATTACAACCTGAGAAACAGTTATTGCTGCTGAAGTAGATGTACCTCCACCTGGAGTTGCTGTATATACTGTAATTGATGGAGTTCCTGCACTTGCCACATCGTTAGCTAAAATGGCAGCGCTTAACTGTGTAGAGTTTACAAAAGTGGTGGTACGCGACGAACCGTTTAGTTTAACTACAGAATTGGAGTTAAAATTCGTACCATTTACTGTTAAAGTGAACGCCCCTCCACCAGCACAAAGTAATGATGGCGATATTGTACTTAAGGTTGGAGAAGGATTAGAAATATCAAAGCTATTACTTGTAACAGAGCTTAATCCCGAGGTGGCAGCTTGTAAGATATAACCTGAACCTGCTTTATCAATAGACAATCCACTGAAAGTGGCTTGAGAAGTTGAAGTATTCATAGCAACTGATGTTGTTCCACTCAATGAACCTAAACTCGGATTAGTTGAAATTGTCAAGGCAACAGTATGAGGATTTGAAGCCAGTTCAGAGTTTCCATACGCATCTTTGAAATTAATAACCGGTTGTGATGACCAGGTTGCAGCAATTAAACCACCATTAGGTTGTGAGCTGAAAGACATGCTAATTGTAGCAGGAACCACAGTGATTATCAGGCAGTCGCTACCAGAAGTTGTTAAATTACCATCAGTAACTGAAATTATGGCATTCTCTGCTTTATACAAGTTCAGAACACCATTATTAGCACCCGAAACGGTGGCAATTCCATTCGTAAATGTAATGGTTGTTGAACTTCCAAAAGCAACTGCCGTACCGTTTTTATCTTTAATGGTAGGTGCATTTACAGGACTGACAGATGAATTTGCTCCAGAAAATGTGAGTACTTTGTCTCCGGTATAATTTGTCAGCACAGTACCACCAGCGTTATAAGCGGTTATTGTTAAGTTTTGACTGGTACCTGCAGTTTGAGTAGCGGTTCCCGTAATTTTAAAATATTGGATATTTGAAATATTAATAATCCCCGTGGTACTAGAACCAAAATAGGTTGAATTTTTATTGGTGGCAGCCGATAATGTTCCACCCCATGTACCTCCAAGTTGGGCTATTGAATTAAAATACAAGTCTTTAGTAGTAGAAGTTATATTGCCACTTGCAAAAAGGACAACTGCCGAGCTATTAATATTTAAATCATTATCTACCGTTATTGGGTTAGTAATGGTTTTGTTTACAGAAGTTCCCGAAAAAGTTAAATTATAAAATCTTGTTGCTGTTGCTGATAGTGTTTGTGTACCTCCACCGAATATAACCATACCTATGTTTGCTGTAAACAAACTTCCGGTTCCACCCCAAGCAGTAGTTGTTGAAGAATTTACATTCAAGGTACTCGAACCCCCGTTCAAAGATCCGGCTGTTAAAGTAATATCACCGCTAAACGTATGTGTTAAGCTGCTTCCTAAATTTAGAGTTCCTCCTGAACCGTTGATAGTTAATGATGTTCCACTTACATTCCCTGTAAAAGTAGCAGTTCCTCCTGTTTTGGTCATCGATACAGCTCCCGAAGTGAAAGCCGCAAAGTTTTGTGTTGAAGTACCTCCAATTGTTACGGGCCCTGTGGTTGTGAATGCTCCAACAGTTTGTATCGTTGTTGTTCCATTAAAAGTTAATCCGCCTGCACCACTTGTCAGTGTTCCTGCATTTGTGAAATCGCCTCCTAAAGTTAATAGATTTGTTCCTGGAGTTAATGTTGCTCCGGAATTGATATTTAATGGCACTCCGGAATTTAATGTTTTTGCCCCATTCAGCGAAATAGCTCCTGTACCTTTGATTAAGACTCCTCCGGCACAAGTATTTGCTGTAAAAGTTGTAGGCCATTCCGTTGAAACAGTGCGAGCCGAACTTCCTGCATTATATTGAAGTATTGCAGTTGCCCCATAAACTATACTGCCGGTGAATGTATTAGCATTCGTGCCATTTTCAATTGAAAGTGTAGCATTTACGGTTGTTGTACCGGTTGGGAAAGTTTTTGCCCCTGAACCTGATAAAGTCAGATTATTATATGTTGTTGCTTTTATCGTTTGTGCTGCTCCGGTATAATTCACACTATTACCGGATGCTGTAGCAGTTAAAGTTGTAATTGAAATACCTGTAGTTGTTGTTCCTCCAATATTCAAAACAGCATTTGATCCCTGTGTTAATCCACCAGCACCACTCAAAGCTGTATTTACAGTTAAAGTTCCATTGTTAGTATATGTTCCGGTAATAGCAATCGAAGGAATTGATGTAATAGTTGAACCACTAATCGTTTTAGCTGTACCACTAAAAGTATGAACACCCGTACCGGCATCATTGAAAGTAGTAGCATTATTAGTAAAATTACCACCAAAATTATATGTATTTGCAGCTCCATTTCCTGAACTGATTTGTGTCCATACAGCCCCGGAATTCAAGGTTAAATCGCCAGTGAATTTCATCGCTCTAGCCGTTCCACTTGTCGACGCAAAGGAAATTGCTCCCGAAATTGATGTATTTCCTGTTACAGTTAAATTTCGATTCATAGTAACTGTAGCACCTGAATTTACCGTAAAAGTTCCAATTGAAACTGAAACTTTTGTATTTATTGTCAGCGCACAAGCATTGCTTACTATAACAGTTCCTGCCACAGTCCATGTACCAGACGTTGCAACAGAGGCCATTGTATTTGAATTTTGTATAGTGAAAACATCTCCGACAGTAGTAAAATTTGCGGGGTGTGTTCCGGTACCATTAGTGCCTGTCCACCAACTTGCAGTGGCTTCCGGAGCTGCATTTGTATATGAGTAATAATTAGTGGCATATATTGCAGTACTTACAAACAATAATAAAATTATAGATACTGCTTTTTTATATATTGAAATTTGAAGATTTGAGATAATATTCTTCAAACCAATCGATTTATTTTTAAGGCTATACTGATTTTTCATACGAGTAAATTTTAAAGTTGAACACTCAGATTATTTTGAGATTGTTCCCGGAGTTACAGGATTTGTTGAGATATCGGCAATAATAACTGACGAAGTTGCTGTACAAGCATTTGTGTCAGTTACTGTTACAGAATATGTCCCGGCTGCCAAACCAGTGCGGTCTTTTGAATTATTTGTACCACTCACATCAGCCCAATCGTAGGTATAGGTGCCTGTGCCACCGATTGCAGTTAAAGTTACAGCTCCATTCAATCCTCCCGGACAACTTTCATTTGTTTTGGCAAACGATAAAACAATGGGCGAAGGCTGCGAAACGGTTACCGAAGTTGATTTTGTCATTCCCAATCCATCTTTTACGGTTATTGTATACGGAGTGCTTGAAACGACCACGTTACTAAAAATATTACTGCTTTGGTATGTTCCTCCGTTTAGTGAATACTGTAATGAGCCAACACCACCTCCACCGCTTGCAGTAATAGTAGAATTTCCAACACCGTAACACAAAATTGCCGAAGCCCCTGCTGTTAAAGTCAATGCTGCTGGTTGAGTTATAGTTATTCCGTTTACAGTTCTCAAACAACCATTGGCATCGGTTACAACTACCGAATAGGTTCCGGCAGCCAATCCGCTACGATCTTTGGTTGTTGCACCATCGCTCCATAAATAACTGTATGGACTTACACCGCCTGACACAGCCAACGAAACTGAACCATCTAACAAACCATAACTGCTGACATTTGTAACTGTTGGTGTTGCAACAATGGTTGTTGGTTGAGTAATTGTTGATGATGTTGTTGCTGTACAACCTTTGCTGTCGGTCACTGTGAGTGTATACGTTCCTGCTATTACCTGGCTCAAGTTTTGGGTACTTGCACCATTGCTCCACGAGTAGATATAAGGGGGTGTCCCGCCACTCAGAATAGCATTAACACTACCTGTTGCAGATCCATAGCAGAGTATATTACTTGGAGTTGAACTTAAACTAATCTGTGGATTCTCAGTAATGGTAGTTGTAAAAGTGGCATCACAACCCAATCCGTTAGAACTGATTACATGAACAGTATACGTTCCCGGAACAAGGTTTGATATGGTTGTTCCGCTGCCACTTCCGGTTCCGCCACCGGTTTTTGTCCATGTCCACACATAGGGTCCTGCACCTCCGGTAATATTCATATCAATCGAACCATTATTTTGTCCGTAGCACGAAGCATGAACCATAGGACTTATTATGACCGAACAAATTATATTAGCACCTACAGAACTTGAATAAACCTTTCCGCATGCTGCTTTCTCAGTTAATGTCACGGTCAACAAACAAGTTGTTGGTGAAGCAACTCCCGGTGCTGTAAATGTTGTATTTTGTGTATTAGTGGGCGAGAAACTGCCACCACATGATGAACTCCATGCAATATCAAACTCACTTACAGTACGTGTACCTCCTAATGAAAAAGTCACAGCTGATGAACTTCCTGAAGCAATAGTTCCAAGTTCAAAAGTTACGGTTGGTTCTGGTGCTGTAACCTTTGCTGCCAGCAACGAGAAATTTAAAAATGCACGTTGTGCTGCAATATTATCAGGTTTTGTATCCCGGGTTGCACTATGTGCTGCCTGAATCATTACTTTTCCATTGTTTGAATTTCCAAATCCGTAACCATAAACCACTAAAGCGGCCCGATGATTATAAGCACCATCTACTTTTTGGGTATGGTCAGGGTCGTAAACCGAAACGGTAGTGGTCGACAACCAACCACCGCTGATCATCGGAATGTAAATTTGTTCCGCACCATAAGTTAAAGATGCATCCATCGAACCCATAAATTGCATTACCGGATCACCGCTGTTCTCATAGGTGTAAGGCAATGAACCTACATTATGATTAGTCCATAACAAAAGTGTGTTTTGACAATAAGTTTTGGTGCCTAAGCTTGGAAGGATTACTCCGGTATTTTGACCTGTGCCCGGATTTGGATTGGCAGCTGTAGTTACCATCGTTTTATCAGTCAGAAAATTTCCCTGCTGATTAATATTGGCCGGATTAAACATATTATGCAAAGCACTGCCGGCAGTACAGCCTAGCCATATCGAGCCTTTGTATGTACTGTTCCAGGCTATTAAATTATTGTG
>Ga0194037_1003026_pt1 | contig 10672 bp, 10 predicted proteins | sample JunL306m_MetaG_FD_148653 | JGI IMG/M metagenome (GOLD analysis project Ga0194037, IMG submission 148653) | Anoxic zone freshwater microbial communities from boreal shield lake in IISD Experimental Lakes Area, Ontario, Canada - Jun2016-L304-6m | ecosystem: Environmental > Aquatic > Freshwater >...
TTCCAGGAGATTGAAGAGCACGTACCCCCCCATGGACATCCCTCCCACCACCGCCTTGTCAATTTCCAGATAATCCAGCAACGCCACCAGGTCATCGGCAAAGAGTTCGATGGAGTACGGACCATCGGGGGCGTCGCTCTCGCCGAAACCTCGCAGGTCCGGCGCCAGAAGCCGAAAACCCGCATCCGGCAGTGCATTGAATTGCGGACGCCACATCTTTCGACAGAGAGGAAAGCCATGGATCAGCATCACCACCGGCCCGCTCCCCGTGTCATCATAAGCCATTGATATTCCATTAACAATTGCCTTCATCCCTCACCACCTTTCCAAGCCATGCATAGGAACATAGAACTTTGAACCTTGAACCTTGTACCTTGAACCTTCTTTCACCTAAGCATGATAAACCCCATCTGCCTCCCCGTCTCGCCTTTGTCGCGGCGGTAGGAGAAAAAGAGTTCGTGGGTACAGGAGACGCACTGCGTCGCAACCTCGATGTTATGCGCCGACAGACCGGCAGCGCGGAGCTGTGCCACGATAGCCGCGGGGATGTCAAGACGCCAGCGTCCGGCGGCCGAGGGCTCCGCGAAGCGTTCATACCCCCCACCCTGGTTGCGAAACGCCTCCACCACGGGGAGATCGACCTCGTAACAGCATGGGCCGATGGCCGGGCCGACAGCGGCGAGAATGCGGTCCGGATCGGAGCCGAAGATGTCGACCATCGCCGCCACCCCCTTGCCGCAGATATTCCCGGCGGTCCCCTTCCATCCGGCATGGAGAGCCGCGATTACCTTCCGCTCCGGGTCGAGGAGCAGCACCGGCGCGCAGTCGGCGACGCTGACCGCGATCATCACCTCCCTCTGGTTGGTGATGATCCCGTCGCACTCCAGACGCTGGAAATGCAGGTAGTCGGGGTTGGGAGAGTCGATCACCAGAAGATCGAGGCCATGAACCTGATTGACCGCCACAAACCGCTCCGGACTCCCGCCGAAGGCGTGAACGAGGAGACGCCGGTTCCCTTCGACATTGTGGAGCGCGTCGAGAGTGGAGGTCCCCAGGTTCAGCGAGTTGTAGGGAGGACGAGAGACCCCCTCGTGCCGGGTCGTAAATCCCTGTGACGATACGCCGGCGGCGGTCAGCAACTCCGGCTCAAGATAGTGGATCTTGTCAGCTTTGGTCACTTTCATGATCTATCCAGATAATCGAGTATTTTTTGCATATCATCGGGGAGCGGGGTCGTGAACTCCAGATAACGGCCATCGGCGGGATGGATGAAACCGAGGGTCATGGCGTGCAGTGCTTGGCGATTCAACTCGGTAATCAGCTTCTTGAGGCGAGGATCGGTGATCGCGGTCAGCCGACCGGCGCCGCCATAGACCTCGTCCCCCACCAACGGATGCCCCTTCTCCGAGAGATGAACCCTGATCTGGTGCGTCCGTCCGGTCTCCAGCCGGAGTTCCAGAAACGTCAGCCGTTCATACCTGGCCAGGACTTTCCAGCGGGTAACCGCCTGCTTGCCGTGCCGCGCCGTGCCGGACATTCGTTTCCGGTCCACCGGGTGGCGGCCAATAGCCGATTCAATCCGCCCACTCTCGTCTCGCGGCGCACCGAAAACCAGCGCATGGTAGAGTCGCTTGACGCTGTGGCGCCGGAACTGCTCCGCCAGTGACTGGTGGGCACGGTCGTTCTTGGCCGCCACCAGAATGCCGGAGGTATCCTTGTCAATGCGGTGAACGATTCCCGGCCGCAGTTCGCCGCCGATACCGGAGAGGTCGTCGCAGTGTCCGAGCAGGGCGTTCACCAGTGTGCCGGTACTGTTGCCCGCTCCCTGGTGTACCACCATACCGGCCGGTTTGTTGATCACCACCACGTCGGCGTCCTCATAGAGAATGTCGAGGGGTATCGACTCCGCCACCGGCTCGGCCGGCACGGGAGGGGGGACGATGACGCAAATCAATTCACCCCCTCTCACTTTGAGCGATGCGCGTTCCGGCTGACCGTTCACCGTCACGCACCCTGCCTCGATAAGCCTCCGGGCCGTCGAGCGGCTCAAGGCGGGCATGGCGCGGCAGACCGCCAGATCAAGTCGGGACGGAGTCTCCTCAACCGGCGCGATAAAAGTTCCGGCCCCATCCGGCGCATCCTCTCCCTTATCCATTATCCACCTTAATCCCCCCATTTGACCTCAACCTCGACCTCAACTCACCGCATGTCAAAGGCAAAATAGAGGCTCATGGCGCCTCGTCGCACGAGAAAGGCGACGGCGCCCCGTTTTTGCGCCTGCTGCATGGCCGCGTTATAGTCAGTGAGGTTGATGATCCGGCGCTGGTTGACGGCCTGGATGATATCTCCGGGCCTGATCCCCCCTTCGGCGGCGGTGCTCCCCTGTTCGACGTCGGTCACCAAAACGCCGGCGCCCCCCCTGCCCCGCTGGTTTTGCGGCAGCTCTTCAACGGAGAGACCCAGCCAGGTATCCGCCGGGACCGACTCGGGACGACCGGCCGCGGATGAAGCGTTGTCGGCGTTGCCGATAGTCACGCTGAGAGTCAGCGGCTTCCCTTCCCTAATCAGTTCGACGCCGACATGTTTATGCGCGGGGGTCTCCGCCACGACAAGTTGCAACTGTTTGGAGTCCTTGATCTCTTTTCCGTCAAACCGGGTGATGACGTCACCCTGCTTCATCCCCCCCGCGGCCGCCGGCGAGCCGGCCACCACATCGCTGATGAGCGCGCCGGTGGCCTTCTTCAGCCCGAAGGATTCGGCCAGTGCCGTCGTAACCGGCTGGATGGAGACCCCCAGCCACCCCCGTGAAACCTTTCCTTTTTGCATGAGTTGGCTGACAACATTCTTGGCCATGTTTACCGGAATGGCAAAACCGATTCCCTGACCGGCGGCGACGATGGCGGTGTTAATCCCGATGACCTCGCCATAAATCGTGAGCAGCGGACCTCCCGAGTTGCCGGGGTTGATGGAGGCATCGGTCTGGATGAAATCTTCATAGGTCTCGATCCCCATCCCGGATCGGCCCGTGGCCGAGATAACCCCCACCGTTACCGTCCGGTCCAACCCGAAGGGGTTGCCTATGGCAATAGCCCACTGCCCGACCTGGAGCTTGTCCGAGTCGCCGAGCACCGCCGGCCGCAACGACTCCTTGGCGTCAATCTTGATGACCGCGAGGTCGGTCTTCTGATCGCTCCCCACAACCTTGGCGTTATAGACCTTGTCGTTGGAGAGCTTTACCTGGATCGACTCTGCTTCACGGACCACATGATCATTGGTGACGATGTACCCTTCCTTGTTGATGATGAACCCGGAGCCAAGGCTCTTGTCGCGTCTGAATTGGGGGCCGCGGGGACTCCTCCCCCCAAAAAATTCCTCAAACAGGGGGGAGAATTCGAGCATGGGGCGAACGACCTTTTTCTTGCTGACCGTGGAGATGTTGACCACCGAGGGGGTTGCCGCCTTGACCAGGTTGATGAACGCCTGCTGGGTGGTCAGTATGTCCTTGGGAACCTCCTTTACCGGCGCCTCGACCGTCCCTTTCCGGCCTGACTCGTTGAACAGCGTGCCGGAATCCTTCTTGTTACATCCCGGCAGGAAGGCAAGAAAAGCAGACATCAGGAGGAGCGCAAACGTGAACCGACGTGTCATAATGAACCTCGCGGGGTGGTGATGACGATGCTCAAACAGCGAGAGGGTAGCCAATACGAGCGGCGAAGTCAATCTGTTCATCATCTCCGGCAGAGTCAAGGGGGCTCATTTATCCAACGCCGACCGCAAAATCATCCTTGCAGTGGTGGGGAAATCATCATAAAATCGCGCATCAATCCAATCAATCAGCGGAGGTTGCCATGAAGAAAAAAATCGGTGTCGTGTTGTCGGGATGCGGCGTGTACGACGGGAGTGAGATTCACGAGGCGGTGTTTACCCTGCTGGCCATTGATCGCAATGGGGCTGAAGCAATTTGCATGGCCCCCAACGCCGAATTCCCCGTGGTGAATCACCTGACCGGCGCGGACGACGGAGTTACGCGGAACGCCCTGGTGGAAAGCGCACGAATCGCCCGGGGCAAGATTCGGGACATCGCCGGGGTAACCGCGGCGGATATCGACGCCCTCGTCTTTCCCGGTGGCTTCGGAGCGGCCAAGAATCTCTGCGATTTCGCGGTCAAGGGGGCCGGAGCGGAGATATTTCCGGAAGTGGCCCGCCTGCTGAAAGAGGTAGCCGCCGCGAAGAAACCCATCGGCGCCATCTGTATCGCCCCGGCTCTGGTTGCGGCGGCGCTCGGCAATGAGTACGCGCCACGGCTTACCATCGGGACGGACGAAGGGACGGCGACAGCCATCAACCAGACCGGGAGTGTTCATGTGAACTGCCCGGTGACCGAATTCGTGGTGGATGAAAAGAACAAGATTGTATCCACCCCAGCCTACATGCTGGCCGGGCGGATATCCGAGGCATACGAGGGGATCGACAAGGCGGTCAAGGCGGTTATCGGGATGGCTTAGTTCAACTCACGGACATTGCCGGACCACGAGTACCGCTTGAAGGCGTCGATGACCTCGCTGCTCAGCTCCCTGGCGGGCCGCTTGAACTCAGTAGCCGCCGCGTCGATAAAGTACATCGCCAGGAGCGGAATGTCCTCCCGCCGCTCCCGGAGCGGCGGCACGTTCAACTGGATCATCTGAAGGCGATAGTAGAGGTCCGGCAGAAAACGTAATAATTTCGCCTGCAAGTTCAGGCTCATCTGGCCGATCTCATCGAGAAACAGCGTTCCCCGATCCGCCGCTTCCAGACGACCAATGCGACTGGCGACCGCGCCGGTGAACGCCCCCTTGACATTACCAAATAGTTCGGCCTCAAGAAGAAGCTCCGACAGCGCGGCGCAATTGACCGAAACCAGGGCGTTCTGTCCACGCGGACTGCTGAAGTGAGGGTTGACGGAATGCGGGCATAAGGGCGATCCATCACGAGATCCACCGTATACTGATCAATGACCTCGGCGCGGAGTCCGGGATTAAACATGAGCGAGTTGGCCACCGCCGGTTGTCTCCGGCGCGCCACGCTGAAAGCTACCGTCTCGGCATTGAACGGCTCGCCGTCATGAAAGGCGACCCCCTTGCGGAGGTGAAAACGATAGCGGATCGGGGAGAGTTTTTGCCACCTGACGGCCAGCTTCGGAACCAGGCGTCCCTGTGAGTCGTAATCGAGCAGCCCTTCGTACATCTGACTGATGATGGCATCGGAGTACTGATCGAATGAGCGGCGGGGATGGAGGGAGAGCGGCTCGGTGGATGAGTCGATGACCCGCAGGCTCCCGGAGGCGGCCATGGCAACGGTCGCGGTCGTCAGGAGAATGAGAGTCGTCAGTCGTACGATACGGAGCAAGTGAGGCAACCGTGGGAGAAGTTTGTAGGCCGGTTCAAGCGAAGCAGAACCGGCTTCTTTCGTGGTCGGGGTAACTGCGCCGGGTCCGCTTGAACCGGCCTACCGCTGATTACCCCCTCACCCTGTCCCTCTCCCACAAGGGGAGAGGGGACGTTGCGCGTAACGGCGGTGCTGAGAATGCAACGGTTTCCTTTGGGTAATCGCCCTCAACCCCATATAAGCCCGTACAAATTCTCCCTCTCCCCTCAGTGGGCTGTGAAGATATTATTGATTGCCCACGCTTGCCGGTTGTCTGGTATACTCCGGGCACGTTTTTCAAGGAGGCTTCCATGGGTCTTTTGGTGTTCAAACCAGATGAACGGTTTACCTACGGCGTGAGTAACGATACAAACAGGGCGATCCGCTTCATCATAGAGGAGACCGGACTCAAGCCGTTTCAGGTGGAGAACACCGTGGAACTGCTCCGTGAGGGGGGAACGGTCCCGTTCATTGCCCGGTATCGGAAGGAGCGGACCGGTGAACTGGATGAAGTGCGGATCAGGACCATCGAGGAGCGCCTGGCATACTATACCGAGCTTGAGGAGCGGAAAGTCACGGTACTCAAGGCCATCACCGAGCAGGGTAAGCTGACGCCGGAGCTGGAGAAACGGATCGAGGCGACCCGCCAGAAGACCGAACTGGAAGACCTCTATCTCCCCTACAAACCGAAACGGAGGACCAAGGCCACCATTGCCAGGGAACGGGGGCTGGAACCACTGGCGGATATCATGGTTGCCCAGGCGCTGACTACCGGCACACCGGAGAAGGCGGCCCTCCCGTTCGTGAATCCCGACAAGGATGTCCCGGATGCGGCCGCGGCCTTGACAGGGGCCGGGCACATCCTGGCCGAACGGCTCAGTGACGACGCCGACGCCCGTGCGCTGGTCCGGCGGCTGACTTGGGAGGAAGGGGTCTTTTGCTCACGGGTCGCGTCGGACAAGGCGGGGAGTGTCAGCAAATTTGAGATGTACTACGATTACCGGGAGCCGTTGAAAAGTATCCCTTCCCATCGGATGCTCGCCATGCGCCGGGGAGAGAAGGAAGAAGTACTCTTTCTGGGTATCGAGGCGCCGGATGAAGCGATCCTTGCGGGGCTGAAGGGGCGCATGGTGACAGGCGTGAGCATTTTTCGGGATATCCTGGAGCGGATTGTGGAGGACGCATGTAAACGACTGATAGCGCCCTCCATTGAGGTGGAACTTCGGCTTGAGGCGAAGCATCGGGCCGACGAGGAGGCGATTAAGGTATTTGCCCGAAACCTCGGAAATCTCCTCCTTGCCCCTCCCGCCGGGGCGCTCCGGGTGCTCGGTATCGATCCCGGGGTCCGGACCGGGGCTAAATTGGCCGTGGTTGATCATACAGGGATGCTCCTGGAGCATTCGCTCATCTACCCCCTGACCGGCGGGAGTCGGGCCGAGGTCGCCGGAAAGGAACTGCTCCGCCTGATAACCGGTCATGAGGTCGAGATGATTGCCGTGGGGAACGGCACCGGCGGCCGGGAGACGGAGCGGTTTGTCAAGGATACCCTGGCCGCGGCCGGGCGAAAGGTCCCGGTGGTCATGGTCAGCGAAGCCGGCGCCAGCGTCTATTCGGCCTCGGACATCGCTCGCGAGGAGTTTCCCGATCTGGATCTGACGGTCCGCGGAGCGATCTCCATCGCCCGGCGTCTCCAGGACCCGCTGGCGGAACTGGTCAAGATCGATCCCAAGAGCATCGGCGTCGGGCAGTACCAGCACGACGTGAACCAGACCGGACTCGGCAAGACCCTGGACGATGTGGTGGAGTCATGCGTCAACTTCGTGGGGGTCGATCTCAATACCGCCTCCCGTTCCCTCCTGACCTACGTGGCCGGAATCGGCCCGTCCCTCGCCAAGGCTGTCGTTACCTATCGGAATACGCACGGGGTGTTCCCCGACCGGGAGGCGCTCCGAAAGGTCCCCCGCTTTGGTGACAAGGCATTCGAGCAGGCAGCCGGATTTCTCCGGATTCGCGGCGGTACCTATCCGCTGGACAACACCGCCGTCCATCCGGAAAACTACCCTCTGGTGTCGCGAATGGCTCGCGACCTCGGCGTTTCCGTCACGGAACTGGCGCAACGGTCGGAACTGGTCGACCTGATTGAGCTGAACCGGTACGTCGGCGGAAGCGTTGGACCGCCAACCCTGCGGGATATCGTCAGCGAGCTGAAGAAGCCGGGCCGAGATCCGCGGCAGGAGTTTACAGCCCCCTCTTTTCGTGATGATGTCCGGGAGCTTGGCGATCTCCAGCCCGGCATGATACTCCAGGGTACGGTAACCAACGTGGCGGCCTTCGGGGCCTTCGTGGATATCGGCGTCCATCAGGATGGGCTTGTACATGTCAGCCATCTGGCGAAAAAATTTGTCCGGGACCCCCACGAAGCGGTCCGGGTCGGCGAGGTGGTGACGGTGAAGGTTCTGTCGGTGGACGCGGCGCGGAAACGGATCGCGCTGTCGATAAAAGAGGCGGTGTAACGGCCATGCGAATTCGGATCTATTACGTGAGAGCCGCATCTTTCTCATCCACTTCATCAGCCAACCGCTTCCGGTACTCCCCGAGCTTTTCCGCCAACGCCTGATCGGCAAGCGCAAGGATCGCCACGGCATGGAGCGCGGCGTTTTTGGCCCCGGCCTTGCCGATGGCCATGGTCGCCACGGGAATACCGCCGGGCATCTGCACCATGGCATAGAGCGCATCCACCCCGTTCAGCGCTCCACCGCCGATGGGGACGCCGATGACCGGAAGAGTCGTCTCCGCCGCGATGACCCCGGCCAGATGAGCCGCCATGCCGGCGCCGGCAATGATAATCCTGATCCCACGAGCAGCCGCTTCCGAAGCGAGGGCCGCGGTCTTTCTCGGCGCCCGGTGGGCCGAAGATATCCGTTTCTCGAAAGGAACGCCGAACTCCGTAAGAATGTTCGCCGCCTCGTCCATGACCGGAAGATCGGAATCGCTCCCCATGATTATCAGTACTTGTGGTTTCATGCTTACCCCCGTGCATACAAGTTCTACGTTCTAGGTTCAATGCTTTACGCGCCCCAGCCCCCTAAATCCGATATCCTTGCGGTACTGTGCCCCCGGCCAGGTGATTTTGGCTACTCCTTCATAAGCCCGGTTGATTGCCTCCCGTAGGGTTGACCCACGGGCGGTAATCCCGAGAACCCGTCCGCCGCTGGTGACGCATTCGCTCTCTTTCCGGGCGGTTCCGGCATGGAATACCACCAGATTCCACAGATTCGCCGCCTCGCCGAGGCCGGCGATGATATCCCCTTTTTTCACATCACCGGGATACCCCGCCGCCGCCATGACCACACAGACCGCGGCGTCATCATCCCACTCCAGTTCGATTCCTCTGATATCCCCATCGGCAACAGCCATGAGCACCGGGACGATATCGGATTTAAGCCGCATGAGGAGCGGCTGGCACTCGGGATCGCCGAACCGGGCGTTGAACTCCAGGGTCTTCACCACGGCGCCGTCGATCATCAGCCCGGCGTAGAGGACGCCTCGATAGGGGCGCCCTTCGGCGGCCATGCCGTCAATCGTTCGGCGCATCACCTCGGCCATGACCTTCTCATGGATGGCCGGGGTAACCACCGGCGCCGGAGAGTAGGCCCCCATTCCGCCGGTGTTGGGTCCTTGGTCACCGTCGTGGATCGCCTTATGGTCCTGGGCGCTGGCCAGGGGGATGATGTTCTTCCCGTCGGTGAAGGCAAGAAACGACGCCTCCTCGCCTCTCAGGAATTCTTCAATGACCACCCGCGATCCCGCGGACCCGAAGGCATTGCCGGAGAGCATGTCGGTCACCGCGGCAACGGCTTCAGCACGGCTTTGGGCAATGATGACCCCTTTACCGGCGGCCAGACCGTCTGCCTTGATGACGATGGGAATTCCCATCCGGTCGATGAATGCCACCGCCGGTGCAACCTCGGTGAAAATCTCGTAGGCCGCCGTCGGCACCCCATACTTCTTCATGAGCTCCTTGGAAAACGCCTTGCTTGCTTCAATGATGGCGGCGTTTTTCCGGGCGCCGAAGACCTTGAGCCCCTGCTCCTCAAAGAGGTCGGTCAGACCAAGAGAGAGCGGTAATTCCGGACCCACCACCGTCAGATCGATCCCCTCGCGTATGGCAAACTCCAGAAGTCCGGAGAGATCGTCCACCGCCAGGGGAACATTCTCCGCCAGTTCCGCCGTTCCCGGATTCCCCGGCGCACAGAAGAGTCGGGTTACCAGGGACGACCGGGCAATCTTCCAGACCAGGGCGTGCTCGCGTCCCCCGGAACCGACAACCAGTACTTTCATGGAATCTCCTTGGAATAGATGGAATCGTTGAAAAAAGAATCCGGTACCACAAAAGTACCCTTGGCCAATCCGATTGGACGGGGTTGTGCTTCCTTTCGTACAATGGGACGAAGTTCCGCGATTGGATGGTTGCGACGGCAGAGGATGATGGTCTCTCCCTTTTCCAGGTCGGCCAGATAACGGGAGAGGTGAGATTTGGCTTCACGAATATTGATCTGAATCATGATGGTCACATACTTGATTGTGCTGTGATTGAGATCATGTATTCTCTCCTTAAATCCATGATGAAAAACGGCATGACCAGGTCTCTGCGCACACCATGAACCCAACGCCCCCAGACTCAATGCCTGAAATGCCGCATCCCCGTAAACAGCATCGCCATCCCATGCTCGTCCGCCGCCGCGATTACCTCGGCGTCCCGCATGCTCCCGCCCGGCTGGATGACCGCCGAGATACCGACAGCGGCGGCGTTGTCGATGCCGTCCCGGAAGGGAAAAAAGGCGTCCGAGGCCATGACCGCCCCCTTCACGTCAAGACCGGCTTGCTCCGCCTTGATGGCGGCGATCCGGGCCGAGTTGACCCGGCTCATCTGACCGGCGCCGACCCCGATGGTCATGCCGTCCCTGCCGTAGACGATGGCGTTGGACTTGACGAACTTGGCCACCCGCCACGTGAAGAGAAGGTCGATCATCTCCTGCTCGGTGGGCCGCCGTTTGGTAACCACCTTCAGATCGGCGTACAGATCCAGGTCGGCGTCCTGCACGAGGAGGCCGCCGTTGACCCGTTTCAATTCCAGCCGCCGCGCCGGTTGCGGCGGCCACGCGCCGCACTCCAGAAGTCGCACATTTTTCTTGGACGCCACGATCTCGCCGGCGGCGGCCGACACCGTGGGCGCGATGATGACTTCCACGAACTGCCGCTCACAGAT
>Ga0194037_1003027_pt1 | contig 10672 bp, 7 predicted proteins | sample JunL306m_MetaG_FD_148653 | JGI IMG/M metagenome (GOLD analysis project Ga0194037, IMG submission 148653) | Anoxic zone freshwater microbial communities from boreal shield lake in IISD Experimental Lakes Area, Ontario, Canada - Jun2016-L304-6m | ecosystem: Environmental > Aquatic > Freshwater >...
TATTTAGGTTGGCTGCAGTCATTTGGGGTACTTTTTTAATCAAAGGCTTTATCAAACAAAAGTACCATACCGGTTTTATCGTTTGCGCCGCCTTAATCTATGCAGGGGCTGTAGGCAATTTAGTAGACAGCTTATTTTATGGACTTATTTTTGATGCTAGTTATCCTTATACCACCATGGTAGCCCATTTGTTTCCAAGGGGTGGCGGCTACGCTTCCTTTTTACATGGGAAGGTGGTGGATATGTTTTATTTTCCAATCATTCGCGAAGGCCATTTTCCAAAATGGTTTCCTCTATGGGGTGGAGAAGAGTTTGAGTTTTTTCGTCCTGTTTTTAATTTTGCCGATGCTTCCATTAGTACTGGTGTCATCACCTTATTTGTCTTCCAAAAGAAGTTTTTTAAAGAGCCTACTCAGGAAATTGCCAAAGGCCCGGAAGAGGCTTCCAACTAGCTATTGATAGTTAAGTGTGCCCCAAAATTGGGCTGGCCTTTTTTACAAGCTTATTCGTACCTTCGAGCCCTAAAAATGAGCTAGGACAAGCGTTTTATGAATAACAAGTACCCCGAATTAAATGGACTAAATCTTCCCGCTATTGAGGCAGAGATTTTAGCTGCCTGGAAATCAGAGCAAGCCTTTGAGCAATCTGTTACTTTAAGAGAAGGTAAAAAGCCTTTTGTATTTTATGAAGGGCCTCCAAGTGCCAATGGAATGCCTGGCATACATCATGTTATTTCAAGAACTTTAAAAGACATGGTTTGTAGATATAAAACCATGCAAGGTTTTCAAGTAAAAAGAAAAGGGGGATGGGATACCCATGGCTTACCTGTTGAATTAGGGGTAGAAAAAGAACTGGGTATTACCAAAGAAGACATTGGAAAAAAAATTAGTGTAGAAGAATACAATAAAAAATGTAGAGAAGCTGTCTTGCGTTATAAAAAAGAGTGGGATGATATCACCAATAAAATGGGATACTGGGTAGATTTAAACAATCCCTACATCACTTTTGAAAATAATTATATTGAAACCCTTTGGTGGATTTTAAGTACCCTGTATAAAAAAGGGTACTTGTATCAAAGTGTGAGTATACAACCTTATTCACCTGCAGCAGGTACGGGATTAAGTTCACATGAATTGAATCAGCCAGGAACTTATAAAGATGTAAAAGATACTTCGGCGGTAGCGATGTTTAAAGCAATTCAAAATGCAGGTAGTGAATTTTTATTTGATGCAGTAAAAGCGTCTTCTTCAAAATCGGAGGAAGTGTTTTTTATGGCATGGACTACTACGCCATGGACTTTGCCTTCTAATTTAGGATTAACCGTAGGACCCAATATTGAATATGTTTTAGTGCAAACCTATAATCCATATACAGCAATACCTGTAAATGTTTTGCTGGCGAATGCACTAGTAGGAAAATATTTTAAAGAAGAAGGATTAACATTAGAAAGTTTTGCAGAAGGCGATAAAATAATTCCATGGAAAATAATTGCTACTTGTAAAGGAAGCCAATTGAATGGATTGCGTTACGAACAGTTGATGCCTTTTAAAGCCAATGATCCAAGTACTTTTGAGGGAGATCCTTTTAAAATTGTATTGGGCGATTTTGTAACCACCGAAGATGGAACAGGAATAGTACATACGGCTCCAGCTTTTGGCGCGGACGATTATAAAGTAGGACAAAAAAATAATTTAGGCATCATCACATTGGTGGATCGTGAAGGAAAATTTGTTGAAGGAGTAGGTGAATTTAGCAGCCGCTATGTAAAAAATTACAAGGACGAAAAAGAATACCAAGATGTGAACGTTGATATTTCTGTAAAGTTGAAAAAAGAAAATCGTGCGTTTAAAGTGGAGAAGTACGAACACAATTATCCGCATTGTTGGAGAACGGATAAGCCCATTTTATATTATCCATTAGATGCTTGGTTTATTAAAACTACTGCAGTTAAAGATAGAATGGTAGAGCTTAATAAGACCATCAATTGGAAGCCTAAAAGTACTGGTGAAGGGCGTTTTGGAAATTGGTTGGAAAATATGGTGGATTGGAATTTATCTCGTAGTCGTTATTGGGGCACGCCACTTCCTATTTGGAGAACAGAGGATGGCACTGAAGAAATTTGCATTGGATCGATTGATGAATTAACCCAAGCGTATACAGCTGCCAAAGAAAAAGGATATAATAAGGAAGTTAATTTAAAAATAATAGATGGCAAGTTGGATGTGGATTTGCATAAGCCATTTGTAGATCAGATTGAAATATTGAGTGCATCAGGCCAACCTATGAAACGTGTTTCAGATTTAGTAGACGTTTGGTTTGATTCGGGAGCTATGCCTTATGCGCAATGGCATTATCCTTTTGAAAACAAAGATTTAATTGACAAAGGAGAAGCTTTTCCTGCCGATTTTATATGTGAAGGGGTAGATCAAACTCGAGGCTGGTTTTATACTTTGCATACTTTGGGTGTATTGCTATTTGATAGTGTGGCCTATAAAGCAGTGATGAGTAATGGTTTGGTATTGGATAAGAATGGCAATAAAATGAGCAAGCGTTTGGGCAATGTGGTGAATCCATTTGAGACCATTGAAAAATATGGTGCGGATGCAACCCGATGGTATTTAGTGACCAATGCTTCTCCCTGGGATAATTTAAAATTTGATTTAGCGGGCATTCAAGAAGTGCAAAGAAAATTCTTTGGTACTTTATACAATACTTATCAATTTTTTGTGTTGTATGCCAACGTAGATAGTTTTCATTTTGAACAAGCGCCTATTCCATTAAAGGAAAGACCCGAAATAGATCGTTGGATTATTTCTTCTTTAAACACATTGGTTCAAACGGTTGCCAATGCCATGGACGATTTTGAGCCTACCACAGCAGGTCGTGCCATTGAAACTTTTGTAGATGAGCATTTAAGTAACTGGTATGTGCGCTTATGTCGTAGACGTTTTTGGAAAGGCACTTATACCGAAGATAAAATTGCAGCTTACCAAACCTTGTATGAATGTATAGAAACCATTACTCGATTAATGGCGCCGATTGCTCCTTTTTTCTGTGATCAAATTTTTAGAAATTTAAATAGCATCACCAAAAAACATAAAGCAAGTTCCATACATCATGTAGATTTTCCTAAAGCAGATAGCACTAAAATAGATGCTGCCTTAGAAACAAGAATGCAAATGGCACAAGACATTTGTTCTTTGGTTTTATCTATCCGAAAAAAGGTAAACATCAAAGTGCGTCAGCCATTACAAAAAATATTAATACCTGTTTTAGATCCTTCTATGAAAAAAGCCATTGAACAAATGGAGGAATTAATTTTAGCAGAAGTAAACGTTAAAGAAATTAATTATATCACCGATACCGAAGGGGTAATAAGCAAAAAGGTAAAAGCTAATTTCAAGGTTTTGGGCGCTAAATTGGGAACCAAGATGAAACAGGCTTCGGCCCTTATTGCTAATTTGACACAGGCTCAAATAAGTAGTTTAGAAAAAGACGGGTCATTGCCATTGGTGATGGAAGGGGAGACTATTCAGTTGTTAATCAATGAGGTAGATATTATAGCGGAAGATATACCAGGATGGAGCGTGGCGGTTAAAAATGCCCTTACTGTGGCCTTGGATATTACCATTAGCCCTGAATTATTAATGGAAGGTAACGCTAGAGAACTGGTCAATAGGGTCCAAAACATCCGAAAAGAGAGTAATTTTGACTTAACGGACAAGATTTTGCTTGAAATTGAGGATAATACAGAGTTGAAAAAATCTATTATTCAATTTTCGGATTATATTTGCCGCGAAATTCTTGCACATCAAATAGACTGGGTCCCTTCCATCAAAGAAGGAGTTCTTGTGGAGATAAATGAGCATCAACTACGTATTTCAGTTAGACAAAAAGGATAAATATGGCTACAAAAAAACCAGCTCCAAAAAAGGCAGCGCCTAAAAAAGCAGTTCCTGCAAAAAAAGCAGTTCCTGTTAAGAAGGCAGCGCCTAAAAAAGCGGCTCCTGCAAAAAAAGCAGCACCCAAAAAAGCAGCTCCTGCAAAAAAAGCAGTTCCTGTTAAAAAGTCGGCTCCTGCAAAAAAAGCAGCTCCAAAAAAGGTAGTACCCGTAAAAAAAGTAGTTCCCAAAAAAGTGGCACCAGTTAAAAAAGCGGTACCTGTTAAAACACCTTTAAAAAAAGCCACCCCCATTAAAGCTCCTATTAAAAAAGCCATTCCTGTTAAAGGGAATGTGAAACCAACTATACCTGGAAAAGCGCCTATCGTTGCAAAGCCAGTAGAAAAATACGTTCCGCCTGCAAAGCCGGTTCCTAAAATTCCAACGCCTCCAGTTAAACCAGTGCGCAAAGTAGCAGAACCAATCAAAGACATTAAAGTTCCAAAAATTGGTGCAAAGAGTAGCGTGCCTTATCAACCAGGATATGTTCCTATGGAGCGTAGAAAAGAAGTAACAAGATCCACCGATACTTTGGTTAAATACTCTGATGCAGAATTAAAAGAATTCAAAGAGTTAATTTCTAATAAATTAGAAGCCGCTAAAAAAGAGTTGGTTTATTTGCAAGGATTAATAACTCGTAAGGATGAGTTAGGTGGAGACAATGATGATGCAAGATACATGACCATGGAAGACGGTAGCATTAGCATGGAAAGAGAGCAATTGGGTCAAATGGCCAGTCGTCAAATTTCGTTTATTGACCATTTAGAAAAGGCCTTAATGCGTATCGAAAATAAAACCTACGGAATTTGTAGAGTTACAGGACGTTTAATAGACAAAGCGCGTTTACGTGCTGTGCCACATGCCACTTTAAGCTTAGAAGCTAAGTTGGGCTATGTTAGAAACAGTCATGACCAATAAGAAGTTGAATTAAGTTTCCCATAAAAAAACCCTGATAAACTATCAGGGTTTTTTTATGCGCTTTTTATTCATCAGCAATTTTGGGCTTTCTATACATCAGCTATTTAGGGTTTTCTACACATCAGCTGCTTTCGCAGCTTCTTATTTAACTTCTTGCATTTCAATCAGCTTGCGGTAATAACCATTTTGGGCGAGCAAGTCATCATGATTGCCTCTTTCAACAATATCTCCTTTTTGGAGAACAATAATTTCATCTGCATGCCTAATGGTGGACAATCGATGTGCAATAACAATGGAGGTTCTATTTTGCATCATATTATTGATAGCTTCTTGTACTAATTTTTCACTCTCAGTATCGAGTGCCGAAGTGGCTTCATCTAAAATTAAAATGGGAGGGTTTTTTAAAACAGCACGTGCAATGGTTAAACGTTGGCGCTCGCCCCCACTTAATTTACTACCTCTATCACCAATGATACTTTTAAAACCAGCTTCTTTTTTGATAATAAAATCATAAGCATTGGCAATTTTTGCAGCAGCTATAATTTCTGCTTCCGTAGCATCTGGTTTGCCTAAAGCAATATTAGCCGCAATGGTATCATTGAATAAAATAGGTTCTTGGGTAACAATACTTATTAAGTTCCTTAAACTGTGTAAGCTATACTCTTTAATATTTACGCCATCTATATAAAGATTGCCTGCACTTACATCATGAAAACGAGGTACTAAATCGGCCAGTGTACTTTTACCTGCACCCGAGGATCCAACAAGCGCAACCGATTTTCCTTTTTGAATTTTAAGATTAATATTTTTTAAAATACTGGTATCCTGGTATAAAAATTGAACATTGTCAAATTCAATAGATTCTTTAAAAGATTCCAATACAATGGGTTTGGCTGTTTCTTCCACCGTCAATGGTGCTTCTAAAATCTCATTCAATCTATCTAAAGTGGCATTGCCTCTTGTAACGTTGTAAGCTGCTTGGGATAAGGCTTTGGAAGGATTGATGATTTGAGAAAATAAAGCTACATAGGCAATAAAGGAACTACCAGAAAGTATTTCCCCACTTAAAACTAGTTTGCCCCCAAACCATAAAACACCACACAAAATAATCACGCCTAAGGTTTCTGAAACAGGAGAAGCTAAATCGCGGCGGTATAAAATTTTATTTTTGATATGGAAAATATCATCTACTAAATTAAAAAATTGTTTTTTAACTCGACCTTCTGCATTAAAGGCTTTGATAATTCTTAAGCCAGTTAAAGTTTCTTCCATCTGACTTAAAATCTCCCCCCATTTCACTTGTGCTTTATTGGTGTGTTTTTTTAAACTTCTTCCAATACGACCAACAATTAAACCTGCCAAGGGTAATAATATAAAAACAAACAAAGTAAGTTTCACACTAATGATGAATAAGAAAATTAAAATACCTATTATGTTTAAAGGCTCTTTAATTAAACCTTCTAAAGCACCAATCACTGAATTCTCTAATTCTGTAATGTCATTGGACGATCTGCTTAAAATATCTCCTTTGCGTTGTTCGGTAAAATAACCAATAGGTAATTGTAATATTTTTTCATACAATAGTCTGGAATATTTTCTGGTGACTGCGTTTCTAATGGGGGCCAAAAAATAATAGGACAAATAAAGAAAGGTATTCTTAAGAAAAATAGTAATGATGATGGCTAAACAAATCCAACCTAATGCCTGTACTTTGCCATGAGCAGCAATACTTTGTTGTAAAAAACCATAGATAATGTCCTTGATATTACTTGTGCTGCCTGCAGCAGCAGTGGCAGTTGCGCTCGTTAATTCACTACTGCCAAAAATCAGGTCCATAAAAGGCATGAGCATACCCAAGGAAAACAAGCCGAATACTATCGATAGGGTAATAAATAGGCTATACCAACCCATATAGGCCTTGTATTCTCTAATATAACTTATGATGCGAATAAATTTCTTCATATTCAAAATTATTCCCGCAGAATAATCAGCAAAGTAACTAATTTTACAACGAATCAACGATTTTGATTATGGAAGAAGGAAAAAGACAAAAACAGGTGGCTGGGGCTATTCAATCGGCCCTGAACGATATTTTTTTAAAATTGGGGCTAACCAATTTACAAGGGGGTATGATTTCTATATCTTCTGTAAAAGTGACGCCCGATTTGTTGGAGGCTAGAATATATATTAGTCTTTTTCAAGTGAAGGATACCGAAGCTTGCTTTAAAAAAATACAAGCACAGGCATGGGAAATCAAAAAGCATCTTTCTGATACCATGAAGCACCAATTAAGGCGTATTCCTGTATTGCATTTTTATTTAGACGATACTTTGGATTATGTTTTTAAAATGGATGAGATTCTAAAAAATTTGTAAGTGCATTTTTTATTTGCTTGGCGTTATTTCAGAGGTAAATATGCTTTTCAAGCAATACAAATTATTGCATGGGTAAGTGTATTTGCTATTGCCTTAGGTACCGCAGCGCTTATTTTAATATTAAGTGTATCCAATGGATTTACGGATATTGTAAAGGGTTTGTATTCGGATTTTTATGCAGATGTACGTGTTACACCGGTGCAAGGAAAATTTTTTACTTTGTCGGATAGCACTTATCAATTAGTTGAAAAAATAGAAGGCGTAAAAGCAGTAAGCAAAGTGGTAGAAAATCGTGCCTTAATAGTGAAAGATCATTTGCAAGCGGTAGTGATGGTGAAAGGAGTGGACTCCACTTATGGAGCTATCAATCATATTCAATCTTATTTAAGAAGAGGCAAATTGGCAATGGGCAATCAGCAGTATCCACAATTAGTGATGGGTATTGGTATTGAACAAAAGCTAGGACTATTTCAAAGTTTAATTGGAGATACTATTCAATTGTTTGCGGTGAATAGATCGGGAAAATCTATCACCAGCCTCCATCAGTTAAACACCTTAAATGCAACAGAGGCGGGTGCTTTTTCGGTGCAACAAGAGTTTGACGATCAATATGTATTTACCAATTACGCCTTTGCGCAGTATTTATTTGACTTAGCGCCCCAACAGGTTTCTGCCATTGAGCTTTCCGTAAAACCATCGGCAGAAGGACAAGTGATGGAAAAGTTAAAAAATAGTTTTGGTCCAGGATTTCAAATCAAAAATAAATTTCAGCAAAATATTGATTTGTATAAAATTATGCAAATGGAAAAATGGATTATTTTTTCCATCCTAGCTTTAATTATGATGGTAGCTTCTTTTAATTTAGTGGGCGCCTTAACTATGTTGGTTTTAGAAAAGCAAAAAGACATACATGTGTTGCATGCCATGGGTGCCAAGCCTTGGGATATTCAAAAAATATTTTTATTGCTGTCTGGAATTATGGCTTTTTTAGGCGCCTTGATTGGAGGAGGCTTAGCTAGTTTATTTTGCTGGCTACAAAACACATTTCACTTTATTAAATTGGGGGGCAATTCTTTTATTATAGATTACTATCCAGTAAAACCAATGGCGGTAGATTATATAGCCATTATGCTTTTAGTTATTGTGATTGCCCTATTAGCAGGGTGGCTGCCAGCACGCAGAGCAGCGGATCGATTGTTCGAAAAAATTAATTAGACCCGCGTAAAAAAATTAAAAAGAGAATTTTATGGAGGCTCAATAATCACCTAAGGTTTCTTCTAGTTGGCCTAATGCTTTGGCTAATTGCTCATCGTTAGGTGCAATGCCATGCCACTCGTGGCTGCCTTCCATAAAATCAACCCCTTTACCCATTTCTGTCTTCATTAAAATGCAAATAGGTTTTCCTTTTCCAGTTAATGATTTAGCTTTTGCAAGGGTTTCAACAATATTGTCCATGTTATGACCATCCATATGTAAAACGGTCCAATGAAATGCGTTAAATTTTTCTTCTAAGCTATCCAAGGATAAAACCTTGCTCAATGGTCCATCAATTTGTTGACCATTCACATCAACTGTAGCGATTAAATTATCTACTTTATTATGGGCTGCAAACATAATGGCTTCCCAAATTTGTCCTTCTTGTAATTCACCATCACCATGCAAGCAATAAACGGTACGATCGTCTATATTGTATTTTTTGGTAAGTGCTGCACCAATGGCAACGCTCATGCCTTGGCCTAAGGAACCACTGGCAATACGAATACCTGGTAAATGATCGTGAGTGGTGGGATGTCCTTGTAAACGAGAATTTATTTTTCTAAAAGTGGCTAATTCTTTAACATCAAAATAACCAGATCTAGCTAACACAGAATAAAATACTGGAGAAATATGACCATTGGATAAAAAGAAAAGATCTTCATTTTTCCCGTCCATTGAAAAGTTGGTATCAATTTTCATTACTTTAAAATAGAGAGCAGTAAGAAAATCGGTACAACCCAAAGAGCCACCTGGGTGACCACTTTGTTGCGCATGAACCATTCTTACAATGTCTCTTCTTATTTGAGAAGCAATTTTAGTTAAATCGGTAGTAGCCATAATCGTATTATAATAGTGGGTGCAAAGATAGAATTCATAGTCTAAATAGCATCGAAAATGTAGTAAAAAGCTAAAAAAAGACTTGTGCTCAATTCTATGATTTGCGTAGCTTTGAAGACTCAAATAATTCAACTATGTCAGAAGAGTTAAAGAAAATCACCTTGAATGCCGAAAATGGCATGAAAAAGGCCATCAATCATTTAGAAATAGAGATTTCTAAGATAAGGGCTGGCAAAGCCTCTCCCTCTATTTTAGAAGGGATTAATGTAGATTATTATGGCACCCCTACACCGGTGAGCCAGGTAGGAAATGTGCAAATTTTAGATAGCAGAACTATAAGTATTCAACCTTGGGAAAAAAACATGTTGGCCCTTATCGAAAGGGCTATTATGGCTGCCAATATTGGCATTACGCCTCAGAATGATGGGGTACAAATAAGATTGTTCACCCCTCCTTTAACCGAAGAGCGACGAAAGGAATTGGTAAAAAAAGCAAGTGCAGAAGGGGAATTAAGCAAGGTTTCTATTCGTAATATTAGACGAGATCATATTGAGCAAGTGAAGAAATTACAAAAAGACGGAGCTAGCTTGGATATTTGTAAAGGTGCCGAAGACGAGATTCAACAAATAACAGACAAGCATATTGGTTTAGTAGAAAAACATTTAGAGTCTAAGGAAAAAGAAATAATGACTATTTAAGGAAAGCTTTCAAAATACGTTTAACTTAAAAAATAAGCCCTGACACTTTATTGTTGTTGGGGCTTATTCACTATATAGACACCTGCTAAAATAATAAGCAAACTGCCTACTTGTAATAAGGAAATAGTTTCTCCAAAATAAAGCCCCCAGGCAACGGCAACAATCGGAATGCCATAAGTAACCATAGAAGCAAAAACGATACTCGATCTCTTGATTAGCATATAAAAAAGAATGGAGGAAATGGAAGTGCCAATTACTCCTAAGCAAATACTACTTAAGGTAGCGTTGATGACGGCGGGGTCTTTAAAGTTTACGTTAAAATAGCCAGTGCCATACAAAAAAATTAAGCTAGGCAAAATCAAAAAAGCAAAAGCAACTGATGCAATATCTAAGGCACGAATATTTTGTAAAAATTTTCCAACCATATTTACATTCAATCCATAAAAAAAAGTCGCCACCAATACTAAAGCCGCATAGGATAAATTTTCGAAGCCAATATTTTTACCAGAGGCAATCAATAAGCAAAGTCCTATAAACCCAACCAACACACCTACCATTTTTTTATTGTTAGAAGGGAGTTTGAAAAAAAATAAACCAACAAGTATGGTAAACAAAGGCGTAAGTGAGTTTAAAATTCCGGCAAGCGC
>Ga0194037_1003028_pt1 | contig 10671 bp, 8 predicted proteins | sample JunL306m_MetaG_FD_148653 | JGI IMG/M metagenome (GOLD analysis project Ga0194037, IMG submission 148653) | Anoxic zone freshwater microbial communities from boreal shield lake in IISD Experimental Lakes Area, Ontario, Canada - Jun2016-L304-6m | ecosystem: Environmental > Aquatic > Freshwater >...
CTACCCGCAGTGCTTGCCAGTTCGGCCTGGCTAAAGCGGCAATACAGCCAACCGATCTATGGTGGCAAAGGCGCGATGACCAGTAAGAACTACCAAGACTTTGTGTGGTGGCAGCACGGTCCGGAAGGAAAACCTATGGAGCCCTATGCACTACTTGCCGACTATGGGTCCGACTTGCTGGGGGAGCAAGTGGAATCGGATGATGACCCCGATGAGATGGTTATCGCAGAGGGCGGGGCCGCCGCTACCGCTTACGCACGGTTGCAGTTTGAGGACATGCAACCCGGCATTCGAGACAAAATCAACGCCGCGCTTTTGCGTTATTGCGAATTGGATACGCTGGCGATGGTGATGATTGTGCAGGGGTGGCGCGATCTGGCCCAGAACCACGCCGTTACGAGCCCACAGTGATATCACTCTGCCCCACTCGATTTCTCAATCCGACCCGAGTGAAAATGGGGCGAAAAACCAGTTTGTTGCATAATGCAACAAAATTAGGTATTACACGATTTATTACACGGTCCATTTTTACCATTATAAGTCATTGATTTATATAGGTAATTCAGTAACCTAGTTTTCTGTTAATCCGTAGGTCCCTGGTTCGAGCCCAGGTTGAGGAGCCATATAAGTTATTGATTTATATAACTAAATGCTCAAAAATATCGCCTAAGGATTTTGCCTGTAACGTATTGAGTAGGCGCCTGCGTAGGCAAGAGTTGGCGACTTGAGCACCGCTCTCTACCGGTAGGTAGGACCTCATGTTCGCCTTGCTCTACGCGAGTGCTGGCCTTTAAGGTGCTAGCAGCCACAGTGGGCGCAGGACGTTTTTAACGTCGCTGGCCAACAAGGGCACTGCGATACACATTTTGAAGACTTTGGCTGGGCACAGAAATATTGCTACGACCGCTGCCTATCTTTACAGCAGTCCTGCGCAGTTGAGGGCGGCGGTGGAGTTGGCTTAAAAGACCTTGAGATCTAGCGAAGCGCTGCATCAAATAATGTTGATGCAGCGAGAGAGGGCATTCGCAAAAGTGAGAAATATGCAAACCCGGTGAGCCTTTAACCGACGCCCAGTTGAAAAGTGATTTTCCACATCGCGGTGCTTACTTAGCGCTCCTCTGAATTCTTATTCGCCTGTATGCATTTGGCGTGCTTCCAGTCCAACTATTAAAGGCTCGATGGAACGAAGGAAGGTTTTCGAAACCCACCTTTGATGCAATTTGGCTAATCGAATCGCGGGTTTTCACAAGTTGCTCGATCGCCAGGTCTCTGCGCATTTCGTCTTTGATGGACTGAAACGTTGTTCCTTCCTTTGAGAGCTTTCGGGTCAGGGAACGGCTTGACATAAAAAGAGCACCCGCAGCTTCATCTATTGTCACGTCAAAGGACTTTCGCTGTGCGAAGTAGCGCCTCACACCTGTGCTTACGACGTTATGGTCGAATGTCACGAATATCCAATCGTCAGGCGCACGTTTTACAAACCGGATCAACTCCGTCCTTGACTTCTGAAAACCCTTCAGCAATTGCTCGTCTGAAAAAGTCAGGAACGTATATTCTTGATCAAACGTAATCGGTCCCGGAAATAAGTTTGCGTATTCAGAAAAGTGTGCTGGTCGTTCGAACCCGAAACCAATTGCCTCAATTGGAATTTTTTTTCCGATAAGCCACGAGACTACCCCATGGGTAAGTTTCAACATCAGCTCGTGTCCAAAGACAATGGGCGGTAAATCTGTCATCAAAGGTTTCAGTGCAATCGTAACCAACTGATCCTCTTTGCTGAATTCGAACTGGTAATCATCCAGCAGCAGGTTCCAGAAACGTGTGAAGCGGTACAAAGCAACCAAGAGAGTTGGTGCGTCAAGCAGACTCAATCCCAGGTATTTCAAAGTCCCGGAACGGATCGGGCGAGACCACAACCCCAGCATCTCGTCGCCAGTGGTAACGGCAATCCGCTCGTACAGCCGGACAAACTGCTCGCGCGTTACGCGTGCAGCTGGCTGTTCAAATAATGAAAGGGAGATGCCTGCTTGCTCAACCAGCGCCTCAATCTCCTGCGGACTCATTTTCCGCTTTGCGCCCGCCAACATGTTGTGCACAAAGGAAAGCGGGAGGGTGAGGCTACTGATTTGCATCGCTGGGTACAAATTGCTGCATAGGATTAACCTGGCTGGAAATGCAATAAATTGGTCTTGAAATGCAATTCACGACAGCAGGATCTTACCTACTATCGCCATGGCGCGCGGCGCCCCGGGGCCTATGTGCTGGCTCGTAACGCAACTTGCGGAGTATCCTCTTATGACGTATCAATTTCTAAATGTTGAATCAGATGGTGATATTCGGGTCATCACATTGAACCGTCCGGCCAAGCGTAATGCGATCAGTGACGAAGTACTGGATGAATTGGACCGGGCATTTTCTTCGCTGGGCCCTGCAGTGAGGGCCGTAGTGTTGGCGGCAAACGGTCCCCATTTTTGTGCGGGCCTGGACCTGGGAGAGCACCATTCAAAAGCCCGTACTGCTGCCGAGTTCATGCATATGTGTCAAGCTTGGCACAGGGTTTTTGACAAGATCCAGTATGGCGGCATCCCGGTCGTCGGGGCACTGCATGGAGCTGTGGTTGGCGGTGGGATGGAGCTCGCGGCCGCCACACACATTCGAATTGCCGAACCCAATACCTACTTTGCCTTACCTGAAGGCCAAAAGGGAATATTCACGGGTGGGGGTGCCACGGTGCGGGTGGCACGCATCATTACCCCTAGTCGCATGGTGGAAATGATGCTGACAGGCCGAGTGGTGGACGTACATGCAGGGGTCAGTCTTGGGTTGGTCCATGAAATTACAGAAGCGGGCGCTTGCCTTGACGCGGCACGAGCTTTGGCCAAAAAGGTGGCTGGCAATGCACCACTGTCCAACTACGCAATCGTGACTTCAATCAGCCGAATCGCCGAGATGTCCTCAGCCGAAGGCTTATTCACTGAATCACTGATGGCCGCGGTAGTGCAAACCGGAAATGAAGTGCAGTCGCGTTTGGGGGCCTTCGTAGACAAATCATTGCCTAAGGTATCACTTCAATCGATTTAATTAATCGACATTCTTAAGTATTTTTACGTTCCTCAACACCAGTCATGACTACACCTCACAACACTATCCCAGCTTCGCTTAGCCAAATAACCTTGATGATGAGCCCACGTATCCGTCGTTCCCCGTTTTACGAAGCTACGGTGCGTGACGGGGTATCGCACTTCACCGTGTACAACAAGATGCTAATGCCAACGTCCTTTGGTAATTTGGAGGCTGAACTCCAGCGCTTGATGTCCGGAGTCGCAATGTGGGACGTTGCTGTTGAGCGGCAGGTAGAGGTAAGTGGTCCGGACGCCGACCGACTGGTGCAGCACCTGAGCTCCCGTGATCTCTCGACCATGCAAGTGGGCCAGGGAAAGTATGTCGCGATGTGCGATCACCAAGGAAGGCTGTTGAACGACCCGGTACTGTTGAAACTATCGGATCGCTATTGGTTTTCCTTGGCGGACAGCGACATGCTGCTATGGGTACGTGCGGTTGCTGGAGAGGGAAACTTTGACGTCAAGGTGTGCGAGCCTGACGTATCCCCGTTGGCTATCCAAGGCCCTAAGGCCGAGGACTTGGTTGCAAAGCTTTTTGGCCAACACATCCGAGAAATTAAATATTTCGGATGTATCGAAACGAGTCTGCAGGGTATACCGCTGGTATTGTGCCGCTCAGGATGGAGCAAGCAAGGTGGCTTTGAGTTGTTCCTGCGCGACGGAAGCAAAGGGGATGCGCTTTGGGAACTTGTGAAGTCGCAGGGTCAGGAATATGGCATTGGTCCTGGCGCTCCCAATCATATTGAGAGAGTGGAAAGCGGACTGCTTTCCTGGGGTGGTGACACCACCTCCGACAGCAACCCATTCGAAGCCAACATGGGCAAGTATGTCGACGTCAATACGTCCGTCAATTACATCGGTAAAGCCGCGCTTCAACGCGTCGCTGCAGAAGGACCGCAACGGTTGCTCGTTGGACTTGTACTTGACGGTACCGCCCCGTCTGCCTGGCCCTTGGTTGAGCGCGTAGCAGTTTCGGCAAATGGTGAGGTAGTCGGAACAATGTCTGCCGTCATTTACTCACCGCGTATGGTACGAACCATCGGGATCGCACAAATCCAGCGCACTGTTGTGGAAGCGGGCGATAGGCTTTTGGTGCATGCTCCGAACGGAGTTCAAGGGGCAACTTTGTCACCTTTGCCATTTCTGTAGCCACCTATCGTACCGAACGGCCATAGTTGGTCTAACCACTCTCATCGGTGTGAGGCTATGCGCCGTAACCTAGCAGCCCCTTGATTTCAAGAAAATCATGCATACCCCAATCCGCGTATTCGCGTCCGTTTCCTGATTGCTTGTAGCCCCCAAACGGGGCGTAGACATCCCAATCAGGGTAATTTATATGGACCTGTCCGGCGCGCAGCTGGCGAGCCACTGCGCGCGCATGTGGCAAGTTAGCAGACTGTACATAGGCTGCTAGACCAAATTCGCTTTCGTTAGCAATTTCTATTGCTTCTGCCTCGGTGTCATAGGGCATGATCGCCAGTACAGGTCCAAAAATTTCTTCCCTTGCAATAGTCATGTCTCGAGTCACATTACCAAACACAGTGGGACGGGCAAAATATCCGCGTTGCAGGCCCTTTGGCTTTCCAACACCACCTGCAACCAACATTGCGCCTTCAGCAATTCCGGTCTCAATTAACCTTTGAACCTTTGAATATTGCCTCTCACTGATTAGAGGACCCATGGTAGTTCGTTCGTCCCGGGGATCACCAACTACTTGCTCTTCTGCTGCTTCAGCCGCGATTTCTAGTATCCGTCCGTGCAATGCTCGCGGCACCAACATCCGGGTTGGCGCGTCACAGGACTGCCCGGTATTACTCATGCAACTTTCTACACCTTTGCGTACCGCAATCTCTAGATCGGCGTCCTCCAAAATGATATTCGGCGACTTGCCACCAAGCTCCTGCGCTACTCGCTTAACGGTGTCAGCTGCAGCTTTGGCAACCATCACGCCAGCGTGAGTCGAACCAGTAAAGGACACCATGTCTACACCCTTGTGGGCTGACAGAAATTGCCCTACAGAAGGTCCGTCGCCGTTGATCATGTTGTACACACCAGGTGGAACACCCGCATCATGCAAAATTTCACTGAACACGATGGCACTGATAGGCGCCAATTCACTGGGCTTTAGTACAACAGTACAGCCACAGGCCAATGCCGGAGCGACTTTGCACATAATCTGATTCATTGGCCAGTTCCAAGGCGTAATGAGGGCAACAACTCCAATACCCTCTTTAATGACCCGAGTGTTGCCACGTTGTGTTTCAAATTCATAACCCTCTAGCGACGCAATAGTCGCCTCCAAATGCACTTGACCGGCCCAGGTTTGGGCATTACGAGCCCACGCAAGCGGCGCACCCATCTCATCCGATAAAGCCTGCGCAATTTCGTCAACACGGTCGTTGTAAACGGTCAGAATGCGCTTCAAAAGCGCAATGCGTGTAGCCTTATTCGTTTTCGCAAAATCTGGAAAGGCAGCACGAGCGGCATGTACAGCTTTATCGACGTCTGCGGAGCTCCCCAACGAAATCCGGGTGTAGGGCTCTTCCGTTGCAGGATTGATAACGTCAAAGCTTTTTTGAACAGATGGGTTTACCCACGCGCCATTGATATAGAACAGCTGATGATGATCCATGGTGTTTGTTCGAAAAATTCAAATGCAGAAAGGAAGAGGCCTGCGGAATGATGATTTTTTTCCGCAAACGCAGTATAGTCTTATAACTTGTAAAATGCAAGTTAAAGGAATCACATCCCGCAACCTTGCACATGAGCTACGCAATCAGCTATGACGGAGTTAAGCTTTACTACAAATCGGTAGGAAAGGGAGAGCCGTTATTGCTCCTAGCGGGACAAGCTTGTGACCACCGAGAATGGGATCGGGTAGCGCACGATTTGGGCAATTATTTTGAGGTCATCGCCTGGGACTACCGTGGCACTGGGAAATCAGACAAGCCTATATCACTGCCATACAGTACAAGAGGGTTTGCGTCCGATGCGGCAGCCATATTGGACACGTGCGGACATCCTCGGGCCCATGTTTATGGTTTCTCTATGGGTGGACGGGTTGCGCAGTGGCTCGCAATAGACCATGGACACCGAATAGGGGCATTGGTGCTGGGTGCCACTTCACCGGGAAACATGCATGGTGTCGCAAGAAAGCCGAGTGTGGATGAAGCGTTGCACAGCGGCGATATGGAGGCGCTACTGCTCACTTCCTTCACGCCAAGTTGGATTGAGGCCAATGACGCACTGTCCAAAGAAATTTCAATACTTTGGAATCGCCCTCTCCGCCCGGATGTCAGGCAATTGCACTATCAAGCTAGCCAACAGCATGATGCTTGGAAATTTTTACCAATGATCAGTGCTCCTACATTGGTACTTCATGGCAGCGAGGATGAGCTAAACCCTGTAGCAAACGGCGTACTTCTTGCAGACAACATACCTGGTGCTCGGCTGACACTTCTCAAAGGTGCTAGGCACTACTATTTTGAGGAGTTTCGCGCTGAATCTGCGCAAATGGTCGCAGACTTTTGCCAGACGCACGCCATCTACAGGTGACTCTAGCTCCTGGTTGAGTTCAAAAAACCTTCCTTAACTTGCATTTTGCAACTTATCTGATATACACTTGCGTTTCGCAAGTTAAAGCAGCTTTGCGAACCTTGGTTAACTCATTAAATGACTTGGAGACAAAAATGGACAAACTCGACAAAACATCACCAACCTCGATGCTTCTGGATCGTCGCAAACTTATAGCCGGAGCCTCAGCCCTTGGAGTTGCCGGATTGCTTACGTCCTCCCCTGCCATCGCTCAAGATAAGCCAAAAAAGGGAGGCACATTGCGCCTTGGAATGGGAGGAGGCTCAGCTTCTGACAGCCTAGATCCTCTAGCTGCAGCGGACGCAGTTCCATTCATGATCGGGTACATGCTTTACAACAACTTGTTTGAGGTCGCAGATGATGGCAGCGTGCACGGCGAGTTAGTTGAATCTTGGGATGTGAAGGCGGGTGCGGCTGACTGGACACTTACGCTACGCAAGGGCATCACCTTTACATCAGGGAAAACTCTCGATGCCGATGACGTAATTTACTCGCTTAACTTACATCGAGGCGAGACCAAATCTGGCGCAAAAGTTCTATTAGCTGACATAACAGACATTAAAAAAATATCAGCTACTCAGGTTCAGATCCTAATGAAAAATGGAAATTTAGATTTGCCATTTAACCTATGCGCTCCTCACATCTTAATCGTACCCAATGGATTTACAGATTGGAAAAATCCCAATGGCACGGGTGCATTTACCTTAGACGAATTCACTCCAGGAGTGCGAGCAACATTCAAGAAAAAGGCTGGGGATTACTGGAAATCAAATCGCGGCAATTTTGACCGCGTGGAGGTAACCTACGTGAATGACCCAACTGCCCGCGTTAACGCCCTAATTTCGAACCAAGTTGACGCAATTAACCGCGTTCCAGCAAGAATGGTGAAATTATTAGGTGGCAATAAAAACGTAACGATCTCGCGCTCTGCTGGAACGGGTAATCGGTATGGTTTTGCAGCCCAAACCGATAAAGGTATTTACGCAAACAAAGACCTGATGATGTCTTTGAAATTTGGTATTGATCGCAAAAAAATAGTCGACAACGTGTTTTCAGGATATGCGTCAGTGGGAAATGATCACACGGTTGGTGCCAAGATGAAGTTTTATGACAAAGCACAGACTGTCACTTCATTTGATCCAGATAAGGCAGCCTTTCACTTTAAAAAGTCTGGCATCACTTCGCCGATTGAATTAATGGTGTCTGACGGGGCGTTCAATGAATCAGCCGATTGTGGCCAGATTTTTCAGGAGTCATTAGCTAAAGCGGGCATCAAGTTGGACTTAAAGCGTGTTTCTGGTGATGGATATTGGGATAACGTATGGATGAAGGCGCCATTTTGTGCAACCTACTGGAATAACCTGCCCACAGTAGATATTCAATTATCCCGAGCTTTCGCAAATGGAGCGGCGAATTCATGGAATGAAACTCGATTTGATAACTCACAGTTCAACAAGCTTATAGCTGCGGCGCGCGTCGAAATGGACGAGAAAAAGCGTACGCAAATGTATGCCGAGTGCCAATCGATTGTTAGACAAGAGTCAGGCCTGATTTGCTTTGCGGTAGCGGACTATTTGGATGGTGCGTCTACTAAATTGAAAGGTTTGACAGTTTCAGGCAGGTATGACTTGGCTGATCTTCGTATTGCAGAAAAGGGATGGTTTGCCTGACTTGAGTGGCGGTTTTACCCTGCCTCTATCAACAGGTATTCAAGCTAACCCAGCAGCATTGAAGAATGAATAGATCGCAGCGGTAGAACAGTTTTTTCTGCGTAGTTGATCAAACTATACGCCTCCCCAGTATTTGGGGAGGCGTTATCAGGGATAAGAAATGGAGCCACTCAAATTTGACTACATTATCGTTGGCGCAGGCTCAAGCGGATGTGTTTTGGCTAACCGATTGAGTCGCGATCCCGAGAACCGTGTGCTACTAATTGAGGCAGGGCCCGCTGATGAGGCCTGGTCCTTAAAGATGCCAGCGGCCATGCTTATGAATCTTGAGAAAACCAGCGTGAACTGGTCTTTTCAAGGCGAACCTGAACCGCAGTTGAATCTAAGACAAATGCGGCATGACAGGGGAAAAGTACTTGGTGGTTCTTCATCTATCAATGGCATGGTTTACATCAGGGGCCACGCGCTGGATTTTGATGGGTGGTTTAAGGCTGGCTGTGATGGCTGGAGTTATTCCGATGTATTGCCATATTTCAAGCGAATGGAAAGTTATCAGAGCGGTGATGCCGAATTTCGCGGTCGCTCTGGCCCCATGAACGTATCTCGTCCGGCACCCGTTAATCCACTTGACTTGGCCTTTCTGAAAGCGGGGGATGAGGCAGGTTATCCGAAGTCAGATGACCTTAATGGCTACTGCCAAGAAGGATTTGGCTTGTTTGATAGAACAGTCCACAAAGGGGAGCGTTGGAGCACTGCGCGGGGGTATTTAGATCCAATTCGTACTAGACCGAATTTGAAAATCCAAACGCATTCTCATGTAAACCGTGTACTGATACACGAAGGCGCGGCCATAGGTGTGGTATTTCGTAATCGTAAAGGCGAGATGATCTCCGTTTCCGCTAAGAAGGAAGTAATTCTGGCGGCGGGAGCAGTAGGTAGCCCTCAACTTTTAATGCTATCTGGAATAGGCCCGCGAAATCATTTAGAGGCCATAGGTATTCCCGTTCTTTGCGATCGCCAAGGCGTTGGACAAAACCTCAACGATCATCCCGACTTCGTATTGAAATATGAATGTCTCAAGCCCGTTTCAATTTGGCCTAAAACACGCCCATTAGCCAGTGTGCTGGCAGGCATTCAATGGTTCATAAATCGAAGTGGAATATGTTCAACAAATCATTTTGATGTCATTGCATGTGTCCGCTCAAATGCCGGCGTTCGATATCCCGATCTTCAATTCACATTGACGCCGGTCGCAGTTGATTTTGAAACATGGGCTCCCCTTCAAAAGCATGCATTTCAAATCCATGTTGGACTGATGCGCGCCCACAGTAGAGGCTGGATTGAATTACGCGATGCGAACCCAGCATCTCCTCCGCGCATACAAGTCAACTATCTGCAGGATCCTCGTGATCGCGAGTTGCTTAGAAAAGGAGTACATCTTGTGCGGGAACTTGTCGCACAACCTGCCTTTTCAGAGTTGTGTGGAGACGAAATTTTTCCGGGTCCACAAGCTCTGTCAGATGAAGTACTTGACAACTTTTTAACTACCCATACCGCTTCTCAATGGCATCTTTCCGGGACCTCACGCATGGGAAGCGAAACCGATCCTGAGGCAGTTGTTGATCATGTTGGACGCGTATACGGAGTCTCACAACTGCGGGTTGTGGACGCATCAATCATGCCTTTTGTAACCAATGGAAATACCAATGCTCCGACCATCATGATCGCGGAAAAGTTGAGTGACTCGATTCTTGGGCTTGCGCCAATGTCACCGATAGATAAGCAAATTTGGAAGAATCCAAATTTTGAGACCGTACAGCGATAGGGTGTTCCGTCTTTTTCATCTACTTCAACCCAACTTTTTATCCCTAAAAAGCCGGGCAGTTGTCTAGCCGAAAAATGAAAATCATCGATGTTGAAGCGATTTGGTTGCGGGTACCTACATTTCAGAACTCCGCAGAATGGGGCGACGACGCATTTGTCATACGTATTCACACCGACTCTGGACTAATCGGCGTCGGGGAATCCGACAGTTCTCCAACTGTACTTAAAGCAATAGTTGAAACGCCGTCATCGCATGCGACCTGCAAAGGACTGCGTGAAGTTTTAATAGGCGAAAACCCACTTGGAATCCAGCGGCTTTGGCACAAGATGTTCGATGAGTCATCTTATATGGGCCGTCGTGGAGCGGTAATCCACGCTATCAGTGCGATCGACATTGCCTTATGGGATATCGCAGGACAGCACTATGGGGTTCCGATTCATCAATTGCTTGGGGGCAAGCT
>Ga0194037_1003030_pt1 | contig 10670 bp, 9 predicted proteins | sample JunL306m_MetaG_FD_148653 | JGI IMG/M metagenome (GOLD analysis project Ga0194037, IMG submission 148653) | Anoxic zone freshwater microbial communities from boreal shield lake in IISD Experimental Lakes Area, Ontario, Canada - Jun2016-L304-6m | ecosystem: Environmental > Aquatic > Freshwater >...
TTTCAGTCAGGCACCACGAACATTCTGATAGCCGCAGGGCTCATCGTCATGATGTATCCCCCGCTGGCAAAGGTAAAGTATGAGGAGTTGGGTGATGTGTTTCGCAACACGAAAGTATTGGCCCTGTCACTGGTGCAGAACTGGGTGATCGGACCGCTTCTGATGTTTGTGCTTGCCGTGCTTCTTCTGTCCGATATGCCGCACTACATGGCTGGCCTCATCATGATTGGCCTTGCCCGCTGCATTGCCATGGTTATTGTCTGGAACGAACTTGCCAAAGGCGATACTGAGTATGCCGCCGGGCTTGTCGCCTTCAACTCGGTTTTTCAGGTACTCTTTTTCCCGCTTTATGCCTGGATCTTTCTGACGGTACTGCCAAAGTGGCTGGGCCTTGCCTCATTCGCTGTTGACATCTCCATAGCCGACATTGCCACGTCAGTCTTTATCTATCTTGGTATTCCCTTTATTGCAGGGTTCCTGACCCGTTTTTTCATGCTTCGTCTGAAAGGCAAGGAGTGGTATGAGAGAGAGTTTATCCCGCGCATCAGCCCGCTCACGCTCGTAGCACTGCTTTTCACCATTGTCGTCATGTTTTCTCTGAAGGGTAGCTATATTGTGAAAATACCTCTTGATGTGGTGCGTATCGCAATACCGCTGCTGCTTTACTTTGTGATCATGTTTTTTCTTTCGTTCTACATGGGGCGCAAGGTTGGTGCTGACTACTCCAAAACGGCAACGCTCTCCTTCACCGCAGCGAGCAACAACTTTGAACTTGCCATTGCCGTCGCCATTGCTGTTTTCGGCATCAACTCTGGAGAAGCTTTTGCCGCAGTGATCGGGCCGCTGGTTGAGGTTCCCGCTCTGATAGCGCTGGTCAATGTCTCACTCTGGTTCAAGGGCAACTATTTTGGGGAAAAAATCGAAGCCCGAGTCTAATCTTTTTAACACTTCATCAACGTTGAACATGAAAAAAATAGAGGTATTTGATCCGGCCCTTTGTTGCAGTACAGGGGTATGTGGTGTCGATGCAGATCAGGCATTGATCAGCTTCGCTGCAGATGTAGAGTGGGCAAAACACCAGGGAGCTCAGATTGAACGATTCAATCTGGCACAGCAGCCAATGGCCTTTGCAGAAAATCAGATGGTTAAAGCATACCTTGAGCTTGCAGGCCAGGATGGACTTCCGCTTCTTCTACTTGATGGCGACATCGTGTTGGCAGGACAATACCCAAGCCGTGCTGAGCTGGCACACTGGCTTGACATAACGCTGCCTGACGCTACCGCTAAACCCGCAAAGAGTTGTTGCTCAGGCAGTAAATGCTGCTGACCACAAGCATACCATAACCCAATACTATGTTATTTCTTGAACAACCTCCTCGCTTCCTTTTCTTCACCGGAAAAGGGGGCGTCGGGAAAACCTCCATAGCATGCGCAACGGCCATTCAACTGGCGGATGAGGGAGAGCGGGTGTTACTCGTCAGCACCGATCCGGCATCCAACGTTGGTCAGGTTTTTGGTGTCACTATCGGCAATCAGATTACTGCTCTTACGGCAGTGGAACGCCTTTTTGCCCTGGAAATTGATCCCCAGGCAGCCGCTCAGGTTTACTGCGAACGCATCATGGGGCCGGTAAGGGGCTTACTCCCTGAAACCGTGGTCAACAGCATTGAGGAACAACTTTCCGGAGCCTGTACAACGGAAATCGCCGCTTTTGACGAGTTCACCTCGCTGCTGACTGACACCGGATTGCTTGCCGACTACGACCATATCATCTTCGATACGGCGCCAACCGGCCATACCATCAGGCTGCTTCAGCTTCCCGGAGCATGGAGCAGCTTTATTGAGGAGGGAAAAGGAGATGCATCGTGCCTCGGACCGTTGGCCGGACTTGTAAAACAACGTGCACAGTATAAGGCTGCAGTTGAAGCCCTGGCCGATCCTTTGCGTACTCGCCTTATTTTGGTCTCCCGAGCACAAAATGCAACGTTACAGGAGGTCGCTCGCACGTATCAAGAGCTTGCAGCCATCGGGATATCACAACACTTTCTTGTCATCAACGGGCTGTTCCCCCAAAGCGAAACACAAGAGGACGCTCTTGCCGAGGCTATCTTTTCCCGTGAGCAAGCTGCTCTCAAGGCAATGCCTGCTCTTCTTAAGACATTGCCTTGCGATCATCTACAGCTCCAGCCTTTCAATCTTGTCGGCCTTGAGGCCTTGCGCCAATTGCTCACGGCAAACGTTCAGCAGCTCGTCGTCGAACGGGATACACCTGTCACGATCAACGCTCCAAAACTCTCGGCACTGGTTGACGAAATTGCTGCCGACAGTCACGGGCTCATCATGTTTATGGGTAAAGGCGGGGTTGGTAAAACCACCCTGGCTGCTGCAGTTGCTGTTGAACTGGCACATCGAGGCCTCCCGACACACCTGACGACGACCGACCCTGCGGCCCATCTCACCAAAACGCTGACTGGCAGGGTTGAAAACCTTGTGGTGAGCCGGATTGACCCTGAAGTTGAAACCGAACGCTACCGGGTGCAGGTGCTGGCCACCAAAGGCGCTCAGCTTGATGCTGAAGGTTTAGCCCTGCTTGAAGAAGACCTCCGTTCGCCATGCACCGAAGAAATCGCTGTCTTTCAGGCATTCTCACGCATCATCCGTGAGGCCGATAAAAAATTTGTTGTTATCGATACTGCGCCAACGGGACATACACTGTTGCTGCTCGATGCCACCGGGGCATATCACCGCGAAGTCAGCCGTCAAGCTGGACGCACCGGGTTGCACGATGTCACCCCCATGATGCAGTTACAAGACCAGAAACAGACAAAGGTGTTGATTGTCACTTTGGCAGAAACAACTCCTGTCCTTGAAGCGGTCAATTTGCAGGAAGATTTGCGACGCGCCGGCATCGAACCCTGGGGCTGGATTATCAACAACAGTGTGGCTGCAGCAGTGTCGCAATCTTCACTGTTGATGGAACGCGCAAAGAACGAGTTAAATGAGATTGACGATGTGGCTCATCGATATGCTCATCGATACGCAGTCGTCCCGTTATTGAACAATGAACCGGTTGGAGAAACACTCTTACGCTTGCTCATTTATCCATTTTTGCCTGCTTGATACCTGTAGATGGCGGCTACCGGTGCAAACTGTTTGATGACCTGAAACAATGACACAAGTCCGCGTCTGGAACAAGCGCCAGATCACGATAACTGCACGAATCGCTGAATCGGCCAACCACATCTGCTCAAACTACTCAGCGTTAATCTTTCGCGCAAGGAGCGAGAGCAGATAAAGGTGCTTGCCCTGCTCATGCACCCGGTCGTTGTATTCGGCATCGGTAACCGGCGTAGAGGTGATTTGAATGCCGAGCGTGTGAGCGCAGAAGAGCAGATCCTTCAGTACCGGCGAAGAGGCCGACTCTTTCGGCACCTCCACCAGCATCCCCAGCGATAGATGATTATGAATAACCTCCTGGCCAATATCAAGCACCGGCACTTTGTCGCCAGCAAGGATTGAGATTATTTTCGAAGTAAGGCCAGGTTTGTCGGAGCCTGTAATGTTGATCAAGAAGCTCGCTCATAGTGGCATGGTAAAGGTTTGTTTGTGCTGCTCAAGGTATTAATTTACACAAGGTTCATGCGGAATATGCCGATGTAGTGGTTGCCTGTTTTCTTGATGATGAGTATTTTATTCGTTATAATATTGCCGTGATTTTTTTGTGAGAAAGCAAATAATGGACTGACAAAATGATTGCGGGTCTCCCTGCAGATTTACGAATACCTGTATACCCTCAGTATTGCATCGTTCACCGAAACTTTCATGCACAAGTGACAAAACGAGCCACTTGCTATACATCCCGGCACTCTTTTGCAACTCATTTACTTGAGGCTGGGTATGATCATTCGCACTATTCAGGAATTAATGGGTCAGAAAGATGTAAGCGCACGATGATTTATACCCATGTTTTGAACAAAAGTGGCCATGGTGTAAAAAGTCCTGTTGATGGCTTGCAAGCAACGTTGTTATGCCGATCCATATAAGACGCGAAAATAAAACGCAATACAATGGTTAAATATTTTATATTAAAACGATTAACGGTATTTCGAGTAGTTTATAATTTGCGTCTTATATGGGTTACTATTCAAATATTCGCAGTTTAGGTGGATCAGTCTAATTATTGTTATAATTCGACCATTTCAGTGGGCGAGCGAAGAATAAAGTAATGTGTCTTGGAGATCTTAATGGATATATTGATAATTACAGCGCTAACAGAAGAACATCAAGTTGTAACAGCTGTATTGAATGAACTTGCAGCCAATAATGGAACTGAAAATTACATTACTCTTTATCATTTTCAGCGAGATGATGATACTAATTATGAAATTGGAGTTGTATGTGCACACCAAATGGGAGCAAGAAAGATGGGGACATTTGCAGCACCGATATTAGAAAACATAACACCTAAAGCCGCAGTTCTTATAGGCATTGCAGCTTCAGTAGATAACTCAATAGTAAAATTAGGTGATGTGCCATTTTCAAGCCATGTATTAAGCTATGATGATATAGAAGTAGAAGATGGTAAAATGACTTTTAGAACTGAAGGATACCAAACAGATCCAAAAATGCGAAAGGCAGTAGGAGCTTTGCGTAGTTCAACATCAACATATATTCCATGGAGAAATGCATGTATTGAAATTATGCCTAAAGTTATCAAAGAATTAAATGAGTTACGCTCACAAACTATCACTCCTCCTAAAGAAGTTAGACCTCCCCATTTAGTGGTAGAAGTTACAGCTGGAGGGCCTTTTTTACTAAGAGATGCAGAGTTTTGTGGTTCGTTAAAAAGGCTCTCAGATGTAAGTGCTATTAAAGTATCTGCACCTGTGCATCCCAAATTAGTATCTGTTGAAATGGAATCACACGGATTCATGAATGCTGCACATGAGCAGGGTATTCCAGCTTGTGTATTAAAAGGAATAAGTGATGATGGAGATCATAATAAACATATCTTAGAAGAAGAAACGGGTGGCTATTATAGAGCATTTGCTTGTTCAAATGCAGTTTTAGTATTGCTTCATATACTGTTGGGAACCTCTTACCAACCACAGGAATCTAAGAGTGTAAATTCTACTCATAAAGAAGGAAATACAAGGACATCAAATAGTATTGATAGAGATGATTTTGATGTATTGATAGAGTCGTATTATAAAATATTTAAAGTAATAAGACGACGTTCATTTTCTAGTAAATATAGTTTATTGCGAAAAGTTTTAGTTACTGGTCTTGATATGATATTTATAGCTTTTAGAAATATATTTTTACACAAAAGGCAAGGTGTGGAATTAGAGAAAATGTATTTCTTTTTCGATTTCGCAGTTGATATGGGCTACTGGTCAGAACTAAAAATAATCTGTGAAGAATTAGTAACCTTGTCTTCAATACATAATTGTTTAACTACTGAAATTAAAGCTAAGGTATTTTATTATTTAGGATTGTGCGAGTACCGATTATCAAATAAAACTAATAACACAAAACACCTATTTAGTGTTGCCCAAGATTTTCTAAGAAAAGCACTAAATGAAATTGATAAAATAGAGAATACTTTAATAAAATCAAGAATGGAGATAGATGTCTATGTGGTGCTAGGTTGGATTGAATACGATAAAATGGATTATGAATCAGGTTATCTTTACTACTCTAAAATTGAATCAATTGCAAAGTTACATGGTGTTGTTTCAGGAGAATATGAAGCAAAATACTATTATGGGCATTATTATTATAGACATCATGGTTCATATGATGAAGCTATCAAGAGTTACGAGGATGCTATAGCTGGATTTAAGAGTATTGGTGAGACAAAAAAACTAATAAAGTGTTGCAATACAATGGCAAAAATTTATATAAAAAAAAACGAGTATATAGTGGCAAGAACATATATAGACCAAGCTAAGTCGTTTTTAACGGATGTGGTCAACTATAGAGACTTTTTTATAAATTCAATATTAGAAGCACGCCTTAACTTACATGAATCATCTGGTTCTTCTACGTGTGAGCTTATTGAAGTATCTGCAAAAAAAATAAATTCATTAGAAATACAAATGAAAGAACATGGTGATTTAGATGATCGAACATGTGGCGAGATATATGACACACTAGGGGATATTTACTTAATGAAAAATATGTTGGATCAAGCAAAAAAATACTATTCAAAAGCTTTAACGTATTACAAATCTATATCTTTTAAGGACGAGATAAAAGTAGAAATCAAATTATCTTTAATTGATTATGAAATTAACGATGACACAGACTTACCATCTTTAAAGGATGGGTATGGTATAACTTTAGTGGCAGGGCACCCTTTTAACACTCCAACTTCGGCGAAACTTACAGAATTACAATCTAAAATTGACGGAGTATTAAAGTCTCAGAATTATACTTATGAACCTTTTAAGCTTGAAAATCTTCATATAACAATAAACGCATTAGTTCAGCCTAGACCTTCAAGTGAGAATATTAACTATAATTTGTACGAAAGAAATATTCAAATATTTATAGCATCTCTATCTGCTTCAAATCTTGTTTTTAAGTCAAGTCGAATTACTGTTAGTTGTGATGGAACTGTAGTATTAATATTTGAAATATCAGATTATATTATAGAGTTGAGAAGGAGAATAAGAGAACTAAAAAATAGTATTAATATAGAGAGTTCCAAATTGCAGTTTTTACATATTACTTTAGGGCAAATAAAGAATGCTCCGGAGATGAGTTATATCTGTCATAGAAAAGACTCTATAAATGCATTAAACAGTATATACAGGTCTTTTGTTATTGAAGTAAGTGATTTAAATTTAATCTTTTACAAGAACAGAAGACTGACAGAGGTGATTAATGAAACAACTATCTCTTTTATCAATAATTTCTCAAAAGGAGCGTGAGAATGGTTTTGGATATTTGTTTAATAAATCCTCCATCCAGTTATATGATCGAACCGACCGCTCAAGAGAATATTGGCTTGCTGTACCTTGTAAGTAGTTTAAGAGCTAAAGATTGGGCTGTTTCATATATTAATTTAGCTAGTATACCACTAGGTATAGCTTTGGAAAATTTACCAGATTCAAAACTGTATGGATTTACTTCTACTTACGTTGACTATGAATCTGTTAAATCAATGAGTAAATGTTTATTGCAAAATGGTAGAAAGACTATACTAGGAGGGCCTTTTGCTACGTCATGTTATAGCCTTATAGAGAGAAACACTTTTAGTTCGATTTTGGTTGGCGAAGGGGATTTGACAATACATGATGTTTTGATAGATAATGCAAATAATAGACTGAAACCTTATTATCAGGGCGAACAGGTTGAGTGCTTAGATTCATTACCTTTTCCCTCTAGAGAGGATGGAATAAAAGGTGGACAAATCTTTTTAGATGGAACTGAATCAGATAACGGAGGGACTACAAACATAATTACAAGTCGGGGTTGTAACTATAGTTGTAGTTTTTGTGGAAGTAATAGCATTTGGGGTAAAAAAGTTAGATATCGAAGCATTTTAAATGTATTAAAAGAAATGGAGCACTGTGTATCAAATTTAAATGTGAACAAATTTAGATTCTCTGATGATAACCTAACAAATAATATGGGCAGAGTAGAAGAACTGTGTAAGGGTATTATGATATTATCCAAAAAATATAACACTCCTATTTTTTGGAGAATTAGTAGTCGGGTAGTCCCCAGTTCATATGAGCAATGGAAAATTATGAGAATAGCTGGATGTATAGAAGTAGGATTTGGTATAGAATCTTTTGATCAAAGGGTATTAGATGTATTAGGAAAAAAGACTTCGGTTAACCAAAACATAAAAGCTGTAAAAGATGCTAGTAGAGCAGGAATAAAGGTTAGGCTATTATTAATGATAAACACACCTGGTGAATCAGCTGATACTGCAAAAATAAATATAGATATTTTGAACAAACTTCAGTTTGATGCAATAAGTTGTAAAGTTTTTATTCCTAGCCCTGGTGCTGATGTGTGGGCTAATCCTCAGAAATATGGATTAATTATTCAAAATAAATCAATATTAGCTTCTACTAAATTAAATTTTTGGGAATGGATGAAAGATAAAAATGGGAAAGTCATAAAGAATAATACAGAGCCGATTCATAAAATTATTGGAATAACGCAGTTAGAAATGAGAAATAATAGGGAATTGATGAGGGATTATATTAAAAACAAGGGATATTTAACTTATTTAGATATGAATTAAACCTTAACATAATGAATGTTGATTCTATTGATTATTATAATGTTTTTGAGATTCAATTTAACTGGTCGCGGACCAAGCCAACAATCTTATAATTTAAATATTGATGATAATATATGGTTATATGTGGCCTTAAAGCCACTCTTTTGACAACAAAAAGACAGTTTAAGAATAGGATGCCTACAAGGGCGAAAATCATTTATTGTTTTGCCTGTTGATAATCATTTGAAATAATAATAAAAAATTATAACCAGTCAATCAGCCGGACAGGGTTATCGCCCTGCCGGTTATTTCGATGTTATGCGTCAATAGCCCGGGAGCATCTATGAAGACATTCAAGCAGTACCTTGCCGAGAACCAGAGGAAAGAAGCGGTAACGAAACTCACCACGCTTTTTGAACATGAGGTATACAAACGCATTCCCGGTACAGCCAATTCTTTCCGGCAAGACCCCGCGAACACGAACACGCAAGTTCAACGTCATTCGCATGTTTATGCGAAGCTCAACGGTGGCGGTCAAGAGCTTTACTCAGTCAATCTCAGCGGTAGTGGGCACGACGGATCAAGTGGCATTCCAATTCCTGACACACATGCCGCTTTTTTCAGATCAAAGGGCTATGACATTAAGCCCGACAACATCTTGGAGAGTCTCAACCTTGAGCAACTTCAAGAGGGAATGTATCGCCTTGTCCTACTCGAAGACGCATAACCCGGCGCTCAACCTCGCTCCATTCGGTCGCTGGACGCTGCGCAGGTAACGCAAACCGTTATATTTAAAAGGAGTCATAACATGGCTACAGTAACTCAATTTGTATGGAACCCGAATTTTTTAAGTGATGTTATTAACATTCTTGATTTAAATATTGATGAGAATGGTATAAAACAACATCTTGATCAAATAAAAGAAAATAAAGTTACCTATTATGAAAAACTACGTACGCTTATTGATAGAATTGAATTTATAAAACACCTAAAAATTGTTTCCGATGAAGCAGAAAAAAATAATTTTAGATTTAGTGGAGAAGAAGTTGTTGGTATTCATTGGGATATTCATGCGTTGAGATTGTACTTATCATTAACATGTATTGATATACTTTCTTCAAACTTTGAAACATTCGATAAGTGGATTATTGATAATTGTCAAGATGTTAATAGCTATCAAGATATAAAAAAATATATCAAGAAAAAAGCTGATGAATATGCTACTATATTTAGGATAAGTTCAAGTTTTGCCAAAGCCTTTCATAATTCAAGTGATATGTTAAAGGCAAGAATCACCGACAATATCAGCGTTATTGATAGTTCAGGAATTAAACATAATGACTTGGCAACAATTATTTGCTACTTTTATCGTATTCGGAATAAATATACACATGAAGGACGACGTTTCCATCAAATGCCTATACCTTTAAATCGAGAACAATCAATTGGTAAAAGAGATAACAAAAAATACGGATTGCAAAAGGGGTTGAACTGATTGAATTATTAATTGACGTTGCTAAAGAGCAGGCTATAAGAAAACTTGAGTTAGAGAGATTTTGCATAGATAAACAAAAAATATAACCCGTCATTGCAGCGGATGGGCTAGCGCCCGCCACTGAATTTGGTGTTAGGCTTTTCAAAAAAATTATATTTGTAAGAATAAAACGGGGTGTTAAAAATGGAATATGCTACCAATATTGGTGAAAAGATCGAAAGCCGGTTTTTGTCACTTACGCTGGAAGAAAAAACATCTGTTATAAGTCACTGCGTTGCAATCCGTTTCTCAGATATGAACAGTCGGCTTTTCCTGGCTCTGAGCAAAATCCGTTTTTTTAAGAAAAGTATCGCATAAAACAGTCGGAACTGGAAGAAAAAGGGCTGCCTGACAATGCGGATTATGAGATGCACGAAGACTATTTAATGTGGCATCACTGGAGTGAAGCTGCCGAAAAACAAATAGAGTCATTGCAGCCAATAGCCAAATATGGGGTTTTCAGATAAATGCAAGCTACTGACCGGTTACTGGAAATAGAAGAAAAGTTTGGAACCCTTGAGTTATCAGTCCCGGAGAGAATTCAGTTGGTTGAAGACATATATGGGATACGATATCTAACGAACCTGAAGCTGTACAGTTATCGGACGAAGAAAAAAAATAATTGATGAACGTTTGGACGCGTATCACAGAAACCACGCATGAGGTGCTCCCTGGGAAGATGTGACTGTCGGCTTCGCCGACAGCAAGTGACCTTTTTGTTAACTATTTATATAAAGAGGAGCAAATGGAAGTTTACACATTACATCACTACTGTCCGGTTATAAGTCGAATAAATTCAATTGGTTACAGGTATAGGTCTCCTGGGTTTTGTAAACGGAATTCATAACTAATTGTTTTATATGGACTTTCTCGAAAACACTGACACTCAAG
>Ga0194037_1003032_pt1 | contig 10668 bp, 10 predicted proteins | sample JunL306m_MetaG_FD_148653 | JGI IMG/M metagenome (GOLD analysis project Ga0194037, IMG submission 148653) | Anoxic zone freshwater microbial communities from boreal shield lake in IISD Experimental Lakes Area, Ontario, Canada - Jun2016-L304-6m | ecosystem: Environmental > Aquatic > Freshwater >...
GTCTTGGGCTAGCCCCTCCTCGAGACTACGTTTTACTAACTCATAGGCAGCTTGGATTTGGGACCATTTGGATAGTCCCATTCCGTGGATGCAAGTGAGCTCTTCACGGCTGCATCTAAGTAAGCTGGGTAGGCTTCCAAAATGGTGTAATAGATCCTGCGCTAGGGCCACTGCACTTTTGCCTTTTACGCCCACCCGCAAAAAAATGGCAAGAAGTTCCGCATCGGAAAGTGCAGCAGCACCATCAATACGGAGTTTTTCGCGTGGCTGTTCATGTTTGGGCCAGCCCGTAATTGGGGAGTGCACAGCCGGCGCAGGCCTCGATACAATAACCTTATGACTAAGCTTACTGTTTTGCCTCACTCCTACTTGACCCTCAACTACCGGCTCACTTTGCCTAACGGGGACGATTACATCAATACTTTTGTTGATCGTCCTGCGACGGTTCTGATGGGTTCTGGACAATTTGCTCCTTGCTTTGAAAAGGTGTTGCTAGGACTTGGGCTAGGTGAGAAAAAAAGTGCCTTACTTCCACCAGAAGAAAGTTTTGGTGAGCGTAAAGAAGATTTGGTGCAATGGGTTTCTTTGAAAGCCTTGAAAGAGGGTCGCGATGACGGCGTAGAATTTAATCCGGGTGATGTGATTGAATTTAATGCACCAGACGGGGCGCAATATGCAGGTGTTTTGCAATCGATTAATGATGAGGGAGCATGGTTTGACTTCAACCATCCATTGGCTGGCAGGCCTGTCACTTTTGAAGCAGAAATTGTTGCTATTCTCTAAGCGATGAGTAATCCAGATAAACTTGAAATTTTGATGGCACAGCCCCGCGGCTTTTGCGCGGGCGTTGATCGCGCCATCAATATCGTCAATGAAGCTCTTACACGTTTTGGTGCGCCCATTTATGTACGCCATGAGATCGTTCACAACGCATATGTTGTAAATGAATTGCGCGAGAAGGGTGCAGTGTTTGTGGAAGACTTGCAAGAGGTTCCTAAAGGTGGAATTGTGGTGTTTAGTGCTCATGGCGTATCTCAAGAAGTGCGCAAAGATGCTCAAGAGCGTGGCCTGCAGGTTTATGACGCTACCTGTCCACTGGTGACAAAAGTACATCTTGAGGTAGTGAAGATGTCCAAAGATGGTTTTACTATCTTGATGATTGGTCATGCAGGGCACCCTGAAGTTGAGGGAACGATGGGACAGGTTGAAGAAGGCCTTTTCTTAATTGAAAAAGTTGCCGATGTTGCCGAATTATCTTTTCCAGAGAATGAAAAAATTGCTTTCGTGACGCAAACAACCTTATCAATCGATGAGACCAAAGAAATTGTTGAAGCGCTCACAAAAAAATTCCCCAACATTGTTCAGCCACGTAAGCAAGATATTTGTTATGCCACTCAGAATCGTCAAGATGCTGTGAAATTTATGGCGCCTCAAGTAGAGGTGGTCATTGTCGTGGGAAGTGCCGCGAGCTCGAACTCCAATCGCTTGCGGGAATTATCAGAAAAATTGGGCGTTCCCTCTTACATGGTGGATGCCCCTGAGCAACTCAAGCCAGAGTGGTTTGTTGGCAAAAAGCGTATTGGCCTGACTGCTGGTGCATCCGCACCGGAGAGTTTGGCTCAATCGATCGTGGCACGCATTTTGGAATTTGGACCACGTCAAGTCCGTGCATTAGATGGTGTAGTGGAAGATGTGACATTCTCACTACCGAAAAATTTAGTTGGCTGAAGTATTCATATCAGAGGAGCTGTAGATGATTAATGTAAAAGCGTCAAAAGTGATATTTGTGAGAACTGCTGTTGCAGCAGCAGCGACCTTAGTTTTGCTTGGTTGCGGCAAGGGTGGCGATAAGACTGCCGCTACTCCGGCTGATGGAGTGGAAGTGAAGATCGGGCACGTCGCTCCTTTGACTGGCCCAATCGCCCACTTAGGCAAAGACAACGAAAATGGTGCGCGCCTAGCGATTGAAGAGATCAATAAAAGCGGCTTAACAATTGATGGTAAAAAAGTTGTTTTAACTTTGGTGCCTGAGGATGATGCTGAAGATCCTAAGACTGCTACCCAAGTAGCGCAGAAATTGGTAGATGCTAAGGTTGTTGGTGTAGTTGGCCACCTGAATTCTGGAACTAGTATTCCAGCCTCCAAAATCTATAGTGATGCTGGGATTACACAGGTCTCTCCCTCTGCAACCAATCCTGACTTTACAAATCAGGGCTTTAAAACTACCTATCGTTTAGTTGCCACTGATGCACAACAAGGCCCAGCATTGGCTAATTATGTTGTGAATACCTTAAAAGCCAAAACTGTTGCCATCATCGATGACTCTACTCAGTATGGCAAAGGCTTGGCAGATGAGTTTGAAAAAACTATTAAAGCTGCTGGCGTGAAAGTAGTTGCTCGCGAAGCAAGTAATAACAAAGCGACAGACTTCAAAGCCATTTTGACTAAAGTAAAAGGTAAGAAACCTGATGTCATTATGTATGGCGGTATGGATGCCACTGGTGGTCCATTAACCAAGCAAGCTGCAGAGCTTGGCATCAAAGCTAAAGTGGTTGGTGGTGATGGTATGTGTACCGAGAAGCTTGCAGAGTTAGCTGGTGAGGCTGTGGTCAATGTGACTTGCTCAGAGGCTGGTATGGCCCTGTCAAAAATGGCACAAGGAGCTGATTTCCAGAAACGTTATAAAGAGCGCTTCAATGCGGACGTACAGATCTATGCCCCATTTACCTATGATGCGGTTTATGTCCTCGTGGATTCAATGAAGCGTGCAAACTCTGCTGATCCAGCAAAGATTCTCGCGGTCATGCCAGATACTAAGATGAATGGCTTGGTTGGCAATATCGCCTTTGACAATAAAGGCGATATGAAAGAGGGGGTCATTACCTTATATGACTTTAAAGATAAGAAGAAAACAGTTTTAGATGTTATTAAGATGTAAGGATTGTTGATAAAAGAGTGCCGCTTCTGCGGCACTCTTTTTTTACGCCTCGCAAATACAGACAGTGACTTAATGGATATCCTCCTTCAGCAAATTATCAATGGCTTAGTGCTGGGCAGTATCTATGCCTTGATTGCTTTGGGTTACACCATGGTGTACGGTGTGTTGGGCATTATCAATTTTGCTCACGGTGAAGTGCTCATGATTGGCGCCATGGTATCGCTTTCGTTGTTGCGATTAATCTTGGGCTTCACTAGTGATCTTCCGGGATGGCTAACGCTCTTAATTGTGTTGCCGATCACGATGGCCGTTTGCGCTGGCTTAAGTTACTGGATTGAGCGGATTGCATATCGTCCTTTGCGCAATGCGCCGCGTTTAGCCCCCTTGATCTCTGCAATCGGCATGTCTATCTTGCTTCAAACGATTGCGATGATGATTTGGTCACGTAATCCGATGACCTATCCACAATTATTGCCTTCAATTCCGATTGATTTATGGGGCAGTGGTGCCACGATTACTGGTAAAGAAATTGTCATCATTGTGGTCGCGTTAGCAGTGATGTGTGGATTGCTATTCTTGGTTGAAAAAACCAAGCTCGGCAGAGCAATGCGAGCTACTGCCGAGAATACTCAAATTGCTGCACTCATGGGCGTGAATCCTAATCGGGTTATTTCAATTACCTTCATGTTGGGTGGAGCTCTGGCGGCTCTGGCTGGGATCATGATTGCTAGCAATTACGGTAACGTGCATTTTTATATGGGATTCATTCCCGGTCTAAAAGCTTTTACTGCGGCTGTTTTGGGTGGCATTGGAAATTTAAAAGGGGCGATGTTAGGTGGCCTTCTTTTGGGATTAATTGAATCTTTAGGTGCCGGCTATATTGGCGATTTAACAGGTGGCATCTTTGGCTCAAACTATCAAGATATCTTTGCTTTCTTGGTGTTGATCTTGGTCTTAGTCTTACGTCCAACAGGACTCTTGGGTGAAAGGGTTTCGGATCGTGCTTAAGGAGGCGCTATTTAAACGACTTCCCAGGTCCGCTTATTTATGGATCGGCATCATTGCTTTAATGATTTTGCCTTGGGTGGTTGGCGCTAGTGGCGGCAATTACTGGGTGCGAGTACTCGACTTTGCTTTGCTTTACATCGTTCTTGCCCTGGGTCTGAATGTCGTCGTGGGCTTTGCTGGTCTGCTGGACTTGGGATATATCGCTTTTTATGCGCTTGGCGCTTATAGCTTTGCACTATTAGCATCCCCACACTTACCCCAGCACTTTGAGACTATTGCGGCAGCCTTTCCGGAGGGGATGCATTTTTCTCCTTGGATGGTTGCAGTATTCTCCATCGGCCTGGCCGCTCTGTTCGGAATCATTTTAGGTTTTCCAACTCTACAGTTGCGAGGAGATTACCTAGCGATTGTGACTTTGGGTTTTGGAGAAATTATTCGCATTTTTATGAATAATCTAGATCGCCCATTCAATCTGACTAATGGCCCCAAAGGAATCAATGCAATTGATCCAATTCAGATCTTTGGAATTTCATTTACAAAGTCTTTAGATTTGGGATTTATCCAAATTCCTGGGCTATATCTCGTCTTCTATTTATTTTTACTCTTAGTAGTATCGGTAGCAATAATCTGTTTGCACTTACAGGACTCACGAATCGGTCGTGCATGGGTAGCAATTCGTGAGGATGAGATAGCTGCAAAGGCAATGGGTATCAATACTCGTAATATGAAGCTGCTAGCCTTTGCTATCGGCGCATCTTTTGCCGGTGTCGCTGGAGTTTTATTTTCCGCTTTTCAGGGATTTGTTTCTCCTGAATCATTTACCTTGTGGGAGTCGATTGTTGTCCTAGCCATGGTGGTACTAGGTGGCATTGGGCATATCCCTGGTGTCATTCTGGGGGCCGTTCTACTTGCCATCTTTCCAGAGGTATTACGTGGTGTTGCACAACCATTGCAGCAAGCCCTGTTTGGTCACGTGATTATTGATGTTGAAATCATTCGCCAACTGATTTACGGCTTAGCCCTGATCTTAATCATGCTGTATCGCCCAGGCGGTATCTGGCAAAAGAGCCGGAAAAATTCATGATGGAGCGCTTACTTTTAGATGTCACTGATGTTTCTAAACGCTTTGGCGGCGTCCATGCGCTCGATTCAGTAGGTTTAAAAGTTCCGCATAGCTCAATTGTCGGTTTAATAGGGCCAAATGGCGCAGGTAAGACTACCTTTTTTAATGTCATTACGGGTTTATATCCAGCCGACTCTGGGATATTTCTATTTGACGGAAAGTCCTACTTTCCTGAGTCAGTCTCCAAAGTAACTCAGTCTGGATTAGCCAGAACCTTTCAGAATATTCGCTTATTTGGAGAAATGTCTGTTCTAGAAAATGTAATGGTTGGATGCCATTGTCGATCGAAGGCGGGAGTCATGGGAGCAATCTTTCGCTTTCCATCTACTCGGCGTGAGGAGCGATCGATTCGAGATAAATCAATTCAACTACTAGCTTATGTTGGTTTAAGTGAATACGCCGATATGGAGGCTCGTAATTTATCTTATGGTCATCAACGTCGCCTAGAGATCGCACGAGCCTTGGCTACTGAGCCTAAGCTGCTGGCTTTAGATGAGCCTGCAGCGGGCATGAACGCAACTGAAAAACTGGAATTGCGTGAGTTATTACTGCGCATTCGGGCAGATGGCAAAACGATTTTGCTGATCGAACATGATGTGAGTTTGGTTATGGGTATTTGTGACAGCCTTACAGTGCTTGATTATGGAAAAGTGATTGCCTCGGGTACGCCTGCAGACGTTCGCGAGCATCCAGAAGTGATTAAGGCCTATCTCGGCCAGGGGGCAGCGTAATGAGTGCCTTGCTGAGTGTAAAAAATCTCAAAGTTTCTTATGGTGGTATCAATGCCGTCAAAGGAATTGATTTAGAGGTTGGTCAAGGCGAGTTGGTAGCTTTAATTGGCGCCAATGGTGCAGGTAAGAGTTCAAGTTTGAAAGCCATTGCTGGTGTATTGACCCCATCAGCAGGCGAGATTCAGTTCTTGAACCATCCTACTGAGAAATTGCCAGCCTATGATTTAGTTCAACTTGGCTTGGGCATGGTTCCTGAGGGCCGCGGCGTCTTTAAGCGCATGACTATTCTGGAAAATCTTCAGATGGGGGCATTTCTGAAAAAAGATGCCAAGGCTGTTCAGCAAAAGCTAGAGGAGATTTACTCGTACTTTCCAAGACTGAAGGAGCGCTTATCGCAGCTGGCAGGAACCCTCTCGGGCGGTGAACAGCAAATGGTGGCCATGGGTAGGGCGATGATGGCTGAGCCCCAGCTATTGTTACTAGATGAACCCTCGATGGGTTTATCCCCCATCATGGTAGAAACTATTTTTGACGTTATCCGCAATCTTTCAGCCAATGGCATGACTATTCTCTTGGTGGAGCAAAACGCACGTTTAGCCTTACAGATGGCAAATCGTGCTTATGTGATGGAAAGTGGATTAATTACTTTGAGTGGCTCAGGCACAGAATTGCTAGAGGACTCTCGAGTAAGAACAGCCTATTTAGGCGAATAGGTGAACGTTTAAAAACTCACAGCCCTAAACAGTTTGTTTTAGTAGCTCACGCAGCATATTAGCCATCTGACGAATCTCATCGTCACTCACATTGAGAGCCGGCATAAAGCGCAATAAGTTTGGCCTTGGTGAATTAATTAATAGTCCCTCAGGATTGCGCTCACGGGCAAGATCAACTAACTTTCCGCCGACATCTTTGCCCAGCATGAGTGCCCGCAATAAACCTTCACCGCGTTCACCTTCGAGATTAAATTCTGTAGATAGCTTGAGTAGTTCTGATTTGAGCAACTCACCTTTGGCTTTCACGCTGGCCAAAAATCCTGGCGCTAATAATTGCTCAATGACGCTAATGCCTACAGCAGTCATCAGTGGGTTACCGTTATAGGTACCACCTTGATCGCCCTGTACAAAGCAGGCTACTGCATTCGTTGCCATAAGGGCTGCAAGGGGGACGCCACCACCAATGCCCTTACCTAAGGTCATGATGTCTGGCTCAATTCCGTATTGCTGGTAAGCAAAGAGTGTGCCAGTACGGCCGCACCCAGCCTGTACTTCATCAGCGATTAGCAGAATATTGTTTTCTTTAGTGAACTTGCGCAGTTCGTGCATAAATTCTTTGGTGGCAGGTATCACGCCGCCTTCGCCCTGAATAGGCTCAATCATTACCGCAACGGTTTTATCAGTTACGAGTTTTTTGACAGAATCTAAATCATTTAAATCTGCTTTTGGAAAGCCAGCAACTTGTGGGGCAAACATCGTATCCCAACCAGGTTTTCCAGAAGCACTCATCGTAGCTAATGTGCGACCATGAAAGCTGTGTTCAAAAGTAATGATTTCAAAAGCACCATTTTTATTGAGCTGACCCCACTTACGGGCGAGTTTGATGGCGCCTTCGTTTGCTTCTGCGCCGCTGTTAGCAAAAAAGACTTTATCAAAGCAACTATTTTCCGTGAGTAGATTGGATAAGCCAACCATAGGCTCGTTATAAAACGCAGGACTTGGGTTGATTATTTTTTTTGCTTGAGCATTAAGAGCCTCAATCATTCCAGGATTGCTGTGGCCTAAGCAATTGACAGCCCAACCCTGTAAGAAATCTAAATAACGCTTGCCATTGTTATCTGTTATCCATGAGCCTTTACCCTCGACCATAATGACTTCTGGGCGTTTGGTGATGAACATCACTGAATGGGTATCGATTGCTTGAGCTGGCTTATTCATACTTGGTTTAGGTAAATGGGGCTAATGAAGTTTCTATTATCTAACTTTATCGGAGTTTAGTTCGTTGCTAAATCTGCAGCGCTAGTGAATGAGTCCGCAAAGAATTCTTCCTCAGGTAGATGACATTTCGACGAAAAGTCATCTCGTGCTGCATTCACCATCACTGGCGCGCCACAGGCATAGATCTGAAGGTTCTTCATATGGGGATGGTCTGCCATTACAGCCTGGTGGACAAAGCCAGTTCGGCCGGTCCAAGCATCTTCTGCTAAGGCATCTGAGATGACTGGAATGTACTGAAAGCCAGGAATATTTTTTTGCCAGCTCTTGCACAAATCATCTAGATAGAGATCGCTGGGCCGGCGCCCACCCCAGTAGAGCTCAATTGGCCTTTGAATCTTTTTAGCCTGCATCTGCTCAATGATCGATTTGATTGGAGCTAGGCCAGTACCCGCTGCAACAAAAATAATGGGTTTTTTAGAGTCCTCTCTCAGAAAGAAGCTGCCCATAGGCCCTTCGAATCGCAGAATATCTTTTTCTTTTAGGGCGGGGTTTGTGGCCCCAAAGACAAAATCAGTAAATAGGCCACCAGGTAGATGGCGAATATGTATCTCGAGCGGACCTTCTTGATCTGGTGCATTCGCAATCGAGTAGGCACGACGCTGACCATCCTTGAGGAGAAACTCTAGATATTGACCCGCCAGAAATTGAAAACGTTCAGCAGCCGGCAACTGTAATTTCAGAATTGCGACATCGCTGCTTGGCCTCTCAATGACGTTCACTCGGCAAGGCACTTTCCGAATGGCAATATCGCCAGCGCCTTGAACCTCCCGTGCCTCAATCAATAGATCGGAATGGGGGTGGGCGCAACAAAATAAAGCACTGCCAGTAGTCTCATCAGCTTTGCTCAAGGCGCTCTCGCTATGCTGGCCATGAGTCACTTGACCTTCTACAACTTTCCCTTTGCAGGAGCCACAAGCACCATTTTTACAGCCATAGGGTAAATTAACGCCTTGACGAAGAGCGGCTTCCAGGAGGGTTTCATCCTGGTTAACAGTAAATTGTTTGCCGCTCTTTTTGAGCGTGACTTGATAAGACACTCTCATTCCTTTCAATAAATCGTTACGATGTTACTTATGCAATCTTTTGGTAAACCTTCAATCCTGATTATTGGCTGCGGTGACATTGGTCTTCGGGTAGCAAAGCAGCTATCCCGTAGTCATCGAGTTTTTGCCTTAACTACTTCGAAGAATCGCTTTCAGGAGTTGAGGGAGGTTGGCGCGACCCCTATTTTGGGTAATCTGGACCAGCCAGAATCTTTATGGCGCTTATCCGATTTAGCTCAAACCGTGATTCATTTAGCGCCACCCCAAAATCAGGGAAGTCGTGATTGCCGAACCCGCAACCTAATCCGAATTTTAGCCCAAGGATCGCATGCCGTCAGGCGCCTGATCTACATCAGCACTACAGGCGTCTATGGCGATCACCAGGGTGCCAAAGTGAGTGAGAGCACCCCAGTCAGCCCTCAGAGCGAGCGCGCTCGCAGAAGGGTTGATGCTGAGCTTGCCTTGCGCTTGTGGGCGCCTGCCCATGGGGTGGCTTTAACCATTTTGCGTGTACCTGGTATTTATGCGGCTGACCGTCTGCCGCTAGAGCGTTTGCAGTCTCAAACTCCAGCACTACGGCCTGAGGAAGATGCGTACTCAAATCATATTCATAGCGAAGATTTGGCAAGGTTAGTTTGTGCGGCGGTGTATCACGGTAAACCACAGCGAGTGATCAATACCTGTGATGGGGGTGAAGCCAAAATGGGCGATTACTTTGATGAGGTAGCTGATGCTTTTGGTCTAGATCGACCACCCAGAATGCCTGCAGAGCAATTGCAAAAAATGGTGAGCCCGATGCTCTGGTCATTTATGCGTGAGTCTAGAAGAGTAACTAACACCCGCCTGCATGAATTGAAAACACCACTACGTTATCCGAGCGTGGCTCATTTTCTGAATACTATTTCCAAGAATCCTTAAGGCCAACGGTACGGTTAAACACTGGCTTGCCAGGCTTGGAATCAGACGCATCAGCGATAAAGTAGCCATGACGCTCAAATTGGAAACGCTCTTCTGGTTTAACTTCTCTCATGCAAGGCTCAAGGTAGGCTGTAATAGTTTGCTTAGAGTGAGGATTAATCGCATCCAAGAAATTCTTATCACCGCTATCAGGATGCGGATCACTAAAGAGGTGATCGTATAAACGGACTTCGCTGGGAATTGCCTCGGCAGCGCTAATCCAGTGAATATTGCCCTTCACCTTATAGTTATTGGAGCCAGGAGTGCCGCTCTTACTGTCGGGGAAGTAGTTTGCATTGATCTGCGTAACGTTGCCAGCGGCATCAGTCTCAAACCCAGTGCATTCAATCACAAAACCATGACGCAGCCGCACGCGACTACCGGGCTGATCACCCATCGGCGGAAATAATCTAAAGAAACCTTTACTTGGTTCTGTCATGAAGTCATCTGCCTCAATCCACAACTCGCGTGTGAAATGAAATTCGCGATTACCCCATTCAGGATATTGTGGGTGACGTGGGGCTGAGCAAGCCTCTTTGGTCGCAGCATCAAAGTTCTGAATGACTAGCTTCAGTGGTTTCAGCACAGCTGTGGCGCGAGGTGCTTTTGCTTCCAGATCATCTCGCAGCGCTTGATCAAGAGTACTCATATCAATCCAGCTATCCGCTTTAGACACTCCAATGCGTTCACAAAACAAACGAATACTTTCTGGGGTGTAACCACGGCGACGGATACCCACAATCGTTGGCATGCGAGGGTCATCCCAACCATCAACCTGTTTTTCTTCAACGAGTTGCAATAACTTGCGCTTGCTGGTGATGGTATAGGTCAAATTTAAACGTGCAAACTCATACTGATGTGGCACGGGGTCTTTGAG
>Ga0194037_1003033_pt1 | contig 10668 bp, 12 predicted proteins | sample JunL306m_MetaG_FD_148653 | JGI IMG/M metagenome (GOLD analysis project Ga0194037, IMG submission 148653) | Anoxic zone freshwater microbial communities from boreal shield lake in IISD Experimental Lakes Area, Ontario, Canada - Jun2016-L304-6m | ecosystem: Environmental > Aquatic > Freshwater >...
GTAGAAATCCTCCACCTTGTAGTTGACCTTTTCCGTGGTGCCCGCGCCATCGGTGAGGGTGGCAATCTGCTCATTGCGGATGTTTCCGGCGATGGCGCGCGGGCCGTCGTAGCCGCCGGAGTTTTCGGCATCGTTTTGCAGATACATCCCCATCTGCGCGGCCACCTTGATCGTGAGTTTCACATCGGCCAGAATCTCGCTGATGTCGATCATGTGATTGATGGCATGACTCAGGATCGTCGGCGGGCGGATGCGGCCCAGCGCGTCGGGGTGGCTGTAATAGAGCGCATCGTTGGCGGAGATGGTGGTGACCTGCCCGCCATCATCCTTGAGGCCGTAAGCGACGTGGCGGCGGAATTTGTTGATGCGCACGCCATCGATCCACGAGCTGTCGGCGCCCTGCGGATTGCATAACTGGTGCGCCTCATAGTTGGCGAGCATGACGCCATCGGTATTGCCGCGGATGATCACCGGCAGCAGGTCACCATCGCCGAAGGCCGCCTTGTTGAGCTCGATTTGCATCCGGCGGATATCAAATTGGCCCGAGGCATCGATGACGGACGCCTCACCGGCCCGGTCTTCCCAATGGGCATCTGCCAGGGTGTCCCACTCGGGGTCACCTGATAGGGACATCGGCACCAGGTAGCCGATGAGGTCGGCGAGGCCGGAGCAAATGCGGGTGGCCAGGCCGAAATTTGCGCGCAGCCAGCGGGCCTTGCGCAGCAGCTCAGTGCGCGAGTACGAATCGAGCTCTTTTTTGGTGTCGAGCGTCGGCCAGTAGATCCAGCCCCGGCGGGTGCTTTGATTGGCACTATCAAAGCCGGAGATGGCCTTGAGATGATTGGACGCATCCTCATATTGCTGGCCCTCGCTGGGGGCGGCCGGAGCGGATGCGGATCGTTGGCGGCGGGCGCGGCGGGATTGGGATGAGGTCATGTTTCAGAGCGGCGGGTGCGAAAGTTGGCGCCGGCGCAAAGCGGAGCGGGCCCTGTGGCGGCATCTCCATCGAGCTCTTGCAGGCAGATTTCCAAAATCTCGCAGACCTCGTTCGGGTCGCCGGTGATCATTTGGCCCGATCCACCGCCATCCTGGAAGTTGACCTGTGTGACCTGGACGCCCGAGGCGCGGTCATTGAGGGCGATTTTGAGCGCGGCCTGCAATTCGGCGCGGGTGTAGCAGCGCTTGTACGCTGCGATGATAGTGCGGGAGACGGCCACGGTGGGCGGCGATGTCAAACCTTGCTCTGCGGCTGGAACTTGTGGCCGATGACGTTCCAAAGGACGTGTCCCATTTTCACGCAGTCACCCCAGTCGTTCGGCGGTTTCTGTTTCCAAACGAATTGCGTCACGCCGTTATCGTCCACCTCGCGCACCAACTCCTCACCGCACAGCTCGCGGGTGAGCTCGCTGTCGATGTCCATCGGCAGCCACAGCCGCGGCAGGTTGAAATCGGCGGTTTTTTCGGGATCGAATTTCTTGATCCGCTCGAGGTATAGGATGCGCTTGAATGCGTCATCGTCAAAATGGCAGACCGATATTTTAGACTCCCCACCGCGGGTGACGGCGGAATCGCTGAAGGCGATGGTGTTTTTCACCTGGATGCCGCCGCGCCCCTTGCACGGGAAAAACATCGGGAATCTCGGCAGGCAGAATGCGCGCACTTCGTAGGAGGTGCCGCCCTTGCCGCCCTCATCGATAATGACGCGCTGCACAAAGACCTCTTTGCCACCGGCTGGGATCGGCCGGGCCGCAATCGCCACGGTTTCTTCGAGCGATAGCGTTTTCCCCCAGTCGATCAGATAGGCAGATCCGTTAGGCATCATGCCCAGCTTCGTCCATTTTTGGTGATCGCCCTGGTTGTCCACCTGCATCGTCGCAACACATGGGACAATCGGCATCGTCCCGCGCTTGTAGTCGCCGCGCAGCCGCATGATGTGGCGGTGGGTGACGTTAGAGACGGTCTGCTTGACCGGCTCCCCGGCGCGGCCATTGGTCCAGTCGTGCAGCTTCCCCGGGTTCCCCTGCGCCTGTAAAAACTCGAAAACCAACGTACCCCAGGTGCTGGAGGGATGCATCGAATAGAAATCGCTGATGTGAAAGCTCATCTCGCCCGGTGTCCAGGCGGGGATCGTCTGTTTAACACCATCCACCTCTATCTCCTTGAAGTTGGTGGCGCGGACCTCCCCACCCAGCATCATCTCGAGCTTGTGATCCTCTTCCACGCGGCCCTTGCAGGACTCGCACTCCATGTACGTCTCGCGCAGCACGCGGTTTAGGTCGTAATTTTTCCCGGTGGCGTCCTTGCAATGCGAAAACCTCAACCGGTCAAGATTGAGGATTTGCTTGTGGCCGCAATGCGGGCAGGGGACAAAGTACCGGTGGCGCGATCCAGATAGAAATCCCTGGTGGGTGATCGCTGTCTCGACGGTGGGCGTGGAAAATCCGATCGCCTTGCCATACTCCGAGCGTTTGATCCGCTGCAACAGCAGCCGCCAGCCGTGGGCCTCTCCCTTGGCCACCTTCCATTTGTCGAGCTCATCGCCGATGGCAATATCGATGGGCTTCGAGCTCACCTGGCCAGCTGAGCCCGAACCAGCGAGACGCAGCAGCGCATTGGGCAGCTCATAGGTGAGGGTGTTCATCTCGTCCTCGCTGGCCTCGCAGTCGATTGCCGTGGCGCGGCACGATTGGAGCAGCGGACGCAACCGGGTTTTCGACAGGTCGCGCGCGTTGACGATCGAATCGATGACATAGAGGATGCTGGTGGCACGCTGCGCGATGATCCGGCATATCAGAATCAGGACATGGAACGTGAAACCGCTCTGTGACGATTTTTGAACCAGGAGTGTGCGCCACTGGTCATCAGACATGAACTCATCGAGGATCCGCGCCGCATAAATCGCGTGGTGTTTTTTGTAGGGCCCCGGATTGTCCACTGACTCTTTCGTACCGATGACGATGTTAGCCTCCGCCCATAGCTCGAACGCCATCTTCGCCACCGGCCGGTAAACGGATCCCAAAATCCCGACCAGCCATGCCCTCACCTCACTCATTGTGCCGTAGTTCCAAGGGCTCAGCGAATCCGCAGCAACTCAACATGAGCGAGACCTCATCCACGATCCCGTCAACGATCCGATTCCACTCATTCGAGGTTTCCACCAGGCGGAGCCGTGCACGGTTCACGCGGAACGCCTGGCGGAATGATTTGATGACGGATCCATGCAGCGGCCCGAGCTCGCGCTGGACCACATCCCGCCGAACGAAAATCCCCATCTCTTCGAGCGCTTTCGGCGCAGCCTTTTCCAGCGACCGGCATTTTTCCCCCATTTTCGACCACTCCGACATCAGGAATGTGGCCCTCGTCTCATCTCCCGCCTCGATCGCCGTCATGTATTTGGCATGCAACGTGACCTCTGCTGTCCTGTAACGATCCAACATGGCCAGCAAACCTTTCTCACCCTCAGCCACCTCTACCCTCTCAACCATCGCCACCGGCGCCGCGCTCGATTTCGGGATATCCGCGCCATCCAGAATCCTTTGTGCTGCCATCGCCAGTTTCTCAGGGCAATCCCGGGGCGCGTAAACCCTGGCAAACCATGCGGGCATGTCTGCCGGCCGCGCCAGCGGCGCCGGATCCTTGCCCGCCCGCCCGTCCGCAATCCAGTTTTTCACCGTCCGCAGCGAGTAACCCCAAACCTCTGCATATTCGCGCTGGGTCATCCGCTCCATCGAACTAATCCCATCACCCTCCAGCTTCCATCTCTCTTCCGTCGGCTCAGTCTGCATGCGCGACCTGGCGGCCTCGATCATTTCGCGCTCACGGGTGGTCAGCGGCTTTCCAGATCCAGCCTTGCGGACCACGTTGGCCAGGTCAGCCTCGAGGATCCGTCCGAAAAAATCGGCATCCTGGACGGGATCGGCAGCAGCTTCAGATGGCGGAATCACACCGGGGGCGAGGTGTCAAAGGTGCAATATCAAAAAAAGGTGCATTCGCTCGCAAAGCGTGGGGCTTGATGACCGCATGAGAGACTCAAAGGGCAAAGAGATTCCTTTTTTGTGGGCTGGTAGGGCATTTTTCGGAGGTCGCACGGGTAAAATCACCTACCGGCGGCCCCTGAAGAAAAAACGACAGAGGAAACCCAAAGGGAAGAACCTCCAAAACCTATGTACCTTGTTTAAACGCTTTATCTTCAATGGTTTGATTGAGCAGAGGTTTAGCCAATGGTCAGAGGTTTTTCATTCAACGTGCTCATCCAATTTCTGATTCCCTACATTTTAACACAACGGTGCAGGGGTTTGTTCAAAGGTTTCACCACAGTGGGGGAGCGGGGGCGAATCGAATCAGGCGCAAAAAACCCCGAGGAACCATTGGCACCTCGGGGTTATCGACCGGATCGCTCGAATCAAGTCATGCCATCCGACTGAGCGTAAACGTAGCCTTGCGACTCTGCGCCCGCCGGCCGAACTCCACCTTGGTGGAGCCTACGCTTGGATGCGACCCTATCTCTTTCCCAATCCTTTTCCCGAATGCACTGCGATGCGCTGGCGTCATGTAACCTAGATCTGTCGCATAGTTGCGCTCGTCCTTGCCCAGGCCATCCTCCTTGATCGTCAGTTTAATGCCCTCGGACTGTGTCCCGATGTGCTTTTGGAACAGCTGAGCGCCACGGGATAGCCTGGCCATATCCTCGAGGGTGAAATCTTTCTCATCTGCATCACCCATCTCCTTGAGCAATAGGGCAACCAACTCCGCAAACTCGGCTTTTTCAGGGCTGATTGAGTCGGGGATGATCGCTTTTTGAAATGGCTCCTCATATCCGGCAGCGCGCACAATACCTCCCAGCATCTCTCCATAGCGCTCATAGGTTGGCAACAGCACCTGCGCCACTGGGCAGCCTGCAGCATGCCAGTGAGCCACCATGGACCACAGTCGCGCCAACTGTGCCTGTCTCCACTCCGCTGTCTGCATGAGGTCATCATCCAGGCGGCAGGTTATTTTTCGTTCATCAGGCTCTCCCTTTTCAAAAAGGTCCACCACCAGGAAACGCCGGGACGCATCCTCATTGAGCTCGAGCTTATTGCCCGTCACCAGGATCAATGCCCGATTGTCCACCTCGAACAACGAATGCCCACCCAGGGCCCTACCCGTTGATTTTTTCGATGTGAGCAGTTGGTCTAGCGATGCCGAGGCAATCCCACCATAGACGTTATCTAGGAAAATATAGGGCACGCCGGCGCGTACGAACGCCTCGAGCTCCTTGTCCAGGTCCTCCTTTTGTTTCATTTTCGCGGCGGCCGCCGTTCCCATCACTGGATAGAGCGCCGCTTTTGCAATCACTGATTTTCCGCAACCTGGCTTATTCCCGAGCCACAGGAAACCAGGGCGCAATCCATCACCGCCTGGGAGATGTTTGCAAAACAGAGACAGGTAGGCAGCGCGCTGGACCGCCACAGATCGCAAATCGGAGAATGGGAAATCTCCATCCATCCTTCCGAATCCCACTTTCGCCGCCTCGATGTCCATATCCGTTTCGTAGTCCACTCCACCGGGGACGGTGTACGTCATGGTATGGTCATCATAGCCCCACGGCATTTTCTCCAACTCCCCAGATTCCCGGATCACAGGCAGGCGAACTCGATTGATCGCTATGATCCGCCGCACACCGCGCCGGAAATTCTCGCACGCCAGTATCACCGCGCACTGCTCGAGGTGGAGCATCCCCGGGATTGGCCGCCCGGTGTCTTTGTCGAATTTCTCTGCGATCACGACAAAATCATTGATCCACGTCCCGAAAATCTTCGCGTTCATCATCTGGCGCTCGCCCCGGAAATCAAAGAAAATCATCTCACCGTTGAGGTCGAAAAGATCCAACCGGGCCACAATCTGCCCCAGGTGTTTTGCAGTGGTGTTGAGGTCGGCTTCTACTCTCACGACAGGAGCCCCGTCTCCCTCCACCAGAGCTATCCCTGCCATGCGCCCGAGTGCCTCCACTCCCTCTTTCGCCGATGAGCTCATGAGTGTTCTTGCACCTTTCTAACGATGCTCATGTCCCGAATCGGCATATCCTGCGCCTTTGGGTTTAGATAAATCAGCTTCTGCATTTTCCCGCCACGCGTGCATCCGGGCAGCCTCGTCAATCGCACCGGAGTCATTGCGCCAGGATCCGCTCCCAGCAGCGGGAGCGTCCGTTTCACCGTCATCCTCAGCAGCGTGTCGAAATCCGCCTTGGTGGGCATGTTGACCCTCACCAGGGCATGCCATGATCTGCCCCCGCTTGAGTAGATGGCCACGATTGAAAACGGTGCCATCGATAAAAACCGCAGCCACAGCGCCGACGGCGCCGAATCGCTCTCCAGCACCATGTGCCTCCACGCCGTCACGCTCTCCATGGAGCGCCGGGAATAGGCCCCTGCCCGTCTAGGGTTGGCATGCCATTGCGCGTCAACAGGGTTGCATAGGTACCAGATGCCATCTTTTCCCCCATCGACCGGCAATTTCGACCTCACCGCCTGCACCTCTCTCTGCGCCGCCAGGCGATATCCACCCTTTCCTACCAGCCACAAAAAATCCCCCTGGCTTTTGAAATCCGTGAAAACCAGCACCCGCTCACCCGGCATAAACGCATGCTCAATAAATTCCCCCGGCGTCAAATGCCGGACATCCACCGGCGAGCGCTCCATAAACCAGTTTTCGCTCAACTCCGGCACCGCATGCACCACGGCCTTGAGCTTTTCCTCATCGTAGTCAGGGATCCATGCCTCCTTTGCGCGCGGAGCCCTGGACACCCCTGCATTTGGATCATGGCTGGGTTTCCAGTCTGGATCTTTGGCGAAAATCCCATCTCTGAAGCTTTTGTTGAGCGGCTCCAGAACTCCCTTGCAGGAGTTATGCAGACAGTAAATCCCAGGCGACTCCCCGCCGGCACCGTAGCTGATATGCACCCGGCAGTCTGTCGCCGCGCTCGATCCATGGTGCAGGTGCTCACCTGGGCAGCGGCCCTGGAAAATACCCGCTGTCACCTCATCCCATTGCCCCGGAAAAACGTGCATGAGTCCCCGTGCTTTTTCTGTGATCCATTCGCCTGCCATGTTTTTTTGCGTTAGTCGTTACAATCAAAATCCTCTGATGTTCTCAGCGCCTCAATAAAATCGGGCGCATTTTATCCAAAATCCACGCCCATCCGTGGGCTCGCGTCACCCTGCCGTCCGGAGCACGCAGCACATAGTTGTTTGCCCGCCTCCCACGCAGCACCGTCCAGCGCGTCACTTGTCCGGTCAGGTGGTTGTGCCACTGGAGCGACCCAAGCGCGTCACCCGCCCGCAGCGGCGGGTTAGCAGCCATGTCCATGAGCACATCCGGCGTGATTTCCACCGCCCGCCGGGCCGCCTGAACCGCCTGCGATTTTTTTCCCATCGCGCTGTAACGCAAATGGTTGCGGGCTCTACGTTGTTTTTCGAATCTTCTCATGAGTCGTATAATAAGGTGTTCCACCAATTCATTGCACGACGGGGAATTGTTCGGGGGCCTCTCCCGTTTCACGCCACCGCAGGAAGCGCACCTTGCTACCAGCCCGCGCGTGGTTCCATGCCTTGATGCACAGCGCCATGAGATACGGGCGCGACAGCTTCGCTTTGGCCAGAGAGTTGCCCACCAGTCGCTCGCGGAGCACATACCACGGCGTTCCTTCCTCCAGTCCAGTGCCGCGCAGCACCTTTTCCACGAACTCGTCAGCGAGCACCGGGTCTTTCCGGCTGAACAGGTAGTGGCAGGCGTCCAGCACGGACGGCAGGATCAGCCCCTTGGTGGAGTATGAGGTTTGCATCGAGTTCCGCGCCTCGGGATACTTCTCCAGCAGCTCTTCCATTTCGGTGTTGCTGTAGGTGACGGACAGGTCGGAGCGTCCGGTGACGTATTTGTCGATCAGCACCAGGGATGCCGCGAGACGGCAGGCGTTTTGCTCGCCACGGACTCCCAGTGTGTCGCCCGCGCTCCGGCGCTTGCCCACGTCTTTCGTGTCGAACACGTCAGAGGACAGCCCCTCGATCACGAACGTCTGGATAGATACACCAGACGCCACCACAGCCGCGAGGCGGTGTTGTCCGTCGATCAGTCGCGTTCCATTGAGGCAGATCGTGTCGCCGTTCACTTTCCATTTTCCACGCTTCATCTCCTTTGCCAGAGACGCCACATGGAGCTTATTCATTGGCCGGTTTCCGGCGTTCTTTTCATTCAGTGTCTTTTGTGCCCACTCGGGCGTGATGGTCATCAGGTTTGCTTTCATATCGTTGTTTTTCGTTGGTTTGGATTCGGTGTTTTCAGGTGATTCGGAAGAGGTGGAACAAGTCGTGGGAGGCAACGGCGATCAGCCGCCAGATGGATTCGGAGCACCATTGCGCCGTGCCTCCACTGCATCGTTGGGCAGATTAGGGCAAGATGCCCGGTGTAAAAATAATTTACTTTTTTCTTGCGGCTGATGTAAAAATACCTTACTTTTCGTTTGTTGACGGTGAGCACGACGCGAGCCGCACAAAACACCCCATCCCACACGACCATGAGTGCTCCTAAATTCGAAATCACCGCTACCGCCATTGACACCAGCCTCCCATTTACCCGCCCTGGCTTTATCGGCAAAGTCAACGGCCACAACTACAGCGGCGGCGAAACCGTTGAGGACGCGATTGCCAAGACTGCCAAGATGCTTGCCGATGAGCTTGAGCAGGTCACTGCTGAGGCTTTGTTTTCCGCGATGGCAGCCGATGGCGACTTTGCCCGCTCCGCTTTCAGCCGCGCCCTCAACTCCTAATCCACGACCATGAAAACCACCAAACGCCGTCAAATATCAGCTCTCCAATTGCCACACCGGACGCATCCATGACACCATGGCTCTTGCGATCCGCGATCTCCAAAAGTGCCAAAAGGATGCCACTGATGGACTCCATGACGAGCAAGGTATCTCGATTGTTGCCGTCGATAGCGACCACATGCGCGACCTTACCGAGGTCGAGATGGACGATTTTGCAACCCGTTGTTTTGCGCAAGGTATCAATGGCAGGTAATATGACCGCCGCCCAATACAAGTCACTCCGCGAGCAACTCGGCCTCACACAGGCCGGGCTTGCCGCCCTGCTGGGCGTCACGCGGGCCACGGTCAACGCCCGTGAGGCTGGGCGCGCCACGATCACCGGCGAGGCGGCCATGGCCATCCTGTCGCTATCAGCGCGCAAATAATAGCCCAACAAGGCATCGCAGCCAATGAGCTTTCGCGGCTCATTGGCTTTTTCGTGGGCTATCACAATCACGCTCATGGCTGGATTTTATCGTTGTGCCAAAGAATCTCACGGATACGCGCCACGGTTTCTTCGGCAGTTCCGTCTGCATCGACGATTGCCTCGTCTATCCGGTCAAGAGCGTCCACGCATCGCATGGTGGCGGCGATCAGGCCCTTGTCGCCCCAGAGTTCGGAGCAGCGATGCCCCATCAGAGCGCGGCGGATTTCGTCGGCGTGGACGTATTCCACATCCCCATCAAAGATTTTCTCGCGGCTCCATGTGACCTCGCTTTCACACACTTCTCCATCGTCTTCGGGATCGCCGTCTCCATGCCATTGCAGCCACAAATCAAGAGGCACAACAAGGCGTGCGAGGGCAACGCCGATAACGTCTTTCTTGGATTCAATGCTCATTTCCGGCGTGCCTCCACTTGATCGTTCTGCTTCTTAGCCTTGGACGGTTGGCTTCGGAATGGCCGCAATGCCTTCGCACACAGTTGTTCGACGTGAGCCGGGACAAGAGCGGAGCCGCCATCAAACGTGGCCCAGGTGCTGATTACCTGGAGCGCGATGATCGCGGTTTCAAATTCCTTGGCGTGGGCGATCCATCCCGCAGAACGCAAGTTGGCGATTTGATCCCGCAAAAAAGCAGAACCAGCCGCCGCAGAACGACGGGCTTCAGCTTCCTCTTTCGCGAGCGTTCCCTTGACGCACTTCCGTTTTTGGGAGCACTCGCTTGGCAATTGGCATTGGTCGCAGTATTTCATGATCGTTTCAGTTACGCCCGCGTCTGGGCTTTATCGTGCTGCTGATTAATCGCGCGTTGAATGGCCTCACGCATCGTCAGCTTCGATGATACGAAAATCCGCCACACAGCATCCCCCTTTTCCGAATCGTCTCCGATCCAGTCAACAAGATCTACAATCGGCGCGTTATCGTCGCAGAGGTCGAGCACATAGCGGATTCCCATGGCGGCGATTTGTAGCGCCTCCTCTTTGGCCTCATGCGAGCGGCCGGTATCGCGTTTAACATGGTCCCATAGTTCATCCAGTTCCTCGCGTATCACGGAATGCCCTTCATGGGGAGAGTGCATCGGAGCATGCTTTTTGCACGCTTTGAGTAGCTCGTGGCGTAGCGCAAACAGAACAGAGTCGATGCGGTCAATCAGAGCAGAACCATGCGGCGCAGCGCGACCCGCACCGGCTGGCAGTTTGGACGGTTCTTTTCCTTCGGATATTTCAAGTTCTAGGCTCATTGCGGTAGCTGAGGGTTGGCGATCAGGATTGCATGCGTTTGACCGGCAGTTTCAGGAACTCTGCCAGGGCCGCTTCATCCTCTGCGGTGCGCTGGATTGGCGGGGCTTGCGGGGTGGGGCGGTAGCGGGCGCTGGGGTCGTAGGT
>Ga0194037_1003035_pt1 | contig 10663 bp, 6 predicted proteins | sample JunL306m_MetaG_FD_148653 | JGI IMG/M metagenome (GOLD analysis project Ga0194037, IMG submission 148653) | Anoxic zone freshwater microbial communities from boreal shield lake in IISD Experimental Lakes Area, Ontario, Canada - Jun2016-L304-6m | ecosystem: Environmental > Aquatic > Freshwater >...
CAAGCGCTTGAATTTTGAGTGGTGCGCTCAGACCTTGAGCAAGCCGCGCTCGAAGCCACGGGCGACGGCCTCGGCGCGGTCGGAGGCTTGCAGCTTGGCCAGCAGGGCGGCGACGTGGGCCTTGGCGGTGCGCTCCGAGATTCCCAACATCCTGCCGACCTCGGCATTGGTGCATCCTTGGCGGACGAGTCCGAGGACTTCCAGTTCGCGGGGCGAGAGCGTTTTGTGGGAGGCATCGACGGCGAGCAGGCGCGCGACGTGCTCGCCGATCGACTGGCCGCCGGCGTGGACGTTGCGGATCGCCTCGACGAGTTCGGCCCGGCGGACGTTTTTGGTGATGTAGCCGCAGGCCCCGGCTTGCAACGAATACCGGACATCTTCCTGGGCCTCGGACGAGGTGAGCATGAGGACGCGCGCCTCGGGGAACTCGGCGCGCAGTCGGCGCAGCGTTTCAATGCCGTCGCGGCCGGTCAGACTGAGGTCGAGCAGCGTGACGTCGGGCCGGTGCTCGCGCCACAAGAGGAGGGCCGAGTCGCCGTCGTCGGTCTCGGCCACCACCGTCAGACCGGGCTCGAAATTCAGCAGGTTGGCCAAGCCGGCACGCAGCACCGCGTGATCGTCAACCAGCATGAGACGGATGGGATGATGCACGGCCAGAGGAGAGTGAGTGAGCGGTGGAAAGGAGACGCGGTGAGGTAAGACTCACGAGGTCTATACGACGGGCGGTGCGCTGTCGATTGGCCGATCGGCCAATTCGTCATCGTAGGCGTGGAGCGGCACCTCGGCGTGGAGGATGGTTCCATGGCCCGGCGCGCTTTGGATCCGGAAGGTGCCGGCCAGTCGGTCGATGCGTTCGCGCATCCCGAGCAGGCCGAAGTGGCCGTCGGCGGAGCTCAGTTGGGTGCCGGGACTGAAACCGGTGCCGTCGTCGCGCACGGTGAGCGAGATGCGCGGTGGATGGTCGAGGGTCTGGACTTCCAGGGTGACCGTGTGCGGCGCGGCGTGTTTGAGGGCGTTGTGCAGAGCTTCCTGAGCCACCAGCAGCAGGTTGCCGGCGACGAAATCGGGCACGCGGGCCAGGATGGCATCGGCCAGCACCACGATCCGGGTTTCGCGGCCCGCGCCCATGCGGCTGGCGATCGAGGTCAGGGCCTCGGGCAGCGACATCCCGTCGAGCGGCAGGCTGCGCAGCGTCCAGACCGAGTTGCGCAATTCATCGACCGCGTGATCGAGCATGCGGCGGGCAAAGGCGAGGTGGACAGGTGGGTGGTCATGGGCTGCGGGCGACTCGGCTTCGGCTTCGCAGGCTTCGAGCTGGAACCCGAGGCCGCCCATGGTTTGGAGCAGGGTGTCGTGCAGATTGGCGGCGAGCAGATTGCGTTCGCGCAAGGTCGCCTGGAACTCGACCGCGGCATCGCGGCGGGCGCGCATCTCCTTGGTCAGCAGCAGGGTTTTGCGCCGAACCTTGCGCTCGAGCAGCAGGCTCCAGCCGATCGCGGCCGCCAGCACCAGGATCATCCCCCCTAACAAACCCACCAGCCGCTGTGCGGTCCACCACGACGGCGCCTGGATGACCACCACGTCCTGGGCACTGCGCAGGATCAGGTCGAGTTGGGCAGGCACCCGGCGGAAGCGGTAGTTCTTGTGCTGGCCGTAGGCGAGCTGCACCAGTCCGGTGACTTCGACCTCGCTGCCGGGTTGCAAGGTGTCGAGTTCACTGGTGGGGCCACTTTGGAGATTGGCTTGCAGGACCAGGTTGCTGGTGCCATTGGCGCGGGCCCCCGGTCGCTCGAGCAGAAGCCGGCGCTGCGGGTTGCCGGGGTCGGCCTGGACCGCCAGCAGGCGGGCGCGAAAGCAGATCAGATGGCCGTCGAAATCGTGCGGTTGCGCCATGTGGCCGGTTTCGACGGCTTGCTGGTTGATGGCCATGATTTCTTCCGGGTTGATCACGATAGCGGCGGGCGGTTTGCCGCCGCCGAGTCGGTTCACGGTGGCATCGCGGAGCATGCCGATTTCGCGGGTCATGTCGACAAAGCCGGCGGCCTCAATCTGGTCACCGGCTTGCAAGGGCGTCTGCGCTTTGGTTTCGACCCGCACCGAATGCACCCCGTCCTGGAGATAGAGAACTTGCCCCGGCAGGGAGAAGGTGACGGTGCCTTGGACTCGCACCCGGTGCGGTCCGCGGGGGTCGGGGTGATACGGTTGGAGGTAGCCGAGCGAGACCTGCGGCACCGTCTCGGGGGGCGGGGCTGGCTTCTCGATCACCAAATCCTGCGGCAGGTTGGTGATGAGGCGGGGGGTGATGGCTTCGCCGCGGGTGTTGTAGCGGGTCATGGTCACGCCGCAGATCCGAATCTCGGCATCGACGAGTTCAGCCGGATTCGCACACATTGCGCGGGTGATGTCGGCGAGGATCGAACTGGGATTGGGGCCTAACTGCAGGGTCCATCCGTCAGGGGTGGGTTGAAATCCCTGCACCACGGCGCGCACTTCGATCCGCCGCCCCAAGTCGACCCCTTCAAAGAAGCGCGCCCGGTCCATCGGTGCGGCCTGTGGCAGAGGCTTGGTGCCGAGCACGCGCACCGCCACGGGATAGAGATTCGGGGCCATGCCGCCCTGGTTGCTGCGGCCCTCGAGTTCGACCTCCGAGCCTTCATGGATGGAATGCAGCACCGCCTGATCGCCTTGCCAAAGGTGGGCGGCGATTGACTCGGTGACACTGACATAGATCCCGCCGGTGTCGTCTTGGAGAGTGAAGCAGAGCCCGTGGCCCTGCCAGGTGACCACGCCGCGGACATGCACGGGCAAGGCGCGCGATACTTGTTCGCTGGGCAAGGCCAGCACGTCGGCGATGCGGGTGAGCGGCGGTGGCGAGGAGGCCTCCGCCCAAGTCCTGGCGGCGAGCAGGCACGCCGCCAGGCCGATGATGCCGCGTCCGGCCGTGCGGGTGAGGCGGCTTGCGCACAGTCGGCACCTGGGCTGAGGATCGATCATCGGGATTCGTGGGGCGGCACGGCGAAGGCCGCAAGGAAAGACGTCGAAAGTCTGAAGGTCGAAGGTCTGAAAGTCGGAGAACAGCAGCACGGCACCTCGCTCATGGCTTCATCGACCTTTGACGTTTAGACGTTTAGACGTTCCATCGCGCTGTCACCCAAACGGCGACTATTCTTTGGCTGCGGGTTTGATCTCGGAGAGGAGCGCCTCGGCGGTGAGGTCGGCGAAAGAGCCCGGGGGGCCGACGTAGTGGATTTTGCGTTCGCCATCGAGCACATAGACCAGCGGCCAGGCCCCGATGCGGTAGTCGGCGGCGAGCTTGTTGGCCGGATCGGAGAGATTCCGCCAGGTGACGGTGCTGTCGGCTTCCAAGGCGCGCAGTTTGGGCAGCGGGTCGTTGCACACGCCAAGAACGACTAACGGACGTCCCTGGAATTTGGTGACCAAGTCGCGGGTGATTTGCACGACCCGTTCGACATCCTGGCAGGTGCTGTTCCAAAACAGGAGCACGATGACTTGGTTCTTGAGATTGGAAAGTTGGAGCGGCAGGCCTGCGGAATCGATGCCGCTGAGGTCGGGGGCGACGCGTCCTTTGGCCAGATACCGGATGATATAGAGTTCGTCTTCGGCGAGCTTGGCCACCGTGGTGCCGCCCAGATCGACGTCGGCGCTCTGGATGATGGCTTGGCGCAGATCGGTCAGGCGCTTGCGGGTGAGTTCGGGATCGTCGCCGAGGGTCTTGAGAATCATGGCCGCCCCGAGCGCGGCCACACCCTGGGTTTTTGGGTCCGGGTTGCCGGCCTGGATTTTCTCCAAGACTGCGAGCGAGCGGGCGTCCCGGGTCGCGGCCAGGGCCATGCACACCGGGATCAGTTTCGGGCTCTTGAGGTGATGGGCTTCGAGCGCTTTGCGGATGGCGTCGGTTTCCTTGGCGAAGGTGGGGGCCGTCGAACCGTCGGGCCGGGTCGCGAGCAGGTTGGTGGTGGCTTGCAGGAACCACGCGGCGGGTTCGAGCGACCACTCCTCTGCGAGGGAGGGGCCAATGATCTCCCACATTTGGCGGGCGATGGGGGTGACATCGGGCCGCGCATTCCAAACTTTGGCGCGCGCTTCGGCGGTGGTGGCGACTCGGGTTTCCAACGACCATTGCTCGAGCGTGAGCTGCCATTTTTTCTCGAGCCGCTGCGCATCGGCGGGCGCTGCCGGGGCTGCGGCGGCGAGCAGCAAGGACATCGCGGCGCTGAGGTGGCTGAGGCGGTTCATGCGCGGAGGATAAGTCGAAAATCCGAGATAGGAACTACGAAACGCGATCAATTTTGCCGAATGGATGGAGCGGGGCCGGGGGGAATGGCGCTAGCTTTAGACTCATTTGGGACGGACCGGGTGGATTCAAAGTCCGCCTGAAGGCGGGACTACTTACGCTGGAAGCGACGTTTCTCAGGGAGGTATGTAGTACCGCCTTTAGGCGGTTAAATTAGCGCCATGCGGGTCAGTGGGGGCCGCGCAGAAAGCCGCAGCCGCTTCGCGCGCCCAGTGGTCGGCGGCGACCACGGCTTGCAGCGTCGATGAGGGCTGGACCTGATGGGCGTCCATGACCGCGGCCACGCAGTGCCAGATGCCGGGGAAGGGGAGTTGCGCGGCCCGGAACGCGGCGACCGCAACTTCGTTGGCCGCATTGAACACCGCGGGCAACGTGCCGCCGGTGAGTCCGGCCCGCCGGGCGAGGTCGAGTGCCGGAAAATCCGCCCGCCGCGGGGCTTCAAATTCGAGTTTCGCCAGAGCCGGGAAATCCAATGGCTGCAGGCTGCCGCGGACGCGCCCGGGCCAGGTGAGCGCGTATTGGATTGGGAAGCACATGTCGGTGCGGCTGAGTTGGGCAAGCACCGAGCCGTCGGTGAATTCGACCATCGAGTGAACGATACTCTGCGGGTGAATCACGACGTCGATGCGCTCCATGCCGATATCAAACAGCCAGCGGGCTTCGATCATTTCCAGACCCTTGTTGAACAGGGTGGCGCAATCGATGGTGATTTTCGGCCCCATGTTCCAGGTCGGGTGCTGGAGCGCTTGCTGCGGCGTGACGGCGGCAAGCTGCGCGGCGGGCAGGGTGCGGAACGGACCGCCCGAGGCCGTCAGAATGAGGCGTGTCACCTCGGCCTCGCCGCCGCGGTGGCCGTCGAGGCACTGGAAGATCGCGTTGTGTTCGCTGTCCACGGGCAGGAGTTTCACCCCCCGGCGGCGGGCGGCGGCGGTGATGACCTCGCCGGCCATGACCAGGATTTCCTTGGAGGCGATCGCCAGATCCTTGCCGGCTTCAATCGCCGCAAGCGCCGGATGCAGCCCGGCGGTGCCAACGATGGCCACCAGCACAATGTCCGCCTCGGCCAGCGTGGCGAGCTCATCCAAGCCCTCCGCCCCAAGGTGGATTTTCACGCCCTCCGGCAGCAGCGCGCGCAGCGCCGCCTCCTGGGACGCGTCATACAGCGCGACGTGGCGCACGCCGGTGGCGCGCGCCTGGGCGGCGAGTTTGACGATGTTGCCGGCCGCGGCGAGGGCGACGATTTGAATCCGCTCGGGCAGGTCGCGGGCGACCTTGAGGGTCGAGGTTCCGATCGAGCCGGTGGACCCTAACAAGACGACGCGGCGCTGGCGGGGGGCGCTCATGCGGTGGGAAGCAGGAACCATTTCAGATAGAAATAGAGCGCCGGGGCGGTGAAACAGATGCTGTCGATGAGGTCGAGCGCGCCGCCGATGCCCGGCAACATCCGCCCGGAATCCTTGGCCCCCAGCGCGCGCTTGAGCACGCTTTCCGCCAGGTCGCCGATGACCGCGAGCACCGCCAGCAGGAGCCCCAGCGCGATGACATGGCGCGCGCTGCCTAACACGGCAAGCGGCGCCGGGAAGGCGGCATAAAGCCCGCAGCCGGCGAGCTGCGCGAACAGCAGCGCGCCGCCGAAACCCTCCCAGGTTTTGCCGGGGCTGACGTGGGGAATCATCTTGTGGCGCCCGATCAGCGAGCCGGTGATGTAAGCCCCCATGTCGGTGAACTTGGTCACCGCCAGCAGCCAAAGTAACAGATAGGCGCCGGGCTCGCCGATCGTGCCGGGCGTGGCGCTCCCGCCGGGAACCAGGAAGATCAGGCGCGCCGCAAAGTTGAACAGCACCGCGATGTAGACGAGGCCCAGGACGGTGGCCGCCACCGCCAGCAGCGATTCCACCCCGCGGATCGGCTGCCGGAGTTGCAGCGCGAAGGCACCCGCCACCGCGACCACCACCGCCACCGCCTCGAGGTCCGCCGGCGGCGCCTGGCCGTGCAGGAAGAACGCGTGCAGGGTGCCGCAATAGCCGGTGGCTAACAGAATCCCGAAGCGCGGGAACCCCCGCACCCCTGCGGCGCGCAGCAGGCGGAAGTATTCAACGGTGGCGATGATCGAGAGCAGCCCGAGCAGCCCGAGGTAGGCCCACGACGAGCGGCTGAAAAACACGGCGGAGACCAGGCCCCACAGGAAAACCGTGCTGGCGCTCCGCCGGGCGAAGACGATCGCGTGCGAGGAGGATGGAGTCGGCGGGGTGTCGGCCATGTGCAAGTGAATCCAAGACGGGCTTGGCGGGCGTGGCAACTCATTCCAGCCACCGCGGCGCAATAAACCGCTATCCGGGAGGGCAGTGGACCGCGAGTCTCCAGACTCGCGCATCACCGCGCTGTCGTTGGCCGTGCTGTTGCTAGCGAGTCTTGAGACTCGCACCGCCGATGGGCGGACAAACACCGCACCAACTTGGCAGGGGGGCACACCGGTTTGATCGGAAACCCATTTTTCAACCCGTTGAGAATCAATGGTGAAATTCAAGTTAGTGGGGAGACTCGCGCTGTCGTTGGCCGTGCTGTTGCTAGCGAGTCTGGAGACTCGCGGTCCATGCCCGCGGCGGCCTGGAAAATATTTCTTGGTGGAGCGGGGTGGGCGGTTAGCGTGGAAGGCAGATCCCAGCCCACCATGATCCGATTTTCTAACCTGCGCGCGTTATCCCTCACGAGTTTTCTGCTGGCGGCGGCCCTGGGAGGGGCGGCGGCCGCGGCCGCGCCGGCCGGCGAGGCGTTGTTCACGCTCGACGGCCAGGCGGCGGCAGCGGACAATCCGCTAGGAGCGGATGGGTTTATTCACCAGGTGGGCAAGCCGCTGCTGCGGCTGATCCGCAGCGATTCGCCGGTCCGCAAGGGCGTCATTCTGCTGTTGCCGGGCGGGGGATACAACTTCCTGGCCGTCGGGCACGAGGGGGTGGCCACGGCGGCGCTGCTCAATGCCAATGGCTATGACGTGGCGCTGCTCGAATACACCGTCTCCGCCGGGCCGACCACCCGCGACCGCGCGCTGGGCGACGCGCTGGTTGCCTGGCGCCTGCTCAAGTCCGGCAAGCCCGCGTTGGGCCTGCACGCCGGTCGCCTGGGCGTGATGGGCTACTCGGCCGGGGGCCACCTGGCGGCCCGGCTGACGGCGAATCTGTCAGCCGAGGAGCAGCCCGACGACGTGATTCTGATCTATCCGGCCTACCTCGAGCAAACCGTGCCGGGCACGCGGGTGTGCGCGATCCAGCCGCCGGTCAGGCCGACGGGGCGCTTGTTGGCGCTGATTGCGGCCAACGACAACGCCGGCTGGGTGGCCGGTTGCCAGGAGTATGCGGCGGTGTGGAAGGAAACCGGCGGTTCGGTCCGCCTGGAAATCCTCAAGGATGGCGGCCACGGGTTCGGCGTCACCCCGAACCTGCCCGGCGCTGCGAAAAACTGGCCCGGCCTGCTGGCGGATTTCCTGCTAGCTGCGCCGCCGGCGACCAACCCCGCCACGGTGCCGGCGCCCCAGAACGGCTGCGCCGAGCGCCACGCGCAAAAGTGCGCGGCGCTCGCGGGTGCCAAATACGATCTGATCCTGATGGGGGATTCGATCACCCACAACTTTGAGAAGCCCGAGTATCAGCCGGTGTGGAACCAGTTCTTCGCGCCGCGCAACGCCCTCAACCTCGGCTACAGCGGGGCCCGCACCGAAAACCTCATTTGGAACATCCAGCACGGCGAGCTCGACGGCCAGTCGCCCAAAGTCATCACCCTGATGATCGGCACTAACAACGCCGACGCCAAAAACTATCCGACCCACCACACCGGGGTGCAAATCGCCGGCGGGATCCAGGCGGTGGTCGCGGCGATCCAGGCGAAGTGCCCGGCGGCCAAGATCCTGCTGCTGCGCGCCTTCCCCGGTGCCTACGGCGGTCCCGGGCCGACGTCCCACCGCGCCGCGCTCGACCAGGCCTCGGAGTTGGCGACGCGCCTTGCCGACAACAAGCGGGTGTTTTTCTGCGATGTGAACCATCTGTTTCTCAACCTCGACGGTTCGATCAACCAGGAACTCATGCCCGACTGGCTGCACCCGAACCCCGCCGGGGCCAAGCTGTGGGCGCAGGCGATGGAGCCGCTGCTCGCCGGGCTCATGGGCGACGCCTCGCGCGACACCGACCGGCCCGCCAACACCGCCATCGTGCCGACCCCCAAGCTGGAAAATGACTCGTATGACTGGTGGGCGCGCCACGCCGATGTGCTGCGCTCCAAGGATGCGATCAATCCGGAGATTGTCCTGATAGGCGACTCGATCACGCACTTCTGGGGCGGCCAGCCGGCGGCCAAGCAAGTCAACGGCCGCAAGGCGTTCGCCGCGGTGTTCGCGCCCTATCGGGTGCTCAACCTCGGCTTCGGCTGGGACCGCACCCAGAACGTCCTGTGGCGCCTCGACCACGGCGAGCTCGACGGCCTGCACCCGCGCGCCGTGGTCATCCACATCGGCACGAACAACACCAGCGCGACCGCCGCCGCCCGTCAGAACACCCCGGCGGAAATCGTCGAGGGCATCGCGGCCATTTGCGGGCGGGTGCGCTCCAAGGTGCCGGGGGTGAAAATCCTGCTGATGCAGGTGTTTCCCCGCGAGCAGAAAGCCGATCATCCGCGCCGCCAGGCGATCGCCGAAATCAACCGCCTGCTGGTCGCGTTCGCCGCGGCCAACCACCTCGAGCTCATCGACCTCGCGCCCAAATTCCTGCAACCCGATGGCACCCTGCCGGCCGAACTGATGCCTGATTTCTGCCACCCTCACGAAGCCGGCTACGCGATCTGGGGCGACGCCCTGCGCCCGCTGCTGCCGCCGCCCGCCGGAGCCGCTGCCAACTAACGGATTAGCGTGGGATCCGGGGCGTTGCGGTCCTTGTGGGCAGGGGTGGACGAGGCGTGCTCTCGCTGGGTGTGGGTGAAGAACCGGGAGGTCCGCCCAATGTTGTCAAGTTAGCAGGAGGACAGGCATCCTGCCTGTCATGACCGACGGGCTTCCAGCCTGTCGTTGCATGGGCGGGCAGGCGGGACGCACTGCCTTCCCTCACAGGCTGGAAGCCTGTTCTCCCATCAACCTATAAGGGAAAATGGGAAACGGCATGGCGGCTTTTTCAAACCACTGATTTCACTGATTTTTCACTGGTTTCACTGAAAAGAGCCATGCCGAAATAACAGTCAGCTCGCTCACCTTTTGAGTGAGCGGGCGCTAAGTTGTAACTCATTCCACATCAGATTAATCAGTGCAATCAGTGGTTCTCATTTTCCTTTCAAGGATCAAAGAGCACACAAGAGACAGGTCGCCCGTTCCCCTCTGGTTTACACCTTCGCGGCGCTTGCTGTTCCCTTCAGGATGAGATGACATCCGCGCCGAAATAGGGCACCAGCGCCGGCGGGATGCGGATCGAGCCGTCGGCCTGCTGGCACTGCTCTAGCAGAGCGACATACAGCCGCGGCAGGGCGGTGCCCGAGCCGTTGAGGGTGTGGGGGAAGCGGTTGTTGCCCTCGGCGTCCTTGAAGCGCAGCTTCATCCGGCGCGCCTGGTAATCGGAGAACCACGAGCAGCTAGAAACTTCCAGATACTTGCCGTGGCCGGGCGCCCAGACCTCGATGTCATAGGTCTTGGCCGAGGAGAACCCGATGTCGCCGGTGCACAGCTCGATGACCCGGTAGTGCAGGCCGAGGCGCTGCAGGACCGACTCGGCATGGCCGGTGAGCTGCTCGAGCACCTCGGCGCCGTGGTCCGGGTGGACGATCTGGACGAGTTCGACCTTGTCGAACTGGTGCATGCGGATGATGCCCTTGTTGTCGCGCCCGGCGGAGCCCGCCTCGCGGCGGAAGCACGGCGTGTAGGCCACCATCCTCACCGGCAGCTCCGGTTCTGAGAGAATCGTGTCCCGATAGAGGTTGGTCACCGGAACCTCCGCGGTGGGCGCCAGAAACAGGTGGTTGACACCCTCCTCGCCGGCGTCCGTGCCATACATGTCGTCCTCGAATTTCGGCAGCTGGCCGGTGCCCTCCATGCACTCGCGCTTGACGAGCAGCGGGACGTTGACCTCCTCGTATCCGTTAGACGCCTGGCTGTCCAGCAGGAAGTTGATCAGGGCGCGCTCGAGGCGGGCGCCCTGGCCCCGATAGACCACGAACCCGGAACCGGCGATGCGGATGCCGTCGTCCCAGTGGATCAGGCGGTGCTGGAGCGCGAGTTCGACGTGGTCCTTGGGCGCGGCCAGGTCCGGCTTGGTGCCCCACTCGCGGACCACCGGGTTGGCGGCCTCATCCGAGCCTAACGGGCAGGCGGGGTGCGGC
>Ga0194037_1003038_pt1 | contig 10658 bp, 7 predicted proteins | sample JunL306m_MetaG_FD_148653 | JGI IMG/M metagenome (GOLD analysis project Ga0194037, IMG submission 148653) | Anoxic zone freshwater microbial communities from boreal shield lake in IISD Experimental Lakes Area, Ontario, Canada - Jun2016-L304-6m | ecosystem: Environmental > Aquatic > Freshwater >...
ATCATAAAAGTTACGTTGATCTTTGGGATTGATAAAAGTGATTGCAGTTCCGGTCTTATCAGCTCTGGCAGTTCTGCCTATACGGTGAATATAATCTTCCGGGTCAGGCGGTACATCATAATTTACAACTAAACTAATTCCAACCACATCAATGCCTCGAGAAAGAATATCTGTTCCCATTAATATTTTCACTTCCTTATTTTTAAAAGCTCGCATGATGTCTTCTCGTTCGGCTTGTTCAAGGTCGCTGTGAAAGGCTTTAATAGATAATCCTGAGCGAGATAATTCTCTTCCAAGATCTTTTACTTTTTCTTTTGTAGATGCAAAAATAATGATCGAATCATGTGGTTTTTCATTGAGCACATGTTTTAGCAAAGCCATTTTCTGAGTATCATAAGCCATATATGCTTGCTGTAAAATCCCTTCTGCAGGTTTGCTAATGGCAATATTTATTGTTTCGGGATTATTTAAAATGGTATTTGCTAGTGTTCTGATTTTTGGTGGCATTGTAGCCGAAAACATCAGTGTTTGTCTGGTTTTTGGAAGATAGGTCATGATGCGCATGATATCGTCATAAAAACCCATATCCAACATTCTATCAGCTTCATCTAAAATCAAATGTTTCAAATGAGTCATGTCGACCGAACCTGAAGAAGTAAACATAGCTAGCAATCGTCCGGGAGTTGCTATAATAACATCGGTACCACCATCAATGGCTTTTTTCTGTTGATCCCATGCTTGTCCGCTACCACCGCCATAAACTGAAATAGAACTGGCTCCTACAAAATATCCTAACCCATCAACTTGCTGATCTATTTGCTGAGCAAGCTCTCTTGTGGGAGCGATGATTAAAGTATTTAAATGCCTATGATCTGATTTTGCAATTTTGTTAAGGATGGGTAAAACATACGCAGCTGTTTTTCCGGTGCCGGTTTGTGCACATGCAATCAGGTCTTTATTTTCAAGAATAATTGGAATTGCCTGTTGTTGAATGGGAGTGGGTTTATCGTAACCCATTGCTTCTAAACCTTCAAGTAGTTGAGGTTCGAAATGAAAATCTTTAAATGTCAATTGTTATATAATTTGTCGCAAGGTAATGTTTATTTGTTGATTGGTTGATTGGAAGAATGGTTTAAGGGTTGTAAGGGATAAAAACTATGCATTTTTTTTCGCAGATTAACGCAGATAAGGAACGCAGATTTTCCCGAATTTATCACCTAACAATAAAGATTCTCTCTCAAATTAATAGAAATGTTGTTAGTAAATTAAATCAGCGATACTCAGCGAATTCATTCGCGAAACTCAGCGAGAAAGAAAAATACAAATTCAGAGAAAAGATAATATTAACTCATTTTTAAAATAAAATCTGTGCAATCTGTGGCATTTTCTTTCTCAAAACAATGATGAATTCTAAACATGGAATAACGAAAGTAGAAGTAAAAACGCTTAACTTCATTATTCGAAATTCAACATTCAATGTTCGATATTCATTTAATTGCCTTACCTTTGGCGCTTCGTTTCGTGCATAACACAAACGTTTTAAACCATCAGAGTGTGCTGTTTCAAGCAAATAAAGTTGCCAGCCTTTCTTAATTATTAAAAATGAAATTCGAAGAATTAAATCTTATCGAGCCTATATTAAAGGCTCTAAAAAACGAAGGCTATGAAAAGCCTACACCCATTCAAGTACAATCAATACCATCTATTTTAGAGAGAAGTGACTTATTAGGTTGCGCCCAAACAGGCACCGGAAAAACTGCAGCATTCGCTATTCCAATCATACAAATTTTACACTCAGATAGAGATATTGAAAGAGGACGTAAAAATATTAAAACATTAATCCTCACACCAACAAGAGAATTAGCTATTCAAATTGCTGAAAGTTTTGCTGCTTATGGGAAATTTGCAGGACTAAAACATCTGGTAATTTTTGGTGGAGTAAATCAACATTCTCAAGTGTTGGCGTTAAGAGCAGGAGTAGATATACTTGTTGCAACTCCAGGTCGATTGCTTGATTTAATGAATCAGGGTTTCGTTGATTTGAAACATATCAAAATATTTGTACTTGATGAAGCCGATCGTATGTTAGACATGGGATTTGTTAATGATGTAAAAAAAGTAATAGCAAAATTACCACACAAACGTCAGTCGTTATTTTTCTCGGCAACCATGCCTCCGGTAATTGTTAAATTAGCTGATTCAATCTTGGTTAATCCGGTAAAAGTTTCTGTAACACCAGCATCAACAACTGCTGATACTGTTCAGCAATCTTTATATTTCGTTGATAAACCTAATAAAAAAGCATTGCTGATTCATGTGTTAAAAGATAAAGCAATTGTAAGTGCACTGGTTTTTACCAGAACAAAACATGGTGCCGATAAAATCACAAAAGATTTGGTTGCTGCAGGAATTAAAGCTGCTGCTATTCATGGAAACAAATCTCAAAATGCAAGGCAAAATGCATTAAGCAATTTTAAAGGTGGACATTGCCGTGTGCTTGTGGCTACTGATATTGCTGCTAGAGGAATTGATGTGGATGATTTGACTCACGTGATAAATTATGAGTTACCAAATGTTGCCGAAACTTATGTGCACCGAATTGGTAGAACAGGTAGAGCTGGACAAAGTGGTATAGCTTTATCGTTTTGCGATGCTGAAGAAAAAGTTGAGGACTTACGTGATATTCAAAAGTTAATTGGAAAAACAATTCCGGTTGTGGAAGAACATCCTTTCCCTTTGATGGATTTCAATCCAACACCTTCTCCTAAAAAAGAACAAAGAGGTGGAGGAGGAAGACGTCCTTCAAATCCTCATCATTCATCTTCAAGTAATACTAAAAGGCCACAGGAAGGAAGGCGATCATCTTCACCTAGTCATACTAAATCTGAAAGTTCTAACCGAACACAAGATAGCAGAAGACCACGACCAACATCAACAAGTCATGTTAAATCTGATAGTTCTAACCGAACACAAGATAGCAGACGACCTTCAGCGCCAAGTCATGTAAAAACAGATAGTACAGGCCGAACTCAAGAAGGAAGAAAACGTCCTTCAACACCTCATCACGCGTCACCAAATACTGCAAGAAAAACACGCTATGGTGGTGGTGAAGAAAACAGAAACAGATATTAATTTCAGTTTGTCTTTAATTTTTTCTGCTTAAAATTTTCAGAGGTAATATCTAGTTCAATACGTTCACGATTAGGGAATATTTCCACTTTTCATATCTTGCACAAATCAATGCGGAAACTATTTTTCTTACTTTTCCTTTTACCCTCTTTGGCTTGGTGTCAGGGCGATACTGCCATTGTGAGTTTTAAAAAACTTTTCAAATGGAAACCGTTGCCTTATGATGCTACCTACAATAACAAAGAGTTTGTGATGGATTCGATTTGGAATTCGGTAGAAGATAATGGTTATATAAAATATCGAGCAGAGATCAAACTCAAACCATCAAATCTGTATATACCAAACCATTTGTCCAAAAGATTCCTGAAAATGGATACCATCATGTTCAAACCTAACGGAGATACACTACATGCTGATTTTTTTGCTTTAGGATATTTTGGAAGCATCAAAAATGTTTTTTGTTTTATTGTAGAAAGACAATTTGCCGGCAAATATTACCGCATGTCGGAAAAGTATTTAATCACCTTCGAAAAAAGATTCAAAATTATTGATAAAATCTTACTCTCACGTGAAATTCCGGGTGCAGCAAATATGGATAATTTTGATGTGTTCAACGATTCATTTAATGAATCAACTTGGTTTGAAGAAACTCTCGGAATTATCCATGATGACATGACCATTCATATCGAAAATGAGATTGGAAAAATGACCAATTATAAAATAAAAGATAACGGTAAAATCGTAAAAAGATAAATTCAAATCCTTTAATGAAATAGTCTATTAAACCTAAAATTGGGGAGGATAGAAATGCCCTTATAATTTGTACACAAAGTCCACTAATTATAAAGATGTAAAAGACACGAAACGTTTTTGTACCTTATATTTATTTTCTTGTTTGTGTATTCATGTTAAGATAAATGACGCTTCTTTTTAACAAAACTTACGTAGAATATTTAGTGCCTTGAAAAAGAAATTTATTCGTGACTTAGTGTTAAAAATACTTGACTCAGAAAATCTCTTTAAAACCTTAGCTTTGCCGCGTGAATTATTTACGTGCCGAAAACCTCTCCAAACATTATGGAGACCGAACATTATTTGAAAATATAACCATATCTGTTGAATACGGTCAGAAAACCGCTCTCATTGCAAAAAACGGAACAGGAAAAACAAGTTTGCTTAATATTTTAGCAGGAAAAGATATTCCCGACAGCGGAAATATTGTGATCAGCAAAGAGATCAGCATGGCTTTTTTAGAACAGGAACCTGCGATGATACCTACTTTTACTGTTTGGGAAACTCTATTTAGCGGCAATAATGAATTGCTAAATGCTGTTGCCGAATATGAAAAAGTTTTAGAAGAGCAAGAGCATGATCACTCTGATGCATCCATGAATAAATTGCAGGAAGCCATGGAAAATATGGACAGACTGGAGGCATGGGATTATGAAGCTCGCGTAAAACAAATCCTTTCAAAACTTAATATTCATCACGTTGAACAAAAGGTTTCAACACTTTCTGGTGGACAAAGAAAACGATTGGCATTGGCAAGTATTCTTATCCATAATCCCAATTTTATCATCATGGATGAGCCAACCAATCATTTGGATGTTCAAATGATTGAATGGCTTGAAGGATATTTGAAAACACAAGACGTTACGCTTTTAATTGTTACTCACGACAGATATTTTTTAGATAACGTTTGTAACGAGATAATCGAAATTGATAACGGGCAATTGTATCGTTACGCTGGAAATTATGCCTATTACGTAGAGAAAAAAGCAGACCGTGAATTTCGTGAAGGTCGTGAAATTGATAAGGCTAAAAATCTGATGCGTAAAGAGCTTGAATGGATGCGCAGGCAACCAAAGGCTCGTGGTACAAAATCAAAATCACGTATTGATGCATATTATGACCTCAAAGAAATCGCATCAAAAAGAATCGACAATAAACAAGTTCAACTTGATATAAAAATGCAGCGAATGGGAGGAAAGATCCTTGAAGTGCATAGAATTAACAAATCTTACGGTGATTTTAAAATTGTAAATGATTTCTCTTATAAATTTAAACCCGGTGAAAGAATTGGGATTGTAGGGAAAAATGGAGTTGGTAAAAGTACTTTCCTAAATATGCTTTTAGGAATCGAACAACCTGATAACGGTCGTATCACTAAAGGCGAAACTATCACTTTCGGATATTACTCTCAAACAGGTTTGGAGATAAAAGATGATAGACGTGTGATTGATGTGGTGAAAGATATTGCCGAATATATCGAATTAAATAAAGGTGAAAAACTTACAGCTTCGCAATTATTAAAGCGATTTCTGTTTGATGATAAACAACAATTCACTTATGTATCAAAATTAAGTGGGGGAGAAAAACGCAGGTTGTTTTTACTCACCATCTTAATGAAAAATCCAAACTTCCTGATTTTGGATGAGCCTACCAACGACCTTGATATTGCTACGCTTAACGTGCTTGAAGATTTTCTGGCCGACTTTAAAGGTTGTATCATCATCGTTACCCACGACAGGTATTTTATGGATAAACTGGCTGAGCATTTATTTGTATTTGAAGGGGATGGTATTGTGAGAGATTTTAACGGAAACTATCAGGATTATTTAGATGAATTGGAAGAGTTGAAACTCGAACAAAAAACAGAAAGCAATAAAATTATTGAACAATCTCCTATTAAAAATTCTTCTCAGCAAAACAGAAAGCCTACCTTTAATGAACAGAGAGAATATGAATTACTCACCAAAGAAATAGAACAATTGGAAAGTAAAAAAGTGGAATTGGAAAGCTGCTTAAATGCCGGTTCGTCAAACCATGAAGAGCTTATAAATTGGGGTAAAGAGTTGCAGCAAACAAAAAGTATGTTAGATGAAAAAGGCTTGAGATGGCTCGAACTTGATGATATTATTAATTAATTTCTTTTTTGCGAACCTTGCGAAAACCTTAGCGCCTTTGCGGTAAAATTAATCACGAAGTTCGAAATGAAAATTATTTTAACAATATAAAAAACGAATTCATAAACTAAATTTTATATGAAAGATTTCAAAAAATATTATACCATACCTGCACCTCCTGAAGACGTTTACAAAGCGCTTACCACAGATATTACGCTACAACTTTGGACAGGTGAAAAGGCTGAAATGATTGCTGAACCAGGTACAGAATTTTCGTTGTGGGATGGAAGTATTTTAGGAAAAAATATTGAGTTCCAAGAGAACAAAAAAATTGTGCAGCAATGGTATTTCGGTGATCAAACGGAAGACTCAATTGTTACTATAAAACTTCATCCCGATAAAACTGGAACTTCTGTAGAGTTAAAACATACCAATATTCCTGACGAAGATTATGATGAAATTATTGATGGATGGAATGATAACTATTTTGGCTCACTGCTGGAGTTTTACGAGGAGTAAAAAGTTGATTAGGTAATACGTGATTGGTTGATTTGAAATTTTTGCTAATTGCCCATTGCTAATTTAATTCTTCCAAATCCTTCCTGTAATCGTATTGCAAATCTTCGTGCATGGTTTCGATAATTTTATTGATTTTTTTGAGTTGCATCTGATAGAGATTGCTCAATGCAGTGCTTGTATTTATTGGTATTCCGGAAGATTTTAAAGACGCACAAAAATATATTAGTAACTCAGCGGCAGTTTGCGCATGACCTGAAAATTTGATATGTTTATTAGTGATTCTTAAAATTTTTCTCAAACTTTTTTTTGCCAGATAGGTATTACTCGTATTCATTTCTGCAAATTGAAGATCGATTTCTTGCTTCATATTTTTGATAAAATCTTCTTCATCATGAGCTTCAAACAATAAGTAGTTTAATAACTCTTTATTGTCCTTTTTGTATTTAGCAAGCCGCATGCAATATTGCATCACCTCACTTGGGGAAAGTGTTTGCAATTCTTTTTTTATATCGCTGATTGATGCAGATTTCATTCAATGAATATTATTTGGTGCGGCAAACATAAGTTTTCAATCCTATGAAAAACCAGAATGTAAAAGTAATTATCAGAATAAACTTGTTGATATATTTAGAAGAATAATTTTCAAGAAATACTATTTTAGCAGCAATGAAAATTACATTTTTAGGAACAGGAACATCTCAAGGAGTTCCTCTTATTGCCTGCGATTGTACCATTTGTGCTTCAAATAACATTCGTGATAAACGTTTGCGTTCGTCAATTTTGGTGCAGGTTGATGACCAGAATATCGTAATTGATTCGGGGCCTGACTTTCGTCAACAGATGTTACGTACCGGAATTAAACATCTTGATGCACTTGTTTTTACTCACGCTCACAAAGATCATATTGCCGGAATGGACGATATCAGAGGTTTTAATTTTGCAATGAAAAAACCTATTGATGTTTATTGCACAAGCAAAGTTGTGGATCATATGAAACGTGAATTTCATTATATTTTTGAAGAGATAAAATATCCCGGAATTCCAGAGGTCGATATTCACCTGATTCAAAATGATCAGAATTTTTTTGTTGGAAAAACGGAGATACAACCAATAGAAGTAAAACATTTGAACATGAAAGTATTGGGATTTAGGTTTGATAAATTCGTGTACATTACTGACGCAAATTTTATTTCTGACAAAGAAAAAGAGAAAATAAAAGGCTGTGAAGTGCTGGTGCTAAATGCTCTTAGGATAGAAACACATTTATCACACTTTTCATTACAAGAGGCCATTGCTTTAGTAAATGAGATAAAACCGAAGCGTGCTTTTTTTACACATATCAGCCATCAGTTGGGATTGCATGATGAAATAGAAAAAGATTTACCTCCAAATATCCGACTCGCTTATGATGGGTTAGAAATTGAAGTTTAATGAATATTTTTCATCTTCATCACCTAATCACTTCACCTCTTTATTCCTAAAATGAAATACACCATAAAATTAGTTGAGCGTATTGCAATCGAACTGAATAAAAAACTCTCAGGGTATTTATTAGATGAAGTTTTTAGCTCAGGGAAAAGTGAACTCTTCTTTAATTTTAGAAAATCAGAAAATCATTTCGGAATGAAGATACAATGGTCGGCAAGAAGTTGTTTTTTGTTTTTTAACGAAGAAAAATTTTCTAAACCTGTTCCTCACTCAACAAAATTTGAACAGCTAATTGGTTTAAAAATAAGTTCAATTCATTCTCATAATAATAACCGTTCGTTACAAATAAACTTTTCAAATAACTTCACTCTTGTATTCAAGCTATACAATGGGTTGAGCAATGTTTTATTGTATCAAAACGCTGAGTTGATATCTCATTTCAGAACAAGTATTGAGAATGATCTGCTGCTAAAATTAAATGGTTTTGATAAGGAATTGGAATATCTGAAACAGGATAAAAAAAATGAGCTGGAAGATGCCGTAGACTTATTTGATGCATTTAATCAGTTCAACAAGAAAACACTTTATCAATTTGCTTTTGATGAATTGAAGGGCAACCTCATTCAACAAAATAATGCCGAATTAAAACGACTGAAACAATTGATTAGTAAATCAAACATTGCATTACAAAGTATGCGAGATGCTATTCCTTTTGATGAGATCGGAAATATCATGATGGCAAATTTAAATTCCATCAAACCTAAAGAAACAGGAGTGGAGTTGTTTGATTTTTATCGAAATAAAAGCATCATTATCAAACTAAAAAAAGAATTGAATGCTGCTCAAAATGCTGAGTATTATTATAGGAAATCAAAAAAACAAAAAACGGAAGTTGAACAGTTGCAAAATCGTATTTTAGAAGCTGAAACACGAATAAACGAACTGCAATTGCAGCTCCAAAATATTGAATCGGTAACATCTCAAAAGGAACTCAAGGTATATTCTAAACACAAAACAGAAGCCACTAATAAGAAGCAAGAGCTCTTTAAAGAATTTGAATGTGATGGATATAAAATTTTAGTTGGAAAAAATGCTGCTAATAATGATTTGCTCACAATGAAACATTCACATAAAAATGATTTGTGGCTTCATGCAAAAGGAGTGGGAGGATCGCATGTTGTGGTCAAACATATTTCGGGTAAACCATTTACAAAAACTGTTATTGATTATGCTGCATCTGTTGCTGCTTATTATTCAAAATCAAAAGGCAGTGCGTTTGTTCCTGTTGTTTATGTAGAACGTAAATTTGTTAGAAAACCAAAAGGAGCAGAGCCGGGAGCAGTGATTATCGAGAAAGAAGAAGTGGTTTTGGCGAAACCTAAAATCGAAAAATAAAATTCATATACTTGCACATGCAGGAAGATAAAAAACTGTCAGGAACTGTTAAAACAATTTTGGTGATTACGCTCTTTGGTGTAATGACTTTCTTGACTTTAAATATTCATTCAAGATGTGGAATATTTAATTATCACAGTGAAAAATTTTCTGATAAAGCTGGATATTATGTGTATTTACCCGCAACATTTATATATGATTTTAACAGTAAAAAATTCCCAGATAGTATTGAATATAAAACTGGTGAAGGATTTTTGTTCGATAGAATAAATAATAAAGTTACAACAAGATACCCATACGGTGTGGCCTTACTGGAGTTGCCTTTTTTTGCTGGAGCTCATATTATTTCTATTCTTCAGGGAGAACCATCAAACGGATTTACTCAGATTTATAATCATGCAATAGATATTGCAGCAGTATTTTATTTGGTGTTGGGAATATTTTTTCTGTTTAAATTTCTGGTATTTTATTTCGATGATCGAACCGTTGGGTGGGCTTTGTTTTTCTTTTTGTTTGGGACGAACCTTTTGTTTTACTCTTTTAGAGAAACAGGAATGTCTCATATTTATTCCTTCTTTCTCATTTCGGCATTTTTGTTTTGCTGGAAAAATTATTTATCAGGAAAAGAACAAATAAAATGGATGGTATTTATTGGTTTTTTAATTGGAGGGATCATTGTTGTAAGGCCTATAAATGCAGTGTTTATTTCGATATTTTTATTTCTTGATGCAGTATCATTTAAAGAGAGAATTATTCGTCTGCTTTCATTAAAATATAAAATCTTCATTATCGCCTTATGTGCTTTCTTACTCATCGTTCCCCAGCTTATTTATTATATTTACCTTTACGGAAAACCTATTGCATATTCATACGGAAACGAATCTTTCATATATAAATTTTCACCTCAGATACATCGGGTACTTTTTACGTTTCATAATGGGCTTTTTATTTACAACCCTATACATATTTTTACTATTGCAGGAATGTTTATGATGATAAAAAAGAAAATGGTGAATGGGTATCTTGCCTTGTTACTATTTATTTCCATTACCATGCTATATGCTTCATGGTGGAGTCCAATGCTCGGCTGTGGTTTTGGACATAGAGGGTTTGTTGAATTTTATCCATTCCTCGCTATTCCATTTACTTTTGTAATAAATAAAATGTTAAGAGAATCAACATCAATTATTAAAATATCATTATTCTTCTTGATGTTTGTGATGTTGGTGTATAATATCAAGCTATCTTATGCATTTGATGGTTGCTGGTACGGTAAAGGAC
>Ga0194037_1003039_pt1 | contig 10658 bp, 10 predicted proteins | sample JunL306m_MetaG_FD_148653 | JGI IMG/M metagenome (GOLD analysis project Ga0194037, IMG submission 148653) | Anoxic zone freshwater microbial communities from boreal shield lake in IISD Experimental Lakes Area, Ontario, Canada - Jun2016-L304-6m | ecosystem: Environmental > Aquatic > Freshwater >...
TATAAATTTTTAATAAAGATCTAATTATTTGTGTGTTTGTTTAATAAAATTAAATATTGACTATTAAATTTATCTAGATAAAAATAAATTTAATGCTTGAATTGTAATTTTTTTTATTGATATACGATTAATACAAAAATAGATTTTTAAAATACTTTTTTATATAAAATTTCATAAAGAATATTTTTACATGAATTAGAGATGAAATTAATGAGCCATTATATCGATAGCAATCTTGCCTCCAATTATATTTAATGCTATTATTTAAAAAATATTCTGAATATGTTAAATTTGAATCACCTACCCAACTATTTTCTAATTTATTATAAAATTCATCACTTTCATTTACTGGGGAGTGAGATGATTTATCACCCCATCCAATGTTTTTTATTCTACTACAGATTGGCATACAAACAAAACCAGTTTTCATATACGGTTCAATAAGGGCATCAAAATGCATATTTTCATTTCCAGTCCAAAATTTTATTAAATCTTTCCATGTTTTTTTTGATATACACCAACCTTGACCTATTCCATAATTGAATAAGCCGTATTCTCTTAAATTATTAACGTTAAACTTTTCAGAAGAAAAACAGTTAACAGATCTAAAATTTAAACATTTATTATATTTTTTAATTAATTCGGAAGTAAAATTTAAAATATCATTCGAAACCAAAATGTCGTCTTCAAGAATCAAAACACTATCTGACTTTAATATATTAAAACAAAAACTTAAACCAAGATGTACATTCTGATTGATTGAAGTATATGAATTATTTTTAAACTCGGTTACTAAATGGTGTACTTTAATAAAATTAATATTATTAACTAATTGTGCGACTTTTGCATTTCCATTTTGTCTAACAACAATAAGTGTATACTCGGATATATTATAGCACTTTTCTAGATAAGAAAGTGATATTTTTGTTTCTTTTTCTCTATTAAAACATAAATATAAGATGACATTTTTCATTTACTGATTGGAATAAGAAATTAATTGAGTCCCTATTTTTCTAAATGCTTTGCCCACTATATTGTAAAAACCTAAAATATTATTATTAGTATTTTTTTTAAGAGGGAATATTGTTGTAAATTCACGATTATTTGGTAGTTTTTCATTTTTCTTTAATGCTATTGATGCTATTCTTGTAAATAAATTCTTTTCATTAATGACAATATTTTTCGCATTGATAATACTTTGGTAATTACGTTTATAAAAATTTTCTTCAATAATTTCTTCTATTGAATAAATACTACTTTTTAAATCATTTAAATGGATATTGATTAATGAATTTTTTGGAAAATGCTCAAAAACATTACATGCTCCAGAATAAATTGGATAACTCAGTCCAAGAAAGGAATCATATAATTTTTCTGTGATAACATTATATTTTTCTTGATTTTCTAAGACAATATGATATTTATAAGGGGCAATGCCTTCCCATTTTGTTTTTATTGGATTTACTCCATTACCATACCAATCTAACTTATCTTTAAAATGTCTTTTTAACTCTTTAACAAATAAGATTCGCTTTAAATGAAACTCTGTCCATGTAACATTTGAACATATAACGGATAATGTTTTAGGTTTGTCTAAACTTAATAAATTTTCAAAATAAATTTTATTTTTTTGATTATCAGCATAGATTGAATTACCATGATTGGCATTTATCATCCAGGGTAAAAAAGGCAAATCGGATGTTACATTATCTCTATAAATTTCATAACATGTATAAATCTCAGCAAATTGATTTAAAAATAATTTTGCTTTTTGAGAATTATAATATCCGGGTTGATGTGCTACTTCTGCAGTAAGTAATACTACTCTCGTTTTATCTATATTACAAAATTTATCATTTTCATGTGGTTCTTCAATTATAAACCAAAAGTCAGGATCTTCAACATTATTATTAATATAAAACCTACAATTCATATGTTCATTTAATAAATTACCAGTGAATTGTGATATATTAATATGTTCCAATGCCCCGGGTATTGAAAGTTTTATCTTTAGCATTCTAATACTCTTTTATAAATATTTCTTAATGCTTTATTTGACTCTTTAATAGATTCTTTATAAGCATATTCAATTGAATTAATTCGCATTAAGTTTAATTTTTCTCTGTTGGAATTTAATAAATTAATTGCTTCAGAAATATCTTTAACTGAATTATCATAAAAACCATCTTCGATATCTTTGTTAACTATTGCAAGATACTCTTCAAATGAGTTCCATGAAATTCCATATTTTCCAGGTTCGTAAAATTTGTTTTTAAAACTCACCTCGATCCCATTATTATTGGAAATCAAATATCTCCCTCTATGAAAATTATTTGTAATTATTGCATGACCATATTCAATACCTTCATAAGCATTCCCACCTCCATCAATATGAGTTACAGCTATAGAAACACTGCAAATTTCAAATAATTTCTTTTTAACTTTTGGATTAACTGGTATTTGTTTAATAACCTTTACAGACTTTATATTTGATAATATATCTAAATAACTTACAGGAATATCATTACAAACTAAATATAATGTAGAATTAATAGGAGGAGACATACGCCACGCATCAATTACCAATTTTACAGCTTTTATTTCGAATGAAGATGCCAAAAATAAAAAATCGCATTTTTTATTATTTTGAAGAATTTTTTTTTTAAAATTGTCAACTGTATATTTTGGCAAACATCTCATCATAGGGAAAATTATCAATTTTCTTAAATATTCATCCCCGAAATAATACCTAAATTGATCATACAATCCGTCATTACCTATAAGTATACCTTTTAATAAATCATTACTTAGTAGATTTTTTATTTCTGGTATTTTTTCTAAACATTGTTTTGGATTTAATGCACCAAAATATCCACCAAGAGTTAAAATCTGGTCGTTTGGTTCAATTAATAAACATTTTCCATTTGAATTAGCTGGCGGAATTTGCAATGAATGAATTAAATTAGCACTATTAAGAGTACACCAATTGACTGGTGCATTTTTTCCATACATTCTTTCCTTAATATATGGATGTGTATATGACGTGTAATATGGATAAAAAACTTTATATCGTTTATTTCTGTATATTACTCTTCTAATAAACTGAGGTATAAATAATACTACATTCAAAAAAATAGCTAATTTAAATTTATATAAAAATTTGTAATGAAGTTTTTGTGATTTTGCTATTTGAATTGACATTCTTTATTTTGGTTGAATTCCTCCAATTTTATTTAGAAATTCCTGACTTCCTACCATTCCACAAACTTCAGAAGAAAGTGCTTTACAGTTTAATGTAAAATCCTTATTTATTTTTCTATATACCGACTCAGTTATCCAAGAACCAAAGCCACCGTCCAATAGATGATCTTCTAAGATCATAACTGATTTATAACGTTTAAACATGTTTTCTTGTAAATTTTTGTACTTCATACCCCACAATGGCATTGAACAGATTTTGTAATCTTTAAAATCCAGATACTGTGCCCATTCATATGCTAATCCAAGTGTTGCTCCAGTAGATAAAATGCATTTGTCAGACAATCCAAATTCACTTACGTTTAACCAAATTCCGGGTTGAACTTTTGGAACTTCTTTGTGAAAATTTGGTTCGCCTGCTTTTCCTAATCTCATATATGAAGGTTGAGGATTTTCAACTAAATATCTAAGACATGCTCTTGTTTCCATTGGGTCGCCAGGTGCAGCAATCAACATATTTGGCATACTTCTTATAAGTGCATAATCCTGAATTGCATGATGCGAGTATCCAAGATTACCATATGACAACCCGCCTCCTACTGTCACAATAGTAACAGGGAGGTTATGATAGTCTATATCATTTCTTATTTGTTCAGCACATCTATAGGTTGGAAAATTAGCAATCGAATATGTAAAAACATGAAAACCTTCCGATGCCATTCCTGCTGCTAACCCTGTCATATTTTGTTCTGCTACCCCAGCATTAATAAATCTATCTGGAAATTCATCAGCAAATGGCTCAACCACTTTATATCCTAAATCACCAACTACTAATACTATATTTTTATTTTTTCTAGCAAGCAAAACTAGTTCGTCTATAAATGCATTTCTCATTTTTAAATTAATTTCTAGTATAAATCATTTAATGCAATTTCTAATTCTTCCTTGTTAGGTGTTTTATAATGCCATTCAACTTTATTTTCCATAAAACTTACACCTTTTCCCTTCGTTGTGTGAGCTATAACTACTTTTGGTTTGAATTCGTGAATTTTTTTAAGCTCATTTGCTAGTACATCATAGTTATGACCATCAATTTCGGTTACATCCCATCCAAATGCTTCAAATTTATATGCCAAAGGTTCCAAATTCAAAGTATTTTCAACAGTATCTAAACTTTGAAGTTTGTTATAATCTATAATTGCAGTAAGATTATTTAGTTTGTGATGTGCTGCAAACATAAATGCTTCCCAGTTAGAGCCCTCATCTAATTCACCATCGCTCAATAATACAAATGTTCTCCAGTTTTGATTTAAAAATTTTGCAGCCTTCGCTTTTCCTACACCAAATGGTAACCCATGCCCAAGTGCGCCAGTAGAAAATTCTACTCCTGGAACTTTATGGCTGATATGATTCATTAATATAGAATTATTTTTTCCATACAATTCTAAATCAAAAACAGAAAAAAAACCAAGTTCTGCAAGAGTTGCATATACAGGAGTACATGCATGTCCTTTGCTTAAAATAAATCTATCACGCTCACACCAATAAGGATTATTTCTATCAAATCGAATTACTTCAGAGTATAATGTAGAAATTATATCTACAATTGAGAGTGCACTTGCTATATGCGAACCACCGGAATTGTGGACCATATTCAATATATGCCTTCTTACCTTTAATGCTAATATTTTTGAGTCCATTTAATAATTAGAATTTGTATTGTTCTGAAAGTCTCAAATTTAAATAAACCTTTTTTCCCTCAACTTCAATGTATGCAAAACCTAAATTTCCAAAGCTTCTAGCTCTTAATAAATTTAGTAAATCTTTTACTTTCATTTCTTTCTCTAAATCAATGTAGTCTAAGGATTCTATAGCTTTTTTAGGTCTATAAATTGCATTTGATTCATCCTGAAAAGTTGCATTACACTTTCCACTCTTTATAGCATCCCAATTATTTTTAAACAAATCAACTATACGTAACTGTAAAGTATCATATAGTGACTTTGCCGTGTCTGTAGGCTTAACTATTACTTCTTCTTGCGCCCAAACCGCTCCAGTATCGGCACCGTCCTCTATTTTATGTATTGTTACTCCTGCTTTTGACCCATCGATCAAACTATGTACATGAGGAAACCACCCACGATTAATAGGAAGCAATGCAGGGTGAAAATTTACAGTAATACCAACAGATTCAAAAATTTCATTAGAAAGGAGCCATGGCCAATAAACACAAATAATTGCATCAAATTTTTGGTCTTTAAACCATTTAATGTGATCTTGATTCTTTATTATTTCTTTTCCAGTAAAAATATTCTTATGATTTAATCTACTTTGAGAAATTATAATATTGTCGTTATTTTCATCTTGTCCAGGTAGATATAAAGCTTCAATTTGGTCTTCGTTTTTTATACTAGCGAAATAACTGGCAATGTCTACTCCTGGTTTATGATTGGCAAAAAGTGCTATTTTCATATTTTTTTATTCTAGAATTTTAATAATTTTTTCACAAATATAGTTAATATGATCTTTAGTTAAAGCTACGCCACTTGGCAAATTTATACCTGTTGCTCCAACTTCTGTAGCAATTGGCTGTGGGTCTTGTTTTTTTGGCCAATAAGGATATTGGCTTATGGCTGGGAAAACAGGTCTTGTATCAATTTTAAAGTCTTTTAATTTATTGCAAAATTCTTCTCTAGTTATTTTTGCATTCTCATTTAATCTGATATTTGTCATCCAATAAATACATTTAGAATTTTGATCTTCTTGCCAAAAATCTAATGAAGGGTGATTCCCAATTCTCTCCTTGTACCAGTTATTAATTCTTCTTTTTGATTCAACCATAGAATCATTCCTGATAATTTGACCAAGTCCAATTGCGGCTTGTATATTTGACATTTTATACTTTACTCCCAATTCTTCAATCCAAAAAGTTCCAGGTATTCTTCCTTGGTCCCATATTCTATATGCTTTTTTATAAAGTTCATCATCATTTGTACAAATCATACCACCTTCTCCAGTAACTGCAAGTTTTGCACCTTGAAAACTAAATGCTGCAAAGTCTCCAAAAGAACCAGTTTTTTTTCCTTTATACTCTGCTCCAATTGATGGTGCAGCATCTTCTACAACAAATAAATTATTCTCTTTAGCAATTTTCATTATTTTTTCCATGTCACATGGGTTACCATATAAATGAACAGGAATTATTGCTTTGGTATTTTTTGTAATAAGCTTTTCTATTGACTCTGGTGAAATATTCCACGTATTTTTATCAATATCTGCAAAAACTGGCGTAGCGCCAACATATCTAATTGCATTCGCGCTTGCTACCCAAGTAACTTCAGGTACAATAACTTCATCACCTGGTCCAATACCTAATGCATTTAAAGAAATATGAAGAGCTCCTGTACATGATGAAGTTGCAATTGCGTATTTTACACCAACATATTCAGCAAACTTTTTTTCAAATTCATTTAAATATTTACTCCATTGATTATTCCATCCATTTGAAGCAGCATCTAACGCAAAGACTTTTTCTCTACTCCCAATTGAAGGGCCTGCAGTTAAAATCATTTCATTGCCAATACTTTTGTCAATTCCCAATATAAAAGTTGAATGATTGGAATCAACAGCTAAATTTTTAACAAATCCGATTTCAGTGATTGCTTCTAATAAAGTTTTAGATTTTGTTTCAATTTTTAAAACTATTTCTTCTGGAAAAAGAACCGATCTTGTCCACTTAATTAATTCTTTAAAAAGATTTGAAATGTCATTGCTGTTTAAAAAATCATTGTAGAGTGTTAAGTTTTGAAATTCAATTTTGAATATATTAAGACTATTTTCATCAATACATATTCCTACTTGACCAAGTAAGTTATCGGCGTCGTCATATATTAAGAAAATGATTTTTGTATCATTTTCAAAATCATTAATATCACACAAAATCATTGATTTAATAAAAGTATTGTTCTGTATTAAATGCGATGTTAATGGTGTTAAATATCCAATATTTGGAATTTTAATATGAGAGGCGATTCTACTAGATGAATCTATTGGATTTTTTAAAAAATTAAATTCACTTTTACAATGTTTAATAAACGTTAGACTACTCATAGTTTGATTATTTTATGATTTTTTTAATTATTTCAAGAATATACTCGTAATGTTGTTCATTTAGACCTGGCCATACACCTAACCAAAATGAATTACCCATAATTATATCAGTATTAGTAAGGTTATCTATTTTTCTATGAACCAAGTTTTTATACGCTGGTTGCTTTAAAAGATTCCCTCCGAAAAATAATCTAGTGCCGATTTTATTTTCTTCTAATTTACTAACTAGTTCATTACGTGAAATTTTTAACCCAGAACGAAGAGTTAACATAAATCCAAACCAACTAGGATTTGAATTTGGAGTAGATTCAGGTAAAATGAAGTATTCTTCAAGTGACTTCATCTTATTATATAAAATTTTATGATTTTCTCTTCTTTTTTCAACAAATGTGTCTGCTTTTTTTAGTTGACTTAAGCCGATTGCTGCTTGCGTATCGGTAACCTTTAAATTAAACCCAATATGTGAATATGTATACTTATGATCATATCCATCAGGAAGTTCACCTAGTTTTTGACAAAACCTTTCTCCACAAGTATTGTCTTTTCCTGGAGGACACCAACAATCTCTTCCCCAATCTCTAAAGCTTTCTGTAATTTTTTTTAGATTTGGGTTATTAACAAGTACCGCCCCGCCTTCTCCCATGGTAATGTGATGAGCTGGATAAAATGACAGTGTAGCTAAGTCTCCAAATGTTCCAGTTTTTTTTCCATCATAAGTTGCTCCTAATGAATCACAGTCATCCTCAATTACCCACAAATTATACTTTTTTGCAATTTCCATAACTGTTTTCAAATCGAATGGATTACCTAAAGCATGTGCAATCATTATAGCTTTGGTTTTTGGAGAAATTGCTTTTTCAATATCTAATGCTTTTATATTATAATTTGGAATTTCAACGTCTACAAAAACAGGAATGCACCCGAATTGAATCATTGGATTTATTGTTGTAGGAAAACCTGCTGCGACGGTTATAATTTCATCTCCTGGCTTTATTGCTCTATCTAATAATTTCGGAGAAGTAAGAGCATAAAATGCAAGTAAATTTGCCGAAGATCCAGAATTGACAAGAAATGAAAAACGACTTCCAAAATACCTAGCCAATTCTTTTTCTAAATCTTTTGAATATCGCCCTGCAGTTAGCCATGCATCTAAAGTAGCATCTACACCATGTAATATATCATCTACATCTAATACTTTTCCTGTTACAGGTATATAATTCACTCCTGGGATAATTTGTTGCGTTATATTATTTTGGATAATCTTTGTAAGTTGTTGCTTTAAATTATCTGATTCAATGTTTTTATATTGAAAATTCATATGATTTATTTTATAAAATATTTAATGTCATTATTAACTAACTCACTTGCCGTAGCCCCTTTCATGTAATTTTTATACCAATTAGCAGTCAATTGAATCGCAAGTTTAGTTTCTAAAATTGGCGTCCAATTTAATTTGCTTGTTGATTTCGAAATGTCAAGTTTTAAAATACCTGCTTCATGGACATTGTTATCGGTATTTAATTTGTATACACTTTTAATATTATTAGCCTTATAGAATATATCAAGTACTTCATGTACAGTTTTGACATCATTATTTAGTGGGCCAAAATTCCAAGCCTGATCATACTTCCCAGGAAATTTTGACATTAGCATTGCTAATTTCAAATACCCAAATAATGGGTCAAGTACATGTTGCCATGGCCTAATTGAATTGGGATTCCTTATTTCAATATTTGTATTATTTGATATTGATCTAACTATGTCTGGTATTAGCCTGTCCTCGGACCAATCTCCACCACCAATAACATTACCTGCTCTAACACTAGCTATTTGTACATTACTATTAGTAAAAAAAGACTGTCTATATGAAGATATTAGCAATTCGGCAGCAGCTTTACTTGAACTGTAAGGATCATAACCGCCTAATTCATCAGTTTCACGATAAGAAAAATCCCATTCTTGATTTTTATATACCTTATCTGTTGTAATACAAATGATATTACATTTATTTTTTAATTTTCTTGCAGCCTCTAAAACATTTGCAGTGCCAATTATATTAGTATTATGTGTTTCTAAAGAATTAGAATATGAATACCTTACAAGTGGTTGAGCGGCCAGGTGAAAAATAAAATCTGGTTCAAAATCTAAAATTTCTTTTTCTAATATTAAATATGAATTTATATCATTGATAGTTGAACTGATTTTATTATTTAAATCTAACAAATAATATAAACTAGGCTCGGTATTAGGTTCTTTTGAATAACCTTTAATTATTGCACCATTTTCATTCAAAAGATAAGATAACCATGAACCTTTAAAACCAGTATGTCCGGTTATTAAAATTTTTTTCTTGAAAAAGTAATCTAAAGTGTCTTTCATATTTAAATATTATACCCAGGTTTTCCATGGAGCATTTCCTGATTTCCATAAATCATCTAGCATAGTTTTTTCTCTTAGAGTATCCATTGCTTGCCAAAATTCAGAATGCTTAAAAGCGACTAATTCTCTTCTTTTTGCAAGTAGATTTAAAGGCCCTAATTCCCAGGCAGTTAAATCTCCATCAATAAGTTCAATACACTTAGGATTTAAAATAAAATAACCTCCATTTATAAAGCCTCCTTCTCCCCTAGGCTTTTCTAAAAAACCCGAAACAGTATCATCCTTATGAATATCTAATGCGCCATATCTTCCAGGAGGCTGAATTGCAGTTATAGTTGCAAGCTTTCCATGTTCACGATGGAATTCAATTTGTTTCTTGATATCAATATTCGCCAGTCCATCACCATAAGTGAAACAAAATTCTTTTTCATTTTTTACATAATCATAAATTCTTTTAAGTCTTCCTCCAGTTTGAGTATCATTACCCGTGTCTATTAAGGTGACTTTCCATGGTTCAGCTTTTTGAAAATGCACTTCCATTTTATTTTGAACCATATCAAAAGTCACATCAGACATATGTAAAAAATAATTTGCAAAATATTCTTTAATTACATAACCTTTATAGCCACAACAAATAATAAAATCATTCAAACCATAACTTGCATATATTTTCATTATATGCCACAAAATTGGCATACCTCCAATCTCAACCATTGGCTTTGGTTTTATATTAGTTTCTTCGGATAGTCTAGTGCCTAATCCTCCAGCGAGTATTACTACTTTCATTAAGTTCTTTTTATAATTTCTATTATTTTACCGCCATGTAATTTATAAATTACGTCACACTTTTCAACAGTTGATAATCTATGAGCTACTATTATTAATGTTTTTGAACCTTGAAGATTATTTACTGCTGACATAACTTCTTTTTCAGTATTTACATCTAAAGCGCTTGTTGCTTCATCTAATAT
>Ga0194037_1003040_pt1 | contig 10657 bp, 10 predicted proteins | sample JunL306m_MetaG_FD_148653 | JGI IMG/M metagenome (GOLD analysis project Ga0194037, IMG submission 148653) | Anoxic zone freshwater microbial communities from boreal shield lake in IISD Experimental Lakes Area, Ontario, Canada - Jun2016-L304-6m | ecosystem: Environmental > Aquatic > Freshwater >...
CCCACTTATCAACCAGGCTATGGTCGTAAGACTTGAGCTTGATTCTTATCTTTTGCTGTACAGCCACTTGTCAACCCTGTTTCGTGTTATCAATAAAAAAGGGACGGGATTTAAGGCCCCGTCCCGGGACGCCATACAATCTCTTATTCAATAATCGAGGTAACGGAACCTGCACCAACCGTACGACCGCCCTCACGAATAGCAAAACGCAGCCCTTCATCCATAGCGATAGGGGCAAGCAACTCAACCTCTACACCAAGGTTGTCACCAGGCATAACCATCTCAACGCCTTCAGGCAGCGTCACAGAACCGGTAACATCTGTGGTACGGAAGTAGAACTGTGGACGGTAACCGTTAAAGAACGGAGTATGACGGCCACCCTCTTCCTTCTTCAAAATATAGACCTCAGCCTTGAACTTGGTATGCGGTTTGATGGTGCCTGGTTTAGCAATAACCATGCCACGCTCGAGTTCAGTCTTGTCGACACCTCTGAGAAGAAGACCGGCGTTATCGCCTGCCTGACCTTCATCAAGAAGCTTCTGGAACATTTCGATACCGGTAACAACCGATTTACGCGTTGGTCTCAGACCGACGATTTCGACCTCTTCGTTGATTTTGATACGGCCTCTCTCAATTCTGCCGGTACCAACAGTACCACGACCAGAAATTGAGAATACATCTTCAACCGGCATCAGGAACGGCTTGTCAATATCGCGAACAGGCTCAGGGATAAAAGAATCGACAGCATCCATAAGCTCCATAATTGAAGCTTCAGCCTCCGGGTCGCCCTCAAGAGCCTTCAGTGCAGAACCCTTAATGATCGGAATATCATCACCAGGGAAGTTGTACTGGGTCAAAAGCTCTCTCAGCTCAAGCTCAACAAGCTCGATAAGCTCAGGATCAGCAATGTCAACCTTGTTCAGAAAAACAACAAGTGAAGGGACGTTTACCTGGCGGGCAAGCAGAATGTGCTCGCGTGTCTGGGGCATAGGACCATCGGTACCTGCGACAACAAGAATCGCGCCATCCATCTGGGCCGCACCGGTGATCATGTTTTTAATGTAATCAGCGTGACCAGGACAGTCAATATGCGCATAGTGGCGCTTTTTTGTCTGGTACTCAACGTGCGCTGTTGAAATGGTAATACCGCGTTCTCTCTCTTCAGGAGCCTTGTCGATACTGCCGAAATCACGCGCTGCAGCAAGTCCCTGCTTGGCGAGAACCGAAGTAATCGCAGCGGTCAAGGTTGTCTTGCCATGATCAACGTGACCAATGGTTCCTATATTGACATGGGGTTTATCCCTTTTGTAGGACTCTTTTGCCATAACTTGTCTCCGTGTCGGTTATCTGTTATTGTTTGTAGTAATTAAAACTGATACAGTTGTCGCTCGCTTAGTCCGAATCCTTGCTTGTCCTCTTCTCCTGCAAAGCTTCCGCAATATTGCGTGGAACTTCGCGATAACAGTCAAACTCCATCGAATAATTCGCCCTTCCCTGACTCATGGAACGCAAGTCGGTCGAATACCCGAACATTGCTGAAAGCGGAACCTTGGCGTTGACAAACTGAGCTCCCGCCCTCTGACCCATACCTTCGATATGGCCACGACGGCTCGACAAATCACCCATTACATCACCAAGATACTCATCAGGTGTAACAACTTCGACCTTCATGATCGGCTCGAGCAAAACCGGATCAGCTTTCTTGGCACCACCCTTGAAACCGATGGAACCGGCAATCTTGAATGCCATTTCCGAAGAGTCAACCTCGTGATACTTGCCATCCAAAAGAGTAACCTTGATATCCTGCATAGGATAACCTGCAACAACACCGCCCTTCATGGCCTGCTGTACACCGGCATTAACTGCTGGAATATACTCTCTCGGGATAACTCCACCCTTGACGGCATCGACAAACTCGTATCCCTTCCCTTCCTCAAGCGGCTCAACGCGGAGAACTACCAGACCGAACTGACCTTTACCTCCGGACTGACGAACAAATTTGCCTTCAAATTCTACAGACTTTCTGATCGTTTCACGATAAGCAACCTGCGGCTTGCCCACATTTGCTTCTACCTTGAACTCCCGTTTAAGGCGGTCGACCAGAATCTCAAGATGCAGTTCACCCATACCGGCGATCAGCGTCTGACCTGTCTCATCATCAGTCTTCACCTTGAAAGTCGGATCCTCTTCTGCAAGCTTGGCAAGCGACATACCGAGCCTGTCTGAATCACTCTTTGTTTTCGGTTCGATAGCAATCTCGATAACAGGCTCAGGAAAAACCATTTTCTCAAGCACTACCGGATTGTTTTCGTCGCAAAGCGTATCACCGGTTCTGACATCTTTCAAACCGACAGCCGCTGCGATATCACCGCAATAAACACAATCTATATCCTCTCTTTTATTTGAGTGCATCTGAAGCACACGACCGATACGCTCTTTCTTGCCGGTCATCGTATTGAGCACGTAACTGCCAGCTTTAAGCACACCGGAATAAACCCTGAAAAAGGTAAGCTTTCCGACAAACGGATCGGTTGCAATCTTGAAAGCAAGAGCTGCAAAAGGCTCTTCATCTTTCGGCTCGCGACTGACAGACTCCTCGGTACGGGGATGATGCCCTTCGACAGCACCGACATCGACAGGAGATGCAAGGTACTCAACAACTGCATCAAGCATAAACTGGACACCCTTGTTCTTGAAGGAAGAACCGCAAAGCACAGGAATAATGGTAACCTTGAGTGTTGCCTGACGAAGCACATTTCTTACCTCTGACTCAGTGATATCCTCACCATTAAGATATTTCTCAAGAAGCGTGTCGTCATGCTCTGAAACAGCCTCCAGCATATTGATTCGCCACGTGCGAGCCTCGTTCTGCAAGTCATGCGGAATCTCGACCTCATCATAGGTACTGCCATCCTCTTTATTGTAGATGATGCCCTTCATTCTGATAAGATCAACGAAACCGGCAAAAATCTCGCCTTCACCAATCGGAATCTGAAGAGGTACCGGATTGGCACCAAGCCGCTCCCTTATAGCCTTGACCGTCTCAAAAAAGTTTGCACCAGTCCTGTCCATCTTGTTGATGTAGGCTATCCTCGGAACACCATACTTGTTCGCCTGGCGCCACACCGTTTCAGACTGAGGCTCCACACCGCCAACTGCACAAAAGAGTGCTACAGCGCCGTCCAGCACACGCAGGGAACGTTCAACCTCAACCGTGAAATCAACATGGCCTGGTGTATCGATAATATTGATACGATGATTGATACCGACATAGTTACCAAACTTCGGTACCCAGAAACAGGTTGTAGCAGCAGAAGTAATCGTAATCCCACGCTCCTTCTCCTGATCCATCCAGTCCATTGTTGCACCACCATCATGCACCTCACCCATTCTATGCAGACGACCCGTGTAATAGAGAATCCTCTCCGTTGTCGTCGTCTTTCCGGCATCAATGTGAGCCATGATACCGATATTGCGTACTTTATCTAAATCAACCAGCCTTGCCATAACAAAATTTTAGACCTTTTATCCACACTTTGACTAACTCTCAGAACCTGAAATGCGCAAATGCCTTGTTCGCATCAGCCATACGATGTACCTCATCACGCTTTTTCACCGACGCACCCTGCTCATTTGCAGCATCCATCAGCTCAGCAGCAAGCTTTTCAGCCATAGACTTTCCTCCACGCTTGGCAGCATAAATTTTCAACCAGCGAAACGCAAGAGCACCTCTCCGGGAAGCCTTGACCTCCATAGGAATCTGGTAGGTCGCACCACCAACCCTTTTGCTCCGAACCTCAACGACCGGCGCAATATGCGACATGGCCTTCCGGTACACTTCCAGCGGATCCTCTCCAGCCAGTTTTTCGGCAATGATAGCAAACGCATCATAGACTATCTTTGTAGCAACAGCCTTCTTACCATCAAGCATCACAGCGTTGATAAAACGGGCAACACTTTCATCCCCGTAACGGAAATCAACACCGATTCTTTTATAGCCAACTTTTTTGGGCATGTTCTTCTCTGTAATTTATGATTCGACTTATCTACCTTTTACCCTTACCCTTGACAGGAGCCGGCACACCAGCTTTCGGCTGCTTGGCTCCGTATTTAGACCGACTCTGCTTACGATCAGCAACACCGGACGTATCCAGCGAACCACGCACAATATGATAACGCACACCAGGAAGATCCTTTACCCTGCCACCACGAATCAGAACAATTGAATGCTCCTGCAGGTTATGGCCTTCACCAGGAATATATGCGGTAACTTCTATCTTGTTTGATAACCTTACACGCGCAACTTTCCGTAACGCGGAGTTAGGCTTTTTTGGAGTAGTTGTGTAAACACGCGTACAAACTCCGCGTTTTTGCGGGCACTTCTCAAGTGCTGGAGACGCTGTTTTTGAGGCTTTTACACTTCTTCCGAGCCTGATGAGCTGCTGAATCGTCGGCATACTGAAACTCTCTTTCTTTTTAAAAAACCCCTGATTACAAAAAACATGCAATGCTTAAAAATCCATAAGGACAGACAATGTAAGCGAATTATATAAAAAAACAAAACCTGAATTAATATATTTTGCCTCCTGAGAGAAAATATTTGATCGCATTCCTCACCACTTGCCTGAAGAGGCTAAAAGCCCGAAAACAGGGTTCATTCAACACTTCCCTTTATTATATACACGCTTCAGCAGAGAGCAATCCCCTCATAACCGATCAGAGAAGCAAAGCATCAACATCGGAATACCATCGCTGGCGGCTTGCTGGTTACGTTTTTAATGCGTATCATTACTATTAAACATGCAAATCACGGAATAAACATCCATAATTGACAGGATGATACAACGAACCCTTCACAACAAACTTGTCGAAGCCCTTAGTCATTTTCCCGCTGTTGCGCTTCTTGGGCCTCGTCAGGTTGGAAAAACTACTCTTGCGCTTGAAATCGGCAAGAGTTCCCATGCGCTCTATCTCGATCTGGAATCAGAACAGGATCGGGCAAAAATGGCACAGCCGGAACTCTACCTCCAGGATCATCAGGACAAGCTACTTATTCTTGATGAGGTACATCGTGTACCCGGCCTTTTTCCTCTTCTGCGAGGACTGATCGACAGTGGACGTCGTTCGGGCCGGAAAAGCGGGCAATACCTTCTTCTCGGATCAGCTTCCCTTGAACTGCTCAAACAATCAGGTGAAACCCTTGCTGGCAGAATAGCCTATCTGGAGCTAAGCCCATTCAATGTTTTGGAAACAAGCGCCCTCGCTACCGATGATTTATGGGTTAGGGGCGGATTTCCTGACAGTCTGCTTGCTGAAAGCTCCTCAGAGAGCCTGCAATGGAGAAGAAACTTCATTCGTACCTATCTCGAACGGGATATTCCCCAATTTGGCCCACGCATTGCAGCCGAAACCCTGCGGAGATTCTGGACCATGCTGGCCCATAACCAGGGCGGCCTTTTGAACACCGCCCAGTTTGCCCGGAATCTTGGCATTGACGTCAAAACTGTAACCAACTACATTGACTTGCTCGTCGATCTGCTCCTTGTTCGTCGCCTGACTCCATGGCACAGCAACATGGGCAAACGACTTGTCAAATCTCCAAAAGTCTATGTCCGTGACAGCGGACTGCTCCATGCCTTGCTTTCCATACCAGACAAGGAAAACCTGCTCTCTCACCCGGTCATCGGCCAGAGCTGGGAATGCTTTGTGATTGAAAATCTGCTGACGAGCATCCCTGATGACGTGCAAAGCTATTTTTATCGAACAGGTGGCGGTGGAGAGATTGACCTCCTGCTCTCCTGGCCGGACGGCAAACTCTGGGCAATAGAAATCAAGCGCAGCATGACACCAAAGCTCGAACGAGGGTTTCACTCAGCCTGTACCGACCTTAAACCTGCAAAAAAATATGTTGTCTATCCGGGAGCGGAACACTATCGCCTTGCAGAGGATATCGAGGCTCTCTCGCTTGCTGAACTTGCGCAACTGGTAAGCGAAAGCGGTCTGAAGTGAGCTCAACAGCCTGGTCGATCCGTTGTGTGAAAAATATCTTTTGAGAGCGCTCAATCATCATAAATTTTTGCCCAGGCTATTGAGTGGTTTTGCTCAAGATAATGAGAGCTTATAAAATCCTCTGCGCTATGCCGTGCTTCAGTAGCACAAGGAGTTATCGTTATAAATGCGGTGATGTCAATAACCCTGGCTTCAACAAAGAGTTTCCATGGAGACCGTCTGTGTCAGGGCCAACCTTTCACGCCCGACGCTCTACAAAATTGAAAACGGTGACCCGTCGGTTGCTGTCGGCTTCTATGTTCAGGTGCTTCGCGTCCTCGGGCTGCTTGCGGATTTGTCGTTGATCGCCAAGGAGGACGCGCTGGGCCGTCGCCTGCAGGATGAATCCCTTCCCCAATGGAAAAGGGCGCCGCGCAAAAAAGCACCGACAGGAGCGAGTAATAGCGAAGCGATTTGACCGAACCAGAAACCAGTGCCTTTTTTTTTTGCCTCGGCGATGACCATGATTCACCATACCGACACCGACGATGCCAGTTACCCTGGAGCTGGCAGAATTTCTCTCCACCTACGGCGAAGCTGACCACATCACCCGTGACCTCGGGTTTTCTCCTTCATTGATACCACCCTCCTGTCTTTTGCCGTTGATGAGGGAGCTTGCCGGGTCTCCCGATTTCCATGTAGAAAGCATCCACACATGCGCCAGATCTCTGACTCCGCCGAAGCCTACCATATCTTGCCATATCGGTACGGTTGATGTTGCATTCCCCATAGTAGAACAAGGTCTGCCTTCGAATTAAGGTGATTTCGGAGCTCAATACGGTGCCTGCGTGTTCCCGTGTCAACGCTTACCCATGACATTACTGGTCATCGACACATGACTCGGGGTTATGATGGTTGGCGAAACCTTTCATATAAGACTCTTGCATTCTCTACATCCTACCGGTTTTAATCGGCGCTTTCGCTAATTTCCGAAATTGGCTGATTTTTAATTTCCGACTACACCGCCATAGAAAACTATTTTTATATCAGTTGAAGGATTTGATATGCCCTCTAAAATGTGAAGGTCTTCGCGTCCAAGCAGAAACCAAGCACCTAAGTTTATCGCGCCCCAAATAACAAGTGAACCTATGGCGTCTTTAACCGCGCCGTTTTTTGAAATGACTTTGATAGCAGATAACGTGATATTTGAAATTTGATTGACATTCTTCTCTTCCATGGCTTTCTCCTTTCGATTGTTAATAAAAATCAGTTCGCTTTAAATACCACATCTTTAAGACATCTTTGTTCACTTTTATTGCAAATCCACTCATCGACGTCTCATTTGTTGGCATTCAGAATGGCATCTGCCCAATCCTCTGATACCTTCCAAATCCACTTGATGGTCTCCTCGTTCTTGTACTCTGCACAGAGATATAAGAAAAGCAGTCGCTGCTTGATGCGCATGGCGGTAGCACTTACAACCATTTTCTTTTTCTGACCCCCCATAGCAACGGGCATGACCATACCAAACCCATAGGAGTCCTGCTTCGAGAATAGGCTGCCAAGTTGTATCAGTTTACCGAAACTCAGCGTGGCATCATTAATATCAAGTGATGCGATGCGCCGGTTAAGTTCCCTTTCGGCCTTTTTCATTGTTGAGTTTATCATTTTATCTCCAGACCCCGCTTTTATTCCTGATTTAACTTCTTGGAATTCATTTGGGCCACAGTCCATATACTCAAGACGACGAGGAACCTCAACCATTGCATACTTCGACATAAGAGGGTCACCCTTCGTAAGTCTATCGATTTCAGTTGTAAGCATGAACCCGGCAATGAGCCGGTTAGCTGATGGAACAAAAACTTCCAGCCGTTCTCTATTATCGTATCCGACTTCGGTCATCTCTGTTGTAGGCGGGGGAATGGCAATAGGCGTCCCCCCTGCATTGAAGGAAGAAAGCGGAGCGAAATTAGTAGCTGTATCCTGAGCATTTCCGATTACGGCAATACACAAGGACATCAAGCTGACAATCATCAACTTCTTCATCTCTGTTTCTCCTATAGTTGTTCAGTCGTTGTTCTATTTCTGTTTATCAGTACGATTCCATTTTCCCTGCCCATACGTATATTTATGTCCATTTAAAAAATCGATTTGAACACCTTCATCTGGTGTAATAGAATCAATTGATTCAATCATTTGATTTGGCTTTGGCTGGTAGAATATCGAAAATCTTTTACCAGTTTCTTGATTTTGAAACGTCGATTGGATACGAATGTTTGATGTTCCAAACAACATCATTCCGTTTGAAGAGTTTTGATCTTTCTCTTTGAAAGGAATACCATTTATTGTTGATATAAAATTATTTTTGGTATCACCATTCAAAAATGCCTTTACTTTTTCTTTTAATAAACCTATTTCTAACAATCTGATAGCTTCCTCAGCTTCCTTTACGTTGGGAGACTCTGGAAAAGATCGCTCAAAAGCCAGATATGCCTCGACAGAATTAGTCTTCTTGGCATCCCCCCATGCACGGTCACTTTTGCTGCAAGATGATGTGATTATGACCATAATAAGAAGTCCTATCAAAGATAGTGTACGTAATACTGTCATACCATTCTCCTTTACTATATGGTTAAGTCATTATTGGATTAATCCGCAAATTTTGCAGATATCTGAATTGTGACGCATATAAAATCGCTATCTCAAACAACTAAAATAGGTAAATCAAATTGACATACAGAATCTCAAAGTACGCCACTCGTGAATCAGTGCACCAAATCAATTGTTCTTGCCATCGGTTCAACTTTTAATTGTTAATTGAGCATTCACTTATTTCTCCAGAATACTTAGAAGCCACGGATTAAATATAAACAAATAGAATGACCACAGTGCAACCCCACCCAAAAACGGAAACACGACCGCTTTCAGCATGAGACCGTCAGGTTCTGGCTCGGCATCCGGTGCCTGCGGTAATTCCTTTTTGCGGCTAAAGCCAACGGCTCCGCCAATTGCCATACCAGGAATACAACCCAATGTCGCTCCGATAAGTGCTGCCGACAATCCAATCATAAAAAAATTTGCCTTGCTGTACTTGAACATCATGAATGAAACCATAGCCACTCCGGCCATACCAATCCGTGGTATGAAACAAACTCCGATGGCTACCAAAAATAAAACTGCCATTGAAGGGTCAACAGAGCCAAGCAATATCAGTGTATCAAGAAGCTTCAAACCTATTCCGACTAAAGCACCCCATTTTAGGCCAGCCATCGCGTGACTCCAAACCGGTTCATACAACACTCTCAAATGAAAATGCCCTTTGGCAAACTGAGCAAGAGAGGAAGTGGTCTTGTTCCACGTGCCATCCTGCGCCTTGACATGAACATCAACAGCACTGCCAGCAGTAAATAGTCCATCAAGAATACCAGCGCGCAATGCAGGAATAAACTGCTTTTTGTCAAATATGCGTTGTTCACCACTGGAAGTTTGAGCAACCGCCAACCAATCCTTATTATTTTTCAACGAATTGAGCCCGGATTCTTCCCAGTCGGCAAAGGAAAAGAGTTCACCATCAACGCTCCCAGTATTTTCCGACGAATTGAGTTTGGAATCTTCCATGGTGACTGACTGCAAACCTGCACCTATCGAGGTTGGCGAAGCATCGTTGAACTGCTTTGTTTCGAAGTCCATATTGTTTTCCTCCATATTTTTTGTATTAATACTGAATAACGATATTCAGACAGCAAATAATCGAACGATGTGATTAATATTTAACTTTTAGAAGTATTACTGTCTTTTGCAAAGCAATGATATAAAAATCGCTATATATCTTGACACGGAGTGATTTGCTTAAGGTTTTTCATTGTTTTGTTAAGATTAAAATATCATTGGCTTAGCATTATTGACCTTGATCTCACCTTTTCCCATCAAATAATATAATCTATTCTTATTCACCAGTAAATGAAGGGGAAATGACGCATCAGATTTAATACTGACGTCCTTAAAGTAGTTATCTAATTCTCCGGTGATACGTATGACAGTATTATTGCCATATGGTATTTTAAATTTTGGCAGTGAACCATATCCTCCAAATGTATCATACAGCTCATCATGCGGATAAAAGGTACTGTACAAAATACCATTCTTAAACTTTTTTACTGTAAAACTTCCCTTCAAATTAATTTTATCGACATCTGCACCATCGACTTTTTCACCATTTAGAATTACAAGCGCATTATTCATATAAATTGTATTGCCACTGATTTTTTCAACAAGGGCTCCAACAACATTAGAAGCTATTCTTGTATTATCCCCGTAAATAGATACTGAGCTACCATTTAAATCATTAGTTCGTTTTAAAATAGTTGACAAATCAGCGCCTTCAGCATTCTTAACAGGCATAATAAATCCGGATGTATCGGCCAAATAATTTCTACGTTCAATCAACACTTTAATTAAATCTTCAATATCATTTTTACTTAAATCATTAAATACGAGATTGATTTTATCTGGGTTAAAGTTTTCAAATTTATGATTTTTGATATTTAATTTAGTTAACGCATTTTTAAATAAAATGCTGTCAATTTTTTGATTTGCATCTTTTTTAAAAACACTTTCCGGATGTTTAACCAAAAACTTTTGATAACTTTCTACTTTATTGACACTTCTT